>Ga0154020_10007101_pt1 | contig 13095 bp, 11 predicted proteins | sample Klosneuvirus_201_FD_109709 | JGI IMG/M metagenome (GOLD analysis project Ga0154020, IMG submission 109709) | Active sludge microbial communities from wastewater, Klosterneuburg, Austria - Klosneuvirus_20160825_MG | ecosystem: Engineered > WWTP > Aerobic digester > Activated sludge | place... | reverse complement strand
TGAGGATGACGACCTGGTCTTCGAAGAGCACGGGATCATCATAGGACTTCGGCCCGTTCTGATCAGCCTCGACCGGAGGGGAAAGCGTCCCGAGCCTCATGGGAGAAGGTCTCGAGGCCGTCGGCGAGCGCCAGCTCCATCAAGCCAGGACCATCCCACGACAGGCGCGGCTCGACGTACTCCCAGACGGCGTTCGGCACGAGGGTGCGAGACACCTCGGCGACACGGGCGGCGGCATCGACCGCCGCTTGCAAGGAGCCGCGCTCGGCCTCGAGGATCTGCCGGGCCGAACGAAGCGCGGCGTCGAGCGTGGCGAGGAGTCGCGTCTCGACGTCGGCCGGCCGCCACGCCCAGGTCTCGAGGGCGGCCCCGAAGAGCTGGCCGCGCAACCCGGCCGCGACGCCTCGGAGCGCCGTCTGTCTCCAGAGGTAGCACCCGGGTGGCGGGTAGCAGTACTTCCAGGCCGACACCTCGCCGGAGACCAGGCCTGCGAGGCGCGGCGCTCCAGCGTTGAGAAAGTCGTTCCGTACCTCCAGGTAGTGCTGCTCCATGGCGATCCGGAGCTCGTCCGCGGAGCGAAACTCGTCGAGGCCATCGGGAGTGGGCCACGACACCCCGGAGCGGACCATCAGCTCGTTCAGACGCTCCCAGGCACGCTCACCGGTGCGGCGCGCGAGCAGGCTCAGGACGGAGCCTTCGATCTGCTCCTCGATCGTCGCCCCCGGCCTCGCGAAAACGGCAGGGTCGTGGGTGGCGAGCACGAGACCCAGGTGTGGGAGCGCCTCCCGGGAAATCCCGGTTCCAAGGCTGGAGTGAAGGTCGGCGATCTCGTCGCCGAGGCGCGCCCGGAGCGCATCTCGTTCGAGCTTCCAGGTTCTCTGGCGGGCCGCCGTTCGAGTGACTTCCGAGAGCACCTCCCCGCCTGGTCCGCTCGCGGCACCCTCCTCGGCCGCCTTGATCGCGGCCTTGGTCGCGGCCTCGATCCGCTGAGCCTCGGCCTCCCGGGCGATCTTCTCGAGCTCGCCCTCGAGATCGTGGAGGGTGCGTGAGGGGGGCAGGGCCGCTTCCGGTCCGGGCTGGTCGCCGAACAGCGGGCGAAAGAACGGTGCGAAAAGGGCTTTTGCTTTCATCGGCGAGAAAAACGGCGCGGTTTGCGGCGCCGCCTCCTATGGCAACGTAAGCCGCAAACATTAGAGTCCCAAAACCGGCCTGCCAGAATGATGCATCTGCGCCACTTCGATTCACGGGAAGCGGGCGTCTCGCAGCACGTCGAACTGCTCGTAGTAGCGGAAGAGATACAGGAACGCGACCGCGTTCAGGAGATGCCACGCGGCATGTCCGTTCAGAAGGTGATTTCCCGGGTCACACAGGACGTGGTGGATGTCGAGCTGCCAGGCCGCGTAGGCGACCAGGAAGACGGCCCAGTAGACCACCAGGGCGCGATAGCGGATCGATCGCCTCTCCCTGACGAAGAGAGCGACCTCCAGGCCCAGGCAGCAGAACACGGTCTCGCCGACGTAGAAAGCGGTTGCGAGACCTGGCGCGTACAGCATCACCACGAGCGGGGCGAGAAGGGTGGCCCAGAAGAGGGCTCTCACGACAGGCCCGGCGCGCTTCCGCCAGCGAGAAACGTTGACCGCGAGCATGTAGGAGGCGCCGAGGTACATGCCGACGTAGTCGGCGACCCGTCCGATGAAGGCCTCGGACGCGTGGTAGAAGGCGGAACCGACCGCCGTGACGAGGCAGACGTACCCGAGTCCGCGGAGGTGCGGCGAGCGGCCGCGCGCTGTCCACACCAGGATGACGATCCCGACGACGAGGAAACCGACGTTCGACCAGGTGTTCGCGGGCTGCCGGATCCAGCCGCAGAGCGACGCCTCGCACCATTCCGAGGGTACCTGGGTCAAGCCGCTCCACGGACAAGGCGTATTCACGCAGACTCGCTCGTGACCTCGCGGCCCAGCGCCGCCAGCTCACGATCGTGCGGCCGGTGAGCCGACGCGACGAGTAGTGTGGAGGCGACAGCCAGCAGGATGGCCGGCGTTCCCCGTCGCCTCTCATCTCGACGCCTGACCTCCCCCGCTGGAATCACCTCCCCCGCACCGGCCGCTGGAACGCGCTCCTCACGAGCCGATCGAGAAGGTTCGGCAGCGCCATCCCCGACGCCTCCCACATCTTCGGGTACATCGAGATCGGCGTGAACCCCGGAAGGGAGTTCAGCTCGTTCAGGTAGACCTTGTCCGTCCCGCGCTCGACGAAGAAGTCGACGCGCGCGAACCCGGCGCCGCCGACGGTCTCGAACGCCGCGATCGCGAGCGTCCGCACCTCGTCCTTCACGGCCTCGGTCAGCTCGGCCGGAATCACGCTCCGCGACTTGTCGTCGATGTACTTGTCCTCGTAGTCGTAGAACTCGTGGCCCGGGATGATCTCCCCGGGGACCGACGCCTCGGGCATGGAGCCGTCCTCGCCCTCGAGCACCGAGCACTCGATCTCGCGGGCGTTCACCCCTTCCTCGACGAGGACGCGGCTGTCGAAGTCGAAGGCGGTGTCGATCGCCCTCCGGAGGTCCTCGTGCCGCTTCACCTTCGACACGCCCACCGACGACCCCGCGCACGACGGCTTCACGAAGAGCGGCAGCGGCATCATCTCGAGGCGCTCCTCGAGGAGGTGGCGGCGCCCCGCGCTCTGCCAGTCGTACCGCGCGAGCGGGACATAGCCCACCTGCGGCAGCCCGGCCGCGCCGAAGAGCGCCTTCATGAAGATCTTGTCCATCCCCACGGCCGACGCCGCCACGCCGAAGCCGACGTACGGAATCCCCATCGACTCGAACAGCCCCTGGTTCACGCCGTCCTCGCCGTAGGTTCCGTGGTTGATCGGGAAGAGAACGTCGACGCCGGCCTCGTGGAACGCCTCCGTGAACGACGCGACGATCTCGGCCGCCGGCGCCGGCGGCGGGCCGGCCTGCATGCCGTCGAGGAGCAGCTCCCTCGGCTTCCTCCGCATCTGCCGGTCGAACTCGGCGCGCGAGTCCTTCGGGGTGAGCCAGACACCTTCCTTGGTGACGTAGAGCGGCACGGCCTCGTACCGGTTCTTCGGCAGGTTGTCGAGGAGGCAGCGCGCGGAGAAGAACGACACACCATGCTCACGCGACGGCCCTCCGAAGACGACGCCCACGCGGCGGACCGGCGGGAGGTCGTCCTCCGGACGGACGACTTCCGGCTCCGTCGGCGGCTCCCCGATCCGGGCGTCCGGCTTCGAATCCTTCGATTCCGCGGCGCGCGGACCTGACATGACGAGCTTTGCCTCCATCGAATCCATCCTTCTGCCGTCGAAAAGAGCAGGGGCCGTGCCACCAGCGGACCCGGCCCCTGCCCACGTCCATTCTCCGATCCGGAGAGTCTTACTCCGTTTCCGGGAACGTCACGAGAGCGCAACGACGCGGACGGACTCGATCCCCTCGAGGGCCGCCACGGCGTCGACGAGCTCCTTGCCGGCGGCGGTGTCGATCTTCACCACCGCGGCCGCGCGCCCGTCCTTCCCGCGCGAGAGCGAGAGGTCGGCGATGTTGACGTTGCGCTGCCCCAGGAGGGTGCCGATCCGCCCGACGACGCCCGGGACGTCCCGGTTCGCGAGGACGAGCATCGTCCCCTCCGGACGGAACTCCATCTTCAGGCCGTCGAGCGCCACGATGCGGCCGTAGCGGTCCCCGAACAGCGTGCCCGCCGCGCTCCGCGTCCCCTTCGCCGTCTCCACCGTCACCGTGACGAGGTTGGCGTAGCCGTCGGCCTCCTGCCGGCGGGTCTCCTCCACCACCGTGCCCCTGAGGCGTGCCAGCGTCGACGCGTTGACGAGGTTCACCTCGTCGACGACGTAGGGCTTCAGGACGCCCTTCACCGCCGCCGTCGACACGGCCTTCTGGAGCCGCTCCGGCACGCCCACCTGCGCGATCTGGATCTTCTGCGGGCCGTCCGGCAGGCACTGCCCCAGGAACGTGCCGATCTCCTCGGCCAGCTTCATCCACGGGAGCGCCGCGTGCGGGTCGCCGCCGGCCGGGAACGGGAGGTTCACGGCCGCCACGAACGGCGAGCCCGAGAGGGCCTCCACCAGCATCTCCACCGTCTCCACCGCGACGCGGTCCTGGGCTTCCAGGGTGGACGCGCCGAGGTGGGGCGTGCAGAGCACCTTCGGGTGCTTCATCAGCGCGAAGTCCTTCGGGGGCTCCTGCGAGAAGACGTCGAGAGCCGCGCCGCCGAGCTTGCCCGAGTCGAGCGCAAGGGCGAGCGCCGCCTCGTCGATCAGGGCCCCGCGCGCCGTGTTCACCACCAGCGCGCCGGTCTTCATCATGGCGAACTGCTTCTCGCCGAGGAGGCCGGTCGTCTCGGGCGTGACCTGGGTGTGGAGCGTCACGATGTCGGACTTCTGGAGGAGCTCGTCCATCGTGGCCACCGTGACGCCGAGCTCCGCCGCCCGCTCGGCCGAGATGAACGGGTCGAAGCCGAGGAGCGTGACCTGCCAGGGCCGCAGCCGCGCCGCGACCCGCGCCCCCACCTGGCCGAGCCCCACGATGCCGACCGTCTTCCCCTGGAGCTCGGTCCCGACGAACTTGGTCCGCTTCCACTCCCCCGCCTTCAGCGAGGTCTGAGCGTCGGGGATCTTGCGGAGGAGAGCCAGGAGCAACGCGATGGCGTGCTCGGCCGCCGAGACCACGTTGCCCGACGGCGCGTTCACCACCAGGACGCCCCTCTCGGTGGCGGCCTTCACGTCGACGTTGTCCAGGCCCACGCCGGCGCGCCCCACCACGCGGAGGCACTTCCCCGCGGAGAGGAGCTCGCGGTTCACCTGCGTGGCGGAGCGGACGACGAGGGCGTCGTAAGCGCCGATCTCCGCGAGGAGCTGGTCGCGGGTGAGGTCGGTCTTCACGTCCGCCCGGAGCCCCGCTTTCGCGAGGACGGCGAGGCCGGTTTCGGAAAGGGGCTCCGCGATCAGGACGCGCGACGTCACTTCGCGGTCCCGCGGAGCTTCGCCACCGCCCGCTCGTGAGCCTCCAGGTAGTTCTTCACCGAGGCGACGTCGACGTCGCCCATGTGCCCGATCCGGATGTTGGTCGGCTTCAGCTTTCCGTAGCCCGAGCCGGTGGTCCACTTGTCGGCCTTCAGCGCCTTGTTCAGCTCCTCGGCGTTGACCCCTTCCGGCGGGATCAGCGACGACACGGTGGGCGAGTGCGCGCCCGCCTCGGGAAAGAACTTGAAGCCGTTGACGGCCGCCCAGTCTTCCACCGTCTTCAGCATCTCGTGGTGCCGCGCGGCCCGGTTCGCCACCCCTTCCTCGAGGATGTGGTCGAGCTGCACGTCCATGGCGTAGAGGAGCGGAAGGCTCGGCGTGGTGGGGTTCTGCTTCTTCTTGCCGAACGCCTCGAGCTCGAGGAGGTCGAGGTACATGCCGCGGTGCTTCTTCTTCTTCGCCGCCTCGAGCGCCTTCTCGGAGACCGCGTAGACCGCGATGCCGGGCGGCAGCGCCATGGCCTTCTGGGAGCCGGAGACGGCGAGGTCGATCCCCCACTCGTCCACCTCGACGGTGGTGCCGGCGAGAGACGTGACGACGTCGACCATCAGCAGCGCGTCGGAGTTCTCGTGGACGGTCTTCGCGATCGTCGCGATGTCCGAGATGGTGCCGGTGGAGGTCTCGTTGTGGACGACGGTGACGGCCGCGTACTTCTTCGCGACCAGCTTGGCCTTCACGTCGTCGGGGTTCACGGCCTTGCCCCACTCGAACTTCAGGACGTCGGTCTCGAGGCCGAGGCGCTGGGACATCTCCCCCCACTTGTCGGAGAAGGCGCCGTTGCAGATGGAGAGCACCGGTCCGCCCTCGACACAGGAGACGAGCCCGGCTTCCCAGGCGCCGGTGGCGGAGGTGGCGATCGTGTGGGCCGAGCCCTTCGTCTTGAAGAGCTTCGGCAGCTTGTCGAGGATGCGGCCGTAGAGGTCCATGAAGGCCTGGGACCGGTGCGAGAGCATCGGCCCGCCGAGGGCCTGGAGAACCTGCGAGCGAACCCAGACGGGGCCGGGATTGTAGAAGCGGACCTGGCCAGCCTGGCCGGAGGTGGAGTCGAAGTTGGTACTCATAGCCTTGGATTCTAGGCCAAGGCGACGGGCCCAGAACCACGTCTCTCCGGACGCCCCCGCCCATCTTCGAGGGCGCCCGTTTCCTGGAACGTGACCAGTCTTTTTCTTCCCGATCCACGCTCCCGCTCCCGCACCCACACCCGACTCTTCCCGGGACTGGGACCGGGATCGGGAGCGGGGGCGGGTGAGGAGAGGAGGCCTCAGTGCGTCCGGTAGAGCGTGCCGCCCTCCACGGTGTAGAGCTTCCCGTCGAGCCCGCAGAGCAGCTTCACGGCGTGGTACTCGCCCGCGGCCCCCACCTGCTGCCACTTGCCGTTCTTGTCGGTCTTGTACAGCGTGCCGTCGGTCTCGATCGTCCAGAGGAAGCCGCTTCCGGCCGCCATCGCGGCGGTGTCCTTCCACTCGCCCTTCTTCCCCACCATCTGCCACTTGCCGGCGGCCGGGTTCGTCTTGTAGAGCGAGCCGCGCTCGATGGTCCAGAGGAGGCCGTCCATCGCCTCGAGGAACTCGGCGTTCTGGAACTCACCCTTTCCGCCGATCTGCTCGTACTCGCCCTTCTTGTTGGTCTTGAAGAGGGTCCCGTCTTGCTCGATGCTGTAAAGGGACCCTTCCATTCCCACCATCACGGCGGTGTTCTTCCAGTCTCCCTTGGCGCCCACCTGCTCCCACCGGCCGGCGACCGGATCGGACTTGTAGAGCGTCCCGCCCTCGACGGTCCAGAGCAGCCCGTCCATCGCCTCGAGCATCGTCGTGTGCTTGAAGAGGCCCTTCTTGCCGATCTGCTCGTAGTTCCCCTTCTTGTCGGTCCGGAACAGCGTTCCGTCTTCCTCGATGCTCCAGAGGCTGCCGTTCATCCCCACCATGGCCGCCGTGTTCTTCCAGTCGCCCTTCTTTCCGACCTGCTCCCAGTCGCCGGCATGGGCGACGGGGGTGAAAAGGGCCAGGACGATGGCAAGGGCAGTGCAGCGGACACGCGTGGTCATCGACATTCGAGTCTCCTCCTGCGGAAAAATTCCGCGAGACTCTAGCAGCAGCGGGCGCAGTCGTACACTGCCTCGATACTCGACCACGACCGGCTCTTCAAGGAGCTGCTCACCACCTTCTTCCTGGAGTTCGTCGAGCTCTTCCTCCCCGAGCTTCGCGAGCACCTCGACCCCGCCTCGCTCGTCTTCCTCGACAAGGAGCTCTTCACCGACGTCACCTCCGGCGATACGCATGAGGTCGATCTCGTCGTCAGAGCCCGCATCAGGGGCGAGGACGCCTTCTTCCTCGTCCACGTCGAGGCCCAGGCCAGCTGGCAGGGCGACTTCCCCCGCCGCATGTTCCGTTACTTCGCCCGCCTCCACGAGAAGCACGGGCTGCCCGTCTTCCCCGTCGCCATCTTCTCCTGGAGCGAGCCGAAGGCGGCCCAGCCGTCCGCCTACTCCGTCACTTTCCCGATGCTCCAGGTCCTCGACTTCCGCTACCAGACCATCCAGCTCAACCGCCTCTCCTGGCACGACTTCCTCGCACGCGAGAACCCCGTCGCCGCTGCCCTCATGGCCAGGATGCAGATCGCGTCAGAAGACCGCTACCGAGTCAAGGCCGCCTGCATCCGCCTCCTTGCCAGCCTCCGCCTCGACCCTGCCCGTACTCGCCTCCTCTCCGGCTTCGTCGACACCTATTTGAGATTGGATCCGGAAGAGGAGAGACTCTTCCGTGACGAGGTCGCTTCCCTCGACCAAGGAGTGAAGGAGAAAGCCATGGAGATCGTCACCAGCTGGATGGAGGAAGGGATCCGGAAGGGCCTCGCCGAGGGCCGCAACGAGGGCCTCGCCGAGGGCCGCAACGAGGGCCTCGCCGAGGGCCGCAACGAGGGCCGCCGCATCGAGGCTGGCGCGGTCGTCCTGCGCCTGCTGGGCCGCAAGGTGGGAAGGCTACCTGCTGCACTCGTCGATCGCATCCGCTCGCTCCAGACCGAGAGGCTCGAAGACCTCGGCGAGGCGCTCCTCGACTTCGGCTCCATCGCCGACCTCGAAGCGTGGCTCGGCTCGCTCGACAGCTCCCATCCCGGCTGAGGAGGCAGTCTCAGGCACGCCCGCAACGGGAGGTCGACTCACTCCAGGAGATGCCGGGATCGGACGCCGGGCACGCCGGTCGCCGCGTGGAGACGCCCGTGAAAAGGTGAGGCCGCCTGGAGAGGCGGCCTCGAGAAACGCTGACGGCGTGGACGGTGGCGCGTGCGGTCAGGTACCCGCGAACTGGACGCCCTCGAAGACGAGGGTGGGCGTCCGGAGCGCCGAGTAGGGAAACGGGTCGTTGCCGACGGCGACGAGCCTCGACCAGAGCTCCCCCTGGTTGCCCGAGATGTTCATCTCGCCGATCGGCTCGGCGATCTGACCGTCGCGCACGCGGAAGCCCTGGACGCCGAGCGAGTAGTCGCCGGTCGTCGCGTTCGTGTTCCCGCCGAGGAAGCCGGTCACCAGGATGCCGTCTTTCAGGTCTTTCAGGAGCGCAGCTTGCGTCTTCTCGCCGAGCTTCCACGCCAGGTTCGACGAGCCACCGGTGGTCGGCGCGACCCCCAGCTTCTTTCCGTAGTACGTGTCGACGTAGTAGTTCAGGAGCACCCCGGCCTCGAAGACGGGGAGACGCTTCGCGGCGATCCCCTCGCCGTCGAAGAGGCGCGAGCCGAAGCCCTTCGGGACGAGCGGGTCGTCCGTGATGGTCAGGAGCTTGCTGCCGACGGCCGTCCCCTTCTTCCCTTCCAGGAACGACCGCTTCTGCTGGAGCGCCTGCGCCGAGAGCGGGCCGGCCAGCGCGCCGACCAGCCGCCCCGCGGCGCGGGCGTCGACGGCCATGGTGTAGACGGCGCTCTCCCCCTTCTTGGAGCCGAGTCGCGCGAGGGCCCTCTCCGTGGCCCTCTTCCCCTCGATCCCCACCGACGGGAGCTCGCCGAAGAAGCGGGTGCCGGCATACGAGTAGTCCTCGGGACGGCGGCCGTCGGCATCTTTCACGCTGACCTGAGCGCTCGTGAAGAACGTGGTCGACGCCATCTGGCCGGAGAAGCCGTTCGAGTGGACGCGCCACGTCTCGGAGCGCGTGTCGTTGAAGTTCGTGGTGACGGAGAGGATCGCCTCGCTCCCCTTCACGGCACGCGCCGCGACCTCGATCTCCTTCACGATGCGGCGGCGGTCCTCCGGGGTGACGGCGCCGTACTTCGGGTCGTCCAGCTGGAGGTCGACGGTGGCCAGGCCCTTGTAGAGGGCCGGGTCGGGTAGGGAGCGGAAGGGGTCCTTCGTGATGGCCCGCGCCAGGACGACGGAGTCGGCGATGAAGGCCTCGACCGCCTCGGGGCGGAGGTCGTTCGTGTTGACGGCGGAGTAGCGGCCGTCGACGTAGAGCTGGAGGCCGAGGCCGCGGGTGGTGGCCTCGTTCATCTGCTCCAGCTTCCCGTCGCGCCACTGGACGGAGATGTCGCGGACCTTGTAGGTGCGGGCAGACGCTTCCTGGGCGCCCTTCGCGAGGGCGGTCTTCACGGCGCTCCCGGCGATGTCGATCATGCTGAGCTCTTTTGCCATGGCCATCACGCCTTCTTCCCGCGGCCGCCCACGGTGATGGAGGCGACGCGCACGGTGGGAAGGCCCTGCGACACCGGGACGCTCTGGCCGTCCTTGCCGCACGTCCAGCCCCCCTCGTCCACGACGAGGTCGTCCGACACCATGTCGACCTTCTCGAGGACCTTCGGGCCGTTGCCGATGATGTTGATGTCCTTGATCGGCTTCGTCAGCTTGCCGTTCTCGATCAGGTAGCCGTTCTTCACGTAGAACGTGAAGTCCCCGGCGCCGATCTGCACCTGGCCGTTCGAGAAGCTCTCGCAGAAGATGCCGTTCTTGACCGACGCGATGATCTCGTCTCTCTTGTGCGGCCCCGGCAGCATGTAGGTGGAGCGCATCCGCGGCATCGGCGCGAACTTGTAGCTCTCGCGACGGCCGTTCCCGGTCGGCTTCACCTTGTAGTGCTTCGCCGAGATGGTGTCGTGCAGGTACGTGGTGAGGACGCCGTTCTCCACGAGCATCGTCTTCCCGGCCACGTTCCCTTCGTCGTCGACGTTGATGGCGCCGCGCGCGCCGTCCTGCGTCCCCTCGTCCACGATGTTGACGAACGGCTTCGCGATCGGCTTGCCGATCTTGTCGGAGTAGATCGAGACGCCCTTCCGGTTGAAATCGGCCTCCATGCCGTGCCCGATGGCCTCGTGCAGGAGGATCCCCGACGAGCCGGCGGCCAGCACCACCGGCATCTCGCCGGCGGGCGCCTGGGCGGCGTCGAAGAGGATGACCGTCCGGTCGACGGCGCGCCGCACCACGCGGTCGAGCCGCTCTTTCGAGTAGTAGGAGAGGTCGCCGCGAGCGGCCACGTTGTAGCCGTTCTGCTCCCGCTTCCCGTCTACCTCCGCCACGCAGTTGAGGCCCAGCGACGTCATCGGCTGGACGTCCTCGACGATGCGGCCCGTGCTGTCGGCGATGAGGACGGCCCCGCTCTGGTCGCTGAAGTAGACGGTGACCTTCTTGATTCGCGGGTCGGCCGCCATCGCCCTCTCGTTGAGGCCGGTCAGGAGCGGCAGCTTCTGCGCGGGCGCCACGTCGTCCCAGCGGACCTTCGTGGCATAGCGCGAGGGGAGGTCTTTCGCCACGCGGAACCGCTGCGGGGCCGAGCGCGACGGCCCGTCCGCGATGGCCGCCGCCGTCCGCGCCGTCTGCTTCACGGAGTCGAGGGTGAGGTCTTCGGTGTAGCCGTAGCCCGTCTGGTCGCCGCGCACCACGCGGACGCCCACCCCCAGCTCCACGCTCTTCGACGCCCGATTCACGGTGCCGTCCTCCAGCCCGAAGCTGTTGGACACGCGGTGCTGGAAGAAGATGTCGGCGTAGTCTCCACCGCGCGACAGCGCCGCCGCGAGAACCTCGCGGATCAGCCGCTCGTCCACGCCGAAGCGGCTGAAATACTGGATGCCGCTGGTGGCGCCCGCCGGCTTGGCGAACGCCGTCCCCAGCCCGAACCCGTCTCCCACGGCCGACGCTGCCAGCGCCGCCGCGGATGCTCCGATCACATCTCGTCTCGTCATCCCTCGATTCTCGGGCATGTTCCGCGGACCTCCTTCAAGAGAATATCCAATGGACTACGCACGCCCCGCGATTTGGTTTCGATGGGCGCGGAAGTGACGCTTTCTGGCACGTCTGCGCCATCACGTCTCGACCTCGCACACATCTGGGCTAGGCCGATGGCTGTTCTTCCCCGCGGAATCGAGTGCGGGTTTCGGGACCGACTACGGCGCCGTGGCGCGGCACTCGAACGACAGAGTCCCGATGTTGACGAACCCCTCGGAGACGCGCTTCACGTTGAGCGGTCCCGTGTAGAGGATCGCCCCGCTCCTGAGAGCGAGCTCCAGCGTGTAGTCGACACCGATCACCGCGACGAACTGGAACCTCAGATCCTTCGTCCCCGGGGGAACCACGGCGACCTGTCCGCCGTTCACCCGCGCCAGGAGATCCTCGCTCCTCATGCACGAGGCCGGCAACGGGGCCGAGACGGTGACGATGGCCGTGTAGCCGCCCGGCTCGGTGGGGGTGCGGACGACGCTCTTCTGCCCGCACCCCGCGAGGAGCAGCGCCGCGGCCAGGATCAGCGACTTCGTCATCCGTCGCCGATTCTACGTCCCGTCAGAGGATGTGCTTGTTCAGAAGGAAGTTCTTCGCGTCGTGGTTCTTGACGCCGTCGCGGAGATCTTTCAGCCCTTTCTCCAGCTTCGCCAGCTCGCCGCGGGCTTTCGAGTCCTTCGCCTTCGTCTGTAGCGTCTTCGCCTGGAGCATCTCGGAGTCGATCCGCACCTTGGCCTTCTTGCACAGATCGGTCGTCTTCCTCGGGTCCTTGTTCTCGTCCAGCCGGGTGAAGACGTTGATCAGCTCGGAGTCGAGCGGGGTCTTGCAGGACCGGACGAGAGCCTGGTACTGGCTGAGGAAGTTCGTCTTGATGATGACGGGGTTGTCGGACGCGTCGGCCACCTTCCCCTTCGCCGAGTTCTCGACCTTCTTCACCTCGGCGTCCACCTTCCGGACCGCCAGCGCCAGCTCCTTGGCGTCTTTCTCCTCCTTGGAGTTCTCGGGGTACTTGATGACCTCTTTCTGGAGCTCGACGTAGTAGTACTCGAGCGCCTTGCGGGCGTCCTTCGCCACCGCGATCGTCTTGTCGTCGTGGTCCTTGCCGTCGTGTGTGTTCAGGTCGAGCTTGTGAAGGGCCGCGACCACCTTCGGCGAGAAGAGGTGGTTGTACTGCTTCGCAACCTTCTGGTACATCGCTAGAAAGTGCATGGCGCCTCCGGAGCCTCGATTATAGAGCGCCGGGGAGCTCCGTTTCGGTAACCTCCGGTCCGATGACGACACCCGCTTTCGAACGCGACCCCTACCTCGCAACCCTTGCTGCCAGCGTCCAGCGGAGCGGTGTCGACGGCGGGAGACCGTACGCCGTCCTCGACGACACGATCCTCTACCCTGAGGGCGGAGGGCAGCCGCCGGATCACGGTTTCCTGGGCGAGATCGCCGTCGTCGACGTGCAGAAGCAGGACGCCGAGATCCGCCACTACCTGGCGGCCGCCGTCCCCGAGGGCCCGGTCTCGGTCCGGCTCGACTGGGCCCGCCGGTTCGACCACATGCAGCAGCACACCGGCCAGCACCTCCTCACCGCGGTGGCGGCGGAGCGGTTCGGCTGGGCGACGACGTCGTTCCACCTGGGCGGTGCCATCTGCGACATCGAGCTCGACGTCGCGTCGCTCGCGACGGGAGACCTCGACGCGCTGGAGGAGGCCGTGGCCGCCGAGATCCGCGCGGCCCGCACGGTGAGGGGACGCCGCGTCACGGCAGAGGAGTACGCATCACTCCCCGTCCGCTCCCGCGGGCTCCCGGAGGGGTTCCAGGGCGACATCCGCCTGGTGGAGATCGCGGGC
>Ga0154020_10007100_pt1 | contig 13096 bp, 9 predicted proteins | sample Klosneuvirus_201_FD_109709 | JGI IMG/M metagenome (GOLD analysis project Ga0154020, IMG submission 109709) | Active sludge microbial communities from wastewater, Klosterneuburg, Austria - Klosneuvirus_20160825_MG | ecosystem: Engineered > WWTP > Aerobic digester > Activated sludge | place... | reverse complement strand
TCCAGACACAGGTAATGAAAACAGCGGTATTGCAGGACTTAATGAAATTAAAAATATAATTGCTGAAAAGGAAATATCTGAAATTCTTATTGCTCTTGAATTGAATGAAAAGGATAAACTTATCGATGTAATAAGATACTGCAGTGAAGAAAAAGTTAATTTAAAAATTTTACCTGACATGTATGAGATAGTCAGCGGAATGGCAAGAACAAATCAGATTTATGGAGTACCACTGATCGAAGTAATGCCTGATATTATGTCTCCGGCCGGATTACTTACAAAAAGAATTATTGATGTAATAATTTCAGGTATAACTTTGATATTTCTTTCACCGTTACTTTTGATCGTAGGAATTTTTGTAAAACTAACTTCTGACGGACCGGTGTTTTATAAACAAGAAAGAGTCGGAAAAAAGGGATTGATATTTGTTATGTATAAGTTCAGATCAATGGTTGTAAACTCCGAAGAATATGGTCCTGAATGGGCAGGTGATAATGATCCGAGAATTACAAATTTTGGAAAACTGTTGAGGAAATTATATATAGATGAAATACCTCAGATGTTTAATGTTTTGAAAAACGAAATGAGTCTTATTGGTCCAAGACCGGAGAGACCTTTTTTTGTAGAGCAATTGAAAAAAGAAATACCTTATTATTATAAAAGATTATCTGTAAAACCCGGTATTACCGGCTGGGCACAGATAAAACATAAATATGACACTTCTGTGGATGATGTAAAATCGAAAATTCAATTTGATTTTTATTACATAGAAAACATGAGTTTAAAATTAGATTTCAAAATAATGATAAATACTATTATTGTAATTTTATTAATGAAAGGTCACTGAATTTGAAAAGAATATTAGTGATCATTCCTACATATAATGAAGCTGATAATATATTAAAGATCATTCCGTTGATTCTTGAAAACAGTGATCAGGATAATGAATACAATATACTTGTAGTCGATGATAATTCACCGGACGGAACTGCAAAACTTGTTGAAGATCTTAACAACAATCATGTAAATATTTTAAAGCGTGAAAAAAAACTTGGTCTTGGAACTGCTTATGTCGCAGGATTCAGATATGCAATAAAAGAAAAGTATGACTGCGTCTTTGAAATGGATGCTGATTTTTCTCATGATCCAAAATATCTTAAAGGTTTTATTGAGAAGATCGATGAAGGTTATGATCTTGTGATCGGATCAAGATACATTGACGGAATTTCTGTTCTGAACTGGCCTCTTAGAAGACTTATCCTTAGCTATCTCGCATCAGTTTATACAAGAGCAGTTACAGGTCTGAAAGTAATGGATACAACGGCAGGATTTATGTGCTACAAAGTTGATTCGCTGAAGCAGATAGATCTTGATAATGTAAGATCAAACGGATATTCATTTCAGATCGAGATGAAATTTAAGATGTATAAAAAAGGATTTAAGATAATCGAAGTTCCTATTCTATTTATTGACAGAAGGGAAGGTGAATCCAAGATGTCCCGCAAAGTAGTATATGAAGCATATTTCATGGTCTGGAAATTAAAATTCAAATCGGTATTCGGGAAGTTATAATTTTTTTATGTAAATGAATTTCAGAATTTTATGAAATTTCCTGTATATCAAAAATCATTAAATGAACTCCAAAGCATTCGACATTTCGGTTATAATTGTAAACTACAATGTAAAGGAACTTGTCGATAACTGCATAGCCTCAATTTACACCGCAAACAATAACGAATACAGTCTCGAAATTTTTTTAGTTGATAATAATTCGATAGATGAAAGTCCGGAGCATATAGAAAAAAAATATCCTGATGTTAATGTGATCAGGAATTCAAAGAACATTGGTTTTTCCAAAGCCAACAATATTGCAATAAAAAAAGCTTTGGGAAAATATATTTTAATTCTAAATCCTGATACACTCCTTGAAGAAAATACATTTAATAAGCTTATAAAATTTTGTGATGAACATAAGCATACCGGTGCTGTCACATCAAAGCTGATCCTCGGTAACGGTAAACTTGACTCAGCATGTAAAAGAAGTTTTCCGATACCATCTGTTGCAATACCAAGGATACTTGGTCTATCATCATTATTTCCTCAAAGCAAAATATTCGGAAAATATAATCTCACATATCTCGACGAAGATAAAACATGGGAAGTAGATGCTATCTGCGGTGCGTTTATGTTTATTCCAAAAGAGGTTTTGGAAAAAACAGGATACTTTGATGAAGATTATTTTATGTACGGTGAAGATATTGATCTTTGCTTCAGAATAAAGAAACACGGATTTAAAATTTATTATTTTCCTGAAGTTACGACAATACATTTTAAAGGAGAGAGTACACGCAAGACTAATTTATCTTATGTGAATAATTTCTATGGTGCCATGATAATTTTTGTAAAAAAAAATTTCACAGGATTTTCAAGATCATTGTCACCGCTTCTTCAGTTTGGAATCTTCTGGAGATCTTTGTTTTCATATCTGCAGAGGATCATCAGATTATTTATATTCCCGATCTCAGATATTCTTCTTTTATTTCTATCGCTGATAATTTCTGTAAAGATCAGATTTGATATTTTTCCGAATAAAGATTACATGTTCATCATTTCAATATACGTATTGATATGGCTTGTGACTCTTGCAATATTCGGATCATATTCCAAAAAGCATTTCCTTTCACTTCGAAATACCTTCAACGCAGTGATCGTCGGATTTTTTATAAACTCTTCAATAACATATTTCTTTAAAGAATATGCTTTTTCAAGAAGTGTGATACTTGCATCAACTGTATTGTCAATTTTTTTCCTGCTGATATTCCGGGGCGTATATAAAATGTACTTATTTTTTGTATCGAAAAACATTCTCCTAAATAAAGTAAATCTTCTGCAGGTAGGCAGCGAAAAGCTTAGTCAGAATGTAGAAGATAAATTGAATTCAAAATATAATATATTTCATTATTCAGATGTTTCCAAAAAAAATAATATTTCAGAACTGGAAGAAATTATCACTATAAATAAAATTGACGAAGTAGTATTTGCAGGTAATCTTTTTTCTAATCAGGACATGCTCAATCTTATGTGGGATATGCGGAACAGAAATGTCAGGTTCAGGATTTTTCCCTCAGGCAAAGAACTTATGCTGTCAAAATTAAATACCAGCAGTATTGATGAGATTAACCTAATAGAAATTGAATATAATATTAATAATAAATTAAATATATTTTTAAAAAGATCTTTTGACATAATATTCTCAGTAATTCTTCTCATTTCGGTTTACCCCGTTTTGATAATCCTGATGAAGTTATTCAGATATAAACCTTCGAAACATTTCTCAAAGCTTTTATTGCTTCCGGATGTTTTTTATGGAAATACCAGTTTTGTAGGTTATCCGGTATGGCTGGACAATAACAAGAAACAATATATAGGTAAGAAAGGACTTACCGGACTTGTTCAGTTGAATTATTATAAAGGAGTTTCCTCAGAAGAAATACTCAACATGAATTTATTTTATGCAAAAAATCAGTCTTTGATACTTGATATTGAGATACTATTAAAAACTTTTATATTAACATTTAAAAAATAGTTATGGCAGTTCAAAATTATTTAGAAATTGAGAAACCAATAATTACACTTGAAAATAAGATCGAGGAGATGAGAAAGATGTCAGATCAACTTGACATTTCACATGAAATCAGTAAACTGGAAGAGAGAATAAATTTATTAAGAAAAGAGATATTCAGTAATCTGACTCCATGGCAGATCGTTCAGCTTGCAAGACATCCTGAAAGACCATTTGCTTTAGATTATATTTATTTGATGACTGATAATTTTGTTGAGCTCCACGGTGACAGATATTTTGGTGATGATAAAGCTATAGTTGGTGGATTTGCGAAACTTGATGACAGAACTGTAATGATAATTGGTCAGCAAAAAGGACGTGATACAAAATCAAATCTTTACAGAAATTTTGGCATGCCCAATCCAGAAGGTTACAGAAAAGCTTTAAGATTAATGAAGCTTGCTGAAAAATTTAATAAACCTGTAATTACTTTGATCGATACTCCGGGTGCATATCCGGGTATCGAAGCTGAGGAAAGGGGACAGGCAGAAGCTATTGCAAGAAATCTTTATGAGATGTCAGGTCTGAAGGTTCCCATAATTGTTGCAATTATCGGAGAAGGTGCCTCAGGCGGAGCATTAGGAATAGGTATTGGTGACAGGATTTTAATGTTAAAATACTGCTGGTATTCCGTAATTGCTCCTGAGTCATGTTCTCAAATTTTATGGAGGAGCTGGGATTTTAAAGAACAGGCTGCTGAATCATTAAAGCTCACTGCAAAAGATATGCTCGAGCTAAAAATAATTGACAGAATAGTAGAAGAGCCTGAAGGCGGAGCTCACCGAGATCATGTGCAGGCTGCTGAATTTTTAAAAAAAGCATTGATTGAAGAATTAGATGTAGTAAGTAAGATCAAAAAAGATAAATTTCTTGATAACAGGATAAAGAAATTCGGTGAGATGGGATTTTTCAAAGACTGATCAAATTCAGCAAATTATATTCAATTGAAATAAATTTAATAGAAAAAATTGTCCGGAATAAATACAAAATTTTTAATAAAAGGCGGAAGACCATTACATGGAAAAGTGAAAGTCAGCGGAGCAAAAAATTCAGCTACAAAATTATTAGTTGCATCACTCCTTACTGAAGAAGAATGTATCCTTCACAATTCACCAAATAAAATAAGTGACCTTACCATTACAACGGAAATATGTTCTTCACTTGGAAGTAAAATAGAATTCGAAGATGATATTTTAAGATCAAAATCGGAAAAAATTGAAACTTCACATATTTCTGAAGAGCTCGGAAATAAAAACAGAATAGCAATTTTACTTGCAGGACCTTTATTGCTCAGAACAGGAAAAGCTGAGATACCTATCCCAGGTGGATGCAAGATCGGTTCACGACCTGTAAATTTCCATATAGATTCACTTGAGAAACTTGGCTGTAATGTAACTGTAAAAGATAATTATTTTATACTGCAGGCTGATCATCTCAAAGGTAACAACATCAGGCTGGATTATTCAAGTGTAGGTGCAACAGAAAATATAATAATTGCCAGCACTCTTGCAAAGGGAAGAACTGTAATTACTAATGCAGCAGTAGAGCCTGAGATTATTGATCTGATAAAATTTCTTCAAAAAATGGGAGCAATTATTGAGATTAATACTGACAGAAAAATTACTATAGAAGGTGTAGATAAATTAACCGGTGCCGAACATTATGTTATACCTGACAGAAATCAATCAGCTTCTTTTGCATGTGCAGGACTCGCTTCAAAAGGTGATATTTTTATTGAGAATGCAGTGCAGGAAAATCTGATCACTTTTCTTAATACTATAAGAAGGGTTGGCGGAAAATTTGAAGTAAAAGAAAAAGGAATCAGATTTTATTATGACGGGGAAATGAATTCAATACCTATTGAAACAAATGTGCATCCGGGATTTATGACTGACTGGCAGCAGCCGTTTGTAATTTTGATGACTCAGGCAAAAGGTATTTCAATAGTTCATGAAACTGTATATGAAGAAAGATTTGGCTATGTCAGCGAACTGCAGAAAATGGGTGCAGAAATAGAATTATACGATACTTGTCTTGGCGGACTTCAATGCAGATTTGCGAATACTCATTATTTTCACAGTGCAGTAATTAAAGGACCTACTCCGCTTCACTCGGCTGAAATTAATGTACCTGATCTTAGGGCCGGATTTTCTTATTTAATTGCCGGAGTAATTGCAAAAGGGGAATCGACAGTAAATGGTGCTGTCTATATTGACAGAGGCTATGAAGAAATTGATAAAAAACTCAGCGATCTTGGAGCAGATATTAAGAGAATTGAAGATTAACATATAATTTTTTTAAAAAAATAATTTTGATTAAATACTTTTAAACTGATTTGATTTAACCAATGAAAAATAAAATTGATATATTAAAAGAAAAAAGGAATGAGGCATTAGCAGGCGGTGGTCAATCGAGAATTGACTCACAGCATAAGAAGGGGAAGCTGACTGCAAGAGAAAGAATTGATCTCTTATTGGATGAAGGTAGTTTTGTAGAAACAGACATTTTTGTAAGACATCAGTCAAATGATTTTGATCTCGCTAAACAAAGATTTTATACTGACGGAGTCGTGACAGGAACAGGTAAAATTGAAGGCAGAACTATATGTGTCTTCTCACAGGATTTTACAATTCACGGAGGATCACTTGCCGAATATCATGCAAAAAAAATATGTAAGATCATGGATCTTGCAATGAAGATTGGCGTGCCGGTAATCGGAATTAATGACAGCGGAGGTGCGAGGATTCAGGAAGGTGTTGTTTCTCTTGGCGGCTATGCGGATATTTTTTTAAGGAATACACTTGCAAGCGGAGTAGTACCTCAGATATCTGCAATTGTCGGTCCTTGTGCAGGCGGTGCAGTTTATTCGCCTGCAATTACAGATTTTATTTTTATGGTTGACAAAGTTTCATATATGTTTGTCACAGGACCAAACGTAGTAAAAACAGTAACGCATGAAGAAGTCTCTTTTGATGATCTGGGAGGTGCTCATACTCATGCTGTGAAAAGCGGAGTCAGTCACTTTACTGCTGAAAATGAAATTGAGTGTTTTCAGAATATCAGGAAATTAGTTTCATATGTTCCTCTGAATAATATGGATCCTGTACCTTTAAGAGAATATAACGGTGGAGAGAAAAACCTGGAATTTTTGAATACCTTTATGCCCGATAATCCAAATAAACCTTATGATGTCAAAGATGTAATCAATGCTTTGATAGATGAAGAATCATTTTTTGAAGTTCATGCAGAATATGCTGAAAATATTGTAGTGGGATTTGGAAGGATAAACGGAAGATCAATAGGCATTGTAGCAAATCAGCCGCTCGTACTCGCAGGTGTACTTGATCTTAATTCATCTATTAAAGCAGCAAGGTTTGTAAGATTCTGCGATGCATTTAATATTCCTTTACTTGTACTTGAAGACGTACCGGGATTTTTGCCGGGGACTGATCAGGAATGGCGCGGAGTGATCAGACACGGTGCAAAACTTTTATATGCATTCTGCGAAGCTACTGTTCCCAAAATTACTGTGATACTTAGAAAAGCTTACGGTGGAGCTTATGATGTTATGAATTCCAAACATATCAGAGGCGATTTTAATCTTGCTTGGCCGACTGCAGAGATAGCAGTAATGGGTGCTCAGGGTGCTGCAGAAATTATTTTCAAAAAAGAAATTGATGCTGCTGAAGATAAAGTAGCAGCATTAAAAGAAAAGGTAGACGAGTTTACAGAAAAGTTTGCCAATCCATATCTTGCTGCTGAAAGAGGTTTCGTCGATGATGTGATTGAACCTAAAGATACACGTGAAAAATTGATTTACTATTTCGAAATTCTTGAAAATAAAGTCGATTCAAATCCTAAGAAAAAGCACGGAAATATTCCTTTATAAATTGTAAAAACTAAAGTTCCCCTTTGATATTAAAGCATCCGGAAGTTAAATATCGGATGCTTTTGTTTTAAGTTCATATTCATTCTGCATACTTAAACTTTGCAGTAAAATGTCTGAGGAATTCAGGCTCTTTGGTAATGACCATTCCTTTTACTGAATCCTTATTTTCAATCAGCATTTTAAAAACTTCTATAACATATTCGATATGACTTTGAGTATATACTCTTCGGGGTATTGCTAACCTTACAAGTTCATTCGGTGCAGGAATTAGTCTCCCTTTTTTATCATATTTACCAAACATAACAGAACCTATCTCCACCGACCGGATACCTCCTTTTAAATATAATTCACAAACCAAAGCCTGCCCCGGATATTGCTCAACGGGAATATGTGGATAAAAAGATTTTGCATCGATATAAACCGCATGTCCTCCAATTGGCCAGATCAAAGGCACTCCCATTTTGTAAAGCATTTCACCAAGATATTCAGTACTTCTGATCCTGTATTTCAGATAATCTTTGTCAAAAACTTCTTTAAGACCAATCGCTATCGCCTCCATGTCTCTTCCTGTCAGTCCGCCATATGTTACAAATCCTTCGGTTATAATTAACAGGTTTGTACACGCTTCATATAATTCTTTATCTTTTAATGCCAGAAACCCACCCATATTTACAAGTCCGTCTTTCTTGGCACTCATGATACTACCGTCAGAAAGTGCGAACATTTCTTTAGCTATATTTTTGTATGAAATCCTGTTATAACCGGGCTCACGGGATCTGATGAAGTAAGAATTTTCAGCTATCCTGCAGCAGTCGAGAAAAAATTTCACATTAAATTTTCTACAAAGATTACTTACTTCATTTGCATTTTTCATGCTTACCGGCTGACCGCCGCCGCTGTTGTTTGTGACAGTTAAAATTACCCCGCCTATATTTTCGCTGCCGTATTCCTTCAATAAATTTTTTAGTTTTTCTGTATCCATATTACCTTTAAAAGGGTGTGACAGCATTGGTTCATTGGATTCCGCTATCGGAATGTCAATCGCTGCAGCTCCGGAATATTCAATGTTCGCTCTTGTAGTATCGAAATGTGTATTACTTATAAATATTTTTCCTTTACCACCAAGATATCCGTAAAGAATTCTTTCACCGGCTCTGCCCTGATGTGTCGGCAGAATGTATTCAAATCCGGTCAGATCTTTAATTCTCTTTTCCATTTTTATCCAGCTTTTTGATCCGGCATAGGCTTCATCACCGTCCATTATTGCAGACCATTGTTTTGAACTCATTGCAGAAGTTCCGCTGTCAGTAAGAAGATCTATAAGCACATTTTTTGAAAGAAGCTGGAATGGATTGTAGTCTGCTTCTTCAAGTAATCTATTCCTCTCCTCCTCCGAGGTCAACTTTATTGGCTCTACAGATTTAATTTTGAATGGTTCAAATATTGTTTTAAATTTCATTTAAATATCTCCGTTAAAATATTAATAAATTTTTATTTTTCTTTTCTAATTTAAATATACTGCAAAATTTTAGTTATGATTTATGTCATATAAAATTTTATGAAAGCTCAAATTCCAAAACCTTTATCTACTATTTACATGCCTAATTATTTATATTTGAAAATTGAATTAAACCCAATAGATATCAAAAAATCAGAAAATATACTTAAGAAATTCAATTACCATAAATACAATGAAAGATTAGAAATATTTACTTCATTGAAACTTAAGAAGGGAAAAACTTTTGCTGAAGAAGTGAAGAATGGTCTTTCTGCAAAAAATAAATCTTTACCGCCAAAATATTTTTATGATAAAACAGGCTCACTTCTTTTTGAAAAAATATGTAAGACAAAAGAGTATTACCCAACAGTTACGGAAAAGAAAATTCTTATTGCAAAAGCTGAAGAGATCTCGAAAAAGAATATGAAAATAAATCTTGTTACAGAACTTGGCAGCGGAAGTTCAGAAAAATCAGCTTACTTGATAAAGGCATTTCTAAATGAAAGAAATAGTCTGCATTATATTCCTATTGATGTTTCTGAAATACTTTATGAGAGTTCTTTAAATTTGGTTAAAAAATATAAAAAACTTTCTGTATCTGGAATAATTTCGTTTTATGAAAATGGAATTAAACTTATTAAAAGTATTGATGATTCTCCAAAGTTAATTTTATTTCTTGGATCAAGCATTGGAAATTTCACCCGAAAAGAATCAGTAAAATTCTTAACTACTGTCAGCAGATTCATGAATCCTGATGACAGATTGTTGGTGGGTTTTGATCTGATAAAAGATGAAAATGTTTTGAACAATGCATACAACGATAAAGACGGTTATACGAAAAAATTCAATCTGAATATACTTAAGAGAATAAACAGAGAACTGCATGCTAATTTTCCTCTTTCAAAATTTAGTCATAAAGCATTTTATAATTCAAATAAAAAAAGAATCGAAATGCATCTCATTGCAAATGATGATCTGACTGTAGAAATCGGTGATGATAAATATAAAATTAATTTCACAAAAGGTGAGTCCATTCATACTGAGAATTCATGTAAATTTAATTTTGATATGATTCAAGATCTGGCTGACCAATCAGGAATGAAAATTTCAGATCAATATACAGACAATAAAAATTTTTTTACAATTACTTCTTTGACATTAAAAACTTAATGTAATTCTGATATCATTAATACAAAATTATGCAATAAAATTTAGGAAAACTTTTATCAGTAATATTTGAAATTTGTCATTTAAAATATGAAAATGTTTTTAATCTGTTTCTTTACAATTTCTTAACATTAAGAATATTCTATTATGTCTATTTTTGTATATTAAAAATTTAAATAATATCATGTATAAAGTAATTTCGATTTTTATTCTCACCTTAGTTTTGTTTTCATGCGGTAAAAAAGATGTTTCAATGGATAAACCCGGAGATAAATCCGGTGGTCAGATTAACGGTGCAGGAGCTACTTTCCCTTATCCAATATATTCAAAATGGTTTAATGAATATGCAAAAATTGATAAAGATGCAAAGATCAATTACCAGTCAATAGGAAGCGGTGGTGGAATCAAGCAGATAACTGAAGGAACAGTTGACTTCGGTGCAACTGATAGTCCAATGAGTGACGAGGAAATTGAAAAAGCAAACATAAAAAATAACAATAAGATAATTCATATTCCTACTGTTATCGGATCTGTTGTAATAACTTATAATCTGCCTGGAGTTGAAAATAATCTTAAGCTAACAGGAGAAATCATTTCTGGCATTTACATGGGGAAGATCAAAAAATGGAATGACGCAAAGATCAAAGTGGAAAATCCGGGGGTGAATTTACCGGATAAGGAAATTATTGTCTGTTCCAGGACAGACGGAAGTGGTACTACTTTTGTATTTACAGATTATCTTGGTAAAGTAGATCCTGACTGGAAAACAAATATCGGCGTAGCAAAGGATGTTAAGTTTCCTGTCGGTCAGGGCGGAAAGGGTAATGAAGGAGTCACAGGACTTGTGAAGCAACTTGAATATTCAATAGGTTATGTTGAGCTAGTCTATGCGCTTCAGAATAATTTAAAATATGCCGAGATCAAAAATGCAGATGGTGAATTTATTTTACCGACACTTGAAACACTTACCAATGCAGCAGATAATTCGATCTCAGATATGCCTGATGATCTTAGAATATCTATCACAAATGCAAAAGGGAAAAATTCTTATCCAATCTCAAGTTTTACTTATATTCTTATTTTTGACACACAGAAAAATGCATTTAATGGTAAAACAATGAAAGCATTTCTAGAATGGGCGCTAACAACGGGTGAATCTTATGCAACAGAATTGGGATATGCTCCTCTTCCAAAGAGTGTTACTGAAAAGGCATTGACCAAAATAAAAGGAATTAAAGTTCAGTAAATATTAAAATTAAATTATTATAATCAGCTACGGAAAATTCTAAAAATGAAATAAAGGGTAAAAAGAAACTTGGGGATATTTTCTTTGAGAATCTTACACTCATATTTGCTCTGAGCATCCTGGGTTTAGTAATGTACATGATATATGAGATGTTTATTGACTCATCCGAAAGCATAGAAAAATTTGGTTTCGGATTTATTTTTTCAGAGAACTGGGATCCTGTGAAGGAAGAATTCGGTGCACTGACTTTCATTTACGGAACAATAGTATCGTCATTTCTTGCACTCCTTATTTCACTACCGATCAGTATTGGAGTCGCAATCTTTTTATCAGAGATTGTACATAAGTCCATCAAAACTTCACTGAGTTTTTTGATTGAGATTCTTGCAGCTATTCCGAGCATTATTTACGGCTTTTGGGGAATATTCGTACTGGCTCCATATATGCGAACGACAATTCAGCCATTCCTTCAGGATGTATTTGGTTTCCTTCCATTTTTTCAGGGAACAATGTATGGTACTGGATTATTGACAGCTTCAATAATTTTAGCAATAATGATCACACCAATTATTACTGCGATCACAAGAGATGTATTAAAGGCGATTCCTGTTTCTCAAAAAGAAGCTGCATATGCATTAGGTGCGACCCGATGGGAAGGAATAAAAATGGCATTATTAAATGCACGAAGCGGAATCTTAGGTGGTGCTGTGCTTGGACTAGGTAGAGCAATAGGGGAGACAATGGCTGTTACAATGGTAATTGGAAATAAAGCTCAGATCAAAGCTTCTTTATTTGAACCGGCTTATACAATGGCATCTGTCATTGCAAATGAATTTGCAGAAGCTTCAGGAGGAATGCAGGTCAGTGCTTTGATTGAAGTTGGGCTGATCTTATTTGGCGTAACATTTATAGTAAATTCAATGGCAAGATTATTAATTTACAGTGTTACAAGACAATCATGATAAACAGATTTATATATAAATGACAGCAGATAAAATATTTAAAAATCCGAAGAATCTTAAACGCAGGAAATTTGTCAATTCACTGATGATATTTCTTTGTGTGGTTGCATCTGTATTAACGATTCTACCGCTTCTTTATATATTTATTTACACTACTCAATCCGGCTTTTCATCTCTGAATATTGATTTTTTTACTCAGCTTCCAAAACCGGTAGGTGAAGAAGGTGGTGGAATGGCAAATGCAATTGTCGGCAGCGGAATACTTTTAGGTATTGGCGGGCTTATCGGAATTCCTATCGGTATTCTTAGTGGAATTTATATAGCAGAATATTCCAAAAGTTTTCTTGCCAGTGCCGTTAAATTTACAACTGATGTATTAAGCGGTGTACCATCTATAGTTGTTGGAATTTTTGCTTACGGTGTGATAGTACTTACAATGCAGAGCTTTAGTGCAATAGCCGGTGGCTTTGCATTAGGAATACTTATGATCCCGACTATTACAAAGATAACTGAAGAAATGCTTAAACTCGTACCGCAGTCATTGCGTGAAGCCTCACTTGCCTTAGGAGTTTCGAGATGGAAAACAACTTTGAAGGTAGTATTGAAAACTGCTTCATCAGGTATTGTAACAGGTGTTTTACTTGCAATAGCCAGAGCAGCAGGTGAGACAGCGCCTTTACTTTTTACAGCTTTTGGAAATGCTTTCTGGCAG
>Ga0154020_10007099_pt1 | contig 13097 bp, 6 predicted proteins | sample Klosneuvirus_201_FD_109709 | JGI IMG/M metagenome (GOLD analysis project Ga0154020, IMG submission 109709) | Active sludge microbial communities from wastewater, Klosterneuburg, Austria - Klosneuvirus_20160825_MG | ecosystem: Engineered > WWTP > Aerobic digester > Activated sludge | place... | reverse complement strand
GACCGAGTGCTCGGGCAAATGCGTCAACCTCGAGTCCGATCCGGCCAACTGCGGCGCCTGCGGCAACATCTGCGCCGCGGGTCAGGTGTGCTCGATCGGCAAGTGTGCCGATCAGTGCCTGGCAGGCACCACCAACTGCTCGAGCGGCGGTCAAGGCGGCGAGTGCGTCGACCTCGACACCAACTCGCAGAACTGCGGCGCCTGCGGCAACGCCTGCAAGGCCGGCGAGGTCTGTTCCCAGGGCAAGTGCGCGCTGGTGTGCTCGGGCGGCACCACCAATTGCTCGGGTAAGTGCGTGGACACCACCCTCGACCCGAACAACTGCGGCACCTGCGGCACCACCTGCCCCAGCGGCGAGGCGTGTCAGAGCGGCAAGTGCAGCCTGGTGTGCTCGGGCGCGCTCACCAAATGCGGCAGCAAGTGCGTCGATCTGACGCAAGACGCCGCCAACTGCGGGGCCTGCGGCACGGCGTGCACGTCGGGCAAGACCTGCGTGGCCGGCAAATGCACCCTGGTGTGCAGCGGCGGCACCACAAACTGCAACGACGTCTGCGTCGACACCAAGATCGACCCGAACAACTGCGGAACCTGCGCCAAGGTCTGCACGAGCGGTCTGACCTGCGTTTCCAGCGCGTGCACCCTGGTCTGCCCCACCGGCCAGACCAACTGCAGCGGCACGTGCGTGGACACCAAGACCGACGCGAACCACTGCGGAAACTGCACCACCAAGTGCCCCACGGGGCAGGTCTGTCAGAGCAGCAGCTGCACCCTGATCTGCGGCACCGGGCAGACCAAGTGCGGCAACACCTGCGTGAACACCAGCACCGACCCGGCCAACTGCGGGGCCTGCGGCGACGCCTGCACCAGCGGGCAGACCTGTCAGAGCGGCAGCTGCGTGAACAGCTGCAACCCCACCACCAACATCGCGACCACCGCCACGGCCACCTCGAGCGGTGGGGGCTCGAGCAGCACCGGCTACGGGCCCGAGAAGATGAACAACGGCGTGCTCGAAGCGAGCTGCAGCACCGACCGCTTCCACTGGGTGACGGCGGGCAGCACGCCGGGCACGGCCTGGATCGAGCTCGACTGGACCAGCGCCCAGACCGTGAAGCGGATCAGCATCGACACCACGCTGAACACCAGCTCGGCCTGCACCAGCTCGGGGCGCACGCTGGCGGGCGGCACGGTGCAGTATTGGAGCGGCAGCGCGTGGGTGACCTCGGGCACCGTGTCGTCCAAGATCGACGACTGGACCTACACCTTCCCCACGGCGGTCAGCACCACGAAGATCCGCATCTATGGCGTGCACGCCACGGACACGACCGGCCAGATGTCCAACCCGGCGATCATCGAGTGGCAGGTCTTCAGCTGCTGAACGGCTGAGCCCCGGGGAAGGTTCGCCGCCGGCGAAGCGTAGGGGGTCGGGAGCATGTCCCAGCGGAGCGCGAGGATCGCGGCGATTGCCGGCGGAGCCATGACCGTGCTCGGGCCCATCTCGGGCATCGCCTTGACGGCGCTCTTCACCTCGCGCGCGTTCTCTACCGCCGGAAGCGTGCCGGCCGAGGGGCGCGCCGCCCACGTGGCCAGCGGCATCGACGGCGCCATGAACTACACCATCGCCGGCAGTGCGGTGGGGGTCATCGGCCTGGTGATCGTGATCGCCTCGCTCGTGGTGCTGCTGCGTTCCCGCTCCGGCCGGGCCACGGCATAGCTCACGCGCGGGTCGCTCGGGCGCGGGCGCGTAGCTCCATCAGGCGGGCGCGCTCTCGTGCCATGTACGCGAAGACGGCGCGGGCCAGATCGAAGTGATCGTCCATCACGTCGAGCAGGTCGTCCTCCGAGAGCTCGAGCACCAGCGCGTCGGTCTTGGCGACCAGGGCCGCGTCCATCCGCTCGCGGGCCAGGCTGGCCAGGGTGCCGACCAGACTGCCCGGCCCGGCGTGCCCCACCTCGGCGCCGCGCCTGACCTCGAGCGTGCCGCGACCGACGAACCACAGCCGCCTGCCCCGCGGCGCGCCCTCGCTCACGAGCTGGGCGCTGGCGGCCAGCGAAAGCGGGCGACAGCGCTGGGCAAGGACGGCCAGCGCCTGGATGCCGGCTCGGGAGAGCAACGCGGCCTCCGAGAGCAGCAGCATGCGCTCCACCAGGCCCACGGGGCGCCCGCTCTCGGCCGCGGGCGCGGCCGCGTTCGGCGGCGGAAACGCGAGCGAAAGACCCAGCTCGTCGATCATCTGGGCGACCGAGGCGGCGTGGTCCATCACCGCGCCGCGCCCCAGATCGGGGTGCCCCTCGAGCACGTCGAACCAGTCCTCGACCGAAAACGCCAGGGCGTGGACGTCCGTGGTGGCGCGGGCGGTGCGCGCGTGCGGCGCGTCTTGCATGGCGTCCTGGAAGCCGAAGCCGTCTTCGGGACCGAACTGCCACGGGGTGAGCCCCGGCGCCTCGAGCGCCACCTGACCTTTGACCACGAAGTAGATCTCTTGGCTCGCCTCGCCCTGCCGATAGATCACCTGCCCCGCGTCGAACGCGACGTCGCGCATCAGCGCGGCCACCCGCTCGAGCGTGGCCGCCGAGCGGCGGCCGCCGAAGAGCGTACGCAGGAAGAGCGACCGCTCGACCCGACGCTGCGCCGCCTCACCCACCGCCGCCTCCGTCGATCGCGGCCGGGGGCGGGACGGTCTCGAGCGGCACCCAGCGGCGCTGGCTGAACACGGCGCTTGCCTCGTCGTCCAGGTCGTCGACTGCCAGGGCGCGCACGTGGTACGCGGCCAGGGTCGCCAGGGCGTCGTCGGGATCGGCCAGCATGGCCGCCAGCGCGGCGTCGCGCGTTCGGGGCCGATTCGGCAAGAACGCCGCGGCCCGCTCGGCGCGCTCGCTGGGCGACAGGTCGTCCGACACCACGCGCAAGAGCGTGCGGGCCTCGTCCTTCGCGCTCGCGGTGAGCGCGTCGATGAACTCCAGAGCGTTGGCGCGCAGGCGCTTGTCGTCGGACTGCAGCTTGAAGTAGACGCTGCGCAGATCTTCGCTCTTGTGCAGCATCTGCAAGATGCGGAACGCCCGCTCCCGCGCCTGCCGCTGCTTGTCGGCGATCAGCCCGGCCAGCAGGCGCTGGCTGGCCCGCGCGGCGTCGGGCACGGGCGCCGCCGGCTCGAAGGCCACCTCGAGCGCGGTGAACCGCAGGTGCTCGCGCAGGTTGCGGTCCAGCTCGGCCTCGAGTCGCGGGCGGTCGACCTTGATCCCGTCGTGCCGCACCATGCGGCCCAGGGCGCGCAGCACGCGGAAGCGCACCAGCCCGGGGAGATCGGCGACCAGCGCATCGAACAGCAAGCTGGCGGCGCGCGCGCTGCCGACCTCGCCGATGGCACGGGGCAGCTCGCGACGGATCCGCGGGGAGAGCGTGGCGTCGGTCAGCGCCGCGCCCAGCGCGGTGAGCGCGCGATCGCCGTAGCCAGCCAGCGTCTGGACCGCCCGCGCGCGGTGGCGCGGCTCTTCCAGGCAGCGGATCAAGAACGGAAGGTCGTCGATCGAACCGATGGCACCCAGGGCACCGATGGCCAGATCCGCCACCTCGGCGTCGTCGGACCGAGCCAGCTGCTGCGCGAGCCCAGAGAAGCTTGCGTCTTTGCGATCGGCGATGGCGCCGGCCAGCGCGATGCGCGCGTGGTGGCAGTCCGGCGCCGTGCCCGAGATCATCGCGCGGATCTCCGAGTCGTCCTCGGGGTGCGCGTCGGGGGCGCGGCTCAGGCGCTCGACGGCCAAGAATGCCCGAAGCGCGCCGGTGGGGCGAAGCGTCTCCGGAAGCTTGCCAAAGCGGCCCAGCGCCCGGACCGCCGCGGTCACCACGCGCTCGGAGGGGTGATCGAGGAGCTTCTGCGCGAGCGGGACCCAGTCGCCGCGCCGGGCCTCGGGCACCACCTCGAGCGCGCGCAGCAGGACCTCTTCCCGATCGTGGTACAGGATCAACGCCGGGATCAGCCGCGATCGCTGGGCGTCGGCCAGCAAGTTCATCGCGGCCAGCGCGCGGGCGGGCTCGGGGCTCGACAGCGCCTCGATCACGGTCTCGGCGGCGCCGAGATCCAGCTCGGCCAGTGACAGATCCGCGGTGTTGCCCCCGCGCCCCAGAGACTGCCGGAAGAGGTCCAGGTAAGGCCTGCGGATCATCACGGCAGCGCCGATCCAGATCAGCGAGAGCGCGATCACGCTGGCCGCCAGCACCGGTGGGGTGGCCAGATCGAAGCTGGCCAGCGCCAAGAGCGCACCGGCACCCAGCGCCTGCGCCGAGCGGCCGAGCACCGAGTCGACGAGTGGCTTGGCGCGATCACGCAGCGCCGCGTCGAGCGGCAGATAGAGCAGCTCGGCCGAGACGCGATGCAGCGAGTGGCGCAGGCCGCCGTCGGCGCCCCGGGTCGCGAGCAACGCCAGGAAGCTGCCCCCCATCAGCAGCATGCCCGCCGACCCCATCACCAGACACAGCGGCAACACCGCCAGTGCCGTGGCCACGCCGAAGCGCCTGAGAACGCGGCCGGCCAAGAGCAGCTGCACCGCCAGCGCCGCGGTGTTCAGCGCGCCGTAGTACCGCGCGAAGAACGGCCCCAGCTCTTCTTTCGGCAGCCGGGCCGCCGCCTGGCTCTTGAACAAGTAGTCGAGCACCAGCACCGCCAGCGTGGAGCTGACCACCAGGATCGCCACGCGCCGCACGTACGGGTGCTCGGCCAGGAGCCCCAGGCTGCCGCCCAGCCGCGGGGCGGGCGAGAGGTCGCGCGGGGCGGTGGGTTCGGGGTCGGCGGACTGCGCGACCACGAGCGCGGTGCCCAGCGCCAGGACGGACGCGACCAAGAGCAGACTGCCGACCGGCAAGAGCGCGAGCAGCCCGACGGCGATGGCCGAGCCGACCACCGCACCGAGCACTCCGCCCGCCGAGATCGCGGGGAAGAAGCGCTTGCTCTGGGCGGTGGTGAAGGCCTCGCCCGCGAAGAGCCAGAACTGCACCACGCTCAGCGAGCCCGAGAGCGCACTCCAGACGTAGAGCCCGATGGCCAGCCCCGGCGTGACGGGCCGGAAGTTGAACCAGGTGGTGCCCAGCGCGAACAGGGCCAGCGTGACCACCAGCGCGTTCCGCCGCCCGAAGCGCCGGATGAAGCGGGCGTTCAGCTCGGTGAGCACCAGCCCCAGCGCGGCCACCAGCAGATACACTATCGGCAAGCGCGTGGGCGCGAGCTGGCCCAGGAACAAGGCGTCGCGCGCGGTCTCGAGCAGGCTGTGGGCGCCCACCAGACCGAACAGCGTGCCGGCCGCGATCAGCAGCGGCCGGCGCTCGCCGGCGCGCAGATCGACCAGCGACAAACGCGCGGAACGCTTGGAATCGACGTCGGTCACGGTCTGCGGCTCGAGCCTGCCCCCTGACGAAGCCAGGGGTTCAACGCTAGGCTTAGTACCTCGGGCCCGCGATGGAATCGACCACGGCCGTCAATCTGAGCCCCAGCTGCCGCACGCGGAACCTGCGGGTCGGTGTGGTGGTGCTGGCGGGCGGCCTCTTGATCGCGACCGTGCTGGCCAAGCTGGGCGTGTACTGGGCGTGGCGGCTGCTCTTGGTGCTGCCCTTCTTGTTTGCGTCGCACGCCTTCCTTCAGGGGTTGTACGGCACCTGAAGCCACAAAGCTTCGCGCGGTCTGCGCGAAACCGACGAGGGCCTCGAGCCGATCATCGCCCCCGAGCAGCGCGAACGGGTGCGTCGCCGCGGGCAGACCATCAACCTCTGGGCCTGGGGCCTGGCGCTTGCCGCGACGGCCCTGTTCGCGCTCAGCTGACGCTAGAGCTCGCGCGCGTACCACGCGTTGCAGCCGAAGTGCCCGGTCTTGCCCTCGGGCTTCGGCAGGCGCACGAACCCGTTCTGGTCGTACAGGCGCCGCGCGTCGACCATGGTGTCCAGGGTCTCGAGGTACATCCGACGAAACCCGCAGCGCTTCGCCTCGCTCAGGCACAGCAGCAGCAACTCGCGGCCGAAGCCCGCGCCCCGGGCCTCGGCCAGCAGGTACATCTTCCGGAGCTCGCAGGTGTCCACGGCGCCACCCTGAAGCGGGGCAAAGCCGCCGCCCCCGACCACGCGGCCGCCTTGCTCCACCACCCAGTACCCCGCTCGCGGCCCCGAGTACGCGCGGCTCATGGCGTCCACCTCGGGGTCGTTGATGGCGAACCCGGCGCCGTTGGCGCCGAAGCTGGGCATCACCTCGCGGATCAGCGCGGCAATGGCCGCGTCGTCGCGGGCCTCGATGGGGCGCAGGCTCACTTCGCCGCGGCCCCCAGCTGCTTCTCGATGAACATCACCGAGAGCAACGAGAACGTGTCGCGGTTCTCTTTCTTGGTGAAGCCGTGGCCCTCGTTCTTGGCCAGCATGTACCACACGTCGCGACCGGTCTTGCGCACGCCGGCGACGATCTGCTCTGCCTCGGACGCCGGCACCCGTGGGTCGTTCAGCCCCTGCGCCACGAACAGCGCGCTCTTGATCCGCGCCACGTTGGTGGTCGGCGAGATGCGCTGCAAGAGCGCCTTCATCTTCGGATCACGCTCGTCGCCGTACTCGGCCCGGCGCAGATCGCGGCGGTACTCGCTGGTGTTGTTCAAGAAGGTGACGAAGTTGCTGATCCCGACCACGTCCACGCCGGCCACGATTCGCTCGGGGAAGTGCGTCAGCGAGGCGAGCACCATGTATCCACCGTACGAGCCGCCGAACACGGCCACGCGCTTCTTGTCGAGCTCGGGGCGCGTGCCGACCCAGTCGAGCAGCGCACCGATGTCCTTCACGCTGTCTTCGCGCTTCTCGCCGTTGTCCAGCAAGAGGTAGCTCTTGCCGTAGCCGTCCGAGCCGCGCACGTTGGGCACCAGCACGCTGATCTTGCTCTCGGTCACCAGGTACTGAATCAGCGGCGACAGCTCGGGGCGCGCCTGCATCTCGGGCCCGCCGTGGATCCAGACCACCACCGGGCGCGGGCCGTCGGCCTTGGCCGCATAGTAGAAGGCGGGCACCGACAGGCCGTCGAAGCTCTTGAAGCGCACCAGGGTGGGCTCGACGAAGCGGCTCTTGGGTAGCCCGCCGATCTCGCTCTCGGTCCAGCGCTCGAGCTTGCCCCGGCCCACGTCGAAGCTGAAGGAATCGCCGGGGGTGGTGGCGCTGGCGAAGGTGAAGCCCAGCACGCTGGCCTTGCGCGCGAACCTGAGACCCGAGATCACGCCCTTGGGCACGCCGGGGACGACGCGATCTTTCTTGGTGGCCGTGTCGAGCAGGCGCAAGACCGAGAGGCCGTCTTCGTTCACGCTCAGGGCCAGCGTTCGGCCGTCCGGCGAGAGCGCAATCTCTTCGACGTTCCACTTGATGTGCCGGGTGAGCGGCTTCCAGGGGGCGTCGGCCTTGACCAGATCCACCTCGTAGACCTCGGTGAACTCGCCCTCGCGGTCGCTGGTCACGAACGCGCGCTTGCCGCTCGGATCCAGCGTGGCCGCGCGGTACGCCGCCACCGGCGTCTCGGGGCTGAGCCGGCGCACCGCCTTGGACTCGAGATCGGCCAGGTGGATGCGCGAGTCGTTGATGGACACGTACTCGAGCAGCAAGAGCTGCTTGTCGTCGGCCGAGAACTCGAGCGGCACCCAGTGCCCCTTGCGCTCCAAGAGCAGCTTTGCGCTCGCGGCGGTCTTGCCGTCACTGAGCCAGATGTCGATGTCGCGACCGTTGCGGGCGTTGCTCGAAAACGCCAGCTTGTCGCCCTTCTTGGACCACGTGTAAGCCTCGTTGCGGCTCTTGCCGTTGGTCAACATCACCGACTCGCCGGTCTTCAGGTCCTGCCGATGCAGCTGGAACTGCTCGTTGCCGCCGGTGTCGCTGCTGAACAGCAAGGCGTCGGTCGAGCCGGGGGGGAAGCTGGGGCGGCTGACCGGCTCGCCGCGGAAGGTGAGCTGCGTGCGCGCCCCCAGCGGCCGCTGCACCCAGTGGGTCTGGGCCGTCTGCCCGAAGCGCGTGGTCACCAGCACCGAGCGACCGTCGTCGGACAGCGCACCGAGCGGCGCCGAGCGCGTCTCGAGGAAGCGCCCCAGCCGCGTGCGCAGCGCATCGGGGATGGCCGGCACGCCGTCGAGCACCAGCGGGCCGCCGGGCTTGTCGGCCACGCCGTTCGCGCTGGGCGCACCCGCGGGCACCTGGCTCACGCTCACCGCGGCGGGCGCTGCGCTGGCGGCGGGCGGAGCTTCGGGCTCGCGCAGCGGCGGCGAGGCGCAGGCGGCAAGCAGGCACAGCACGAACGGCAGCCGGGTCTTCATGCGCCCGGGTGTAGCCCCGCCGGCCACGGATCGGAAGCGTGAGCGCTGCCCCTGATCACAAGAGCCCGATCCGGCGGCGCAGCGCGAACGCGGCATCGCTGACCCAGAACCGAAGCAGGTCGTGGGTCAGCGCGATGCCCTGGGCCAGGGCCGCGCCGCGCAGGCCGGCCAGGTCGCCTTCCATGCGGCGCACCATGGCGACGGAAGACGGCAGGTCGTCGGCCAAGAGCACCGCCACGCGCGACGCGATCTTCTTGTGCTCGAAGGCCCACTGCTCCCAATCGGGCCGCGGCCCCGCCATGAACGCCGGCGCGTGCTCTTCCAGCGCGCGGCGCGCCCGACGCGAGAGCGCCTTCTGCACCCGCTTGCTGTGCTGCACCAAGAAGTCTTCGTCGGCCTGACCCGCGCCGAAGCTGGGGTCGAGGATGCGACAGGCCGCGAGCATCAAGAGCGCCACCTCGGTGGGGGCGAGCCGACCGAGCACGTGAGCGCCCCGGGCGAGCAGCGCGAGCGGGCGCGCGAACAAGAACACCTGCTCGGACTCGCGCAGCGTGGCGACGTGGGCCGGCACCAAGAGCCCGGGCGGGTCGGTCAGCTCGATCTCGAGCATGCCGCCGTGGGCGCGGTGCAGGTAGATGTCGAACTCGAGGGTGCCGAACACCCCGGCAACGCGGTCGGCCAGCTGCTTGAGCGGGTGCCCCGAGCGGGTGGTGATGCGATCGCGCGAGCTGACGCCCCAGCGCTCGAGCTCGGGCGGGTGGACCTTGCCCACGTTCTCGCTGATGGCCGCCAGCACGGCCAGCGCCGGATCGGTGCCGCGGGCGTCCACGCCGCGAAACGCCGTGTCGTCGAAAGAGAGCGGGCGTGAGCGCGCGAAGTGGGACGGGCGCGCGGCGACCGTGGCCTTCTCGAGGTCGTTGGCGAACCCCAGCGCCACCAGCGGCGCCATGGCCAGCGTCGCCTCGTCGGCGCGCTTCAGGCCCTGGAAGCACTCCAGGATGGCGCTCCAGGTCTCGATCTTGGTGACGTCGATCTCGAGCAGCCGCCGGAGCTCGATCAACGCCTGGGGGAAGTGGCCCGAGAGGCGCAGGCGCTTGGCCAGCTCGGTGCGAAGCGCGGGGTTCTCGGTGTCGGCGGCCAGCGCGCGCTGCAGGGTGTGAAGCGCGCGATCGACCAGCTCCATTTCGTCGGCCAGCACCTGGGCAATCTCGAGCTGAATGGCCGAGCGCTTGCGGGGGTCGTTCTGGCTCTCGGAATAGCCGCTGAGCGCGCCGATGTAGTAGTCCCAGCGCGGGTCTTCACCGAGCAGCTTCTGCTCGATGAGCAGATCCTTGAACTCGGCGGCGATGGTGCCCTCGGTGCCGACCAGGCTCACCGCCTGCTCGTAGGCATTGGCCGCAGCGTCCAGGTTCTTGTTCTGGCGATTGAGCCGGGCCAAGAGGCTGAGGGTCTCTGCGCGCTCTTTGTTGGACGACGCCACGCTCACCAGCTCGGCGGCGGTGTTGGCCGCGGCGTCCATCTGCCCGCGACGCATCTGGATCTCGAGCACGCGCGTCAGCGCCTCGCGGTTCTTGGCGTGCAGCGAGAGCACCCGCTCCAGGCTGACCAGAGCCCGCGCCTCGTCACCCAGCTCGTCTTTCAAGATGCGCGACAGCATCAGGTGCGCCGCGATCTCGATCTCGGGCGGCGGGTTGGCGGCCAGCGCCTGCTTGAGCCGGTCGACCGCCTCGGCCCACTGCTTGTCGCGCGAATACAGGTCACCCAGGCGCATCAAGGTGGGAATGTGCCGCGGCAGGTACTCGAGCGTGCGGTGCAGCGCCGCGATGGCGGCGGGCACGTCGCGCTTCTCGTCGGCCAAGATCTCGGACACGTCGAGCCACAGGCTGGCCATGCGCTCGCGGTCGGTGGACCACTGCGCGGCCTGGCACAGCGTGTCGAACAGGCGATCGAACTCGCGCCGCCCGGTGAGCAAGCGTCGGATCTCGACCGCAGCCTCGACGCTGTCGGGGTGTTTCTCGAGCGCCGCCTCGAGGGCCATCACCGCGCCTTCCACGTCGCCCTTGGCGAGCAGCGCGTTCGACGCCTTGACCAGCAGCGAGGCGCCGATCCCCTTGTCCCCCAGCACGCGGAAGGCAAGCTCGGCCGCCTCGCCCAGAAGGCCCGGATCTTGGCTCTGCTCGGCCATGCGCGTCACGCCCAGCGCCGCCGCCAGGTTGTCGCGATCGCGCCCCAAGGCTGCGCGGAAGGTGTCGAGCGCGCTGGGGTCGCCCAGGGCCTCCAGCGCTTCGGCGAGCCGGGTCTGGTGCACCGCGGCCAGCGCCGGCGACGACAGCGTCGCCCCCAGCTTGGCGTCCACGTGGGTCAAGAGCTGCACGTCACCACTGCCGAGCGCGATCCGCTCCAGGGCGTAGAGCGCGCCGGGATCGGACGGCGAGAGCTGGAGCACCGCGATGTAGGCCGCGCGCAACTCTTCGGGCTTTCCGACCCCGCGGATCTCTTCCAGCCGGGCCAGCTCTTTGAGCGCCGCCACGCGCGCCCCCGGATCGGCGAGCACCCGGGCCTCGGTGGCGTACACCCGAGCCAGCGGCTCCCAGGCGCCCACCTCGGTGTACAGCGGCTCGAGCGCCAGCAGCGCGCCCAGGTGCGACGGGTCCCGCGACAGCACGGCTTCGAAGGCGTCGATCGCCCGGCGCGTGTCGCCCAGCTCGTCGCGGTAGAGCTCACCCTGGCGGAACAGCGCCACCATGGCGATGGCCGGGTCCTTGGCGCTGGCCACCTCGCGCGCCAGATCTTCGCCGAGGCGCCGGAACTCTTTGGCCAGCGTCAGCAGACGCGAGCGACCGTCGGCCGCCGGCCGGAACTCGGGCACGGCCAAGAGGGCCTGCTCGTACGCCGTCAGCGCCCGCTCGGGCTGCGCCAGGCGGTTCTCGTACACCTCGCCCAGGTGGAAGGCCGCCCGGGCGCGCTCGGCCGGGTCTTTCAGGCCCGACAGCTCGAGCTCGATCAGCTTCACCAGCTCGGCCCACTGGCCCCGCTCCGCGAGCTTGCGCCCCAGGGCGTGCAGCGCCGGCTGATGGAACGGGTCGGCGTCGATCGCGCGCCGGTAGAAGTTGATCGCGTCCTCGTCGCGGCCGATGCGCTCTTCGCTGAGCTCGCCCATCTTGTAGAGCAGGGCGGCGGCCGGCACCCCCTTCGCCGCGACCTCGAGCTCGCGCTTGTAGGTGTCGAGCAGATCTTCCCAGCGGCCCGCTTGGTAGTAAAGGCGCCCCAGGCTGCTCAGCGCCGGCTGATACCCACGATCGAGCTCGACCACGTGCTTGTAGCGGCCGAGGGCGCTCTCGAGATCGCCCAGGCAGTCTTCGTAGACCTCGCCCGCACGGTGGTAAAGCATCACCGCCTGGCGCTTGTCGCTGGCCTTTTCCGCTTCCAGCTCCAGCGCCCAGACCAGCTCTTTGTACTTGCCGGCGCGCTCGGCGGCGCGCTGCACGGCGTGGATGCCGCCCACGTGCCCCGGCGCCACGTCGAGCACGCGCTTGTATGCGCTCATGGCGTGGGCCGGCGAGCCCAGCGCGTCTTCCCAGACGCGACCGATCTTGAACAGGTACGTGATCTTGGTCTCGGCCTCTTTCCCCTCGTCCACCGCCCGCTCGAACAGCTCGACCAGCTCACGCCACTTGCCGGCCTGCTGGTAGATGCGCGACAGCGCCTTGAAGCTGGCCGAATAGCCGGGCAGAAGGCCCAGGGCGCGGGAGTGGTGCAAGGTGGCGTGCTCGACGTTGCCGAGCCGCTCTTCGTAGATGGCCGCGACGCGAGCGTGGGCGCTGGCCTTGCGTGCCGCGTCGGCGGTGGCCCCGGCCTCGGCCAGGTGCATGCCGATCAGCTCGGCCCAGTTCTGTCGCCGGGTGAAGATCTTGCCCAGGGCCTGAAGCCCCGGCAAATAGGTCGGGTCGAGGGCAAGCGCGCTCGAAAACCAGGTGATCGCCCGGGCCTCGTCGTTCAGACGCTCGTCGGCGATCTGACCGATGCGGTGTTGAATGCCCACCTTCTCGGCGTCCGATCGGGCCAGCTCGCTCAACCGCTCGAGCACCGTCGCCAGGGCGTCCCAGCGCTTCAGCATCTCGTACAGGCGCGCCAGGGCCTCGAGCACCATCGGCTCGTGGGGCAGCTCGCTCGCGGCGCGCTCGAAGGCGCTCAGGCCTTCGTCCATGTGGCCCAGGCGATCGACCAACACCCGCCCCATGCGGTAGTAGGCCATCGCGCGCACGGTCGCGTCGCCGGCTTGCTCGGCCTCGCGCTGCAGCACGAAGGTCAGATCGCGCCAGCGCTGGTGGGCGTAATGCAAGCGCTTGAGCGCTTCCAGGGCGGCCGGCGCCCGGGGGTCGAAGCCCAGCGCCTCGTTGTACAGCTCGGTGGCGGTGCGGCTGTCACCCTTGCGCGCCTCGACCAGCCGCGCGCGTTCCACCAGCAGCGCAGCGCGGTGCCGCGTGTCGCCCGACACGGCGTTGGCCGAGCGCTCCAGCGTCTTGTCGAGGGCGTCCCAGGCCTTGGCCTGCGTGTCCACGCGCTCCAGCGCCTTCAGATACGACGCATTCTGCCCGTCCAGCTCGACCGCCGCGGCGTAGGCGTCCCGCGCCTCGCGCTTCTGCGCCAGATGATCTTCGAGGATCCGCCCCTTTTCGTACAGCAGCTGGGCCTTGAGCGTGGGCTCCGAGAGGTAGCGCGCCTCGGCGTCGAACAGGGGCAGCGCCGCGTGGAAGCTCTTCTTGGCACACAGCACCCGCCGCGCGCCG
>Ga0154020_10007098_pt1 | contig 13098 bp, 8 predicted proteins | sample Klosneuvirus_201_FD_109709 | JGI IMG/M metagenome (GOLD analysis project Ga0154020, IMG submission 109709) | Active sludge microbial communities from wastewater, Klosterneuburg, Austria - Klosneuvirus_20160825_MG | ecosystem: Engineered > WWTP > Aerobic digester > Activated sludge | place... | reverse complement strand
GCCATCTGCATGAGCTGAAACCGACCCCTGGACCACCTCAGCCGAAAAAGAGGTAAGCGACGAAGATGGCGGCGATCACGCCGGCGAGGTCGGCAAGCAGGCCGTAGGTGACGGCGTATCGCGTCCGCTTGATTCCCACGGAGCCAAAATAAAGCGCGATGACGTAAAACGTCGTGTCCGTCGCGCCTTGGAAAATACAGGACAGACGCCCTACAAACGAGTCCGCGCCGAAGGTCTGCATGGAGTCGACCATCATCGCCCGCGCACCGCTGCCCGAGAGCGGTTTCATCAACGCCGTGGGCAGCGCGGGAGTGAACTCGGTGGGCCAGCCGAACTGCACCATGACCCAGTCGAAACCGGATACGAGCATGCCCAGGACCCCGGCATTGCGCATCACGCCGATCGCCACCAGCATGGCCACGAGGTAGGGAATGATGGTGAGGGACGTCTGGATCCCGCCCTTGGCCCCCTCGATGAAGGCCTCGTAGACATTCACCTTGCGGATCAGGGCGCCGACCAGCAGGGCGACGATGAGCGTGAACAGGGAGACGTTCGCTGCGACCTTGGAGAAGACTTCAATCTCACCGCGACTCAGGTACTGGTTGAGATACCAGACGAGCCCAACGACGGCGGCGGTGACCCCGCCAAGCCAGGCGACGATGACGCGATCGAACAGGTTGATCTTCTGCCGGAGCGCGACCGCGATCAGCGCGGTCAGGGTGGCGACGTAGGTGGCGATCAGAATCGGAATGAAGACGTCGGAAGGATTGGCGGCTCCGAGGATTGCGCGCTGGGCGATGACTGAGATGGGAATCAACGTCAGCCCGGATGTCTGCAGCACGAGGAACATGATCTGGGCATTGGTCGCCTCGTCCTTGTTCGGGTTCAGTGACTGCAGGCTCTCCATGGCCTTGAGACCAATGGGGGTCGCGGCGTTGTCGAGGCCCAGCATATTGGCCGAGAAGTTCATCATCATGTGACCCGTGGCCGGGTGGTTCTTGGGCACCTCGGGGAAAATGCGGGAGAAGAACGGTCCGATCAACCGAGCGATCCCCTGGATGGCGCCGGCTTTCTCGGCGACGGAGAGGAAGCCGAGCCAGAGCGTCATGACTCCAGCCAGCGGCAGGGCGATGTCCATCACTGCGGCCTTCGATGAGGTGAACGTGCCGTCGACGACCGTCTTGAACACTTCGGTGTCGCCGGAAATCAGCCATTGACCCAACGCCGCGATGAAGCCGATCGCAAAAAAGCAGACCCAGAGATAGTTGAGCACGATTGTTTAATCCCGGGGTTTACACGCACCTTGAGGAGCTTCGGTGCGATCGCGGTGATCGGGGTGACGGGAGTCGGGAGCTGCACCCAGCAGGGTCTGGAGGAACGTGATCGTGCCGCGGGAGGCGTCGATTTCGACGGGACTACCGAGGGGCAAGAGGGTGTTGAAAGGACCATGACCGGCGGGCCATCCGCCGAGCACGGGTTTGCCCAGAGGCGCGAGGTAGTCCGCGACCACCTCCGCAGGGTTGGCGGCTTCGTTGAAACGACCGAGGACGAAACCGCGCACCTGGTTCAGCGCGCCCGTCAGGCGCAGTTGTTGGAAGAGTCGGTCGATCCGGTATGGCGCTTCACCCACGTCTTCAAGGAACAGAATGGCATCGCGCAGATCGAGCGCATACGGGGTTCCCAACAGTGAAACCACGAGGCTGAGGTTGCCACCGACGAGCTTGCCAATCGCCCGTCCCGGGGCCGAGAAGACGGGCGCCTCCCGTGTGGGCTGCCAGGTGGTCCCGGCGCTTAGTCCCGTGCGCAGGATACCGAAGCCGAGTTCGTCGGGCGAGTGGGGTGAGTTGATCAGATCCGAGGTCAGCATCGGACCGTGGAAGGTGACGATGCCGGCGTTGGAGAACTGGGACTGCAGGGCGGTGATGTCGCTGTAACCGACGAAGGGTTTGGCGTGGGCGAACACCGCCGGCCAGTTGATCCTGTCCAGTAAACGGCCGCTCCCGTAGCCGCCGCGCAGGCAGAAAACCGCGTTGATCTCCGGGTCGAGAAAGGCCGCTTCCAGATCTTGCCGACGGCGGGAGTCGTCACCGGCGAGAAACGGCAGACGCTCGTGGCACCCGGGAAACAGGCGGGGCACGTAACCCATCGATTCGATCAGTCCGGGGACGCGGGCGACGGCGTCCGCCGTTGCGGGACCGGCCGGGGCGATGACTCCGATGGTTGCGCCAGGCTGCAGGGTCGCGAAAGGAGAAGGCATGAAATCGCGGCGGGTGCGGAATGGCTTAAGGAGTGGGAGCGGAACGCTCAGCGCTTGGCGAACGCCGCTCAATGCTGAAATGGGGCAAACCTCACTGCGTGGGTCTCTGAACCGGTTCGAGGTGGTCCTTCAGGTAACGATCGATCGTGGCGGCGAGTTGGGGGATCCGCCAAGTCGTCGCACCCGGGCTGGTGGGAGCGTAGCGCGTGCCGAGATTGCTGGTCAGGGCGATGAGGTAGTGGCGCCGCGCGGGTGGAAGTCCGGTGACGATTCCGGCATCCGACACGAAGTTTTCCGTCGTGCCGGTTTTGTGGGCGAAGCGGACCTCGGCGGCTGCATTTACCGGGCGGACATCGCCGGGGAATCGCTGCCCGCCGGTATCCACACTGCCATCGGCCCGAATCCAGCGCCACGGCAATTGCGCCGGCAAGCCGGCTTGCCAGCCAGGGACGCCGGCGAGCGCGGTGCTGGACAGCACCTCATGCAGGGCCTGCGCCTCGAGGAGACGGCGTACGTGTTCGCGGCTCGGGACCGAGAGCAGGGGCGGCAATTCTGCAGCCAGCCAGGGCGCGGGCGGAGCGTCGGAGTCCAGCAGCCAGAGTAGGCGCGCGGTGTCCCAGGCGGTCATTTGCAATTCGCCCAAGCCGGCGCCGTCCCGGTTCATCCAGCCCCCGTCGGGTTGGGTGTTGGTTAGGCGCAGGGTGTCGAGACCGTAGGCGGCGAAGGCGGCATTCACCCGGTTGAACTGTTCGCCCGCGGGTCCGCGCAGGATGGCCTCGGTCTGATGGAGCAGCGCGACCAACGCCGAGGTGGCGGAGTTGCTGCTGACGACGATCATGGACTCCGCCCAGTCGAGCAGGGTTCGCGTCTCGTTGGCGTGGGTCCATGGGCTGTTCCAGGCCGCCCGACCGGCATCGATTTCACGGGCGACTCCGACCAGCACCATCAGCTTGATCAGGGATGCGGGGTAGGGGGCGACGAAACGAGGTTGGTCGTTCCGGCCGGACAGGGTTTTCCAAGAGAGGGTGTTCCAGTCGGTGTCTGGCATCCAGGACACCGAGTTACCCTGGAGGTCGCGCTGGTCCGCGAGGTAGTGGACATTTGTGACCCTGCCGAAACCGGGCTCGACCTGGGCCGTCAGGCCGCCGGTGAAGTCGCGGGAAAAGAGGACGTTGGCGGCCACCGGCTCGCCCTGATCGGGAAACGCGATGACCGCGAGATCGATGCTGGGGAAGTGCCGCGTGGGGGCCCCGTCGAGCAGGCGATCCGGGGTAGCTCCGAAGTTCTGGGCGTTGATCGCAAGGATCAGGGCTGCCGCGAGTTCGGCTGAGGTCATGGAGGGCTGGGTCGGAAGACCGTGGACGGGAGACGGGAGACGGGAGACGGGACCAAGATGATTGGGGGTTCGGAGGGGCGTTCAACGCTCATCTTTTGGGGTGGGGAGGGCACCGGATGATGGTCGAGGAGGCGGCTATTCGTGGGTGCGGGCGGCGAGGGCAGCTTATACGATGTTCATCGCGGAGGCATAGGTTCTGGCGGCGAGACCGGTGGAGTTGACCCTCGCGCGACTAAACGCCAGGCTTTTGATCCATGAAGCCCCTGACGCCTGTCTTGAATCGCCGCCGGTTCCTTCAGTCCGCAACCGCCTCCGGAGCGGGTTTGCTGTTGGTCAAGAGCAGCACGCTCTTTGGTCAGAACACCCCGAGCAAGAAACTGAACATCGCCCTGATCGGCGTCTGGGGTCGCGGGCTGGCGCATTATGATGCGCTCGCCACCCAGAATGTCGTCGCGTTGTGCGACGTGAACGAACTGCGTTTCCCGGAGGCGCTGATGCGGTTCCCCGGAGCCAAGACCTACGTCGACTGGAGAAAGTGTCTGGAGCAGAAGGACCTCGATGCAGTCGTCTGCTGCACGCCGGACCACTCGCACGCGCACATCGCGATGTGGGCGATGAACCGCGGTCTGCACGTCTACATGGAGAAACCGATCGCGATGGGCGTCGAAGAGACCCGGCTGGTCCGGGCAACGTACCTGAAAAACAAGCACAAGATCGCCACCCAAGCCGGGACGCAACGGCATGCCAACCCCAATTTTTCCCGGGTGCGTGAGATGATCCATGACGGAGCGATCGGTGAATTGCGCGGGGTCTACGCTTGGGGCAACCGTCAACTGCGCCGACCCGGATACCTGCCGGCGGTTGGGACGCCGCCGAGCACCTTCCACTACGACCTGTGGCTTGGGCCCTCGCCGGCGCATCCCTACAATCCCGACTATTTCTCGGGCAAGCCGGGAGCGAATTGTCTGCAATGGAACATGTACTGGGACTTCGGAACCGGCCAGGTCGGTGATATGGGCAACCATACGATGGACCTTGCGTGGAACGCGATTGATGCGGGCCTGCCGACCTCGATTGAGGCGACCGGCGAGGCGTACAATCCCGAGGTCACGCCCGTCGAGCTCACGGCCCACTTCGACCATCCGGCGAACAGCTGGCGTCCCGCCATTCGGGTAAGCTGGTATCAGGGCGGGCACCTGCCGACCTCGCCGAAGCGCTACCTCGACCTCAACGGCATCGGCCATGGCGTGATGTTCAAGGGCTCCCGGGGCCTGCTGGTGGCGGACTTCAATTCCCGCCTGCTGATGCCGGTTGGAAACACGGATGATCTCACCTACTACAAACCGCGTTCCAAGGCGGAAGTGACGCCGGCCGCCGACAACTTCCAGGAGGAGTGGATCAATGCCTGCAAAGGAGATCTCAAGACCTCGTGCAACTTCGACTACAACGGCCTGATGACTGAGCAGATGGCGCTTGGTTTGGTCGCGTACCGCGCCGGCAAGAAACTCGAGTATGACGGCAAGGCGGGACGGATCACCAATGCCCCGGAAGCGAATGCGCTGCTGAAGCGGGAGTATCGCGCCGGCTGGGCTCTCAACGGTTGAGGCCGCAGCCTGACCCGGCAGGGACAGCGCGTCAGGCCGGTCCCTGCAGGGTCGCCCACCCACCGAAGATGAAACCCTCGCTCTGGATGGTGGCGGCGATGGTGGTGGGTGCGACGGACTTGCGCGCGCAAGACGGCGCGCTGCTGCCGGAGGTGAATGCCGCGATCGTCTCGGCGGGCGCGCAGACGGCCGGGATGTTGGTGCGGATCGAAGGACGCACGGGCCTGCCGCGGACTTGGCGCAATGACCAGCTGGTCCTGGTGGGTCCAACCGATTGGACGTGCGGGTTTTTCCCGGGCGCATTGTGGCTGCTCTATGAAGGGACCGGAGAGGCGCGGTGGCGGGAGGCGGCGGTGCGCACCACCGCGATGGTGGAGTCGGCCAAGAACAACCGGGGTACCCACGATCTGGGATTCATGCTCCATTGCAGTTTCGGTCAGGGCTATCGCCTGACCGGCAACGCCGCCTATCGCGATGTTCTGCTGACGGGCGCGGCCTCGCTGGCAACGCGTTTCAATCCCACGGTGGGCAGCATCCGTTCCTGGGATTTCGGCACGTGGCGATACCCGGTGATCATCGACAACCTGATGAACCTTGAGCTGATGAGTTGGTCGGCCCTGGCCGGGGGGCCGGCGGTCCACGCGACCATCGCGACCAGCCATGCGGATCGGACGCGCACCGATCACTTTCGGGCGGATGCGAGCAGCTGGCATGTGGTGGATTACGAGCCAGCGACCGGAGCGGTTCGCGGGAAGTCCACTCACCAAGGCTATTCCGCCGGTTCCGCGTGGGCCCGGGGGCAGGCGTGGGGGCTTTATGGATTCACGATGATGTACCGCCAAACGCGCCGGCTGGAGTACCTCGATCAGGCGAACCGGATCGCGCGTTTTATTGCCCAGCATCCGCGACTGCCGGCGGACAAGGTCCCTTACTGGGATTTCGACGCGCCGGATATCCCGGCGGTGCCGCGGGATTCCTCAGCGGCGGCGATCATGGCCTCGGCGCTGATTGAACTGGCTGGACTGACCGGTGGGGAAGAAGGGCGTCAGCACCTGGCGCTCGCCGAGCAGCAGTTGCGCAGCCTGATGTCGCCGGTCTACCGGGCGGCGACGGGTCAGAACGGCAATTTTCTCCTGATGCATGCGACTGGGAGCATGCCTGCGGGCAGTGAGATCGATGGTCCGCTGATCTATGGCGATTATTATTTTCTCGAGGCGCTGCTGCGTTACCGGGCACGCTTTGCCGAACCGGCACGGATGCTCAATCTCTCGTCGCGAGCACTGGTGGGAACCGGGGACAACCTCCTGATCAGCGGCCTCGTGGTCGGGGGCGGCACCTCGCGTCAGGTCCTGATCCGGGCGTTGGGACCGGCATTGGCGGCTTTTGGGGTTGCGGGTACGCTGGCCGATCCGCGGTTGCGGCTTTATCGGGGTGCCGACTTGATTGCCGAGAACGACAACTGGGCCGGCGATCCGCTCGCGGCCGCCGCGGCTCGGGCAGTCGGAGCGTTCGCCGTGGCGGATACCGGCAGTCGCGACGCCATGTTGCTGCTTACCCTTCCTCCGGGGCTCTACACGGCGCAGGTGTCAGGCAGCGACGGAACGACCGGGGTGGCGTTGCTGGAGGCCTACGAGGTCAAGGAAACGACCGGGTTTTAAGACGCGAGGATGTCGGACGTGGGTGCCTGGATTCGGAGGACAGAGTTGCCTTCCCAGGCGTGACACGGCCGACTCTTAAGGATCTGATCCGCCCCATGCCCACGATCCCTGCTCTCGGTCGCCTGCTCCTCGCCTTCTGTTGGCTGAGCTCCCTCCTGTGGTCGGCGGAACTCGACCGCTCCGGTCCCGCGATCGCGCTGCAGTCGAACGTCTACCAAGTCGGGGACAAGTGGCATTGCCCGCTGTGCCGGCAGGAGGTTCCTCACGGAGATCGGTCCGGGATCCCTCTCAAACTGCGGTTGTCAGAGTGGCATGATGTCACGATTCAGCCGGACTATTTTCGGCAGAAGATTTTTCAGATCACCGACGAGGAGCTGATCAACTCGCTCCAGATCAAGTCCATCGAACCCGCCCTGCGCGCGGCCTTGAAGGAAGGGGATTATGACCGGATTTCGGTGATCCTGCACCAGTATTTTGCCGGCCGGGCGAGCAACGGCCGGTTGTCGCTCTACGATGCTTCGAACAAGCGCTCTTTCATCACCGCCGATGAATGGGTGCGGGAAGTTGCGTCCGACACGGCCCGCTCCGACGCGATCGTTCAGGCCGCCTCGGCGGTGTACACGCCGGAAAAGGGATTCACCTTGCACGGAGTCCACTGGGGTGACCGGGTTGACTTCAATCACACCTATGCGAACGTGAGCAAGTGGGGCGTGCACTACCTCGGCTTCGTCGACGCCCTGGTCAATGTCCACCTCTTGAAACGCCAGCCCGAGACCGCGGCCGCGTTTGAGCGAATCTTCAACCAGTGGTATGAACAGCTGGATAGTGTGGAAAACGAGGAAGTCATCAACGTGACCAACTCGTACGACTTCATCTGGTACGAGCTTGGCCTTTCGAACCGGACGGAACGATTGATCAATGCGCAGCGAACGTTCGTTCGGCAGCTCTCGCCCGAAAGCAACAAGCGCATGCTGAAAAACATCCTCGGTTCGGCCCGGTGGCTCGATCAATGCCTGACGAAAACGCCGTTTCATCCGTACAACTGGCAGACCCATACCGCGCACACCCTGTCCTATGCCGCGCTCGCCTTCCCGGAGTTCGCGGAGTCCGGCCAGTGGCTGGATCATGGCAGGAGCAACATGATCGAGCATCTGGAAAAGGACATCCTCGACGACGGAGGCTACGTTGAACGGACCACCAGTTATGCCTCGTACATGTTCTCGGTGTTTTACCGGTACATGCTGATGCATCAGTATTTCAATGACGACCGCTCGCTCCTCGACCGGTACCTGGGACGGTTGGAGAAGTTCATCGAGTTCTACGTCCTGACGAACACCCCGGTGGGCGTGAACGTGCCCTTCAACGATGCATCCCGGAGCAAAGACCTGGTTCCCTTGTTCACCGAAATGGGCCGGTTTTTCGGGCGCGGGGATTTCATTGGCGCGGTTCGGCATGAGATCTCCGCGGATGCGCTCGCCGCTGTGCCGCTCAAAGTCACGGAACCCAAGGTCAGGTCCGTGGACTTCCCGGATTCGCGCTTCGTGGTCATGCGGGACTCCTGGGACCCTCGATCGTACTTCATGATGGTCAACTACGGCGACTTTCAGAACCACAGCCACTACGACCAGCTGGCTTTTGAGATCTATGCCAACGGACGGCCGATCGCATTGGATGCGGGCCTCGGCAAACTGGGTTACCTTGATCCGGCACATGTCACGTGGAACAAGCATCCGCTGGCGCACAACATGTTGACGATCAATCAGGCGGTTCCTGAGAAACTCAACCAGGCGGGTTATGACAAAGTCTGGTCACCCCAGCAGCAAACCGAGTTTTTCGCCGCCACCCACGATGGTTACCTGCGCTATCAAAAGGCCCGGCACCGGCGGCATATCGTTTTCTCCAAAGCTGAGTACTGGCTGATCATCGATGAAGTGGATACGAGCGGAAGCAACCAGGAGATGGATTTCAATCTGCACACGCCGAGCTCGATGCGGGAGATCGCCGAGGGTTATGGTTCGAGCGAGGAAGCCGGTTTCCTCATCAAGCATGACCGGCGGGCGGCGGATCGGATCACGAAGATCAAGTCCTCGGGCAGTGCGACCTTGGGAGGGTTAGCGAACGAGCCCTCGCACCGGGAGATTGACTGGCTGGTGTTTCGCCAGCGGTTGGCGGGCGATCGCCGGACCGATCGCATGGCGACCTTGATTTATCCGTATGCCGCCCGCGGCGCGATCGATGCGGCCTCCATTGGCGTGGAACGGCTGGACTTGCCCGACGACGCAACGATGGGCTATCGGGTTATGTCGGGCGGCCGCGAAGACCTCGTCCTCGTGTCCGACGGAAAATTGAGACGGTTCTCCGACGCGATCGAGGGCGACTTCAAATATGCGCGCATTCGCCGGACTGGCGGAGTGATTGATTACGCCGGTTTCGTGGAGGTGGGACAAATTCGGATGCAGGGCGTCCCGGAAGTCCGTTTCCCGGCCAAGCGGGACCACGAGTACCAGAGGAAATAGGGGCGGGCCCGTCTCGTTCCAATCTCATCGAGTCAGCGGCGCAGATCCGGAGCCGCAAGCACACTTCGGCCGACATCGCGACCGTTGACACTGAGCAACGCAGGCGGCTCGCCTCCTTGGAGCTGGCGTCTCTCACCTTGGACAATGTCAGCCTCGATGCGGAGGTTTCCTGTCTCGCCCGCGACCTGTGCGGAGATGAGGTTGCCGGTCAGCGTGACGGAGGCCCGGGTTGCCGCGAATTTTTTCCGCCAGCCCGCAAAAGCGGCGGTCGTCAGGTCATCTTTGGCACTCAAGAAAGCGACCAGCGTCGCGCGGCCACGCGGATCGTCGGAGGCGTGCAGAATTGTGATACGCCGAACGATGTCGTCCGGCGTATCAGCGATGAAGTGCACGGGAGCGGTTCCCCCGTCGGTCGTATTCGCGAGCAGCAGGCGCAGCCCGATGGCGGCGTCACCCAAGCGGACGACGATGGCCGTTCCGGCGGGGACAACGGTCGGTGTGGACGGGGTGCCGGGCTCGGCGCGGTTCTCGCCCAACCAGACCTCGGCCGCTGCCGGCAGCGTGAAGTGGGTGGCGAAATAGGAGAGTTCGCCGGGCCGGTTGCGTGAATCGGGCCTGACGGGCTCGTCCGAGAGTACCTGCAACACCTGCGAGCGGCTCTGCACGTTCGCAATGAACGGCGTGAGGTGCAGCGATTTTCCTCCGACGAGTTTTTTCCGGCCGTAAGGGTCGCCCCGCCCTTCCATGTACATCGTCAGTTGAGGCACCTGTGGCGAATCCCCGAGGTTGGCCACGAGCGTCCGTTCATCACGGCTGCGTGAGGCGCCCGACGAAGCCAGGCTCACGTTCCGCCCGATCCAGTTGACCGCGGACTGCCCGGAGTTTTCACCCCAGCTTTGCACGACCGTGCGCGGCACCTGTGCGCGGATGGGCTCGGTCCATTCCGTTTCCGGACGCCACATCACCGCGGAGCGAAAAGTCGTGAGGTGGTCGCGCGCTGAGGAGAGCCATCCGGCTCCTTCGAGTTCGGGTCGCTCCCGCAGCCAACCCGTGGTCCAGGTGTGGGCCTCCGTATAGCCGTGACCAAACAGGTAGTCGTAACTCCGAGAGTTCGTTCCGCCCATGCGTTCGCCCGGTTTCCACCAATTTGCCGCGAGATCGGTCCAGACATAGCGGATCGCGCGCTTCGCGTTGGCACGTGCCTCGGTCCGACCGGCGAACTTTGCGAGCAGTGCCAGCGAGTCGAGATCGATGCCGTAGTAGACCACCGCACCGTATTCGCCGATGCCATGGCGCGCGGTGTAGGCCATCCACTCGTCGAAACGCTGATAGCCGTCCTCCGCGACGTCTTTTCGTCCCAAAGCCTCGCCGAGGGAGATCAAACCCCAGGCCTTCATGACAAAAATATTCGTATATTCGACCTTCACGACATGGCTCCGCAGCCCCGCGATTGCGTCGACCATCATCTCATCGAGCTGAGTTTGCGCGCGCAGTGAGAGACGATCCGACTGCTGCAGGCGGATAAAGCCCATCAGCTGGGCGGAGAATTCCACGGCGTTGAGATCGATGACCCCTGGATGGCCGCTGTTCCACCGGAAGTTGCCGAAAGTCGGGCTGGCCTGATTGCGATCCTGCATCGAACGGGCGCGGAGCAGCGCGCTTTCCACGCGTTCCGGATGCCAATCGAGAGCCGTCGCCTCGAGGACAAAACGAAAGAGCCCACGGATCCCGACGTGACGCTGAGGGTCGTTCACGAGAATCCACTGTTGCTCCAGCTCCGCGGCCGCGGCCACTGGATCGTCGGGCCAGGTGGGGGGGGCGGCCCGGCCGAACACGGCGAAACCGAAAAGGATGAGGAGGCAGACGGATCGAGCGCAGCGTAGCACCGGTAAATCCTACTCGTGCTTGGCGTCTGAACTCAAGATTGCGCGCTTGCTGCTTCGAATGGAGCTCTCGGTGCCGGAGTCCGGATTCCGATCTTGCGTGAGCGATGACGAATGGATTGTCGAGGGAGATGAATTCCTTGGACTCGCTTGGCAAATGGAAGCGGATACGCGGGCTCCGAACGCTCTCCGGAGTCCTGCTCGCGGCCCTTTGCGGGATGCTGCCCACCGTGGGATGGGCCGAAGCGGAGCATAGGGTGCGTCTGCGCGAGGCTGGCGTGGCGCAGCAGGCCGGGCAGACGGTGCAGGCGATTGAGCGACTTGAGATGGCGGCGGCGATCCGACCGGATTACCCGCGTGTTCAGTGGCTGTTGGCGCGACTTTACGCGCTGCAGGAACGGCCCGCGGACGCGTGGGCGGCACTCACTCGACTGGCGGACTTTGGATTATTCTTCCCGATGGAAACCGATCGTGTCTTCGCAGCCTGGCGAGCGGATCCGCGATGGATCGCGCTTTCGGCGCGGTTTCAGCGGAATCTGTCACCGGTGGGAAACGTTCGGATGGAGGCGGAGTCCAGGCGGCCCTTGGTCGACGGGATCATCGAAGCGGTGGCAGTGGAGCCGGGTTCTTCCCGGATCTTTTTGAGCGACGTTCGTCATCGCACGATATGGACTTACTCTGGAGTCTCATCCGAACCGCTGCTTGAGCGATTTTCCGTTCCGGAGGACGGACTGCTTGGAGTATTTGCCCTCAAGGTGGATCCCGCTGCGACGACGCTTTGGGTGACGAGTTCAGCGGTTCCTGAATTGCAGTCAGCGGAAAAACCAGGCGCGGCAGCGTCACGCCTGCTCGCCTATGATCTGGCCACGAGACGATTGCGGCGCGTTTGGACGGTTCCCGAGGATGGTCGTGCGCATGTGCTCGGAGATTTCGCGCTGGCGGCGGATGGAACGGTTTATGTCTCGGACTCAGCCTCGCCGATTCTCTGGCGCCTGCGCCCCGGATCGGACGAGCTTGAGCGGTGGGTGGAGTCTCCAGACTTTGTTTCGCTGCAGGGCCTCGCGGTATCGGCGGACGAACGCTCACTGCACGTGGCCGACTACGGAAGTGGTCTTTGGAGAATTGAGCGGGAGTCGGGAGCGATGGTTGCGTTGAGTCCGCCGGCGGGCGCGACTCTGTTCGGGATTGACGGCTTGTATGCGGTACCCGGTGGAATGCTGGCGGTTCAAAACGGGGTCAACCCGCAGAGGATCATCCGGCTTGCCCTGAACGCGGGTGGGGAAGTGGCTGAGGTCGCGGTGCTGGCGTCCGGACATGCAGCGATGACTGAATTGGGACTCGGGCAGGTGGTCGAGGGCAGTTTTCTGTTTATTGGGGATTCCGGATGGTCGCGGTTTGAGAGGGGTACGACTCAGTCTGCATCCCGATCCTTGACGCTCCTGCGTTTTGACCGGTGACTCGCGAGAATTGAGGCGGGTGGATTCAGGGTGCGCTGATTCCTCATGGCATAGAGCGAGTTGCGGAGGGGGTCTTGGGTGTTTTTCCCGGACCATCCCCGGACTATTCCCCGAAATACGTTGATCGCCTTGGGATGAAATCAATCGCGCCGATACGCTTTATCATCACCACCATGTCATCCCCTACCCAACAAATCCTTCCCTTCCCCTCTGGCTCGCAACTCCCCGCCAGCGACGCAGAGCTGGAGGCTTCTCTGACTCCGGTTCTGGTCTACGTCGATGACACGGATCTCCGTCGTTGGTATGGTGCGGCGAAGATCACCACCCGCGCGTGTGACAATCAACGCGAACAGTTCAACGGCTGGATCGTTGAGGCGCTCAACCTGT
>Ga0154020_10007097_pt1 | contig 13099 bp, 23 predicted proteins | sample Klosneuvirus_201_FD_109709 | JGI IMG/M metagenome (GOLD analysis project Ga0154020, IMG submission 109709) | Active sludge microbial communities from wastewater, Klosterneuburg, Austria - Klosneuvirus_20160825_MG | ecosystem: Engineered > WWTP > Aerobic digester > Activated sludge | place... | reverse complement strand
GGTCGGAAGCTTCTCCAAGGCAAGGCTCTCAAAATCGCCGATCTCGACTGCATGCAGGGTCGCACTTCCTGTGCATGGGAAGACCGCGACGGGCTTATTTTTGTTTGTTGCCAGCGATCGGACACCATCACCGTCAGCAGTGATGGCGACAACACTGCTCGATCTCCCTGTGGAGATCCTCGGTCTCATTGTCGAGGACTGCACTGACACCGAGCGCTTCGCTCGGCTCGGCGCAACCTCCAGGAGAGCTCGGGAGCTCGCCTTCCAGCTCCCTTATAAGGACATCGAGTTCTCCTACTCTCCCATTAACTACGAAGCTCTCGAAACAGAGATTATGAACGGTATTGATGACGAGGAACCCGAGCTGACCAAGGCCGAGTTCGTTCAACGCCTTCGCCCCGCCCTCGCGGACAACTGGTCCTTCTTCCTCTTGCTCTTCCCTCTGCAGAATATATAACTCAATAGCGTATCTATTGTCAAACATTTTTTGAATCGAAGAATTAATGGCTGGCATCAAATGGAAAGGCGATTCTGGTTCGCCTCGAGCGGCTCGGGCCTCGAACTCTTTCCGATCTGCCTCTCGTTCAAGATTTTATTTCCTTTTCCGCAATCTATGAACTTATATGTATTTTTATGTCTATTATATAGGTTCTTGCAGAGGATCAACAAGGCATCAGTGGAGAGCCTCAGAGTCGGCGCAGTCCCACTGTGCTTCCTCCCTGTCCTTTTCGACCTCTTTCCGAACATCAGCGATCTCTCCATCTCGCGCCTCCACTGCCATCCGAATCATGACATCGATGAAGCATTGGAATCGGATTTGGAGTTCGATTGGGGAAGTTGGAAGAACCTAGAGACGATCTATATTGGACGAGTGCCTTGCTCGTATCTCCGCCTCCCCTTCAAGTCCCTCGTGAGCCTCGATATGTCATTCGATGTCAGTCCCATTGACGATATCTTCTCATATGCTTATGCCAAAATCGAGCCAAGAAAATTCGGGGAGAGCGATATCGATCCGCGACTCACCGAGGTGCTCAATAAGTGCACCAAGCTCGAGGACCTCGTCATCAACTTCTGCTTACCTTCCCTTAGCGAGGAGCAGTTTCCAGACTTGAGAACTCTCTCTTTGATCATGCGAAACGATTTGGATGTCATATCGATTGAAAAATATCGATGCAGGAGCTTAGAGAAGCTCAGCTTGGAGGTTGTCTACTCGCAGAGAGGCTTACTCGACCACCCCGTCCTCTCCGAGGCCTTCCCTGAATTGGAATCCTACAAGGCTTTTTACCCTCCGTTCTTCAACAAGGCCCATCTTGAAGGTCTCAAACTGAAAGAAGTTATTATTCTTTCTCCACCTATGGGCTTTGATATGACGGCATTTGATGATTCAAAGAACACGTGCGAAAAGTTCTCGGTTGCCTCGGAGATTGATGATACCGTATACTCTTCTCTCGCCACTTTCACTTGCCTCTCCGAACTTGTCATCGATGTCCCTTTCGACTCTGAAGGATTTGAATGCCTCTTTCCTCTCCTCTCTTCTCTCAAAAGGTTTGGATTGAAGAACACGTATGATGGTGGAGTTCTTGAGGCGGAATCCCTCGCGACGATTCTACTCGCCCTCAATCCATCTATCCTCGAATCGCTCGATTTGTCTGAGGTTTCCATCAGGAAGGCCCACTTGGATATCATCTCCCGGTTTCATAAATTATCGGAAATCAATTTGTCGATTGGAGGCGACTCGACCATCGATAGTTTCTGGGCGGAGGTCTTAGGAAATCTATCCCGCTTGGAGTCCGTCTCCATCGCATGGGTCGCTTCGAGAGACTACTCAGTTCCTCATGGGTTTATGGCGCCAAAGAAAGTCAAGACTATCACCCTCACTCCAAAGGAGTTGGCTGTGGCGATTAATAAACTGCCGAAGCTCGACTACTTCTACCTTGGAGCCTACATCGGAATCTCCAGTGACGATTTCCTCGCCTTGGTGAAACCCGAGATTCGAGATACCGCCTACATTTCCTTGGGCGAGAATTGGGACTATAAAATCGGCCGATTCGGGCGAAGAACAGAAGAAGATGATGAAGAAGAAGAAGGAATTCAGGAAGAAGGTGGAGGTGGAGGCGAAGGAGAAGGTGGCGATCATCTCGCCGATGTCGCTTCAGACTGGAAGGACTCGACTGGCGGTTTCGATCTCTTTGGTAATGAATTGTAACTCAGGAGACGACAACTCACGAGACGAAGTTTTCAACGCAACATTTTACTGAAAAGTCTTCGAAACAACAAAACCTAGACAAATACAAGCTGTTGTTGCAGACTTCCGTCAAAGTCTGAACTATTACTGCTGGGGATCGGGAGCGGCGGTCGGCAATCCACCCGGCATGGCGACGACATGGCCACCACCATGGAGAGGCAAATAAGAGCAGTCATATTTCTCCTCCTCTTACTCCATGCTGGTATTCACTAACGCCTGCATTACCCACTGACTGTTATTTTCGTCACGTTGCAAAGAGGATGAATATCATTGCTGATCACCAAGAATCTAGTCTTGCAGCAGTAAGCCACATCCAGGATTACATATTTCCTTTTGAGGTATTCGCCTTCGATTCATAAGCACCCTTGTAGAGAAAGAGGCGAAGAGGAGGAGGAGAAGAAGGACCAGGATCCAGGTCGCAGGGATCATCAAGGAGGTCACTGCTACCACTGAGGAGGAGTGGGGAATGCGACAGAGGAGGAAGAAGGAGTGGGCATCCAGATCGCAATGGAAACTCGCAGCACTCATGGAGAATATTGATTGAATGATATGCGATATATTTAATTCTCAACATATGTTGGCAGGCTTGCTCCATAGTAATGCGGGGTACTCTCTGTATGAGCCTTCTGTTTTCCACTGCAGATAGATTCGGTCTTCGTCGGTGTTCGGACCTCGACCGGCCTGCTGATGCTTCGGATCTGCTTCGAAGCCTTCGATGGCAAGATGTATTGAAGGCTTTGCCAACAATTCGAAGAGAGGGCCAGATAATTTCATTGATTTGCACCGGGATCAGAAAGTTGGGAGTTGGGCTGCCAGTACACCCCCAACTTGGGTCGCTATGAAAAATCGCAGCCTGTAGGAACCTATAAGAATAGCTCCACATATCTCAAATCTCAATGGTTAGCTTCTCAGGACTCAGGACTCAAGAAAAACACATCTATCAAAGAGACGAGATCAGCATATTCTAAAAGTTGCGGAGCCGCGAGGCAATGTGAAGTGTAGACGCCGCCTCCCCAGCAGTTTCTCCGTCGCACGCCCGCACCAACGATGGCGAGTTGATCGAGCCATCGAGGTGCCAATGAATGACGGATCATTGATTCCATCTCTGGGCTTGATTACGATGGCTGACCGCAAGAAGGAGCTCAAGGAGCATAGCCCCTCGGCGGCCCATTCCTTGACGTGGACCCACCCCGGCGAGAACATGCTCCACATGATCAGCGAGCAGAGCGAGAAGCCCATCCTCTTCGATGTTGCTTGGGAGGTCTGTAGGTGCGCTTTCGATGCGTTCGCCGCAGCTGGGCCCATTCCGCACATTTCTTTGCCCGCGAATCGCTGAGTTCTTCGGACGGATTTCACAAATCTCGCGCTTCGTCGCCTATCGCCTCATCGCCTTCCCACGTGCCCTACATCGCATCTAGATCAAAGAATATAATATCTTTGTGTTATAGGAAGGTGGGAGGCATCTATACGGTGCTCACTACCAAAGCGCTCGTCACTGTTCAAGAATGGCATGATCGGTACCACTCCCGTGCTCTGTCCTCCCCTCCGGCCGCCCTCTTCTCCCAATATATGAAACCTGTATTTGTATGTGCCGTGTTTGGTGAGCTCCGCGTGCCCCTGAGGCCTTTCCAAATGTCTGTTCCTCCTCTTGGCCAACCTCGGCTTCCTTTGTGCCTGCTCCATCATCTTCCTCTGATCTCTTCGGCCTTTCCCAGCTACGCCTTGATTGGCCCCTACCACGCCGCCTCTGCCGCGACTGAGTTTGAGCCGATCCGCCCTTCGCCATTCGCCGAGGCCGTTATTGAGAAGCTCCAGGACGAGCAAGGCATCAAGGTTCATTAACCGCTCTCCTCGAGCTCGGCTTCCTTTCTCTTCTCCGTCTCTCCGTCTTCTGCGCCTGTTCCTGTCTTTTTATGAGTGTGTCGAGGATATGTTCTGACTGGAGATTGTGTCTCAGGTGCACTTTGGCCGCTGGCTTATCGCTGGCTACCCTCGCGTCTTCCTCATTGAGCTGGACAGCTCCTTCAAGAACCTTGGTCGCTGGCGTCACGAGCTTCAGGGAGACGTGGCCAAGAACGAGGATTGGGAATGCAACGACTACATTGTCTTTGGTTATTGCGTCACCCTCCTCCTCAAGGCCATCCGCGGTCCGCCCCACCACTCCTCTTTCACCAACCTTCCACTCTGCTGGACCGGCTAACATGAATGACAATGTTGTGTTCTTGTAGATATGTCCCCTGAGGCGCGGCCCATTGTGGCTCACTTCCACGAGTGGCAAGCTGGTGTCGGTCTCATTGTGATGAAGCGCTGGAATGTCAAGGTTGCCACCCTTTTTACCACCCATGCCACCCTCCTCGGCCGGTATCGTCATGCCATTCCAGTTTGAATCCGCCAGCCTCCCTGATTTGTCTTCTCATAGTTACTTGGCCGCCGGCAATGTGGACCTCTATGGAAAGCTCGGCTACATCCAACCCGACAAGGAGGCCGGTGACCGTCAGATCTACCACCGCCACTGGATCGAGGTCGGTGCCGCCAGGGGTGCCGATGTCTTCACTACGGTTAGGTACCTCCCGCCCCTCTGCTCTTGATTGTCTGATGAGATTGTTGTTCATTTTGTTTATCTTTTAGTGATATTACTGGTTTTGAGAGCGAGTACCTCTTGGGCCGCAAGCCTGACGTGATCACTCCTAACGGTAGCCTCCCCTCTCCGATTCATCACTACTCTTCGACTCTTTGCTGATCTCATGGATATTGTAGGTCTCAATATTGAGCGTTTCGCTGCCGTCCACGAGTTCCAGAACCTCCACAAGCAATACAAGGACATCATCAACGAGTTTGTCAGGTTCGTACGCTCCTTCATCTTGTCTTCATCGATCCTGATCTCTCCTCCAGGGGCCACTTCTACGGTCACCTCGACTGGAGCTTGGACAAGACGCTCTACTTCTTCACTGCCGGTCGTCACGAGTACCACAACAAGGGTGTGGACATGTACCTCGAGGCCCTCGGTACGCCCTCCTATCTCCTCCTTCTATTCTTAGACTTACCATCGTTGCACTTCTGATTCTCGAGAGTATCTATTGTGATCTGCTAAAACTGATTTTGATGGCATCGATCTAATGTTCTCTTTTCGCAGCGGAGCTGAACTACTTGCTCAAGAGGGACGGTTCAGACACGACTGTCGTGGCCTTCATCATCATGCCCGGCAAGACGAACAACTATAACGTCGAGTCTATCAAGGTCCTCCCTCTCAATCATATCTATTGGTTCTTTTTGATAATCTGGCGTGTTTCCCACTTGGATCGATTTGTCAGGGACGCCAAATCCTTCCCCTCTTCTCTGTCTGACCTTCTGCTATGGTGAGTGTCTTTCCTGTGGAGCAGACGTTTCTGGTGTATTTGCCGTCCTGTCAGAAGTGGTATTTGTTGTTTGTTGTTTTAGTTCATGTCGGTGATAGCCCTATATGAGAAATACTATTCAAAGTGATATTATGACTAATTTACGACCAGTGACATATGTGGTCGTATCTTAGGTCACTCTTGTCCCCGATTTGACCACTGTTCCCGCTGTCAAGCTGTCCAATCTTGCTATTCTATTCCCGCTCGTTAAAATTCGGAATCTGCATGAAAAAGAGGTTATGAGCGAATTTTTTTTCGGGGATTTGTCGGTATTTTTTTTTCCACCAAATTTTCGACCACTGCCCTCCTCGACGTGTCGTATTCGACCCTTTTCAACATTGCCTTTTTCTTCCCTTCCGATTTTCTCTTGTTTTAAAAAATACTTGTGAACGTTTTCTGAGAAGAAGTTTTGCGTTTTTAAAGATTTTTATTGTTTTTACGACCTGGTTACGACTAGGTTCATGGGGCACTGACAGCTGTGTCGGTTTTTCGATGTTAGGTTTCCGCTCGAGTTTTGAGTTTTTGACCTCCTCCTGCCCCCTCTTGTTTTAATAATCGATCTTCTGCAAATTTCTTCTTATTGGCCACCATATTATATATTGTATGTCGAAAGACGACTTTTTTACGACATGGGTCTTAAGGGCATGGTGGTTGTTTTCATGAAAAGCTCCCGTTTCTTCCTCTTATTTGACTTGGCGAATGTTATGTTCTCTGATATTATTTCAAATGGTTCGTTCGATTCTGTGTATCGTCTTCTTCTTATATTTATCATTTAATGACCATTTTACGACTTCAGTTCTCTGGTCGTGCTGACCTCTTGAATTTGAGCTGCCGTCTCCTTTCACTCACCTTCCCTTCTCATCCAGGGTCAGAGCGTTCGTCGTGAGATCCGCGAGACCTGCGATCGCATCGTGAAGGACATCTCAGAGCGCTTATATGAAAACATTATCAGCGGCAAGATGCCGAAGTCGGAGGAGCTCTTGACTCAGCAGGACCTCGTCGACATCAAGCGCCGCGTCTTTGCTATCCAGGTCTGACCTCTCGCTCCATCTCTTTTGTCTTCCCTTCCATCTACGATGCCCTAGTATCATCTATCGCTCATGTCCTTCTTGTCAGGGCCACGGCCGCATTGGTATGCTGCCTCCTGTGGTGACGCACAACATGGTGGATGGCGAGAAAGACGAGATCCTCCAACACGTCCGCCGCACTGGCCTCCTCAACCAGTCTGATCAACGTACGACTCTTCTGCATGGCCTTCATTCCTTTGTCATTGTTGTCATCGTGTAACCTCATTCCATTCTTTCCTAGGCGTCAAGATTGTCTACCATGCCGAGTTCTTGTCGTCGACCTCGCCTATCTTCCCCTTGGACTACCATCAGTTCGTCCGTGGTTGTCACTTGGGCGTCTTCCCTTCTTACTATGAGCCATGGGGTTACACGCCCGCCGAGTGCACCATCATGGGTACTCATCATTCCTCTCCATTTCCGATTGATTCCGATTGAGCCCAGTGCTTAGGTGTGCCTTCGATCACGTCTAACTTGACTGGTTTTGCCAACTTCATTACCCGGCGTGTGTCGGATCCCGAGGCGAACGGTCTTTTCATTGTCGACCGTCGCTTCAAGAGCTTTGAGGAGGGTAAGGGTCACATGGCCTCCATTATGTACCGCTACTCGCAGCTCACTCGCCGCCAGCGCATCCAGGTACCGCCTCCTCTTCCATTTGCCTTCAATCCTTTTCGTTATGCGTGAATGCTTCCTCTTTGGTTATTACCCTTCTTCTCTATCCCGTCCTGATTCCCATTCCCTGAAGCTGCGCAACAAGACCGAGCGCTTGTCTGCCATCTTGTCGTGGAACTCCTTGGGCAAGCAGTACGTCAAAGCGCGTAACGAGGCCTTGAAAAGGGTCTTCAACACCACCACGGGAATGCCCGAGTTCTTCGACGATGAGAGCAATTCGCTTCTTGTCTAAGGAATTCACGCGATAATATGTTTCAGGCAGCGAGCCCTCTTTCCTTCCACCCCCGCCCCCCAATGACGCCTTCTTCGTTTGGCCATTGCTGTCGAACGATGGGCGACTCCCCAATCCCCTCCTAATTATTGACATTGCTTGCTTCTTGCTTATATATATCTTTTCCTTTTCTTGCTGAGTTTAGACTTTCATCCGGCCCTCCACAAGAAGGGAAGGCCTTTTGCCTGCCTCTGAGAATTTAACGCGTTCTCAACTAGGCATTTGTTTCCCTGATCTTATTGTACATATATTCACGGCGTATTTTTGTTCTATTTTATCAAAATGGAAAATAAACGAATCTTGTCGAGAAGCGAATCGACGCCTTTGGAGATTGCATAATTCACACCCGGAGCATCCAGCTCGATCGTGCAGGTTTGGTACACTTTATATGAAGGACCTGAACTCGCGATGCCCTTCAGCGTTGTTACTCCTCTACAACGGAAAAGGTAACCGTTTGAGCAATGATCTTCCTCGAAGCACTCAGTTGTTAACTTGACGCGACGAAGTGGGCGAAATCCACGGTGGATGGTAACCCGTCAACTCTTCGAGAAAGGCGCAGGTTTGGAGGAGGAACCCAGGAACCCGCGGAACCAATATCAGCGGTCACAATTCTTGTCCCGATTGCACTTGGCAGAATCGATAATTTTAAAAATGAGAATTGCCGGGCGCCGGAGAAGAATCTGACAGAGGAGGATCGAGAGGATCATGGTGAGGTGGGTCCAAGACGTGGAATTTATCCGTTAGAGAACTCTGAGACGCATCCCTCCGTCCCCAGGAGCCCCTGGGAACCCAGACAATGAAGAGATGATGATAAATATCGTGGAAATGATAATTAAAGGAGGGAGGGAAGGGAGGAAAAGCGACCAGTTGTTGTTTTTAGTTTTGCACAAAGGGCGAGCAAAGGGAAGAGGACAAAAGGAGTCTGTTTACAAATTACATGGATCGAGCCTCCCACGAGCTTCTTATGAGGAGGGGGCGAGCTTTCGCTTGAAGAGGAGGATGTGGGGCTCGGGCTTATGGACGGCGTAGTGAACCCAGCCGGGCGATTGCTGGACACCGAGGTCGCGCCACTCCTTCTCGCTCAGGAGGGCGCCCTTGGGGACGAGCTCCGCGATCTCGGGAGGCAAAATGACGTGCCTATAAGAAAAGAGAGTATATTAGAATAAGACGTTTGGCTGACAGGACGAGGAGCGAAGAGCGGGGACGAGGACGCACCGGTACTCATACTCGTCGTCGGCGTACTTCTCGCTGTATTGGATGTGCTTGGGCATAGAGACAATCAACCACCAAATGAGAATGACCAAAGCCAGTGGACGGAGGGGCATGTCCTCGGAGGGCCACACGTTGACGGGGAACAAGGAGCGAAAAAGACGAACGGAAAGAGCCGTTGGGTACGGCGCCTTTTTCAAACGTCTTCCGATTGGACGGTTTTAGGTCGATGGTTCCCTCCGTCGCACATCCGGGCCAGCCCGGGCCCTCAGTCCTCATTGTCCAATTCCGATCAACATGGAACCAAACAACGTCCTTGTTGTTGCCTTTGAGGATGGGCCGGTGAAGAAGGCGGTAGAGAGTGCGCCGTCGTTGGTCTTCTCCTTGTCTTCGCCTTCGCCTCGTTCAATTCTACTGGGCCCAATCCCTCACACTCATACCGCTTTCTAAAATATTTCCTACGATTGTTTTGAATTGTTACACTTTTTATGCCACCGATTGGTGGCCTCTGCTTTGATTTGGCATTTTCCCTTTCCTCATCGCTTCCTGTTAGCGTTCCTTGGCGCGCCTTTAGAATGGTCAAATGAGGGCAAAATTGACTTTTGCGTATACCCCATTGATACCAAATATTATAAGGCCGCTCTGAAGGTCACAGTGATGCGTCTGGAGGACAATCTGCCCAGCAAGGAGCAGCTCGAGAAGCTCGAGGACTGCCAGGGCCTCGTGCTCTACTTCAATCCCCACCAGGTCCTCCATCCTCCTTCTCGCCTCGAGATTCAAGTAGACGTTGATATGAATCGCCTATTGATTTTATCATTGTTTTCGCTTCGTATTGAGCAAGTTTTGGACGGCCACGTCTTTTGCTTTGCCCTCGAATCTTTCCCGTGCTCGACGAAGCTTGTCCTCTTTGCGACTATTTCTATTACCCCTTATGAAATCTTACATTCTCTTTTTCTCTTATCTTACATTCTCTTTTTCTCTTATCTTACATTCTCTTTTTCTCGCCTAGGCTGATACTATGACGCGACTCTCTGCGTGGAAGGACGCGATTGTCGAGGCGAGTCCCTCCGTTGGCCTCGGCCTCACCATCGACACGGCGCCGCTCTCCGACGAGAAGCGCAACGCTTTTGTCGAGTTCTGCCTGGACTGCCAGATGGAATTCATCGAATGGAATGAAGCTAGGTACCATATTATATATATAAATATAAAATATAATATATATGCATATATTTATTGTCTTTTTCAAATGGATCACGTGATTGAGAGGACTTGTAGGCCTTCCGATGCTGACCCTCGCGAGGTCTTTGGTGTGCGCCGCGTCTTGGAATCGCTTAAGAACAACATGTGGCCCTCCATGGAGATGAAGAAACCCGGAGAACGTACCAATTCGATATTGTTTTGCTCCATTGTTCGATCTTTTCTTTCTAATTTGCTGTTTTGCAGAGGCATCTAACGAGGTTCGTGGCTTTGAGAATAAACTTCCAGCAGCTTTCGACCTCTTTGGAGAGGATAGCGAAGAGGAAGGCTCTCATGATGATGGTGGTGGATCCCATGATGACAATGGCAATGGCTATGACAATGACAATGACAATGACAATGGCAATGGCAATGGTGGAGAGGCGATGGGACCTGCCGAGGTCGCTGACTCACTCTTCCGCGGACTCGATGCGACTGGCCAAGATCGTCGTACGTCACCTTGTGTCTCCATCTTCATCTCTCATTCTCAATTTGTTTCATATAAAAAGCTTTTATCTACCACCTCCTCCTCCCAGTGCGTTCTCTTTTTGAAATTCCTGATATAATTGGTCATCTCTTTCAGGGAGCGAGTATGCGATGATCCCAGAGGACGAGTCGCTGGTGCCTGATGCGGAGGAGGACGATGAGGAGGAGGAGCGTATGATCTTCTCGCGTGCTAAGCCCTCTGAGCCCCTCAAGGCCGCCTCTCTCTTCCCAAGTGCCACCTCAGCTTCTGCTCCCTCTCCCACTTCCACCTCCACCTCTCCTTCACCCCTCACTTCCACCTCCGCTGGCGCTGCTTCACTCACCACCACCTCCAATGTTGCTTCGTCAATCCCTTCCACCTCCGCTCCCAAACCCAATCCATCTCATGGTACTACCTCTTCATCAACTCAAACAAAGTCATCGATGGCAAATTCCAAACCTCAAGGGAGCACTGGGAATGCCTCCGCGACCAAGAATGCCCCTCCGATGTCAGCAAACGACCAAATGCTTAAGAATCTCACCTCTTTGTTCGATATGCTCAAGAAGGAGGACGTGGAGGCTGATGAGGTAGAGGGCGGTTTTTCCTTTGAGAAGGCGATTATGGAAATGCAGAACTTCAAGAGCTACTCATCCGTACCACCTTCCTTCTAAATTTCACTCCACCCTTTCCTTCTCCTTCTCCTGGTTCTTCTCCTCTCCCTTCTTGCTCCTTCTCCCTCTCTTTCTCTTTCTCTTGCTCTTTCTCCTCCCCCTGCTCATTTCTCCTTCTCCTTCCCCTCCTCTTTCTCCTTCCCTCTCCCTTTCTCCTTCTCCTCCTTAACTTGCTACGCAAATGCTCATCCTGTTCTATTTCATCTAGACGTTACCTGATGCTCAGAGAAGGGAGTTTGCCGCGCGGGTAGCGATCGGTTTCGCTAAGCTCCTCGGAGACGAAGATGACTTCGAAGAGGACGACGACCAACTCAAGGCCGAGCTCGAGAAGGATTTCGAGGACGCTCGCAAAAAGAAATGAAACACATTTGCGAAATTTTCCCGCCCTCTTCCAATTTTGACTTTCCCCCTCCTTCCCTCCCTCTGATCGATCAAATGAAGTTCGTTATTGGATTGCTTTCTCTCTTTAATTGGATTTCGAAATCAATTGTTATTTATGATCAACTTTCAAATATTTTAGTCATTTGCTCACTCATCAAAACGCAAAACTTTCGAATCTCTCTTCTATCTCTTTCTCTCTCTCGATACGCATTCGCTCTTTGAAGTTATTTCAAATGCGTTCGGATATTACGTCACTTGTTACTTGCTTTCTTTCTCCTGCTTGATGCTTGAGAACACTCTTTCCTCCACATCCTCCTTTTCCTTCTCCTTTTCCTCTTTTACTTCTCTTTCTCCTCACCCTCCTCTTCTCCCACCACCACCACCAGCACCGTCTTCTCTTCATCCTCCTTCTCTTTCTCCTCACCATCCTCCCCCTCTTCCTCCTCCTCCTCATCATCGTCGTCATCGCCGTCGTCGTCGTCATCAATATCCTCCTCCTCATCCTCCTCCTCGTCGTTGTCAACGTCCTCATCGTTTTCATTCTTGTGTTTGCTCTGACGGTATTGCCTCTTTCCCTTCTTGCCCTTTCTCCCTTTGTAACGGAAGCGATGATTCGAGAACCACTATTTCCACAATCATTAAGCGAGGAGGAGAGGGGAGAAGACGAAAGAGAGGGAGGAGGAGGAGAAAGAGGACCTTGTCGATGCGTTCAGGGAGAATGTCAAGGGCGAAGGCGATGCGCTGAACCTCATCGCGTGCAGGGAACATCGAGTCGTCATGCTCGTCAATCCCTATGAAGAATGATCAAGATTCGATGAGATAGAAAGAGGAGGTAGATGAAGGAGGAGGGAAGGAGGACGGAAAGTAGAGGAAGGAGGGGAGGTACAAGCTCGGAAGTATATGCGGTCACTCTTGCGAATGGCGCGAGTTCCATCGGAGTTCGAAGCCATTGCATTTCGGAGTTGCAGCTCCGTTTCCTCGAGTAGCGCCACGTGCATTTCTCCGATCTGCGAAATACAAGAGTCGTATTCGAAGAAAAGGGACGGGAAAGACAGGAAAAGGCAAAGACCTTTTGAAAGGCGAGGTCGTTGCTGGCGAGGAGTTGATGCCGTCCTTCGCTCCTAATGGAAAAAGTACAGGAGAGAGGGAGGGAGGGGAGGAAGGAGGGAAGGAGGGAAGGAGGGAAGCAACTCAAGGAAGGGAGGAAGGAAGGAGGGAGGAGGCAGGACGAGGTGAGGAGGAGGATGCGCAAAATCGGAATTTCGAACCGACGAAAAGACCTTCAACAATCAACATCTCAAAAAAAATGACTAACAGAGAAGAATCTCATTTCCTGGAAAAGATCCTCTGATGATCAGGGGTGAGGGGAGGGAGGAAGGGAGGGAGGGAGGGAGGGAAGGAGGGAGGAGGCGAGCATCAACTGAACGCACCATAAGAGGACACCTTGGAGGAATTTGAGCTCGGCACAATAGCGAAGGTGGAGATATTT
>Ga0154020_10007096_pt1 | contig 13099 bp, 14 predicted proteins | sample Klosneuvirus_201_FD_109709 | JGI IMG/M metagenome (GOLD analysis project Ga0154020, IMG submission 109709) | Active sludge microbial communities from wastewater, Klosterneuburg, Austria - Klosneuvirus_20160825_MG | ecosystem: Engineered > WWTP > Aerobic digester > Activated sludge | place... | reverse complement strand
TTTTTTTTGCTTTCTCATAAACAAAAAAAGTTTAGTGAAACGACTTTCACTAAACCTCTTGTAACTCTATGAGTATCAGTGTCACCATGGGTGTTTCACCAACCATTTCTCAGTAATATGCCTTTTTTTATTTTACAAATAAAATAATCGGTCATAGGGGTAAAACTTATTAAGGTTGTCATAACCTCAAAGCCCTAAACCCGTAAATTGCATTGCAAACATTTCAAAAGCAGTGGATTTATCGGAAAAACAGGTATTGGAAACACTCCGGCAGGGCAACGAAAGTGCTTTTGAAATGATTTTTAGAACCTATTACCAGCCGCTGTGCCGCTATGCTTACTCCTTTTTGCGAGACAAAGAGGAAGCCGAAGAAGTGGTGCAAGCTGCCTTTATAGGTTTTTGGGAGAAGCAAAGTAAACTCGCCATAGAAACCTCTCTGAAATCCTATCTCTACCGGATGATTAGGAATAGTTGCTTGAATGTGATCAAACATGAAAAGGTAAAACAACAACATGTTGCCCACGAACTTGCCGTGATGGAGGTTTCGCACGAATCGGTTTCGCAAAATGTGCAGGCAAATGAATTGGAGATAAAAATTGCCGAGGCAATGAAAACATTGCCCGAGCAATGCCGCATTGTGTTTCAACTCAGCCGGTTTGAAGAATTGAAGTATCAGGAGATTGCAGATCAATTACAGATTTCTATAAAGACTGTGGAGAATCATATGGGCAAAGCATTGAAGCTGATGCGTGTTCAATTAAAAGAGTATTTACCGTTGTTTTTAATTTTCATGAAAGACTGGTTGGTGTAATGGATAATGTGTGGAACGATATGGATGAACTGATAGGCAAAGTATTAGCCGGAGAAGGATCTGTGCAAGAAGAAGAGAAAGTAACTCAGTGGACTCAACTCCATGAAGACAATCGAAAATATTACGAACAGCTAAAAACAATTTTTGAAAAGGCCGCTTCTGCGGAGATTCAAGTTCAATTTGATACCGATGCCGCCTGGAATAAAGTGCGCAAGAAAATTGATTCGGAGCAAGACAATGTTGTTCCGCTTTATAAAGAGAGATCGTTCTTTAATCAACCCTTACGCATAGCAGCCGGAATAATTATTTTATTGGGCGTGGCCTATGCGGCTTTTCAATGGACTACCCCAGCTGTTCAAACGCTCGCCCTTGTTTCAGATCAAGCTACAAAAACAGATACGTTGCCTGATGGAAGCACGGCATTTCTAAATAAAAAAAGCAAGCTGACTTATGAATATAACCCACGGGAAAAAACGCGCAAGGTTAAATTGAGTGGAGAAGCTTTCTTTTCTGTTAAACATGAAGAAGAAAAGCCTTTTGTAATAGAAGCCGAAGATGTGTTGGTGCGCGACATCGGAACTGAGTTTAACTTAAAGGCTTATCCCGATAAGGATACGATTGAAATAATTGTAACACAAGGCGAAGTTCAGTTCTATACACTACTGGATTCAGGCCTTAATCTGCAGGCGGGTCAAAAGGCAATTTACAGCAAACGGAATAAAACCTTTTATCGCATCGATAAACCCGATACCAATGCGCTTGCTTACAAAACTAAAGTGTTCAGTTTCAATAACACCGATTTAAAATCGGTAGTTAACTTGTTAAATGAAGTTTATAGTTCAAAAATAAAACTGGCAAACGAAAAATTATTTAACTGTCGCCTCACCGCAAATTTTAAAGAAGACAATGCTTCCATCATCGCGGAAGTAATTGCCGAAACCATGGGACTGACTCTCACCCGAAAAAATGACGAAATAATCCTGGATGGAAAAGGGTGCGATCAATAAATTGTGCATGAGAAGATTCTATTTTATTTTGCTTTACATTCTGGCGAGTTCTATTTATTCTGTAGCTCAGCAGAAGCAGAATCCTATTCTGGAGCGTTCTGTTTCTATAAACGCCAGCAACGAAAAAATACCCTTGGTTCTAAATCGCATTGGGCAGGCAGCGGGGTTCTCATTTTCCTATAACAGTGCCCTCATAGATTCCAATCAGGAGATCTCTATTGAAGTTACTAATCAAACGGTGCGGAGCATCCTTAATGAAATATTTAACGGATCAATGAATTATAAAGAAAAAGGGAATTACCTGATTCTTACCCGAGCAACTCCAGCTCCTGTTAAAAATAATACGATTGTGGTTGTTATCAACGGGTATGTGCAAGACGAGTCTACCGGAGATAAAATCTCAAACGCCAGCGTGTACGATAAGCAAACGTTAACTTCTGCCGTTACCGATGACTTTGGCTATTTTAAACTCAAACTTGAAAAAAAGACCGATTCGATTTCCCTTTCAGTAAGCAAGAAAAATTACCGCGATACGTTGGTAAGTATTACAGCTCCGGCTAATCAATATTTAACCATCTCCATTAATCCCATCAAAAAAGATTCAATCGAGATAATCGCTCAAACCAAGACTGTTGATACGGTGTCTGTCGCTAAAAAGGAAGTGTTGAGTCTCCCCTATGAATCCGAACCTAATATTCAAAATATCAGTGATACCCTTTATGAATTAGTGCAGGTTTCGTTTCTCCCTTTTTTGGGAACCAATGGTCGGCTAAGTGGCAATGTCATTAACGATTATTCCATTAACATTTTTGGGGGATACTCCTTGGGCACGCGTCAAATTGAGTTGGGCTTTTTCTTTAATCTCGATCGGGGTGATGTAAGTTGGCTTCAAATTGCAGGCTTTGGAAATGCGGTAGGAGGTAAAGTTTATGGGATACAAGCTGCTGGTTTTGCCAACGTGAATGGAGGCGAAACCGAAGCGGTACAACTGGCCGGTTTCGCCAATACAAATTTAGGTAATACCCGCGGTGTGCAGGTGGCCGGTCTTGCTAATACCAACCTAGGTAACATGAATGGGGTACAAGTGGCCGGACTCAGCAATGTTACCAGCATGCCATCGCAAGGTGTGCAAGTGGCAGGTTTTGGAAATGTTCAGATTGGTGACTATGTGGGTTCGCAGTTTGCTGGCGTTACCAACATTGCTACTGAAAAAATTACAGGGTCCCAGATTTCTGCTCTCTTCAATCACGGCAAAGAAGTACGGGGCACACAAATCGGTTTGATAAATTATGCCGATACACTCGGTGGCGTACCGATCGGATTAATAAGCATTGTTAAAAAAGGATATCACAAAATTGAACTTTCAGCTGATGAGATTTTTTATACCAATCTGGCTTTTCGCACCGGAGTAAAAAAATTCTATAGTCAACTGATGGTGGGATTCAAGCCCACCCAATCTATTGAACCCACCGACACTTCTGTTTGGACATTTGGTTATGGCTTAGGAACCTCTCCCCGATTAAATCGTTGGCTCTCGATTGATATCGACTTATTAAGTCAGCATGTAAACAAAGGAAGCTTTACCGATGAACTTAGTTCACTGAATAAACTTTATGTTGGTCTGGATTTTCAACTGGCTAAAAAGTTTTCGCTTGCCACCGGAATAACTTTAAATGGGTATTTGACAAGACCCTCTTACACGGATTACCCCCAGATATTTACCGGCTTTAAACCGAACATCTTTTATGATGAGAATGTGGGTAGCGATCTTAATCTCAAGATGTGGTTAGGCGCTAAAGTAGCCTTGCGTTTTTTATAAATCTGTTCGAAAATTATTAAAAATAAATTCCATGCCGCTTAGGGGTAGATAGCCAGTCGCTTGTCATAAGATCATATAACTGATTTTATGACAACACGCGTTTACTTTACCTTTATTCTTACTTTACTTGTTAACCTAACTCTTCAAGCTCAACCTCTTACCCAGACCATACGCGGTACGGTTGTAGATAAAATTTCACAATCTTCGTTACCTGGTGCATCGGTTGTTGTACTCAATTCAACACCTTTGATTGGTGCCACAACTGATCCAGATGGAAATTTCAAACTGGAAAGAATTCCTATTGGCATACATACAATCCGGGTTTCCTTTATCGGATACAAAGACATAACGATTCCCAATGTTACAGTCAACTCAGGTAAAGAGGTTGTGCTAACACTATCCATCGAAGAGGACATTACTCAACTTAATGAAATTGTAGTGAGGCCCGATCTTGAAAAGAATAAACCTATTAACGAAATGGCCACTGTAAGTACCCGTACTTTTTCAGTAGAGGAAACCCGAAAGTTTGCCGCTGCGGTGAACGATCCGGGACGGGCAGCTGTATCCTTTGCCGGTGTCGTTTCAACGGATGATGGAAGTAATTCAATTTCTATTCGCGGTAATTCACCCACAGGGTTGCTGTGGCGAATGGAAGGTGTTGATATCCCTAATCCCAATCATTTTGCCAGTGTCGCTTCCTCGGGTGGTGGTATTTCTATTCTTAGTACACAGCTTTTATCCAATTCAGATTTTTCAACCGGAGCCTTTCCGGCAGAATATGGAAACGCGTTGGCCGGAGTGTTTGATTTGAATCTCCGCAAAGGAAACAATGAAAAGCGCGAATACACGGTACAAGCTGGTTTTTTAGGATTGGATGTAGCGGCTGAAGGACCATTCTCAAAAAATTATCGTGGGTCGTATTTGATTAATTACCGATATTCAACATTAAGTGTTCTGTCAAATTTAGGACTAAACGTAGGCGATGCGATTACCAATTTTCAGGACCTTTCGTACAACATTTATCTGCCCACAAAACATTTTGGAAACTTTTCGTTGTTTGGTTTTGGCGGACTCAGTGATCAGAATCATAACGCTGAAAAAGATTCTACACTCTGGGAAGAAGAATCTCAACGTTACAATTACACCTATTTCTCCAATACCGGAGTGACCGGATTTAAACATACTGTAACCCTTAATCCGAATACATTTTTACAATCATCTATCCTTTTCTCCGGGCATAACTATGGCGATCAGGAAGATCGGCTGAATGATTCCTATGAACCACAATTAGACTTCAGGTCGGCTTACACAACAAAGCGGATTACCATTACCTCCGTACTCAACAACAAGCTAAATGCAAAGAACAACCTCCGCTCAGGAGTTTACCTGAAGCGATACGCCTATAATCTAACCAAGCGATATCTTGATAAAGAAACTGATCAAATTGAAGAACCTTTGAACTCAACTTCGCATGCCAGTACGTTGCAAGCATTTTCACAATGGAGTTATCGCCCTACCGAAAAACTTACCTTTAATTCAGGTGTTCATTTTCTTTTTCTAAATGATAATAAAACGTATTCGATTGAGCCGCGGATTTCTGCCCAGTACAACGTAAGTGAAAAGCAGTCCATCAGTATAGGATATGGACTACACAGCCAAATGCAAACGCTCGGAGTATATCAGGCACAAATCCAGGAAAACGGAATGCTGACAAAACCGAATTTAAATCTTGGATTCAATAAGGCGAATCATTTTGTATTGGCTTTAGATCGGTCGCTCACTAAATATCTGCATGTAAAGGTTGAAACCTACTACCAGCAACTATTTAATATCGCTGTTGAAAATGATGCTACCAGTTCGGTTTCTTCGTTGGTTGTAGAAGAAGGATACACCACCGTACCCATGGTAAATGATGGTGTTGGAAAAAATTATGGCGTGGAGTTAACGATCGAACAATTCTTACATAACAATTTATACTTTCTGTTTTCCGGATCTCTTTATAATTCGCAATACAAAGCACTTGATCAGGTGTGGCGAAATTCACGATTCAACGGAAACCATGCTATCAGTTTTACGGCTGGCAAAGACTTTCCGTTAAAAAAGAATCGCACGTTTGGTCTGAACCTCCGAACCATTTATACCGGTGGTTTTTGGACTACTCCTATCGACTACGAAAAGTCTGCCGAGTTGGGAGAAACCCGCTATGTACAGGCCTTAGCTTTTACGGAACAACTCCCCGATTATTTTCGTATGGATTTAAAGCTCAGTCTGAAGCGCAATCGTCCACAAGCAACAACCACACTGGCGCTTGATGTTCAGAATGTAACCAACCAAAAAAATCTGGGAGGTCAGTATTATGATGCCCAAAGCGGAAAGACCGAAAAATGGTATATGCTGCCACTGTTGCCCATCCTTAGCTACCGGATAGAGTTTTAAAATATTTAAACTCTGACTAGGGGTCTTCGTTGTTCTGATTGTCTTAGCTGCAAATACAATGATTATGAAAAAGATTAATTTGATTATGATATTCGCTGCCTTGGTATTGGTAATCGCTTGTAATGAAGAAGACCTGGGGCCAAGGCAACAAGATAAACAGAACTATGCCCTGGTAGATTTTGATCGGATAGAAGCCGAAGATGCGCTTATCCTTACAATAAATTATGGCGAGAATTTCTCTATTGTAGCCGAAGGTGATCGCAGAAACCTAGACGATTTGCGTGTGCTAAAAAATGGTAATTCGCTGCAGTTGAGTTTTAATCAAAGTAAAAAAAGACAATACGAAACCTCCGTAACGATTACCATGCCCGTATTAAATGGCATCAGTTTGTCGGGCGCCAGTAACGCACGCATTGCTGGATATGCAAATTCACCCCGGATGGATTTTTCATTGTCTGGTGCATCACTTGCACAAGTGACCATGAATATAAATGAAATTCATTTCAACCTTACAGGTGCTTCTCAACTTCGCTTGCAAGGTCAAGGTCAATTACTTGATGGTAGTATTTCGGGAGCGTCCATCCTTACTGCGTTTGACTTTGTAACGAAACAAGCTAGCCTTATCGTTTCTGGGGCAAGCAATGGAAAAGTAAGCGTTGCCGATGAGCTAAAGGCTTCCGTTAGCGGTGCCAGTGTTGTACTCTATCGGGGCACCCCAAAAGTAGTTTCAGAATCCACCGGATCGAGTGTGGTAAAACAGGATTAATCGTCTCAATTTCTATATATAAATCGCGGTCTCAGGCCGCGATTTGCATTTCAAGCAGTTCTATTGGGATGAATTATTTCTGATTGAAAAATTATTTGCATTTTGCAACATGCTTCTGATCTTCCCTATCTCCAACCCTTGGTTTGTGTCCTCCCGAACCGAAAGACTGATTCCCTAAATGCTTCTCGCGTTTGACATCGGCAATAGCGACATCACTGTGGGTTTGTGGAAAGATGATGAATGGAAACACATCTGGCGCATTCCATCAAGACCCGATTTGCCCGAACTTTATTTTGGTGTAAAAATCCGCGATTACTTTTTTGAATCCGGTACAGAAATAAATCTGGTAGATACCATCGTGCTCAGCAGTGTGGTCCCCGCCATGACGGACAAAATCAAAAATGTTTCGCGAACGCTATTTGACAAAGAGCCCGTTGTGCTGGGGCCGAAAGTATATGATCAACTACCCATTGAGATTCTAAATCCTTTTGAAATTGGATCGGACCTGGTGGCCAACGCAGCCGCGGCTTATTTCAAATTCAAACAAACCTGCATTGTGGTTGATTTTGGAACGGCACTCACTTTTACTACCATTTCAGCAGGTGGAAAAATTTTAGGTGTATCTATTGCCCCCGGTCTTAAAACAGCTATTCGATCGTTGTCACAAAACACAGCCAAGCTTTTTGATGTGCCGCTGGTTATGCCCAACTCAGCGTTAGGGAAAAACACAGTGACGGCCATTCAGTCAGGAATTTTAATTGGTTACGAAGGATTAGTACGAAACATGGTTTTAAAAATCCGCGAAGAGTTGAAGGAAGAATGTCCTGCAATCGCCACAGGTGGATTGTTGTCCATCATTTCTCCGCTTCATGATTTTTTTTATGCCGTAGAACCCAATCTAACCCTGGATGGGTTGCGCATGATTGGCGAGGTGGTGAATAACAAAAAGTGATTTAGGATAACTCTTCAATCTTTATTCGTTCCTATTATTTTTTAGCGTAAGCCAGACACTCAATTTCAACGCGCGCACCCAGGGCCAAACCCGTTGTGGCAAAAGCGCTGCGTGCGGGTTTATGGTTGGGAAAGAATTTTACATACTCCGCACTCATTGCGGCCCAGTCATTAATATCCACAAGCATACACGTACACTTGATAATGTTATCCATCGATGAACCATTTCGCTCCAACACGCTTTGAATGTTCTTCATAGCCTGATTGGTTTCCGGGCCAACGCCACCAGGAATTAACTCATTGTTCAAATCTCCAATTTGTCCTGATAGGTAAAGTACATCTCCATATTGCACAGCTTCCGAAAAAGGAAGGCCCCGTTTTGCAAAGTCTTCCGTTTGGAGGTAGGTAGCTTGATGAGTTTCCTTCTCGGGTGAGCAGGAAATAAAGAGAGCTATAAGAAAAAATAATTGCAAGATTTTCATAGTAATGTCTCTTACTTAATTTCATCAACCTCCTCTTTAAGAGATGGTAAATGCCGAGTGATGATTGACCATATTATTGAGTCATCAACACTATCGTATGAATGGATTAATCTATTTCGTAAGCTGATTATCTGTGAGGCATGCTTTAGATTGTTGCCCGGAGATTCCTTAATAAATCTATTTACTGCTTCTCCAATAATTCCAAGGTGTCTTTCAACAGCTCCTTTAGTTTTCAAGTCCTTTTGGTATTCGGTAAATGATTTTAATTCCTTTATAAAACTCTGAATTAAGTCAATGGAATGAGAGATGTCAGACAAAAACTTTTTCTCCTTCTCCGTCATAGATCAATTTTTTTGTTCGATTAATATTTGACCTCAGATAAGGGTTACGAATCGAGTCTTCCGTTAGTAAGTCTACCTTTCTATTGAAAAGAGCTTCAAGTTTGTCCCACAACGAAAGCAATGCTTCCCCGCGGTCGGCAGGGTCATCAATGTTTATTTTAACAACCAAGTCAATGTCACTTTTAACAGGATCAAAATGATCGGTGATGGATGACCCAAAGGCATATATTTTATCAACTTTATGAGATTGACACAAGTCAACAAAGTCAGTGTGCTTTTCCTTAATTAAGGTCATTAAGTTCATATTCAAATATACTTAAATACTCTAAATTTTCTTTTCAATCATCCACACATGGCCGAATGGATCTTTGAAGTCGCCTTGCCGATAGCCGTAATCGTAATCTTGTGCAGGTGAAAGCACGGTGGCTCCGGCAGCAATGGCTTTATCCATTACCACATCTACATCGTCTACAAATAATCCGATGTGCACCGTAGTGCCTTTGTTTGTTACAGGATCAAACTGCCCTTTCTTCGGAGACTCCTCATGTAGATGAAAGAGATTCCCTTCCAGAGAGAGTTCAATCGCATGAATAGACCCATCGTCATTCGTCCAGCGCTGTAGCTCAACAGCACCTAGTGCTTTTGTATAGAAGTCGACATTGAATACACCACTCTTAATGTAAAGTTGTGGTGCGAAGGTTGGTTTAGAAGGATTCATCTTGTAAGGAATTGGATTTGAAACATTTAATCTTAACTAATTGCCAATATTTTAATTGTGAAGTTATTTGGTCAGCGGCCAACTAGAACTAATGTTTAAGGAAAATAACAAGTATGTGCGTTTCATAGTTATCGTTTTACATAAGTCTCCACATGCCATGGAAAAGCTAGCGCTCCTTCTTTTAGCTCAAATCCATTTTCAACGAGAAATGTTCGCACCGATGCCACACGATGTATGTAAGGCTTAAATGGGTTTCCGCTTAATTTGATAAGCAACACACCAAGACCCCGAACTATATTTGCTATAATACCATCCATGGGGTAGCTCAATGAAACGGTTTGATTAGCTTTTGAACAGGCTAACCTTAAGATGGCCTCAAAGTCCGGATAACAACAAATCACTTTATCCAACGTAATGTGGTTTACGATGGGCAACTCTTCACCTTTATCTGTAAAGTCACCCATCATAAAATGGGTGCTTTCTTTAAAGTTGTTTTTCGCAGCATGCTCTTCTGCTAATTGTAAATAGCCAGAGGACGCGTCTACAGCAAAAGTTTGCTTACCCCCGTGATTTAAAAACCACCATTGTATTGCACCAATGCCGCCACCCACATCAAGCAACGATTTTCCGATGCTGATTTTTTCTAATTGGCCAATGAGTTTTTTAGTCACTCGCGAGGGTCCGTTTTTTAAATAGCTTTTGTATTGTTTTTTAGCGGTCTTCGCATCAAACAATTTGTCGGCCCCGCAACAATGTTCTTTAATAGTAGTCATTCAAAATTCGTCTTTCGAAGATAATGATTTCGATTTAAATCGTATCGCCCTTATGGGGACAATACTTGAAATTTAGTGAGGCTCGTTGGTCAGCGACCAACAAGAACTAAGGCGCTCCTACCAACATTACAATTCCAAACAATAGTTCCACGAAAACCAATATTGAATACCATCTGTTAATTCTGGAAGACGCCCACGGATTTATTAATCTTTTATTAAATCCAATGTATATAAGGCAGCAACTCGAAAAAGTTAAAAGAAAGCCTGCCGATTTGAATAGCTCTAGATCAACTAAAAGATATGTCCCGATTCCAACAAATAAAATTGACAAGCTGTAAGATCTAAAGTCATCACTGAAACACAATATGTTATAATCTAGATCAACACTACTCTCCTCTCTCAATGTTTTTAAAGATTGAAAATAGAATATGATGTTACCCGCAATAATTATAACGACTCCAACAATAGAACTAATCATTGTTTGACAAATTATCTACATCATTCGAATAACACACTCAAGGGGCTTAATCTTAATTTTAAAAAGTTTCGCACAGCTTTTTGCTCTATTTTTAAAATCGTATCATTTCTAAAAGAGACAACACTTGAAATTTAGTGAGGCTTGTTGGCCAGCGACCAACAAGAACTAAGTTCTTTAATAGTGGTCATTCATAATTCGTCTTTCGAAGATAATGATTTCGATTTAAATCGAATTATTCCTAACGGAGACAATCCTTGAAATTTAGTGAGGCTTGTTGGTCAGCGACCAACAAGAACTAAGGCAATACTTGACTCGAAGTTTATTTATGCCTTCGTTGTTCTTTCATTCGACTCAAATTCCTTAAGCGTCAGGCCGTCCTTTTGTTTCCATTCCGTCAGGCCGTTTGCATTTCGACCCAATACAATGGATGCTGCTGTCGAGGGGCTACTGAAAATGTAGTCTTCAGGAAATTCTAGAAATTCACCTTTATCAAGAAGCACACCTTCGGCAATTAGTTTTTGCCTTAACGCTACGAAGTTTTGTGTCATTGAAGCTACAATAGAGCCGGCTGCTTTTGAACTTCGAAAAACAACAAAACCATCTGAAGTAGGTTCACCTTGTCCGCCTGCTCCCCGTGCAGCTTTGATGAAAAATACTTCCTGTTTTTGTTTAGGCTTGAACTCTCTCTTTTCATCAAATACTTTATGACCTAATGTGTTTACAAGCATTTTAATATAATCTATAAATTCCTCCATTTCAGCTCGGTCAGATTCTGAAATAGAAGATTGTGTGGGAATTATGGAATTGTCAATCTTATAACGACTAGCTGTTTTGGCAATGTCGTGAAGTCGATTTTCCAAATATTTTATATGGGCCTTATTTAAGTTTTCGTCCTTACTAATAAAAATAATTGCCTCGTTCCAAAAGTCTTTTGAAGTTAATTGCTGATTTAGTCGTTTTAATATTGATTCCGCCTCCCCGATATAAACCTGATCCTTTCCGTCATCATCTTTACCAAAGAGAAGGTAAACACCTGTGCTTGTTAAATCATTACGGTCTGCACAGTCTTTAATTTTTATCCTTGGAATTTTATATGCCTTCCCTGACCAGTTAGAGAGCTCACAACTCATTCGCCCGTTTGGATCCCCGTCAATAAGAAATATTTTTATTGTCTTACCAAATTTCATTTTTAATTATCTTAAGCCAAACAATGAACCACAACATTCGAATATACACAATTGATATATTCTCTATCTTTTTTTACTCACAATCAGGTAAGACAATCCGTTTACTTCTCCAACGCCTGCTTCAAATCAGCAATCAAATAATCAGGATCTTCCAGGCCAATATAAACGCGTATAAGTCTATGCGTAGGATTGGAAACATCAAACTCATTAGGTTTTATGCTTACCGCAGAGGGAATCACCAACGACTCGTGCCCGCCCCAGCTAACAGCCAGAAAGAAGTGCTTTAACGAATTGCAGAATTTTTCAACTTCTTCCAGCGTGTTAACTTTTAACACTATACTAAACAACCCACCCGCATCATGCATTTGTTTTTTGGCAAGTTCTACTTGTGGAAAGTCTTTATGAAAAGGAAAGATGATGCGTTCAATTTTAGGATGGGTGTCTAAATAGGCAATTACTTTTTTTGTGGAATCACAACTGCGTTGCAATCGTAACGGCAGCGTGCGCAGTCCGCGGATTAATAACCAGGCATTCATCGGTGAAATATTTCCACCTATGTTTAGAAACTCGGCATCAAAGATTTTTTTAATGATGGCTTTAGAGCCGGTAACTACTCCGGCTACCACATCGCTATGGCCGCCAATAAATTTAGTTGCCGATTGGGCTACTAAATCAATCCCCATCGTGTACGGCTTTTGATTGATGGGGCTGCAATAACTATTGTCAATCATGGTGAGCAAGCCCCTGCTTTTAGCCAATGCAGCAACGGCAGCCAGGTCCTGTAGCTCGTATGTAAACGTATTGGGCGATTCTAAATAAATGAGTTTGGTATTTGGTTGAATCGCTTTTTCAAAGTTTTCTGTTTTGGTACCATCCACAAATGTGGTGGTGATTCCAAACTTGGGCAGTAAGCGTTCAAATAGTTTGATCGTCCAGCTATACGGTTTTGCTACGCTTACCACATGATCGCCTTGATTTAATAAGGCAAGCAACGGAATGGAGATGGAAGCAATGCCACTGCCAAATACGAGCGCATCTTCGGCACCATCCAACGCGGCTAATTTCTTTCGAAGAATATCAACCGTAGGATTATTTCCGCGCGAGTAGAGAATGGCTTCATATTCATCGCTCAATGCTTTGCGGAAGTCAGCCACATTGCGAAATGAAAAATTGCTGGATTGAACAATGGGTGGCGCGATTGCATTGAAATAGTTTTCGCGCTCTTCGCCCAGTTCGTTAAGGATGTAGGATAAGTCCATAGTAGTCGACAAAAAATTATTTTAAACAAAGTTATCTAATTCAACCACAGAGATCACAGAGCAAAGAGCAA
>Ga0154020_10007095_pt1 | contig 13104 bp, 9 predicted proteins | sample Klosneuvirus_201_FD_109709 | JGI IMG/M metagenome (GOLD analysis project Ga0154020, IMG submission 109709) | Active sludge microbial communities from wastewater, Klosterneuburg, Austria - Klosneuvirus_20160825_MG | ecosystem: Engineered > WWTP > Aerobic digester > Activated sludge | place... | reverse complement strand
TGGACCTTGTGACCGTGGAGCCGCCGGTGACCGACGCGACCTTCATCGGCATCGCCGCGGCGATGCTCGTGTTGGCGGGGCTCGTGGGACCATTCGATGGTCTGTACCTCCGCCGACGGGGCCACGCAAGGCGGACCTGGCTCTCCGCGCTGGGCTGGACGCTCGCCGCCACGGGGCTCGCGTACGCCGTGCCCTCGATCATCCGGACGGGCCGCACCAGCGTGGGGCGGTGCGAGGTGGTCGACGTGCTGCAGGCCGGGCCGGCGGGAGGCGGGGCCCAGTGGCGGACGGGCGTGTCCGGGGTCTTTTCCGGGCGGCCCATGACAACGGGGCTGAAGCCGGGCGATGGCGTGTGGTGGCGGGGAGTTTCGGCTCTGGAGGCCTACCGCGGGAACTCGCGGGCGTTTGGCCCGCTGGAAATGAACCCGACGTTCGGAACACTCCGCGGCATGACCGCGCGGCGTTTCTCTCAGGGGCAGTGGACCTATCGCACGCTCATGGACCAGCATCCGGCAGAGCCGGAGGCCGCGCCCCCGTGCACCCTCGCCCGCTCTCCAGAGGGGTGGCGCATCGAAGTGCGGGGCCTTCCCGAGGGGGCGGCTGTGGGCATGGGCATGCTCAGCACCGCCGAGGGGCACTGGGCGCTTAGCTTCGGGCCCGGCACCGATGAGGAAGGGCGCGAGGCGTGGGGAGCCCTCGCGTCGGGTGAACCATCGACCGCGAAGCCCGACCTCTGGGCCTCGGCGGACGCCGCCATCGTGACCAACCCATGGATGGTGACGGAGGCGACGCCCGCGGAGCAGGCCATGGGGACCGTGATGCAGGTGCCGGGCAGCCGGGCGCGGGCTGGCGCCGTCGCGGCCCGCGTGGAGAGCGGGGAGTGGGCCGCGCTGGTGTTCTCGGTTCGGGGTCTGCCCGATGCGTCGGGGCTGTCCCCCGGCGAGAACGTGGACAGGAAGTCGCTGACGTTGCTGCGCGTGCTGGTCCCGCTGGGCGTGGAACGGGCCGCGATCGGGGGCATGCCATGATCGAGATCAAGGGGCTCACCAAGAGGTACGGCGCGCTGATGGCGCTGGACAACCTCACGCTGGACATCGGCCCCGGGCAGCTCTTCGGGTTCATCGGGCCCAACGGCGCGGGCAAGACGACGACGATGAAGATCCTCGCGTGCCTGCTGCGCCCGGATGCCGGCACAGCGAAGGTGTGCGGCATGGACGTCCGCACGCGCGGGGACGACATCCGCCGCGTCATCGGCTACATGCCGGACTTCCTGGGGGTGTACGACGACCTGACGGTCGATGAGTACCTTCAGTTCTTCGCGTCCGCGTTCCAGATCCCGCGGGCGCAGCGCCGCAGGATCATCGACCAGTGCCTGGAGCTCACGGACCTCTCGGCGAAGCGCGACGCGCTGGTGGACAGCCTGAGCCGAGGCATGCAGCAGCGCTTGGGCGTAGCCCGCGTGCTGATCCACGACCCCAAGGTCCTGCTGCTCGACGAGCCCGCGAGCGGGCTGGACCCGAGGGCGCGCATCGAGATGCGCATGCTGCTCCAGGAACTGGGCCGCATGGGCAAGACGCTCATGGTCAGCTCGCACATCCTGACCGAGCTGGGCGAGATGAGCACCTCCATCGGCATCATCGAGCGCGGGAAGCTGCTGTACGCGGGCTCGATCGAGGAGGCGTTCTCCCGGGCACGGGACGCGGGCACGGGCGAGCGGATCGCCGTGAGGCTCGAGGCGGAAGGGGCGTCGGCGGAGGCCGCGAGGGCGCTTCTGAGCGCGGACCCGCGTGTGGCGCGGGTTGTGGCGGACCCGGCGCTGCGCGACCTGACGATCGAGCTGGTCGCGGGCGAGCACGGGCACCACTTCATCATCGAGATGCTGGTGCGGGGCGGGGCCAGGATCGCAGCCTTCCAGCCAGAGGGCATCAAGCTCGAGGACGCGTTCCTCAGGCTCACCACGGGTGCGCTGCAATGACGGAGCACGACCCGGCGCCGGTGCCCGACCCCGCGCACAGGCCGCCACTGGCCATTCGCATGCTGCGCGGGCTCAGGCCCTCGCACCTCGCCTGGGCCATTCCCGGGCCGGTCTTCGCCAAGGAAGTCTGGATGGCGGGGCGCCGAGCCTCGACGTATTGGATCCGGGGCGGCTTTGTCCTGGGAATGACAATCCTGGTGGCGCTGGTCTTCATGGCGTACCGGTTCGACGACTATGGCACCACCTCGCAGCGGCTGCAACGCCTCCAGCAGATGGCGCCCAACCTCACCGTCACCATCATCTGGTTCCAGTACGTCGCGATCGTTCTCGCCGCGGTCATCCTCGCCTCGCCAATGATCTGCGACGAGAAGCGCAAGGGCACGCTCAGCACGCTCCTCTGCACGCCCCTCAAGGCCTGGCAGATCCTGCTCGGAAAACTGAGCGCCATGGGGGTTCAACTCCTGGTGCTCGCCCTCGCGGCGACGCCGCTGCTGCTCGCCCTGCGTCTGTTCGGCGGCGTGACCGCCGAGACCGTCGCCGCCGCCGCCTGGATCACCATCTCCTCCGCCGCTCTTGCCTCCACGCTCACCATGCTCAGCTCGGTGATGCTCCGGAGGTCGCCCATGGCCGCCGCGTCAGGGCTCATGCTGTTCCTGGGCTCGCAGTTCATGGTCACCCTGGTCGTGGGCATCATCGCCACCTTCAGGCAGTCGATGACCCCGGCGCTGCTCTTCCCGATGTTCATGCTCACGCCGCCCCTCATGCTGGGCGTGCTCTCGGCGGACCTCGTGGGCGGGGGCCTGCCCATCCCGTTCAAGACAGAGGCCTGGCTCATCTCCGGGGCGTACAACTGGCTGCTCACGGGCGTCGTGTTTCTGGTCGCCACGTTCGCTCTTCGCCGCGTGATGCGGATGGAGGGCGAGTCCGGTGCCGGGCCGGCGCCGCCGAAGAAGCGGGCGAAGGGAGCCACCCCCGGACCAGAGTCCGCGCCCACTCCTCCAGCGCCCAACGCGGCGCCCGGCACGGCTCCCGATGCGGCTCCCGCGCTCGGTGTGCACGCGCCGGCACGGGCACCGGGGCTCGCGCACGCCAGCCGCGTCGTGGGCGAAAATCCCGTCCTGTGGCGCGAGGTCAGGCAGCGGTCTTTCGCGAGGCCGCTGTACGCGTGGTTGCTCTTCGGCGGCGTCGGCCTCATCGCGTTGTGGATCTACTTTCAGGTGACGGCGGAATGGCGCAACGGCTGGCTCGTGGGGCTGGACCTCGACGAACTTGGCGACGAGGCGCTGAACTTCCCCATCCTCGCGCTCGGCAGCGTGGTCACGATGCTCCTGGCCTGCTTCACCTCGTCACAGTCGATCTCCTCGGAGAAGGAATCGCGCACGTGGGAAGTCCTGCTCGCGACGCCCCTCTCGGCGTGGGACATCGTCTGGGGCAAGTTCGTCGGGGCGCTCCGCCGCCAGTGGATCGTGCCCAGCCTCATTCTCGCGCACCTCGTGGTCGTCTCCGTCCTCGGACCCGTCAAACTCCTCGCCATCGTGCAGATCGCGTACGTCCTCTTCGCGGGGCTCGTGGCCATCACCTCGGTGGGCGTGCTCGCCTCGGTGCTCATCGGGAAGAGCACCCGGGCGGCGGGGGCGAACTTCGGGTTCTGGCTCGCCGTGTGGGGGGCGATCCCCTTGATCATCACGATGCTCAACGAGGCCGCGGGGGGTCTGGACTCGGGCGATGTCATCTCCGTCCTCATGCTGCCGAACCCGGTGGCGATCATCATGTGCATCGCCACCGGCTCGCTCGACGGCCCGCGCTCCGGCCCCTATGACATGATGGACCTGGGCCGCATCGGCACGTGGGAAATGTGCGGCGTGGTCGTCGCGTTCGTGCAGGCCTACGTGCTGTTCGCGTTCGCCATGCTGGGTGCCGCGGCGCTGATCCTCGCGTCCCGTTCGCTCAGACGGCGATGAGCGTCAGCGAATCGGCGTGCGGGCGGTGCCCCGCGGTGCCGGCGCCGGAGTCACTAGGTCCACCTCGCCCCGGTGCGAGAATGCCACGCTGGGGCTGCTGAGCCCGGCCTCCGCCAGAGTCCGCCCGATCACGCGGGCCGAGTCGTAGAACACCTCGCCCTTCACGGTGATCGGCGTGCCCGCGGCGGCCGGGTCGCCCGTCACGCTCGCGGGGAGCACAATGGCGCAGCGGGAAAACGCCGCGGCGGTGGCTGCGGCGGAGCGAGTGCCCCGGAAGACCAGCCGATCCGCCAGCCACACGGAATAGTGCACGTCGCGAAGAGGCAGCGTGTCGGGCCCGACGTTGTCCACGTCCAGCACGACATCGAGGACTGCGGCGTCCGGGGAACGCTCCCGCAGGGTCGTGCTTGTCACGCGGACCTCCGGGGGCCTGGTCCCGGCACAGCCCCAGAGTACCCCGGCGCACGACGCGAGAAGGAGAGCGGATCGCATGCCGGAGTGTAGCAAACCCGTCCCGGCAAGGGTCACTCGCCCATCTGCACGAACCGCTCATCGCCGATGTTCGCGAGCATGTGGTATTCCTCGGTCATCTCCGCGACCTCGCGGTTGAAGCCGCTCCAGTGGATCGTGAGGAACGCCATGGCGAAGAAAACGACCCAGGCCGCGGCTTCCGCGAGACGCTTCCGCCTCGCGAGCAGGATCACCCCGCCGCCGAACACCGTGAGCGCGACCTTCCAGATGATGACCAGCAGGGGGGAGTTGAGGTTCATCAACCCGCGTGCGAGCGGATTGAGTTCGATCATCCCCACGCTCGTGACGTACGTGAGCGTCATGTACAGATCGCCCATGGACATCAGCGAGCTCGCGACCACCAGCGCCACCACCCGCTGGGCTCGGGCCCTCTCGCCCATCGCATGGCGGATCGGGTCCAGCCAGCCGCCCACCCCCAAGCTCTGTTCGAGCATGGCGTCGCCGGCGGGCAGGAGCGGGCGGAAGGCCTGCATCAGGTCGGGCATCGGCGCTCGGGCCGGTCGTGTCAAGCGTGAGGGTGGAATACTGTGTGCGGGCGTGCCGTCGGCGCGGTTGGTGCCGGATGGGGGATCGTCCCAAAGCCGGGCCTCCCCCCGTCCGATGCGGGGCATCGAGGGAGTGGACCGCACCCGGCGAATCCCGGCGGGCGTATGGAGGTTCGGAGGATCGATGCGTTGGAGCGTCGGCGCGTACTTGCTGCTGTGCCTGCTGCCTGTGGCGGCGTGGGGGCAGCGTTCACGCCCGGTTTCCACCGACGAGTCCGTCATCGCTTTCGATGCGCTCATCCGCGTTCAGGAGCTCTCGGACGCGGGCAACGAGGCGGAAGCAGTCCGCGTCCTGCAGATGCTCCTGGACCAGGAGGGCGACCGGTTGCTCCCGGAGTCCAAGGATCAGGACGTCTTCGTCCCGGTGCGCCGGGTCGTCCATCGGCTGCTCCTGGCCCGCAAGGAACTGCTCGAAAAGTACCGAGCCGCGGAGTCCGCCCGGGCTGCGCAGCTCCTGGCGCTCGGCGAGTTCGCGGAGGTCGAGCGCACGCGCCTGCTCACCCCCGCGGGCTTCGAGGCCGCGCTCCGGCTTGCTCAGACGGACCTGGAGAACGCGCGATTCGAAGCCGCCAGACTCACCCTCGAACAGCTTGAAGCACACCCCGAGCGACAGGGAGGCCGGCCCGCGGCGGACGCGGCGGACCTCGCGCTCGACGTCGCGTCGTTCCTTCCACGTGACCCCGTGCGGGCCTGGGCGGCCCGCTGGCGGGAGGACGCCGGTCTGCCGCCTCGTGAAGCAGCCGACGCGCCCGTGCCCGCCATCGTGCAGAACGCCGGCCGGGGCGTGCTGAGCGCCCAGCCCCGCATTTCCACTGCACCGCCCCCCCGCGCCCCGCTGCAGGAAGTCACCGCGGACTCGCGGGCCGTGGGCGGCAGGGATGATCAGGACGGCCGCGTGGCCTGGGTCTTTCCCACCGTAGTGGGGGACCGCGTGCTCGTGAACGACGGCGAGCGCTTGGGCGCGTGGGACAGCACAACGCTGGCACCGCTCTGGAGGTCCGACCTGGCGGTGGCCGGGTCGGTCCGTCCGGCGCCGGAGCAGATGTTCGCCCTGACCGGCCTCCAGGGCTGGTCGGAGGACGCCGCGACCGTCTCCGTGGGCTCGGGCGTCGCGGTCGCGCCGATGGGTAACCCCGAGGGCGGGCAGCGCAGGGGCGATCGGCGCGTGCAGGCGCGGGACGTCGCCACCGGGCGCCTCCTCTGGATGGTGGACCCCAGCGAACTCGGCCAGACACTCGACGAGGCTGTGGTGCGGGGCCCGGCGCTCATCGAGGGTGACACGGTCGTGCTCAGCGTTCGCAAGGCGAGCGCCATCCGGCGCACGTCCGTGCTGTTCCTCGTCGGCCTCGACCTGCACACAGGCCGAGAACGCTGGACGAGACTGGTGGGCAGCGTGGGCACGAACCCGTGGGGCCGCTCGCAGGTGAGGCCCGACGGCGGGGTGGTGCACCAGGGCGTGGTCTACCGGGGCGACGACATGGGCGTGCTGGGGGCGTATGAGGTCGCCACGGGCCGGCCCGTCTGGGTCCGGGTCACGCGTGCCGCACGCGGGTTCGACATGAACGCCATGCGGTCCATCGCCGGCATTCCGCCCTACGAGATGCAGGTGCCCGTCGTCGCCGGAGACAGCATCTATTTCGTGGAGCCGGGCCGAGAGCGGGTCATCGAGCTCGGGCTCGCCGATGGAGCCATCCGCGCCGCCAGAGACTGCAGCACGATGGGCGACCCGCGGTACCTGCTCGCGTGCGGCCCGCGCCTGCTCGCCGTCGCGCCCGGCCGCCTCTTCAGCGTTGATCTCGCCTCCTTCGCCGAAGGCTCCATCGTCCCCCTCGGGCCCGCGATCAGCGGCGGGGGCATCCGGGGCCGCGTCATGGTCTGCGCAGACCGGGTCGTCGTCCCCGTGAGCAACGAGCTGATCGTGCTCAGCCCGGACGGGACCGGCGAGGTAAGGCTGCCCGTCCCCAGGTCCGGGAACATCGTCCTGGCGACTTCCGAAGTGTCCGCGGGCGAGGCTCACCTTCTCATCAACGACACGCGCACGCTCAGCAGCCTCGTGCCCTGGGAGCACGCGGAGCGACTGCTCGACCGCCGCGTCGCGCAGGCACCCAGGGACCCCAGGCCCCTGCTCACCTATGTCGAACTGCTGCACCGCAGCGGGCACGCGGCCCGCGTGCCCGAGCTCGCCGACGCGGCCCTGGGCGTGCTCAACGGGCCCGCCATCGTCCCGGACCGCGACGCGCTCCGTGAGAGGCTGTTCATGCTCCTGCTCGCCATGGCCCGAAGCTCCCACGACCCTTCGGCGGCGGGCCCGGCCCCGATCATCACCGACGCCAATCTGCTCGACGCCATCATCGCTCGACTGCCCGCGTGTGCGCAGGCCCCCGACCAGATCGCGGCCCACGCGCTCGAGGAAGCCTGGCTGCGGGACCTTCAGGGCCGCTTCGCCCAGGCCGCGGAGTCCCTGCAGCGGGTGCTCCTGGACGATTCGCTGGCCGAGGTGCCCCCCACGGGCGGGCAGCGCCGCCCGGCGGGCCGGCTCGCGGAGGACGCGCTCGCGGACCTGCTGCGCAAGGCCGGGCCCGAGCCCTACGCGGCGTTTGATGAGGAAGCACTCGGACTCGCCGATGCCAGACGGGACTCGCCCGACCCGGTGACGCACGAGCAGGTCGCGCGGCGCTACCCCGTGGCGACGGTGGCGCCGGAACTCTGGAGGCGAGCCGCCGAGGCGCACGCCAAGGCCGGTGACCGTGTGAGGGCCCGTATCGCCGCGGGCCGGGGGCTTGCCGCCGCGGAGCTGTCTGTCGCCGTCGGGCGACCCGACCAGGTGCCGGTGCTAGGCGAACTCGCGGCGACCCTGGCCGGGCTCGCCACGGGAGTCGATGAGCAGGGAAGCCTCTTCCGCACGCTGCACAGGCTTGCGAGCGAGCACCCAACACTCACGATCCGCGGTGCTGGCGGCGGCACGCGCGTGGGCGACGCGGCGGAAACAGCCGCAAGGTCCCTCGCCGAGCGTGGCCCGCTGCCCGTCATGGGATCGGGCGTGGAGTCCGGCGGACAGGTCCTCGAGGGCTGGCAGCCTCTCCACGCGATGCTCCGCGGCGGGCCGGGCACGAGCACCGACTGCCTGATGATGTACGAGGAGCGCACCCAGACCGCGGCGCTGTGGGCGACGTCTCTCGGAGACGGGCGGCTCGCACCCGTCTGGACACGCCGCGCCCGCGGCGCGCCCACGACGCTGAAGGTCGGCCTCGACATCGCGTACCTCTTCTGGCCCTCGGCCCGTGGCGGCACCATCGAAGCGGTGGGGCTCGATGGCAGGACCAAGTGGACGACCCCCGAGTTCCTCTCGCTCTTTGACTCGCCCCCGGTCTACGACCCCAACGACCGCATCCCGACGCCCCTCGAGGGGCACGTCAGGCCCGAGTCGATCGTCGTTTCGATCGACGCGGAGGAGATCGTGCTCGTGCAGCGCACCGGGTTCGCCGCCGCGATCTCGCTCGCCGACGGGCGTGCGCTCTGGAAGAAGCCTCTGGACCTCCAGCGGGTCTACGACGTGAGCCACGTCGGGGGCGTTGTGGTGGTCTCCGGTGCGGTCCGTGCCGCGGACGGGCAACTGAGCGCGGGCGTACTCACGTTCGACTCTCGCACGGGCGAGTCTCTGGCCCGCCTGCCCCCCAGCGTCCTGGGCGACCACCCAAGATGGATCCGCCCCGGGCCGGACGGCGATGGGCTCGTCGCATCGGCAGAGGGAATCGCGAGGTTCGACCCGCGCAGCGGCAACGTAAAGTGGTCCACTCGCACCGAGGCGCTGCGGGCCTCGACCGATGGCTGGGTGGTGGGGGGCTCGCTCATCGTGCTCGACGCCGAGCTCAGGCTCTGGCAGGTCTCGCTGGAGGGAGGGGCCGTGTCCGCGGCGCCGCTGGAGTCCCGCGCCAAGATGTCGCTCCCGGTCGCCGGCGTGGTCTCGGGAGATCGGCTGGTGCTCTCGACGACGCAGGGCGCGCTGGTGGTGGACGGTGCGGGCCGCGTGGTGGGTGCCGACGCCTTGGACTCCTCGCAGCTCGAGCCTCCTCTGGTCGCGAAGGACGTCCTGGTGACCATCGAATCACCCGAGAGCGACCTGGGCATTGCGGAGACCGCGCCGTACCGCATCTTCATGCTGGAGGCCGCGACCGGCAGGGTGCTCACCACCCACACGCTCGCGCTCTTCGAGCCGCCCACGTCCGTGGTGCTGCTCGATGGCAAGGTGCTGGTGGGCCAGGGGGTCGCGACCCTTGTGCTCGAGTGCCCGACGTCAGGGCGTTGAGGCGCGGCTGTCGGTCGGCGTCTCGCCCCGGCACTCGGCCATCAGCCGGTCAAACTCCGCCGCGCTCAGAATGCCCTGCTCGGCCTCGCCCGTGCGCAGCACGCGCAGGATGTAGGGCAGGCAGAGCCCGCACCCCGTGCCGCACCCAGTTGAGTCCACAAGTTGATCGAGCGTCAGCCCGCCCGCGCGCGCGTCAGCGAGCAGCGTGGCGAAGGAGAGATTTCGGCAGACGCACCGGGAGACGCGCATGCCGCAACGGTACGGAGCCGGATGAAAGCCGCGCCAAACCGGCTATAAGAGTGTGTTTTTGGCCCCGTGCGTGTAATCGCCCTGCGGGCTCATGTTCTTCATCGGGTTGAGCAGCACGTCCGTGAAGAGCTCGGAAGGATCGGGCGTCGGGCTCGCCTCGGCGAAGTCGACGGCGGCCTTCACAAGCTCCCGGACCTCGCCCTGCATCTGCACGAACGCCGCCTCGCTGAGCACGGGCGCCCCATCCTTGCCCTTGCGCTCCGTCATCAGCCGGTGCGCCATGCGGTCGATGGAGTCCTTGGATTTGAACTGGTCGACCTCTTCCTTCGTGCGGTACTTCTGCGGGTCGGACATCGAGTGCCCGAGGTAGCGGTAGGTCTTGAGGTCGACGAACGCGGGCTTCTGGTTCTCGCGGCACCAGTCGACCAGAGGCTTGAAGTCGTCGTACAGGTCCAGCACGTCGAAGCCGTCGATGATCTCTCCCCGGATTCCATACGCCTCGGCCTTCTTGGTGAGGTCGTGGGCCATGGTCGTGCCACGGGAGATGGCGGTTCCCATGGAGTAGCCATTGTTCTCGACGATGATGATGACGGGGATGGACCACAGGCCCGCGAGGTTCATGGCCTCGTGGAGGGCGCCCTGGTTGAGCGCGCCGTCGCCCAGGTACGTGAGGCAGACCTTCTTCTTGGCCTTGTCGCCCGGGTTCACGCCCGGGTTGGGAATCGCCCGGCCCAGCACCTCGAGTTCGTACTTGGCGGCGAAGGCCAGCCCGGTGCCGACAGGGACCTGCGCGCCCACGATGCCGTGCCCGCCGAAGAGCCAGTGGGGCTTGTCGAACATGTGCATCGACCCGCCCTTGCCCTTGGCGCAGCCTGTGGCCTTGCCGAACATCTCCGCCATGCAGGCGCCGGGGTCCATGCCTCGGGCCAGTGCATGCCCGTGATCGCGGTACGCCGTGATGACCGGATCATCGCCGTTCACCGCAGAGATCGTGCCGACCGCGGTCGCCTCCTGCCCGGTGTAGAGGTGACAGAAGCCGCCGATCTTCGCCTGCTGGTACGCCTGCCCGCAGCGGTTCTCGAACTCGCGGATGAGATACATGCTCCGCAGCCACGACACCAGCGTGCTCGCGTCCACCGTCTCGCTGGCTCGAGGGCCCGACTTCGGCCTCGTTCCGGGGTGCATGGGGGTCATCTTCGGCTCCGACGCAACATTCGACATCGCTGATTCCTGCTCTTCGGCACTCCCGCGGCGTGAAACCACTCGGATCGGTCTGATCGGTGTTCGTACGGCCAGGGCGTGACGGAGATTCTAGCACGACCGGCGGTTTCAGGGCCGGGGGACGCACCGCATCGCGAGCAGCGTCTGGTCGTCGGCCGCGGGGGCACCCCTGACGAACGCCGCCACCTCGCGCGTGATCATGTCCACGCACTCTCGGGCAGAGCAGTCCCCCGACCGCGCGAGCAGCCCGTCGAGGCGTTCGACGCCGAAGAGTTCCACTCGCCCATCCGAGGCCGGTGTGGGCATGGCCTCGGTGATGCCATCGGTGTACATCAGCAGGAGGTCCCCGGGCGCGAGGTCGATGGTGGATTCGGGGAAGGACTGATCATCGAGGACGCCCAGGGGCAGGCCCGACGGGGCGTCGACGCTGCGGACCCGCTCTCCACGCCGCAGCCGGGGCGGGTTGTGACCGGCGCAGGAGTAGGTGAGCCGGTGTGATCGCGGGTCGAAGACAGCGTAGAACGCGGTGACGAACGAGCCGTCGAGCGTGTACGACCGTGCGAGCCTGGAGTTGAGGTGTGAGAGAATGTCGTGGGGCGGTGTGAGCGAGCCCGGGGCGGTGTGGGCGAGGGCGTGCGTGATGGCCATGAGGACCGCCGCGGGCGTGCCGTGGCCCGAGACATCGGCGATGAAGATGCCCAGCCGGCCCCCTTCGAGCGGAAAGAAGTCGTAGTAGTCGCCGCCGGCACTGGCGCTGGTGTGGTAGTGCGCGGCGAACTCGACGCCGGGAAGGTCCGGGAGCGAGGCGGGCAGGAGGGCACGCTGGATCTGGCCCACGGCGCGCAGCTCGTGATCGAGCGCCGCGAGCGCGGACTGGAGCTGGTTGCGGAGCACCAGGCTCTGCGTGCCCCTGCCGAACAGGCTCGCCTGCCAGTGCATCATCGGGACGATCGCGGGGTCAAACTCCTCGGCGGAGTCGTAGAGCGTCATGCCGATGTTCAGGCCCTTGCCATTCTCGTACTGGGGCAGGGCGACGAGCGCCTGATAGCCCCGCAGGTAAAAGTACCCCGGGTCATCCTCGCGCAGTCGCCCCGGGAGGTCCTCGATCACGACGGGGGCATCGGCATACGCGATCTCTCCCAGCAGCCCGCCCGCCAGCCGGGGCAGCCGATCGCGCTGCGTCCACGGATTGAAGTGCTCCGTGAACCGGGCCGAGCGCGTGATCAGAAAGTCCGGCGGCTCGACCCCGCGGCGTGAGAGCGCGAGATAATCCGCGTCCGGGAGCAGCTCCCGGATGCTGTCCCAGTACGCCCGGACCATCAGGTTCGGGTCCGTGACGTCCGAGACGCCCCGCATGGCGGCGTCGATGATCTTCAGTTCCTGCTGCCACGACAGACGCGGCCTGGGCATGTGCCTCTCCTCCCGATCGCGCGGTGCGGCGCCATCGTAGTGGCGCGCCCCACACGCCACGCACGCGCAGACTATCCTGTGGCCATGTCCGATCGGAAACCCTTTGTCGGCGGCAACTGGAAGATGAACACCAACCGCTCCACGGGCAGCGATCTCGCCCGCGGGGTCACCGACGGGCTGCTCCACGAGGGTGGAGTCGAGGTCGCCGTCTTCCCGCCCTTCCCCTACCTCCTCACCGTCCGGTCCATCCTCCGAGACCGCGGCTCTTCCGTCCGGCTCGGCGCTCAGGACATGTACCACCACCCCGACGGCGCCTACACCGGCGAAGTCTCCGGCGCGATGCTCCGAGACTGCGGCGTGCAGGCGGTCCTCTGCGGGCACTCCGAGCGCCGCCACGTGATGGGCGAGAAGGACGAACTCGTCAACAAGAAACTCAGGGCGGCGCTTGAGGCCGGGCTCGACGCCGTGCTCTGCGTCGGAGAGACGCTCGACGAGCGAGAAGCCGGGCACCAGGACATCATCACCACCCGTCAGGTCCGCACCGGTCTCGCGGAAATCCCCGGCTCGCTCGCCGAGCGACTGGTCATCGCCTACGAGCCCGTCTGGGCCATCGGCACCGGCAAGACCGCCACCCCCGACGACGCCCAGGCCGCCCACGCCCAGATCCGAAGCCTGCTCGATCGCATGTACGGCAAGGATGTCGCAAATCGGGTTCGGATTGTGTACGGCGGCTCCCTCAAGCCGGACATTGCCGGCGCCATCTTCGCGGAGCCGGACGTGGATGGCGGGCTCGTCGGCGGGGCCTCGCTCAACGCCGCGGACTTCGTCGCCATCTGCAAGCTCGCGGCGGCGTCGGCCCGCAGCGGTGCCTGACCGCTAACCCTTCCGACCGCCCCCGGTCTCAGT
>Ga0154020_10007094_pt1 | contig 13105 bp, 5 predicted proteins | sample Klosneuvirus_201_FD_109709 | JGI IMG/M metagenome (GOLD analysis project Ga0154020, IMG submission 109709) | Active sludge microbial communities from wastewater, Klosterneuburg, Austria - Klosneuvirus_20160825_MG | ecosystem: Engineered > WWTP > Aerobic digester > Activated sludge | place... | reverse complement strand
TCTTCGACCGCAGGTCGCTGCGCAGCTTGCCGACCGCAGCGCCCACGTCGAGGACGCCGCAGGTGAGCTCGCGGGCCAGGTCGCGCAGTACGGCCTCCTTGCGCGTGGCGTCGGCGTGGGCGCGCGCGCCGGCGAGGAAGGTGACCCGCGTGCCGCCCTTGTAGCGCTCGATCCCGGTCGCGTGCACCCACCCCACCTGCCCCGTGCGCGCGCAGTGGGTGCCGCCACACGGCGAGCAGTCGAGCCCGGCCACGGTGACGACGCGGATGCCCTCGCTCACCTTGGGGGCACGCCGGAGTGGCAGCGCGCGCAGCTCGTCGCTCGTGGGAAACGTGACGACCACGTCGAGATCGGCGAGGACACGCTCGTTGACCAGCGCCTCCGCGTCGGCGAGGGCCCGCGGATCGAGCGTGACGAGATCGAGGTCGATCGTCGACGACTCCGCGCCGAGCCGCGACGACACCGTCTCGCCCTTGCAGACGACCGCGAGCGCCGCCGAGAGCAGGTGCTGCCCGGTGTGCTGCGACATGAAGTCGCGACGCCGGGCGACCTCGATCGCGCCGCGCACCGTCGTCTCCCCGTGCGCCCACGGCGCCGCGAGCACATGGTGGATGCGCCCTTCGTCGTCGACCTGGACGTCGACCACCGGCACGCTTGCATCGCCGACGACGAGTGCGCCGCGATCAGCGAGCTGACCACCGCCTTCGGGGTAGAACACCGTGCGGTCGAGCACCACGCTCGGGGTGCCCTTCCAGTCGGCGACCGCCACGACCCGCGCGTCGACCTCGGTGGCGAACGCGTCTTTCCAGTAGAGCTTCTCGGTGGCCACGGGCGCACTCTACCAGCGCGCCCGCCTCGCGGCTCAGTTCTGGTAGGCGTTGATCCGGTACCTGGACGAGACGCCCGTCTTGTCGCCGACCGCGCGGAAGAACACCTTGCTGGGCGCGGTGAGCTTGACGACGCATTTCTCGTTGGAGTTGGCGACGTACGACGGGCACTTGTACGTGCTGGTCGCGGTCGGGGCCGCGCCGACGCGGACGTAGAGGTCGGCGTCGCCCCCAGGGGCCGAGGCCTCCGGCGACATGACGAACGAGTAGCTGCCGGCCGGGAGCGTCTCGGTCTCGTAGGAGATCGACGCGTTCTTGGCCACCGCGCCGGTCTCGGTGCGGCCCCAGCGCGGCTTGCTCACGTACGAGGCGTTGTAGACGTTGTCTTCCTCGCCGGTGACGGTGACGACCTGCGCGGTGTCGATCCCGCGGAAGATCGAGATCCAGGACTTGGGCGCTGCGCGGTCGGCGAGGGAGCCGAGGAGGGCCAGCGCGGCGTCGGGCATCGACGAGAAGTACGCCGGCATCGCGTTGGTGACGACGTCCATGTACTTGGTGCCGCTCGGGTCGTCGGCGTTGAGGAGGGCGCGCTTCTTGGCGAGCGTGTCGTCGACGTAGGCGAACGTGTCGCAGCCGTTGATGAAGAAGATCTGGTACTTGCCCGGGACGAAGCGGCCCTTCTGCTCGAGCGCGCGCACGTTGGAGCCGAGGCCGGCGTGGCCGTTGTAGAGGATCACGTCGGCGCCGGCGGTGAGCTCGGAGTAGCGGGTGTCGAAGGCCGCGCTCGCGGACCGCAGCTCGTCGACGAGGAGCGCGGCGACCTGGACGCGCCCCCCGCTGGCGAGGGTACCCGCGAAGACGACGTCGGTCGGGCTCACGCGGGTCTCGGTGAGGGTCGAGAAGCGCGCGCGCATGCTGGACAGGAAGCCCTCGTAGGCCGCGACACCTGCGTCGCCCGGGGCCGTGCCGCCGATCTCGTACTTGCCGAACACGGCCACCGCGGTCAGCGCGCCGTCCTCCCAGACCTTGTGGTACTCGGGGTACTTGGCCACCGTGTTCGCGGTCGACACGCGCACGGCCGCGTTGGCCCGGAGCACGTCGGCCGCGTCGATCGTGCAGCCCTCGGGGCGGAAGTGGTACCAGAGGTTCGCGAGGTTCGCGCCGCTCTCGTCGGCGCACGCGGCACCGTACTTGGTGAGGAACGCCTGCTGGCCGGTCGGATCGGTGCGGCGCGGGAGCACCACCGAGAAGGTGCTCGGGAGGTCGGTCTTGCTGCCCCAGGCGACCGGGAGCTTCGCGTGGTAGCGCACGCGGGTGAGCCCCCCCGAGGAGGCCGCGGTGGTGAGGCTGGTCAGCACGAGGCGCTCGAGGCGCGCCACCGAGTGGTGCTCGTTGAAGAGGCCCACGGTGTAGAGGAGCTGGTCGCGCACGGCCCCGCGAGGGTTGGCCGCGTTGTTGGTGAGGACCTCGCCGTCGAACTCGAAGTCGAGCAGCGTGGCGACGTCGCTCGTGAAGGGCGCCTCGTACTCGACGACGCCCGAGGCCTCCTCTTCGCCATCGGCCGGCGGGGCGGCGCAGGCGAGCAGCGAGGTGGCGGTGAGCGCGAGAACGGGAAGGACCTTCTTCATGACCAGCTCCTCGAAGAGGTTATCGAAGCGGGTCAATGTATGACATGTGGTTCTGATGTATGCAAGCGTAAGTTTCTTGCTCACCCACTTTCGGGCGTGACACGGGACCGATTTGCCCTTGCAATGCCCGGGCAACCCGCTAGTTTCCCGGACCCCATGGCTGCCCCCCAGGATCCCCCCGTTCGTCGTTGGCAGAAGAAGCGTCGCGCCAAGAAGCTCGCCGCGTGGCGCGCCGCCAAGGCCGCTGCCACCGCCGCTGCCCCCGCCGCCGCCAAGTGAAGGTCGTGCCACTCGGGAGACCGAGTGGCGAACTTCAGAACGGTCTGCCGCCCTGGCGCAACGACGCCGGGGTCTTCTTGTATTGTGCCTCGAGCTCCGGCGAGTAGCCGAACGTCGCGTGGCCGATCGACGCATGGAGCCGCTGCAGGAGCGGCTCGGGATCGGTCTTGGCGCCGATGGCGAGCATCTTCTGCTTGCCGCTCGCGAGCCCGAAGTTCAGGAACGTCTGCGAGTGCACGCCGTTCACCCGCTGCGTGCTGGCGTAGATCCACACGATCTCGGGCGCGTGCTCGCGCAGCAGCACGATCGCCGGGTGCTTCTCCGCCGGCCTGAACGCCACATAGAGCAGCCCGACCCCGATGAGCGCGAACGGGATCGCGAGCCCGAGCTGCAGGCCCAGCGTCGCCGTGGAATCGGCGAACCCCACCGCGCCGATGCCGAAGCACACGAAGGCGACCACGATCCCGCCCACCTTCGAGCCCTTGGCGTAGTGGAGAAACGGCTCGAGCTCGGTCGCGTTCATCCGCGCATGGTCCACGCCGCGCGAGCCCTGGTCAACGTCTAGACACGCACGAGCCAGCGAGACGGCGGCGTCTCGACGCTCTCTTGTTCGGCGACCACGCGGACGCGAACGTCGCGCAGGGTCGGGTCGGCGGCGAGCTCGGCAGCGAGGGCCGCGACGACCTTCTCGTCGAGCACGCGCGCGAGGGGACGCGCCCCGCGCGAAGGGTCGTAGCCCAGCTCGGCCAGACGGTCCTTCGCCGCCTCGCTCGTCGCGAGCGTGATGCCCCGCCGCACGAGGCCGGGGCGGCTCTCGATCTCGACGAGCATGAGGTCGACGATGCGGCGCACGTCGGCCGGCGACAGCGCGCGGAACGAGAGCACCCGGTCGATCCGATTCCACAGCTCGGGCCGGAAGTGCGCCCGCACGGCGCGCAGCGAGTCCCCGGAGGCGCCTTCGCCGAAGCCGACCGGCGCATGGTCGCGCACGCCGAGGTTGGAGGTCATGACCGCGATGACGCTGCGGAAGTCCACGAGGGCCCCCGCGCTGTCCGTGAGGCGCCCCTCGCCGAACGCCGCGAGCAGGACGTCGAGCACCTCGGGGTGCGCCTTCTCGATCTCGTCGAACAGCACCACGGAGAGCGGCTGGCGGCGCACGCTCTCGACGAGGCTCGTCGCGCCCTCCCCCGCCTCGAGCAGGCGCTGCGCGCTGCCGCGCAGCGCGAACTCGCTCATGTCGAAGCGGAGGAGCCGGTTCGCGTCGCCGAACGCGACGCGCGCGATCTGCTTCGCGAGCTCGGTCTTGCCGACGCCGGTCGGCCCGGAGAACAAGAGCACGCCGAGCGGTCGCTCCGGATCGCTCATGCCAGCCTTGAAGCGTGCCAGCACCCGCGCCGCCGCGGCGCACGGCTCGTCCTGCCCGATCACCCGCGCGCGGAGCAGCTCGGCGAGGGTCGCGGCGCTCGCTGCGTGCTCGTCGGCGATGAGCTCCACGGGCACCCCGGTGTGGGCGGCGAACGCGGCGGAGACGTCCCGCGGGTGAAGAGTACGGCGCTCGCTCGTGGACTGCGCGAGCCAGTCGACGAACCGGAACGCCTTGCCAGGCAGCGCCTGATCGCGCCGCAGCTCCTCGGCGTGGCGTACGAGGCGCTCGAGGGCGCGCGGCCCCAGGATCAGCTTGTCGGTCCGCGCCACGTACGGCACGAGCAGCGCGATGGTGGCCTCGGGGCTCGGCTCACGCACGTGCACGAGGGTGAAGCGGCCGACGAAGCTCGCGTGGCGGCGGCTCTCCCGCTCGAGCTCCTCCTCGGTGCACTCGGTGACGAGCGCGATCTCCCTGGCCGCGAGGGGGCCGTCGAGCAGATCGGCGATCGAGGTGCCGTCGTGCTGCGCCGCGAGCAGCGGCAACAGGCGCTCGACGTGGAGCCACTCCCCGCGCCCGGAGAGCTCCTCGACGATCCGCAGGCAGCGCTCCTGCCACTGACCGAGGTAGACCATGCCCGCGAGGATGCGGTCGACGCTCGTGCTCCAGAGTCGCGGCGGCACGGGGCGCTTCTTGCTTCGCGCCTCCTCCACCACGAGCCTCGTGAGCCGGCGGACGAGCGCGGTCTTGCCGACGCCGGCGGGCCCGACGAGGAGCAGCGAAGGCAGCGGCGTCCGCGCGGGGAGGCCGCGCAGCTCGGCCAGCTCGGGCGGGTCGCCGACCACCACCGGGAGCTTGTTGCGGGTGAGCAGGCTGCACAGATCGTCCGAGACGCGTCCGAGCTCCTCGGGCGCGGGCTCCGCCTCTTCCTGGCTCGCGCGCGGCCGCTGGACGAGCACCGGCGGCGACCACTCGCGCACGTACTCCTCGCCCTCGCTGCGGAAGTCGTAGACCCAACGCGGCGCCTCTCCGAGCAGGGCCTGACTCAGCATCGTGCGCAGCACGTCGGCGGCGTCGTCGAGGTCTTCGAGGATCGCCCACACCCCCATGCGGGGGACCATCACGCGGTAGGCGCGCGGCCCCTTCTTGTTCTGGCCCGGGTCCTCGGTCGCGATGGTGGTGTACGCGTAGTACACGTGCAGCGGGATCACCGAGTGCCCGACGACCGGACGCTTGCGGATGGTGGACAGCGGGTGCACCGGCACCTTGACCTGCCGGACGTGGAACGGCTCGGTCCACAGGTAGCGCTCGAGCTGGTCGCCGTCGGCGAGGCGGCGCACGAGCTCGCGCTGCAGGAGGGCGAGCACCTCGTCTTCGGTGTCGCCGTAGGCGCTCGGCGGCGGCTGCTCGAAGAAGTGTGACCAGCCCCGCAGGAGGAGGCCAGAGCGCCGTCCGTCGTGGTGGACGGTGAACCAGACGCGGAGCGAAGCGCTCATGCCGACTCCCCGCGCGCGGCGCCGAGCCGGAGGAGGAACAGAGGCGCGAGCGCGGCTCCCAGGGTCGCTCCGTAGAGGCGGTCGGCGAACGCCGCCCGGTAGTCCTCGACGTCGAAGCCCGGCGCGCCCCGCGCGGTCGGGTCGCTGCGGAGCCGGCGCACGAGCGGCAAGAGCGCGGGTGGCGCCCCGCCCGTGCGGGCGTCCTCGATCCGCCGCCCGCGCTCGCCCTCGACCAGCGAGAGGCTGGGCACCCCGCTGCCGACGGCGACCCGGACGATCCGCGGCAGGCCGAGACCGGGCTCGAGCACGTGCGTGCCGTGCTCGTCGCCGAGCAGGTCGAGCGCCCCGAGACCGACGAGGTGGAGCCCCACCGCGACGACCTTCGCCGCCTTGCGTTCGAGCGCCGCGGTCAACGCGGCAGGGGAGTCACCGCGCTCGATCGCGTGGTCCTCGCGCAGCACCGTGAAGTCGTCGAGGGTCGCGCCGAGCGTGCGGCCCGCGGCGACGCCGACGTAGGTGTCTACGAGCGCCGGCAGGAACGCCTCGCGCCCGGGCTCGAACGGCGTGAGCGGGGTGAGCAGCAAGCCCGCCGAGAAGCGCTCCACCGCCGGCGGGTGCTCCACCACGCGCTCGAGGAACGCGGCCTCGGCCGCGAGCGAGAGCAGGCCGAGGCGGGTCGCGGCGCCGCGCTGCGGCCGGTCGCGCATGCGCAGCTCCTTACGGCGAAAATCCCACTTGGCGCCGATCTGGACGCTGTCGCGGAGCTCGTGGGTGCGGGCGATCTCCGCGCGCTGCTCCTCCACCGCGTCGACCAGCGCGAGCTCGAGCCGCTCGGTGAGCGACTGGAAGCGCGCCCGCAGCGTGTCGAGGTGGAAGATCGACTCGGAGGCGCTCGAGAGTCCGCGCTTGTGGGCCGCGAGCTCGCGACCGATGCGCGCGCCGAGCTCGGCCAGCGCCGGCCCCTCGCGGAGCGCGAGGATCCGCGGCGCCACCGCGCGGAGGTGAGCGCGGATCGCCTCGAGCTCGGCGCCCACCAGGGGCTCGAGGGCGCTCGACAGCGCGACCGGCGCCGCCTCCTCGAGCGGCTCGTCGCGCACCGAGAAGCCACCGGCGTTCGCCTCGAGGTGCAGGACACGCAGCGCCACGTCGGGGCGCGCGGCGATCTCCTCGGAGATGCGCGAACCGATGCGATCCTCGAGGAATCGCTTGAGCGACCGCGCGCCATCCGCCTCGGCGAACGCCTCTCGCGCGACCGCCTCGAACACCTGCTTCTGGGTCTGCACCAGCACCTTGCGCCCGGTGAGCCCCCGGCGGGAGAGGAGCTTGCCGAGCTCCTTCTCGGTGACCTCGAGCGCCGTGTCGCGCGACAGGGGCGAGAACGGCACGACGCGGTCGATGCGGTTCCAGAGCTCGGGGGGGAAGAACTCGCGCACCGCGCGGGCGACGTCGGCGAGGAGCGCGGCCCCGTCGTCCTCGCCGAAGCCCACCCTGCCCTCGCGCCGGGCGCCGAGGTTGCTCGTCATGACGATGACCGAGGCCGCCGCGCTCACCGTGTCGCCGGAGGCGTCGGTGAGGCGCCCTTCGTCGAACAGCTGGAGGAACAGGTAGAGGACGCTCGGGTGGGCCTTCTCGATCTCGTCGAACAGGAGCACCGAGAACGGCTGTTCGGCGAGCGCGCGGGTGAGCTGCCCCTCGGCCCCGCCGCTCTCGCCGACCAGGCGGGAGGCCGCGTCGGGCGCGCCGAATTCGCCCATGTCGAATCGCACGAGGCGGTTTCCGCTGCCGAAGAGGGTCTCGGCGAGCGCCTTGGCGAGCTCGGTCTTGCCCGTGCCGGTGGGCCCCGTGAACAGGAACACGCCGAGGGGCCGTCGTGGATCGGCGAGGGCCGAGCGGGTGCGGAGCACGAGGTCGGCGGCGACGTCGACGGATCCCTTCTGCCCCATCACGCGGGCGGAGAGAGAGCGCGCCACCTCCGTGTGGGTCAAGGGCTCGGAGAGCCGGAGCAGCCGCGCGGGGATGCCCGTGCGGGTCGCGAGGTGGCGGACCACGAGGTCGTCGTCGAGCTCGTCGTCCTCGTCGAGCGGGCCCGCGATCTCCTCGAGGAGATCGAGCACCTTGCCGGGGTTGGCCTTGCCGGGGAACAGCGCCCCGCCCAGCTCCTGGAGCGCGCGCAGCGCCATCGGCTCCACGAGGAGCCCCTCCTTTTCGGCCTCGAGGTCGCGGGCGCGAGAGAGCAGGAACCGGAACGTCTCGGCAGAGGTGGTCTCCTCGACGTGCACGCGCGTGAAGAGGGCGGCGAGCGCGGGCGCATCTTGCTCGAAGCGAGACAGCTGGGCCTCGGTGCACTCGCCGATCAGCACGACCTCGCCCCGCGCGACCGGACCGCGGAACACGTCGGCGAAGCTGCGGTTGCTGTCACGGGCCTGACCGAGCCGCCCGAAGGCGTGCACGTCGGGCGCGTGGAGGATCACCCGCTTGCCACGGACCTCGTCGAGGAGGTCGGTGAGGCGCTGCTCCCACTCGCCCACGTAGGACATGCCCGCGATGAGGCGCTTGCCGGCGATCTCGACGACGTGGGTCACCTTGTCGTAGCTGCGATGGGTCGGGAAATCCTCGGCGATCAGGAGATCGTCGACGAGTCTCTCGATGAGGGTGGACTTGCCGACGCGGGGGGGCCCGACGAGCAGCACGGAGCGGCGGTCGCGGCCCGCGAGCAGCATGCCGAGTCGCTCGCGGTAGGGAGAGCGCGGGGTGCCACACCCCTCGCCGTCGCCGCTCCGGCGCGCGGTCCGGTCGACGCCGAGCGCGCTCAGCACCGAGGTCGGCTCTCGCTTCTTCTTGCGCTGGCTCGGGTCGACGTCGAGGTCGTCGAAGGGGCCCTTCTTGCGCCGATCGAGGTGGTCCAGGAGGCTCTTCGGGGTGGCGGCGAACGAGAAGACGCGGAGGAGGTCCTTCTGGTCGGACAGCAGCTCCTCGACCTGCTCCTCGTCCAGGGCAGCGAAGGCCTTCTCGGCGAACGCGGCCGCCTGATCGGGGAGCGAAGCGCCCTCGTCGACCGCGAACCAGTTCTGGGGCACGAGGGGGTGGTAGGCGACCAGCACCTCGCGATCGGGGCCGAACAGCCGGGGCTCCATGATCAGCGGCAAGAGGCCGCTGAACTTCTTCTTCTTGGCCTCGCCGTGACCGAACTCCACCCGGACGCGCTCGAGGTGCGTGCCGCGCGCCAGGGTGAACCAGCGCACCGCCTTGGCCCCCTCGGCCTCGACGATCTTGCGCAGGTCGGCGGCGAGCGACTGCTGGAGCTTCGGCAGGAGCGTGCCGCGACGCGTGCGCGTGTAGGGCCCGAGCCCCACGGTCGTCCACTCGACGAGGCCGCCGCGCTTGCGCTGGTAGACGGGGACGGTGAAGTTCATGGCTCGTCGTCCCGCATCGCCTCGCACGCGGCCTTGGCCTCGACGAGCGAGCTGCCGGTGATCTCGCGGTGGCGCTTGATGGCCGCGAGCAGCCCCTGCTCGCGGAGGATGGCGCGGACCTCGTCGTGCTGGTCGGCGAGCGTGCCCTGGAACAGCCCGTGCCGGTCGAGGCGCCCCCGCTCGGCCGCCACGAGGAGGAGGGTGTGGATCTCGTCGAGGCGGGCGAAGTACTCGGGCTTCGGGTGGTAGGTGACGTAGCCACCGACGAGGGCCACCTCGCCGACGCGGTACCGGCGCGCGGGGGCGATGCGGGTGCGCTCGGGGAAGGCCACCGGGTTCCACGGCTCGACACGCGCCCACTCACGCGAGGCGAAGTTGGTGCGGAGCGCGACGAGCGACACCTCGAAGTAGGTGGACTCCCCGCCCGCCGAGGGGACGTCGTCCCGGTGCAGGCCACACTCGAGGGCGAGGAGGATGGCGTCCTTGCCGCGGATCCGCAGCATCACGGAGATCGGCTCGCGGTCCTCGACGCGCAGGCGTTCGAGGAGCTCCGCCGGGGTTCGAGGTGGGCCCCAGCGACGCTCCGCGGGCCAGCCGTCGTGGCCACGACGATCGGCGTCACGATCGACGTGCGCCTCGATCTCGAGCCGACGGCGCTCGCAAGAGCGCGCGAGCCCGGTGAGGTAGAAGCCGAGCCCTCGACGACTGTCGAGCTCCTGGAGGACGAGGGTCACCTCGTCGCGGCGGGGCTCGAGCGCGACCAGCGCGGAGAGCGCGGCGGCGCGCATCTCGGCCTCGATCGCGTCGGCGCGCTCGACGAGCTCCTCGAGGTCCTCACCCGCGAAGAAGGCGTCCAGGCCGAGCTCCTCGAGGGTCTCGAGATCGAGGCGGCAGCGGTCGACCGCGGCGAGCGCGGTCGCGAGCCGGTGGTGGTCTGCGGAGAGGCGACCGATGATGCTCGTGTCCGCGCCCTTCTCGGGCGTCCGACCGAGCTGGGCCACGAGGAAGCGGACCTGCTCGCGGAGCTCGTTCGAGCGGTCGAGGCGACAGAGCATGACCGCCCACCGGCGCAGGGAACTCAGGCGACCGAGGCCGTGGGTGCCCTTGCGCGCGGCCTTGGCCGGGCCGTGGCGTCGCACGAGCGCGATCGCGAACCCGTCGACCTCCTCGGTGTGCACGACGGCCTCGGGTGCCAGCTCGCTCGCGAGCCGCACGTCCACGTCGAGGCCCTCCAGCGAGCCGCGGGCCGAGACGACCCGGGCAACGGGAGCGACGAGGTGCTCCTCCACGTGGCGCCGCAACGCGCGGGCGCCGAACGCCGCGGAGTGCCCCTCGTCGCCGAGCCGATCGAGCGCTGCTTCGCTCACGGCGAGGTTCGCTCCGGGCTCGGCGAGGCCCCGACGACGGCGGACCTTCTCGAGCGCGAGCGCGGCGAGCGTGCGGCGGTGCTCGCGGTCGAGCGGCGCGAACGAAACGATGCGGTCGATGCGGTTGACGAGCTCCGGCCGGAACGTGGACTCGACGACCCGCACGTAGTGACGTCCGTCGTCGTCGGGCGCGCGATCGAAGCCCGCCTTGGCGCGAGACTCGGCGGCGCCGAGGTTGCTCGTCATGATGACGATGGCGTTCTGGAACTGCGTCGTGCGACCCGCGGCGTCGGTGAGGCGGCCCTCGCCGAGCACCTGCAGCAGGAGATCGAACACCCGCGGATGGGCCTTCTCGATCTCGTCGAGCAAGACGACGCAGAAGGGCTGCGCGCGGACCTTCTGGGTGAGCTGTCCCTCACCACGCTGGTCACCGGCGATGAGGCGCTCGGCGGCCCAGGGGTCCATGAACTCGCTCATGTCGAAGCGCACGAGGCGTTCGCCGCCGCGATCGCGTCCTGCGCCGAACAAGAAGTCGGCGAGCGCACGGGCGAGCTCGGTCTTGCCGACGCCCGTCGGCCCGACGAACAGGAACGACGCGAGCGGACGGCCTCGCGGCTGCAGGCCGGCCTTCACGACGCAGACGGTGGCGGCCACGGCGCGCACGGCCGCCTCTTGCCCGAGCACGCGCGCTCCGAGCTGCCGCTCGACGTCCTCGCGCAGGAGGGCGCGGTCCTCGCGCAGGAGGAACGACGGCATGCCGAGGCGCAGGCTCACCGTGTCGAGCATCGACTCCTCGGAGACCAGCACCTCGAGGTCGCCAGTGCCGTGCGCGGCGCGCACCTCCTCGTAGAGCCGGACGCTGCGCCCCGGCTCCTGCTCGTACGCGAGGTAGCGGTCGGCGATCTGGGCCAGCGTCGCGAGCGCGCCTTCTGCGAGGTGGGCCGACCGCGCGTGCACGCGACGGTGGTGGAGCGCCCGCGCCTCGAGGACGGCGAGCGTGGCCGCCGGGTCGAGGGGTGGCACCGAGACCCGCGCGAAGCACGAGAAGAAGCCCACGTTGCGGCGCTCGATGCGGGCGAGGCGGGCGTCGTCGACCTCGGCCACGACGCGGACCCGGCCCTGCTCGAGGAACGGGCGCATGGCGCTGGCGACGTCGATCTGGCTACGTCCGCGCTCGGTGAACAGGTCCGCGAGGTCGTCGAGCCACAGCACCGCGTCGAGGGTGGCGGCCGCCATCATCACGCGGCGCACCCGCTCCTGCCACTGGCCGAGGCCGCTCATACCCGCGACGAGCGCGGCGCCCGAGGTGGCGTAGATCAGCGGCTTGTTGCCGGCGTCGTCCTCTTGCTCGAGGAACGCCTGCAGGAGGGCGCTCTTGCCGACGCCCGCACCGCCGGCGAGCAACACGCACCCGCGATGGCCCTCGGCCGCCGGGCTGAGCAACGTGCGAAGGCGCGCGACGAGCGGGTCCCGACCCACGATCGGCGGTCGGCGACCCTTGCGATGCCCCACGTGCAGGGGCTCGGCGACGGCTTCCAGCACCTCGACCGCGTGGGTCCGCTTCTGCTTGACCTCGAGGGCGCGCCGGAGGGAAGCCGCGCGCCCCTCGGCCGCGCCGTCCCGCGGGAGCGCGATGCGCAGGGGCTCGAGGCGGTCGCCTCCCGGCGGCGGGAGCAGCGAGAGGTAGCCGATCGGGCCGAGCTCCTCGGCCGCCGCGAGCCGCAGGGCCTCGGCCTCGATGCGCGCTTCGAGGGCCTGCTCCACGCGCGCGGCGGCCTCTCGCTCCGCGTCGGGGTGATCGCGGAAGCGCTCGTCGACGGAGAAATGGCAGGTGTAGGAGAAACCGACGAGGAAGAGCCAGGCCTCGGCCTTGATGCGCACTTCGTCCGGGCGAGGACGCGTCAGCGCCGGCGCCGCGACGGGGACGACGACCGCGCGCACGGTCACCTTCGCGCGGACCCGCAGCGAGCGCGGGAGGTCTTCGCGCGGCAGCCGCACGTCGCAACGGACCAGGCGGGTGCCCGCAGGAAACGAGAAGCGCGCCAGGGTGTCGGCCGGTGCCGTCACGAGGTGCACGGGCAGGCCGATGCTCTGCTCGAGGAGCGCGTCCTCCTGGGTCCCGACGCTGACGAGCTCCGGGTCGGCGAGTGCGCTCGCGATCGCGTCGCCGCCCCCGAGCCCCTCGAGGTGCACGAGGGTCTCGAGGACCAGCGGAGCCATCACCGGCGGATCGGCCACGGCGAGGCTCAGATGGAGAGCTGGACGCGCAAGGACACCTCGTGGAGGACCTTGGCCTCGGGATCGTTGCCGTTGGCCTTGGCGCCGGGCGCGACGATCTGGTCGTTCACGAAGAAGTAGCCCGACCACTGCGCGAGGAGGCGGAGGTGACGAGTCGCGTAGTAGCTCACGCTCACCTGGGCAGCGTCGACCGAGAGGCTGGTGGTGGTCGCGTCGAGCGCGCCCCGCTTCACCCCGGGGATCAGGGCGCCGGCGTCGTCGAACGAGCGAGCGATCGAGTCGTAGTCCAGGCGCAGGCGCTCGAAGCGCGCAGCGATCGAGAGCGAGCGGGTGGTGTGCGGCTCGCCGCGCGGAGGCGCGTAGTTGCCCGGATTGCCGCCGAAGCGCGGCTGGCCGAAGATCCAGTAGGCGACCTCGACGTACCAGGTGTGGCCGGTGAGGGTGCCCGAGCGCTCGGTGTTGTTGAAGGCGGCGACCTTGGTGTCGACCTCGCG
>Ga0154020_10007093_pt1 | contig 13106 bp, 7 predicted proteins | sample Klosneuvirus_201_FD_109709 | JGI IMG/M metagenome (GOLD analysis project Ga0154020, IMG submission 109709) | Active sludge microbial communities from wastewater, Klosterneuburg, Austria - Klosneuvirus_20160825_MG | ecosystem: Engineered > WWTP > Aerobic digester > Activated sludge | place... | reverse complement strand
TGAAGTGTGGTACAATCGGCAACGTTTGCACTCATCACTTGATTATTTGACACCAGAAGAATATGAACTTAAACAACTATCCGCTGCATAAATGCGACTCCACTAAACTCGGGCCACACCAATTCGATGCTTGTTAATTTGTGGATCTATAGAAAATTATTGATCTTCATCATTAATAGCTTATCTTTTTGGTCTCGATGAGATGGATAGATTCGTTGCGCATCTCTTGGTTGGATTGATTGCAGAGAGGCTTTGAATCTCGCACCATTTTTCAATCACTGGCTAAGTAAAACTAACAAATCATAAGCAAAACTTATGAAACAATCCCCGCCATACAATTATTAGAAAATAAGAAATCTCTATGTAAATTAATAGTTACGTACAATAAAATCCCTTTAACGTTCCATTTATAGCCGTTGTTCATTCTAAATCTCCTCATACTGCAATAAAGCTCTATGTAAGCCCCTATCTAGCATAAATTGTACCAAGTTATTTTTTTCTAATTGCACTTTTATAAAGCAAGAAACCAGTTGCTAAGTATGATGGAAAATAACCTTATTGTTTGTTTAAATGGATGGAGTATCATTTAATGCAGGTGCAGAATTAAAATATTTTTTATTTAGATTTTAATTTTTAATTTAAAACATGCTTAAAAACAGGGAAAACTTCTAACAACAGTTCTGAACTTTCTGTTATCGTCCTAGACGAATATTGCGCAAATAATCACCCATTTGATTTGCGCTACTCCCACGTGGTGTTACATCTCCTAAGCCTAATTGGGCTAGGCCATTAAAACCCCAACAGGCAATTGATCCAGTACTTAAAACAACACAATTATGTCCAATTCCGATAATTAAATTGCGTGCAGTGAGATTCGTACCTAAATTCACAATCGCTAAATTGTCGCCCATTTCATTGGCGCCATCTCCACGATCGACAGCATCTCCCGATCCCAGTCTACCAGAAGCACCTTTCCCCCAGCATTTAACAGTTCCGTTATCAAGTATTGCGCAAGTATGGTTAGTTCCAGAACTTAAGCTTCTCACTGTTCGACCTGTGCCTAGATCAACCACAGGGAGGCTATCTCCCATTTGGCTTCCGGCATCGCCTCGATTAACAAGGTCACCTAAGCCTAATTGCCCCGTATCATTTCTTCCCCAGCATTTTAATGCACCGGAATTTAAGCTAGCGCAAGCAATGTAGGAAGCCGGAGAAAGAAAGAGTTGTCGGGCGGTCAAATTGGTTCCGAGATTTACTATTGGTAGGTTGTCACCCATCTCATTAGCATTATCGCCTAGAGAACTTGTATTTCCTTGCCCCAATTGGCCGTAGGCATTGTTACCCCAACATTTAGTGGTACCATTATCTAAAATGGCACATGTAAAGTTAACACCTGCAGCCAAAGTTAGTACTGTTCGATTTGTACCTAAACTCACTGTTGGCAAACTATCACCCATTTCACCAGCACCATCTCCTAAAGATGCAGTGTTACCCTGGCCAAGCTGTCCAGAAGCGTTTCCTCCCCAGCACTTAATGGTCCCATTATCTAATATCGCGCAATTGTGTCGATCACCTGCAACAATTTTTCTCGCGGTACGATTGGTACCCAAATCTACCACTGGTAAATTATCTCCCATTTGGCTTCCAGCATCACCTCGATTAACAGTATCACCCAAACCTAACTGTCCATAAACATTACTTCCCCAACACTTGACGGTTCCATTATCTAAAATCGCACAAGTGTGATCACCACCAGCAGCCAAGCTTCTTGCTTTCCTATTTGTACCTAAGTCCACAGTGGGTAAACTATCACCCATTTCGCTTGCGGCATCTCCGCGATTATTTATATCACCTAAACCTAATTGACCCAAATCATTGGCTCCCCAACACTTGACGGTTCCGTTATCTAAAATCACGCAAGTATGATTAGCGCCAGAAACAAAAGTTGTGGAGTTAGTTTCACCCGTTTGTTCAAAGAGTTCCGGAGAACTGTCTCCCATGGGTTTTAAGGAGTTAGTAGCTATTTTATTTTTGGATCTTCCAAGTTTAATAGAAGATAAGTTGTCACCCATTTCACTTGCACCATCTCCATGAGCAACGGCATCGCCAAGTCCTAATTGTCCATCAGCATTTTGTCCCCAACATTTGAGTGAGCCATTATCAAGGAGAGCACAAGTGTCTCCCCCGCCAGCGGTTAAGGCTCTTGCGGATCTATTGGTGCCCAAACTCAGTGTCGCTAAATTATCTCCCATTTCGTTGGAGCCATCTCCACGTGAAGCGGTGTCGCCCGTACCTAATTGGCCTGAGCCATTGCGTCCCCAACACTTTGAGGTACCATTATCTAAAATCACACAATTATGAAATCCGCCTGTAGCAATGCTTCTAGCTGTTCTATTTGTACCTAAACTTACAGTCGGTAAACTATCTCCCATTTGGCTAGCAGAGTCTCCACGATTAGTGGTATCACCTAAGCCTAATTCACCAGCCGCATTGTATCCCCAGCATTTTGTTGTGAGGTTGTCTAATATAACGCAATTATGATATTGTCCCGATGTGATACTTCTGGCGGTTCTATTAGTTCCAAGATCAATCACAGTTAAATTGTCACCCATTTCATTGGAACCACTACCTCGATTAGTGGTATCACCTTTTCCTAATTGACCATAATTATTGTATCCCCAACATTTAACAGTATAATTATCCAATAGTGCACATGTATGGAATGATCCTATAGAAAGACTCCTAGCCGTTCTATTAGTTCCAAGGTTAACGACTGGTAAATTATCACCCATTTCATTGGCTCCATCTCCGCGATGAGCTACATTGCCTAAACCTAATTGACCAAAACCATTACGTCCCCAGCACTTAACCGCATTATTATCTAAAATTGCACAAGTATGAAAAATTCCAGCTGACAAGCTTTTTGCAGTTCGACCTGTTCCAAGATCCACTGTAGCTAAACTGTCTCCCATTTCTCCCGTAGAATCACCTCGATTATTGACATCACCTAAACCCAATTGTCCATAAACATTGTCGCCCCAGCATTTCACTGTGCCATTATCCAATATAGCACAAGTGTGATAACCACCGGCTACAATATTTCTAGCTGATCGATTGGTTCCTAGTTTGACGACAGGAAGAAAGTCACTCATTTCGTTGGCAGCATCACCTCGGCTATTAGTGTCTTCTAAGCCTAATTGACCGCTACTATTAATTCCCCAGCACTTTACTGAGCCATTATCTAAGAGCGCACAGGTATGAAATCCTCCTGCAACAATGCTTTGAATTCCATAATGACCAAGTCCACGTGAGGCCGCCATTGGCATCAATTGGGCATGAAGTGTATTTCCGAATAATGATAGTATGAACAAACGTACTAAATACTGCATTTTAAAACTCTTTCCTCCCAAGCTTATCAATAGTGGCTGGTACTACGAGTTTTACCATCAAGAGTTGTTTTTTACCGATCTTGTATAAATAAGTTATATTTATATTAATTTTATCACTCATACGATTAACTTATCGGCAAATTTCTTTCAAATATGAAAGGAGAAATCACTAAAAATATAGAATACTTTGTTTCAAAATGATAAAAAGAATTTAATTTTTTTTATATTGTATTTTAAATATTAATTAATTTTATGTCACATTTCAATACAAATAAAAAGCTATTTCAAAATAACTAAAAAACAATTAATGAAATACAACGAGATTACAAGTCATGTCAGCGATTAGCATTTTATGACAATAATGAATCTGACATTACAAATTTTTAAGGCTGATGTAGAAGTCAGAAGAGACTTTATTAATCATTAGTGACAATCAATCCATGATTCCACTTGCGAGCGTACAGAGCGTTCAATGGAAATTCCTTCCGGAAAATTTCCCGTTGCGGTTGCTTGATTGGCCACAAGACCAATGTAGTTTTTACTGCGATCCCAATATGGATAGGAACCATAGGCGCCGGGACTCGATATTCGAGTTCCTGGAGTGCAATTATAAGTGGAACTTTGACACTCCTGCCATGATCCAAAGCCATAGTGCCAAGCTTCGTTAAGAGCTACAATAAGGGGTGAATATGCTAAATCTGCAGTGGGAGTCTGGTCTGAAATCATTTCATTCATCAATGAAGGACTTAACAGGGCACCATTTTTGAAGGCTTTTAAGAATGCAAAATATTCAGTTGCTTTCCAATGCATTCCTCCTGCTAATCTAGGATTAGTGGCCGATGGTAGATCATAGGTTGATGAAGCAAATAAACCAGTTTCATTTTTAAATTGGGTAAAGAGATCTTGCCAAGAGCTGGCGCCACTTGCTTTAATTGCCATTAAACCGGCGACTTGAAGATGAGCAGATGAATAGTAAAACTGAGGTGTAGTTGGCAAAGGTTTATCCCTATTTACATATCCGACATTATTGGCGCAGGCTTGAAAATCTGAAGTGGCATTACTGAGGCATAGAACATCGGTATCCGTTGACGTAAATCCGGATGTAAAACTTAGTAATTTTCTTAAGGTAATATAATTATAAAGTGGTTTGGTCGATGCAATGGACCAAATTACTGTAGAACCATTCTTTATATAGTCTTGAGGTTTGCTATCCAAAGTTAAATAACCTTTGTCTACCGCACGCAGAATAATTACAGCGGAGACTAGTTTAGACGTTGATGCTGATTGATACAAATCATTAAGACTTGAGCTTCCTCTATTATATGAAAATTGACGGCCATCGGGTCTTTCAACTAAAAATGAAAACTCATTTTTTACACTAACGGAATTTAAAGTTGATGTCATTGCGGACTCAAGGTCAACTGTAGAACATAAGGGGTCAGAGCTATCATCAACAGGAGAAGGAGTCGGGGTAGGTGTAGATGGAGGTGTGGGCGATGGGGTGGGTGTATTGGTCGTAAGTTTGTTATTCGAATCACAATTTTGAAAACTAACTGAAATAATGAAAATTTGAATTCCGATTCCTAAAAAAAGCTTAATTTTATGAAATAATTTCTTTTTCATTTACCCTGACCTTTTATTTAATGAATTCGTATTTCAATATTTTCAAATTGAAACAAAATTAAATTTTATCCCTGTCCCGTCTTTTTATTATAGATCTGAATTAAAGTTAGGTCAAATTATATGCAAAGGTAAATACAAAGTAACATACAGTTAGCATCTAAAATATTAATAAATAGTTTTTATGTATCATTTTTTTAAAAAAAAGCCAATTCTATTAATGAAACGTATCAGAATCAAGTAATTAAATGGAGTATATGAATTCAATTTATTTTGAGTATTCGACAGTAAAGTACTTAGTTGAAGACCAGGGTGAAAATTCTGTACCATGCAAGCTTCTTATTTTCCAAAAATACTTACCAGCATTTGGTAATTCAATATCAATTTTATTTATACTAATTGTTTTTTTAATTAAAACGGGGTTGAAGAGATCATTTTCAGACAATAAAATATTAAACTCTTTTACACTCTTATCTTTTTCTTTCCAAGTAAAATGAATATTTGATTTACTGCCGGAGTAAAGGTGTATTGTGCTTTCATGAAAAGGAATTCGTGGCTCGGGCGCTTCAAATTTGCTATTTTCTTTGATGTTTAATTCCTCTTTATTTTTCAGTTTGCTTTCATCCTTTATATTGTTTACTTCGGACAAAGTTACAGATTTTTCGGGTACATTTATTTGAATATTTTTGGATTTTTTATTCACGGGTTCTACATGGGAACGTGTAGGAACTTCATTATTAATAGGATTTGTATTTTTAATGATATCTGATTCTTCCGGAAGAGGCTTTAAATCAAGTTTATTTGTTGTGGCTAAAGAATCTTCACGAGGAGGTGTTTCGCGAGTATTTGGATTGGTAGCCTCTAATATTGGTTCTGTTATTAAAAGTTCACTTTTAGAATTAGCATCAAAATGTTTTATTTTACCATTGTGTAAAACTTCAATTTCACCTTTTTGTGTTGCTACGGAAAATAATTTATTTTCCGTAAGTTCTATTTTATATTGTGATGACTTGCTGGGCTTTATTTGCAGTAGCTCTTTGTGGTTTTGTATTTTCCAGTTTGTATTTTGAGTAGAATTAATTTCCACATTTCCATAGTTAATATTTAATTTAACATTGTTACTTAATGATGAAGCGCTTGAAAGTTCTACGGCTTCAATTTTTAGTAATGTGTTTGAATTAAGAACTAATTTTTCATTATTTTTGAAAATTATTTCAATTTTGGAATTTTCTCCTGCATACAATGAGTCACCCACTTGTAAGGGATAGTTGTTTTTAAGTGGTTTCCAGGCAATATAATTCGAAGTTTTCCATCGGGTATCATTTTGGAAACTGAGTATATTTGCAACTATTTTTGACTCTGGAATTGAAGTTCGTTCATCTTTATCAGATAGATAATAAATACTTGCTATGACTGCACAAGCTAAAGCTATTAAGTTTATAATTATTGAACTTAATTTAATAAGCACGCCTCTATGTGTATTTGTAATTAAGGTTTAAATGTTGAAGTTCAATACTTAGTTTAAATTAACTTTATGTAATATTGCAATGTGTAGGTTTTGAAAACGAGTTTAAAAAAGTCTAGATTCCGTATGTCGTGTAGGGAATGTGGATTGCTTTAAAATCCTAAAGCTAAAAGAGAGATAGGATTAAAATGCGGGGATGATTTATATTTTTTAATCCGAAAGTTCATTTATTAAAATGCAGATTGATCCTAGACTTTTGGCTTAGCAGAAGAGTCAAGGTTCATATATTTGAAGGCAATCGATTGGAAGTTTCCCGGTTCTTTTCGAGCTTCTCAGAGGAGGGCATTCAAAAACGAAGGACCTTGCATTTTATAAAGCATTAAATCGTTCTGGTATACAGTTTTTTGATTACAATAAATGCTAAGTCTAAATTTAAGCCTTTAAATAAAAGAGGATTCGTAAGTCTGATGTTTTGTTGTAAGATTATATTTAAGCCTTAAGGAGAATGAAATTGAGTGGTAGTGCCGCTGATTACTCTATAAAAACGAAAATACTAATTTCTTTAATAGCCTTACCATTTATTATGCTTACATTTTTGTTGGTATGGTGTTTAAGTCTTTTTAAAGATGATAAGATCGCCTATATTTTTGAAACATCTAGTTCGATTTCTAATGTGATTTCGGCACAAATGTCTACACAGCTTAAGGAGGCTGAGGACCAAGTCATTAGATTGGTAGAAGAGTTAGAATCAAATTTTCAATGGAATGAAAAATCTCATAAAATTTTTGATAACTATAAGAGCATTGATGGCATTCTGGTCATTAAGAGTGCAACTATTGAGTCCAATGGTAATAATTCCAATAGCTTGCCTTCTAAGTTAAACTCAATGATTCTTTCCAGTAAGGACACTCTTTTTTTGGAGCGAAAGAAAAACTTTGTTAAAGCAACCCTAGATCAGAATAATAAATTCGAAAGTTGGTTGTTAGAACTTAATTCAAAAAACGAAATTATAGAATACGACGAAATAAATGAGCTCCTTTTTTTTGGTTTTCAAATAAAACCATACAAAATTATTATGATTTTAAATCCGAAAAAATTTATTTCTTTAATTAAAAAGCCAGGACCTTATACCATAGGTTTGATTGATTCAAAAAATCGACTATTGATATCCACGGAGAATTTAAATCCAGAGATCAAAGATCAAATTCCATTTTCATATCAAGCTGTAAATGCGACAAAGGCAGTAAAAAGTAAAGATAATGAAGAGTTTATTATTTCTTACTCATCTCTTCAGGGATACCCGCTGTCATTAGCTGCGGCAATTAAAAAATCAGACGCTTTAGAAGTTATTAATACTATTGTAAAAAAGTCTTTATTAATATTTATCATATTACTATCGTGCTCAATTATAATTGGTGTCTTTTTAACTGAAGAAATTACATCAACATTATCAGAAATTTTAATGGCAACTCAAAAAATTACCAACGGCATTTTTAATATTAAGGTAAAAGTTCGTAGAGAAGATGAGATCGGTGTGATTGCCAAAAGTATAAATCTGATGGCCATAGAGATTAAAAGATTACTTAAAGAAACTGAGGCGAAAGTTCGCATTGAGCAAGAGCTAAAGGTAGCTCAAGTTTTACAAGCGACTTTTTTTCCAAAAGAAATAATTCAATATGAAAGCTGTCAAGTAATTGGAAAGTTCAAGCCCGCATCGGAGTGCAGTGGGGATTGGTGGTATCACATGCAACATAAAGGAAAAGTTTACTTCTTTATTGGTGATGCCACAGGACACGGAGTCTCCGCGGCCTTTGTAACCAGTACCGTGTTTACATCTATCAAATTACTATTTGATACAGAATCTGGTCCAACAGAAATTGTTAAAAAACTTAATGAAGCTATTCATCAGATTTATGAAGGAAAAATGATGATGACTTTTTTGCTTGCGGAGTATGATCCAAGCTCTAGAAATTTAAAATATATTAATGCTTCTCATGATCCAGCAATAGTACTACGGAAAAGTTCTGAAAAGTTAAAGAAAAATGAGATAGAACATTTAATTGAAAATCAGGGGCCAAGGTTGGGTGATCGCGATTCCTTTACATATACTAGCACAGATCTCGTGCTTAATCCTGGTGATCGTGTATTTTTTTATACGGATGGTATTTTTGATATTAAGAATAAAGAATCAAAAGCATTCAGCGAAAGAAATTTATATCAATATCTAACGGAAGCTCATTTTAATTATGGTAATTTATTAGATTTTAATGAAAGTTTTTCTCAGCGAATGCAAGAGTTTGAATATTTTGCATCCAGTGATGATATAACTTTTTTTACAATTGAGGCAGGATAGTGAGTTCACCGGAGTCGTCAGTATGTAATTTAAAAGATTTTTTCCTATTGTTTTTGAAATCTAATTCTATCATAGGAATTTCATAAACTCCTTTGCGCGTAATAACAGAGGCAGTTAGCTTAGCTGGATTATTATTTCCATAAGTATTATAGAAATAAAACTCGATGATATAATCACCCGGTTCAACCTCCTGGGTTTCCCACATTTCCACGCCGGGTCCCGTACGCGAATCAACCACAAATTTGGCTTTTGTGTCTTTATAGGTTCTATTTTGAAAATCAAATAATCGTCCTAATGGATTAGTGACTCGTAAATCAATATCATGAAGGGGGGTAAGCCAGTTGAGAATCACTACCATAAAATTCGCGGTTTTGATGTTTTCATTATTCGCCTTTTTGACATTTTTTAGATTTTCCAGCTCTTTTTTGGAATCTATGGTTTTCGTATTCATGGAAATCAACTCGGCGTTCATCTTATTTAATTTGTTGGTAAGTGTATCAATAGTTTGCTGATTAAGAGAGATTTTATTTTTTAATATCTCTGTCTCACTTTTTAGTTTAGTTACAAGAATATTACTATTATTTAATGTATTCTGATCTGTAGTGTTTTTTTCTTCTAACAGTTGATCTTGAAATTCTTGAGCGATATTTTTAAAATGATTTATATCGTTAGTGAGTTTGACAATTTTTTCATTTTGACTTATTAGTTGATTGTTCAGTTCTGATTTTTCTTCTTTAATTTTCGCAAAATCCTGCTCCTTTTGTTTTAATTGGATTTGTATTTCGCTGATAGAGTTACGTCCACTGGCAATATCCGAAAGCACTTTGTCAGGCTGTCCTTTAGTTTCCATTGCAATGGTGTACATCATTACAAATAAACCAAATAGCAGTGTCATCATGTCAGAGTAAGAAATTAACCAAATTTCATTATTATGGTCATTTGTGGGTTCCTCAAAATTCTCAAGATCGCTTCCTAGTGATTCCTGTAATTTATCAGTAAGGCGCCTATTAAATTGATGCTCAGACATTTTAGTCATCCTTAAGAAGCGACAGTTGTTTTGTTATCATTAGATGAATTCGAAACATCTTTAATAATTTTCATTTTTTTTCTATCACCAGGATGTAAATGACTTTTCAAAATTTCAACGACAGAACTTGATGGTTCATTGTTTTTGATTAGAATAAGACCTTCCATAATGATGAGTCGTGTATGAGCATCATCCTGTGCAATTTTATTGGCGAAATCACTTAATGGTAAGAAAACGAGATTGCTCAGACCAATACCCCAAAAAGTGGCAACCAGAGCAACGGCTAAAGCGGATCCAATCATTTGGGTTCCGCCGCTATTAAGATTCAGCATCATTGCTATCATTCCCGTGCTGGCCCCGAGAAGTCCAAAAGCTGGAGGAAATTTACTAATTGCGGATAAAATCTTTCCATCATTCTGCATTTTTTTTCTATAAGCTATTATTCTTTTAATTAATATTTCTTGGATTTGATTTGCATCATAATCATTGGAAGTAACAAAAGCAAAACCCTCATTTATAAAAGGATGTGAGAATTCAAGTGTGCTGGCCAAATTCTTATATTTTTTATATTGAATTGAAACTTCATACATTTCTTCAACGATTTTATAGTCAGGGATTTTTTTTCTTATTAACCAAATTAAAAATGTATCTGCTAAATTTAATAATTGTTTAAAGGGGAATGCAATTAAGGTAGCAGAAATTGTTCCTCCGCAAACGAGAATTAATGCATGGGAATCAAAATAAAATAAAGGGTTTGAAACAGATTTAAAAACTCCAAACCAAAGTGTTGCACACGCTAGAAAAAAGCCAGTAATAAGCGATTTATTCATAGATTCTATTATATATTATTATAATTTTGATGCTCAATTTAAAACTCTAAGAAAGGACCAAAGTAAACTTGTGTAGCTAGACTTTTATCACTTTTTTGTAAATTCATTCCCAGCGTTTGGTACACTAGACTGAAGCCCCAGCCACCAATTTGATTTCTGTTGAGTCTAGAGTATATTGCCTGTGCGGAAAAAATGCTTTGAGTACTAAGACTCATAGCGTGAGTTTCTAAAGAGAATTGATTTCTTTGGCTAGATTTATATTTTAATATGCCACCAATGGCAAAGTTATTAGTCATGTAAAAATAATTAAGTGATTTAGCAACACCATTGACGACATAAAGATAGCCACGAGATTCGAGTAACCAATTTGATTTTTTTATGAGTGTATACCCTAAATATCCTGTGGTCTCTGTATGATTATAATAACTGTTGGGATCAATTGAGGGTATTGTCGTTACACCTTCCCCACCAAAGCTAAAGTTTGGATTTAGGGGTCTAATTTCAAAGGAAACAAAGGCCGCAGGCTTAGTATAATTTTTTTGTGCGCTTATATTTTTAATACTAGCATTCATTACCCCAAGTGAAAAAATAAAGGCTGAAATAGGACGTACAACTTCTGTTTTTTCAACTACAATATCGAAGGAGAACCGCAAATTTTTCCACTCAAATTCAAGTTGACCTAACCCTTGTTTATTAAAATTATTGAGTTGAATACCAAGATCAAAGTTTTTCCAATTCTTGCCTTTTCCATGGGTTTCAAAAAGTGAGTTTGAAACCCACTTCATTTCATCAGGTGAGGTCACGGCCAAGCGAATCCCTGAGGGAATAACATCGCATTTATAAGCTAAGTAAAAAGGAATACTTTTTATTTTTTCTGGGTTGGATGTCTTCTTTATGGTAACTGTTTTACTTGTATCTTCTTTATTTTTATTTTCGACTTCATAAGTACCAGAAGTTTGTAAAAGTTTGAGATTCAACTCTTCACATCCTTGTTCAATTATGATGGCCTCTTGAAATAAAAGCTGGAGTTTAATTTCGAGTTGGGTATTATCTTTTTGTGTGATTAGAATGGTGTCTTGAATTGTTCTCAGCCCAATATAAAGTGAGTGCTCATCATTTTGAGTGGAGTTTTCTTCTTTAATGCCAATTTCAGATTTTTTAGCTTGGATATTCGAAATTTCAATTTTTTTAGGAAGTTTAATCTTAAGGGCCCAAAGGAACTCAATTCCTCCCTCCGTATCTTTGTTCCATAGCGGACTTATTTTATAGGGCCAATTTACGGATCTAAAGTCAGCCCCCTCCAAGCTTATTTGGATTTTGAGTCTAGGTGTTTTCTCGTTTAAAATGGCCAGACTGTGTAAAGAGATCAAATGCAAAAAGGAAAATAAAATATATTTATAAGCTTGAGTTTTAATTATTCCTAAACACTTTTTCATTTTAGCCATTTATCTTCCCAAAAAATATCTCCCTTCTTATCGACATTCTGAAGTCTAAAAAAAAGATCGAGAAAGTAAAATTCTAGTCCGTTCCGAACAATAAAATCAACGCCCTACACAACGAACTAGTAATGACGAATTACGGAGTCCAGGAAGAAGTGCCCCAGTCGATCCTTGAAAACCCCAGGCATAAGCATTATCATTGCCACTAATAGTCGAAGTCCATTCATAGGATCCTCCGATATCGCTCATGCCTGGCACTACAAATCTAATTCCGTTAATGTCTGCACTTTGATAATCATAACGTGACGGCAATCGCCATCGAACAGAAATACTGGTTGTTTTGCCAATGGCGCCTTTAGCACCACGATATAGTCCGGAAGACCAGGTTTCACTACTGGATGCGGCTTCTATCATTGAGGTGGGACCAGTTTCTGCACACCAGCTTTGGGCAATCGGATAATTAGGTTGGTAGGTTGTATTGTTACAATAGTTGGAAGGATCTGATGCCTGAGCATTTCCTGCGGCTCTACACCAATTATCAACAGCATTGAGTCTGTCGCTCCACAGAAGTCCAGTTCGATCATCACGCCAAACTTCTTTACAAGTGATATCACAGGTAGTTCCATTAGCTTTTGTACTGGAATAAACTGTGACTAAGGTCCAGCTTCCTTGACCAGCATTTCCTTTGATGGTGCCATCCCAAGATATTTTTCCTGCCACGCCACCATCCCAACTCGGTTTTACTGAATGTTGTGTTGCGCAATCAGTAATTTTATCGGCTATCGAAGTATTGATTCCCTTGCCGCAGACTATCCTAGGAACACCAGTATTCCATTCCGCTCCTGTATTAGTATTACGAGAGACAAGGGTTACTTGTGTGCTTGAAGTACCTGCACTGATATAACCATCATCATCCTTGGTAATATCGGGTACATCCCGATAGTCAGCGGGAAGATCAATTCCTGCATAGGTAGAAGTTTCAT
>Ga0154020_10007092_pt1 | contig 13107 bp, 11 predicted proteins | sample Klosneuvirus_201_FD_109709 | JGI IMG/M metagenome (GOLD analysis project Ga0154020, IMG submission 109709) | Active sludge microbial communities from wastewater, Klosterneuburg, Austria - Klosneuvirus_20160825_MG | ecosystem: Engineered > WWTP > Aerobic digester > Activated sludge | place... | reverse complement strand
CCCGGCTGGCCCACACCGGGCCGGCGTCCATCTCGGCCTCGGCCTGCAGCACGGTGACGCCCCAGGCCGGCACGCCGTCGGCGATGGCCCAGTCCAGCGCCGACGGCCCGCGGTCGCCGACGATGCCGGGATGCACCACCAGGCACACCGTGTGGCGCCACACGGCCTCGGGGATCGCGCGCTGCAGGAAGGGCGCGACCACCAGCGCCGGCCGCCACAGCGCCACCGCCTCGACCGTCACGGCGTCGGCGATGTCGTACTCGATCGCCACCTCGTGGCCCCGCGCCGTCAGCTCCAGGTAGAGCCGCTGCGCCAGGCCGTTGAAGCTGCGCGTCAGGAAGAGGATGCGCACGGCGACGCCGTCAAGGCTTGAGCGTGGCCAGGATCTCGGGCTCGGGCTCGTCGTCGGCCAGCACGGCGTGGCAGCTCTTGCAGCCGCCGCTGACGCGGGTGCCGTCCTCGGCCTTGTGCTTCTTGTCGTGGCAGCGCATGCAGCCCGGCGACTCGTCGGTATGGCCCAGGTGGTTCGTGTAGGTGCCCCAGGTGACCTTCATCTTCGGGAACACGTTCCACGAGTAGATGTCGCCCAGCGCATTCGCGGCGGCCTTGATCTCGGCGGCCTTGCTCGCGGCCAGTTCGGCGTAGGTGGTCTTGTAGAACTTGTCGATTTCGCCCGCGATGCCCAGGCGGGCCTCTTCCTTCGACGCGTACCGGCCTTCCTTCAGCACCCGCATGCCTTCGCGCTTGATGAAGGGCAGGGTCCTGTCGATGCGGCCGTCTTCCATGGCGCTGTTGATTTCCTTGTGCGCCGGCTGGAAGGTGTGCGAGGGCCGGTTGTGGCAGTCCATGCAGTCCATCGTGCGCCACTCCACCGGCCCGGTGGGCCGGGCCTCGGTCTTGTAGACCTTCACCTTGTCGTCGGGCGTGGTGGCCTCGATGTCGTAGATGTTCTCGCGCTTGAGGTCGCCGAGGTAGCGGATCTTCACGCCGCGGTCGACGTGCCAGTGGATGCCGGTGGACGTGGTGCCCTGCTGGCCGCCCACCTTCATCAGCAGCACCGTCTTGGTGATGGAATTGGCCTCGTCGTCGGCGAAACGCGTCTCGATCTTGAGCTTGTCGCCGACATGCTTGGTCGGCCAGTGGCACTGCTCGCAGGTGTCGCGCGCCGGGCGAAGGCTGTGCACGGGTGACGCGATCGGCGTGGGATAGAGGTTGAAGGCCACCGAGACCAGCTGCCATGAACCGGATATCTTCGACTTGACGAACCAGTCGGCGCCGGCGCCGATGTGGCAGTCGGCGCAGGTCAGCTTGCTGTGCGCCGAGCGCAGGAAGGCGGTGTGCTCGGGCTCCATCACGGTGTGGCAGACGGTGCCGCAGAAGGCCACCGTTTCCATCTCGTGCACGCCCTTGTAGGTGGCGCCGGCCAGCAGCACGAAGCTGAACAGGCCCACCACCACGCTGGCCAGCACGACACCGCGTGTGCGTTCGTCGTTGAGATCGATCACCGGCAGGGGCGGCCCTTCCGGGCCGTGTTTCGCCAGCGCCCTGGCGTGCAGCCGGCGCTTGCGCCAGGCGCCGATCGGGATCAGCACCAGGCCCAGCGCGAAGCCCATCGGCAGCAGCATGAAGGTCAGGATGCCGAGGTAGGCGCCGCCTTCGAAGCCGGTCATCTGCAGGCCGATCAGCAGGCCGATCATGACCAGGCAGGACAGGGCGAGGATGACACCCAGCAGGCTGATCCAGTGGCCCGTGACCGCCGATACGAAGTTGCGAACCATGGAACCTGCTCCTATTGCGGGCTGCGGTGCCGGCGGGCCGTCAATGCAGGCTGCCCAGCAGGCCGGCGAAGATGAAGACGGCCAGCAGGATGCCGATGGCCACCGCCGTGAAGCCGAAGACGTGGGCGCGGCGCATCGCCTGCGCCGTCGGCGGCGGCACCAGCAGTTCGTCCAGCTTGCCCGTGGCCACCAGGCGTTCGTACTCCAGCGGCCGCTCGTCCTTGAAGCGTTCCAGCGGCATGCAGCCGACGAAGATCACGGGGTCGAGCGGGAAGGCCTCGGGGCGCAGATGGGTGTGGAAGAAGTGGAACAGGAAGATGAAGCCGGTGGCCAGCAGCGCCTCGTCGCTGTGGATCACGTAGGCCGCGTTCAGCGCCCAGCCCGGCAGCACCGTGGTGGCGGCGGTGGGGAACCACAGCACCAGGCCCGACACGCCGATGATGGCCACGCCCCAGAAGACCGCCAGGTAGTCGAACTTCTCCCAGTAGGTGAAGCGGTCGAACTTCGGCCGCGGCCCGAGGTAGAGGAAGTACTTCATCATGCCGATGAAGTCGAAAAGGTCCTTGGGCTGCGGCACCATCGAGCGCGGGCCCCAGAAGTAGCCGCGTTCGTTCCTGAAGAACAGGCCGTGCACCAGCATGCCCAGGTGCCAGATGAAGTAGCCGAAGGTCACGGCGCCGGCCAGGCGGTGCAGGTAACCGGCGACCTCGGGGCCGCCCAGCAGCGACATCAGCGTCGGCGCCCATTCGGCGCCCGCGAACTTCAGCGGCAGGCCGCTGGCCGCCAGCAGCAGGAAGCTGACGACGATGACGATGTGCACGCCCATCTGCATGCTGCTGAAGCGGCGCACGTGCGGGCCGTCGCTGTGGTGCCCGAACTTGAACTCGCCGCGCAGCTTGCCGACCAGGGCGCGCTGCAGCCACAGCAGGCCGTGCAGCCCGAAGAAGCCGAACACGCCCAGCAGCAGCCCGGTCATGCCGATGTAGATCCAGTGCACGTAGGCGTTGCGGCTGGGGTCGGCGGGGTTGGCGTGCGGGTCGTAGCTCAGGAAGGACGCGTTGACGGCCTTGTGGCAGCTGCCGCAGGTCTTGCCCAGGTTGTCGGGGTGGATGCTGGAGCGCGGGTCGGACGCCGGCAGGTTGGCGTGCGGCGTGTGGCAGTCGGCGCAGGCCGCGGCCTTGCGGTGGCCCAGCGTCGTGGCCTTGCCGTGGAAGCCGTCCTTGAACGAGGCGGTGACCTTCTCGTGGCAGTCGCCGCAGCCGTCGGACATCTTGTGCCGCACCGCCGCCGCCTCGGGGTTCTTGATCGCATGCGGCTCGTGGCAGGTCGAGCAGACCGGGCCCTTCTTGCCGGCGGCCAGGGCCTGGCCGTGCGCGCTTTCGTTGAACTCGGTCAGGATGGTCTTGTGGCAGCTGCCGCAGGTCGCACCGATCCGGGACGGGTGCGTCGTGGCACCGGCGTCGGCCTTCTCGCGGATGTCGTGCTTGCCGTGGCAGCTCGCGCACGACGGCGCGGCTTCGGTCAGGCCCGACTTCAGCAGCGCACGGGCGTGCACGCTGCTCTCGTAGTCGGCCATCATGTCTTCGTGGCACGACCCGCAGGTCTTGATCTGGTTGATCGGCGACAGCGTCGATGCCGGGTCGCCTTCCTTGCGCACGGTGTGCAGGCTGTCGTGGCAGCCCATGCAGTCCTTGATCGCCTTCGGGCCGTCGGCGCGCCGGCCGTGGATGCTGGCGGCGACGGCCTTGAAGGCGTCCTCGTGGCAGTCCTGGCAGACGGCGGGCGACACCGGGCCCAGCTTGTCGGGCGTGTGCTTGACGGTCAGCGCGCTGGTGTGGCACTCGGCGCAGTCGAGCTTGCGGTGGGCCGAGCGCTGGAACTCGTCGCCGATGACCCGCATCGACTTGCCGGCCGCGTCCTTGACCTTCGGGTCGTCGTGGCACTCCAGGCAGGCGGCCTTGGTGCGGGGCTTGGCATCGGCCTTGGTGTCCTGGGCCCACGCCGTGGTGGCCAGGCCGCCCAGCAGCACGAGACCGAGGCCGAGCACGGCCCGGCGCAGGACCGCGCGCGCAGGCGCGGTGTTCCAGCGAGTTTCCCAACGCCCCATGGCCGCCTCTCCGCTGCAGGGGCCGACTGCCGGCGCACCCCAGCGCGCTCAGGGACGGTCACCTGCCGCGGACGATTCTGTCCGAGTGCCCGGTGTGCAAATTGACATCGGACAAGTTTGGGCCACCCCCGCACCGCCGGTTTGCGGGTAGACGCAGGCCTTCAGCAGATGCGCGGCAGCTGGTCGCCGGCCAGCCAGTCGACGATGCGGCGGCCGCCGAAGCGGGTGCGCATCTGCACGAAGTGGTGCGTGTCCTCGACCACTTCGCCGATGAGCGCGGCGCGGGCCCCCAGCGGGTGCGAACGCATCGTGGCCAGCAGCGCGTCGGCCCGCGCCGCGGGCACGATGGCGATGAGCTTGCCCTCGTTGGCCACGTACAGCGGGTCGAGGCCCAGGAATTCGCAGGCCGCCTCGACCTGCGGCAGCACGGGGATCGCGGCCTCGTCGAGCAGCATGCCCACGCCCGACTGCACGGCGATCTCGTTGAGCGTGCTGGCCAGCCCGCCGCGCGTGGGGTCGCGCAGCACGCGCACCTCGGGCACGGCGGCCACCATGGCCGCCACCAGGCCGTGCAGCGCCGCGGTGTCGCTGACGAGGTCGGTGCCGAAGGCGAGGTTCTCGCGCAGCGACATCACGGCCATGCCGTGGTCGCCCATCGTGCCGCTGACGAGGATGCGGTCGCCCGGCCGCGCGTTGGCGCCCGAGATGTCCAGCCCCGGCGCCACCACGCCGACGCCGGTGGTGGTGATGAAGACGCCGTCGCCCTTGCCCTGCTCGACGACCTTGGTGTCGCCGGTGACGACGGGCACGCCGGCGGCGCGTGCCGCGGCGGCCATGCTCAGCACGATGCGCTGCAGGTCGGCCAGCGCAAAGCCTTCCTCGAGGATGAAGCCGGCCGCCAGGTACAGCGGCACCGCGCCCGACATCGCCACGTCGTTGAGCGTGCCGTGCACCGACAGGCAGCCGATGTCGCCGCCGGGGAAGAACAGCGGGCTGACGACGTGGCAGTCGGTGGACATCACGATGCGCCCGGCGGGCTGCGGCAGCAGCGCTTGGTCGTTGCGCTGCGCCAGCCATTCGTTGTCGAAGGCGCGCTGGAAGAGCTGCTCGACCAGCTGCGCCATCGCGCGGCCGCCACCGCCGTGCGAGAGGTCGACGCGGCCGTGCTTGAAGTCGATGGGGCGGACGTAGTCCTTGCGAACGGTGCTCAAGCGCAGTTCTCCGTGGCGCGGGGCGCGCCGTTCAGGGGCCGACCGCGGCCGTCTGCACCGCGATGGGCACGTCCTTGAAGCGGCCGTAGCTGTAGTAGGCCGCGCAGGCGCCTTCGGACGACACCATGCAGCTGCCGATGGGGTTCTCGGGCGTGCAGACGGTGCCGAAGACCTTGCAGTCGCGCGGATGCTTCACGCCGCGCAGGATGGCACCGCATTCGCAGGCCTTGTTGTCGGCCACGCTGGCGGTCTTCAGCTCGAAACGCAGCTCGGCATCGAAGGCGGCGTAGGCCGGGCGGATGCGCAGCGCGCCGTAGGGCACGTCGCCCAGCCCGCGCCACTCGAAGCTGCGGCGCAGCTCGAAGACCTCGCTGACCAGCGCCTGCGCCTTGACGTTGCCGTCGCGCGTGACGGCACGGCTGAATTCGTTCTCGACCTCGGCGCGGCCCTCGTTGATCTGCCGCACCAGCATCAGGATGGCCTGCATCACGTCCAGCGGCTCGAAGCCGGCGATGACGACCGGCTTGCGGTATTCCTCGGCGAAGAACTCGTAGGGCTGGCTGCCGATGACGGTGGAGACATGCGCCGGGCCGATGAAGCCGTCCAGCGGCAGCGTGCCCAGCTGCCGCACCTCGGGCGATTCGAGGATGTTGGTGATGGCCGCGGGCGTGAGCACGTGGTTGCACAGCACGCTGAAGTTCTTCAGGCCCTGCGCGGCGGCCTGCTGGATGACCAGCGCCGTGGGCGGCGTGGTGGTCTCGAAGCCGATGGCGAAGAAGACGACCTCGCGCGCCGGGTGCGCGGCCGCGATCTTCAGCGCGTCGGCCGGTGAATAGACCATGCGCACGTCGCCGCCGTGGGCCTTGGCCTTCAGCAGCGACAGCCCGTTGGATGCCGGCACGCGCAGGCAGTCGCCGTAGCTGCAGAGCACGACGCCGCGGTCCAGCGCCAGGCGGATGGCGAGGTCGATGCGGCCGATGGGCAGCACGCACACCGGGCAGCCCGGACCGTGGATCATGCGCACCGCCGGCGGCAGCAGGTCGCCGATGCCGTAGCGCGAGATGGCGTGCGTGTGGCCGCCGCAGAACTCCATCAGGTTGTAGCTGCGGCCGGTGGCCGCCGTCTCGGCGCCGATCTGCGCGGCGATGCGCCGTGCCAGCGCGCCGTCGCGGAATTCGTCGATGTACTTCACGCCGCGGGCTCGGGGACGGCCGCGGCACCGGCTGCGCCGGCGCTGGCGAAGAGGGCCAGCGTGCGCGCGGCTTCCTCGGGGTCGAGCCGCGTCAGCGCGTAGCCGACGTGCAGGATGACGTAGTCGCCCGGCACGACGCCGTCCACCAGCGCCAGCGAGACCTGCTTGCGGATGCCGCCCAGGTCGACGATGGCGTCGCTGTCACCCACCAGTTCCACCACCCGCACGGGCAAAGCCAGGCACATCGTTCAGGCTCCTCGGTTCTTCGTCGGCGAAGGTTGTAGCGTTTGTAGCCGCTGCAGCGCCACCCAGGCTTGTCCCAGGGCAAGGCCGCCGTCGTTCGGGGGCGCCTGTCGGGCCTGCAGGACACGCAGGCCCAGCGCCAGCAGCCGCGGCACGAGCAGCGCGACCAGCCGCGCGTTGAGGAAGCAGCCGCCGCCCAGGGCCACGCTGCGCAGCCCCGTGCGCGCGGCCGCCTGGGCCACCCAGCGCGCCAGGCCGTCGGCCAGCGCCTGGTGGAAGAGCGCCGCGCCGGCCGCGGCCTGCGTCTCGTCGGCCAGCCGGGCCAGCAGCGGCAGGGGGTCGAGGCTGCCGTCGTCGCGCAGCGCCACCAGCCCTGCGCCGTCGTCCGGCGACGCGCCGGCCGCGCCCTGGGCCGCCAGCGCTTCCAGCCGCATCGCCGCCTGGCCTTCGTAGGCGCTGGTTTCGCCTGCGCCCAGCAGCGCCGCGGCGGCGTCGAACCAGCGGCCGGCGCTGGTGGTGGCGGGGCAGCGCAGGCCACGCTCGAGCATCTGGTGCACGGCCGCGGCGGCCGGGCGGTGGCCGTAGCGGGCCTCGATCTCGGCGCCACGCCCCAGGCCGTGCAGCACGGCCGCGGCGACGCGCCAGGGTTCACGCGCCGCGGCGTCGCCGCCGGGCAGCCGGATCGGCGCCAGATGGCCCAGGCGTTCGAAACCCGCCGCGTCGACGCGCAGCAGTTCGCCGCCCCAGGCGGTGTCGTCGCTGCCCAGGCCCACGCCGTCCAGCGCCAGGCCGAGCAGCGGGCCCGGCTGGCCATGCTCGGCGGCCACGGCCGCGATGTGCGCGTGGTGGTGCTGCACCGCCACGCTGGGCAGGCCGTGGGCGGCGGCCAGCGCCAGCGCGTGGCGGGTGCTGAAGAAGTCGGGGTGCAGGTCGTGCGCGACGGCCTGCGGCTGCACGTCGAGCACACCGCACAGGTGGCCGGCCATCTCCACCAGCGCCTCGCAGGTGGCGGCGTTGTCCAGGCTGCCGATGTGCGGCGAGAGGAAGGCTTCGTCGCCGCGCGTGACGCACACCGTGTTCTTGAGCCAGCCCCCGGTGGCCAGCACGCTGGGCCCGCCGTGGGCCAGCTTGATGGGCCGCGGCGTCCAGCCGCGGGCGCGGCGGATGAACTGCGCGGCGCCGTCGTCGCTGCGGCGCAGCAGGCTGTCGTCGCAGCGCGCGACGATGTCGCGGTCGTGCAGCAGCCAGGCGTCGGCGATGCCCTGCAGCCGTGCCAGCGCTTCGGCGTTGTCCTTCACCAGCGGCTCGCCACCGGGGTTGGCGCTGGTCATCACCAGCAGCAGGTCCTGCGGCGCGGCCAGCCAGGCCGTGCCGGCCGGGCGGCCCGCCGCTTCGTGGAAGAGCAGGAACTGGATCGGCGTGCAGGGCAGCATGACGCCCAGCGTGTGCAGCCCCGGGGCCACGCCGGCCAGGGCTTCGGACCGGGGGGCGGCGCCGTTGCCGGCGCCCCCGTCCTGGCGGCGGCGCAGCAGCACGATGGGCCGCTCGGCGCACTGCAGCAGCCGCTGTTCGGCGTCGTCCACCACGCCCCAGGCCCGCGCCGAAGCCACGTTGGCTGCCATCACCGCAAAGGGCTTGGCCTCGCGGTGCTTGCGTTCGCGCAGCCGCGCCACCGTGCCGGCGTTGCGCGCGTCGCAGGCGAGGTGGAAGCCGCCCAGGCCCTTGACGGCGACGATGCGCCCGGCACGCAGCAGCGCCAGCGTGGCGGCGATGGTGTCGTCGCCGTCGGCGCTGAGCGGCAGGCCCCGCGCATCGACCAGCGCCAGCCGCGGCCCGCACAGGGGGCAGGCGTTGGGCTCGGCGTGGAAGCGGCGGTCGGCCGGTGCGCTGTACTCGCGTCGGCAGGCCGGGCACAGCGCAAACAGCGCCATGCTCGTCATCGCGCGGTCGTAGGGCAGCCGGCGCGTCAGCGTGTAGCGCGGGCCGCACTGCGTGCAGTTGATGAAGGCGTAGCGGTGGCGCCGGTCGGCAGGGTCGAACAGTTCGGCCAGGCAGTCGGCGCAGGTGGCGGTGTCGGGCGGGATGCCGGTGGTCACCGGCGTGTGGCCTTCGGGGCTGGCCAGGATGCGGAAGCCCGCCGCTTCGGCGTCGGCAGCGAGCGCCGCCCGGTTTTCGCATTGCACGGACGCCACCCGCGCCAGCGGCGGCGCGTCGCTGCGCAGGCGATGCTCGAAGCGGGCCAGCGCGTCGGCCGGGCCCTGCACCTCGATCAGCACGCCGTCGGCGTCGTTGAGCACCCAGCCCTGCAGGCCGTCGTCGACGGCGATGCGGTAGACGAAGGGCCGGAAGCCGACGCCCTGCACCGCGCCGCGCACACGGACGGCGCGGCGCTGCGGCGGCGCCTTCGGATCCGGCATCGGGCGGCGCTTCAGGCGCCCTGCAGCCGCGCCAGCTGCGCCTGCAGCTCGGCGATGCGCCGCTGCAGCGTGTCGACCTCGCCCAGGCGCTGTTCGCGCGCGGCCTGCGCGCCGCGGGCGATCCATTCCAGCCAGGCGTCCATGCCTTCGCCGCTGGTCGCCGAGACCTGCAGGATCTGGATCGCCGGGTTGACGCGGCGCGCGTTGGCGATGCAGGCGGCGACATCGAAGCGCAGGTGCGGCAGCAGGTCGACCTTGTTCAGCAGCATCAGCGACGCGGCGTGGAACATGTCGGGGTACTTCAGCGGCTTGTCCTCGCCTTCGGTGACCGACAGCACCACCACCTTGTGCGCCTCGCCGAGGTCGAAACCGGCGGGGCAGACGAGGTTGCCGACGTTCTCGATCATCAGCACCGAGTCCTCGGCGGGGGCCAGCCGGGCCAGCGCCGTTTCGACCATCGCGGCGTCGAGGTGGCAGCCCTTGCCGGTGTTGATCTGCAGCGCCGGTGCGCCGGTGGCGCGGATGCGGTCGGCGTCGAAGCTGGTCTGCTGGTCGCCCTCGACCACGGCCACCGGCAGCCGGCCGCGCAGCAGTTCGATGGTGCGCACCAGCAGCGTCGTCTTGCCCGAGCCGGGGCTGGAGACGAGGTTCAGCGCGAACACGCCGCGGGCCGCCAGCGCGGCGCGGTTGCGCTGCGCATGGCCGTCGTTCTTGGCCAGGATGTCGCGCTCGATCTGCACCAGCCGCGTCTGCGACTGGCCCGGCGCCGTGACGCCGGCCGCGCCCAGGCCGTAGTGCATGGCCCCGTGCCCGTGGCCATGCCCGGGCAGGTGTGCGGGCAGGTGTTCGTGATCAGGGTCGTGATGGGCGTGATGCGGGCCGGCGCCTTCGTGCGCATGGCTGTGCGTCGTGCCGTCGGCGTGGGTGTGCATGCGGGGGTCGGCGCCTTCGATGTCGGTCTGGCCGCTGCCGCAGCCGCAGGTCATGCACATGGGGGTCTCCTTCCGGGGCGGGGTCTCATTCGATCTGGATGTCGATCACGCGCATGCGGTCGCCGCCGGTGACCTGCAGCTGCCAGCTCTGGCAGACCGGGCAGGGGTCGCCGCGCCGCGCGATGACGACGGGTGCCGAGCAGCGCAGGCACCAGGCCGTGCCGTCGGTCTCGACGATCTCCAGCCGCGCGCCTTCGGCCACCGTTCCACGCTGCACGACCTCGAAGGCGAAGCGCATGGCCTCGACCTCCACCTGCGACAGGCGGCCGATCTCCAGGCGCACCACGCCGACGCGGCGGGCCCCGTGGGCACGCGCCGCGTCTTCGACGATCTCGCGCACGCCCTCGGCGAGCGACATCTCATGCATCGGTCACCTCGACAGTGCAGCTCACGCAGGGGTCGAGCGAATTTACCAGCCGCAGCGCCCGCTGCCGCAGCGCGGGCACGCTGTCGGCAGGGGCACCGAGCAGGGCCGCCGCCAGGGCCCCCTGCGGGTGGAAGTTCCATTCGGTGGGGGCCACGATGCGGTACAGCAGCACCCGTTCGCCGTCGCTCTGCACATGGTGCAGCAGCAGGCCGCGGGCGTTGTCGGCCCAGGCGACCCCGCTGCCGGGCGCCAGCGTGCTGGCACCGAGCCCGGGACTGCAGCGGCCGCGCAGCAGCAGCGCCAGCTCGCGCAGTCGCGCCAGGTGCCGCGCCAGCGGGCGCGACGCGGCGCCGGCGGTGCCACTGCCGGGCAGCGCATCGCCCTGCAGGCGCGCCAGCGCGCCGGTCTCGGCCGGACGCCCCTGCCACAGCGGGCGGCGCGTGCAGTCGGGGTCGGCCGCGGCCGCGGCGGCCATGTCGGCCAGCCAGGCCGGGGTGGGGGCGGGCAGCAGGGGCGTGGGGGCGCCCGTGTCGGCGGCGTCCCGGGCCAGGGTATGCAGGTAGCGTGCGGTGGCGGTGCCATCGGCGGCCGCCCAGTCCGCCACGGCGGCCCAGGTCGTCAGCGCCAGCCAGTCGTGGGCGCTGCAGCCGAAGACGGCCTGGGCGATGGTGGCGGCGGCTGTGTCTTCGTCGCCGCGCTCCGGGTCGCCGCAGCGCCAGGCCCGGGCCGCGCGGGCCGCGGCCATGGCTTCGGGCGCGGGCGCTTCATCCATCCAGCGCGGCAGCTGCAGCAGCGCCTGCCAGGCGGTTTCGCGCACCGTCTCTTCGGCGAGCGCGGCACGCGCCTCGTCCAGCGCCGCCGCGTCGGCCACCACGCCCGCCGCGGCGGCGCAGGCCAGCCGGCACGCCACCGACTGCGAGCGTGCGCAGACCGAGAACAGCCGCGGCACGGCCGCCTGCACGTCGGCCACGCGTCGACCCTGCAGCAGCAGCGAAGCGATGTCGGGCCGGCTGGAGCGCAGGTCGACGGCGACGACGCGCCCGGCCTGCAGGCGCAGCGCGAGCCTCAGCTCGCCCTCAAGGCTCACGCGGGCCCCGCGGGCTGCTGCCGAAGAGAAAGTCGCGCTTGCTGAGGGCCGGCGCCGTGGCCGGCACTGCGGCCACCGGCGTCGTGGCACACGGCGCTGCGGCGGCCGGCGCGGCGGCAACCGGCGGCGCGTCGCTGCCGGGCCGGTGGGCGGCGTCGAACAACGCGACCAGCGCGGCCTCGGCCGTGTCGTGCGCCGCGGCGTGGTCGGCGAACTCGAACATCGGCGAAAACAGCGAGCAGGCCTGGTAGTCGCCCAGTTCGGCGTCGTGGCTGCCGATGAACTCGAACACGCCGGCCGGGAAGACGTAATGCCGGCTTTCACGTTCGCCCACCGCCTGCCAGTGTTCACGCTGGCGCGGAAAGAGCACCAGGTTCATGAACCAGGGCGTCACCAGCACGCCCAGCCAATGCGCGGCCCAGGGGCGGAAGCCGATGGCCTGCACGCGCAGCGCCGGGTTGAGCATCGGCAGGCCCGCCATCTGGTGGTGGTGGATGTGCTCGAAGCGCGCCTGCAGCGCCGCGGCGGGCGAAGGCAGCGGCGGGTTGGCGGGGGTGTCCACGTCAGGCGGTGACGGCACGGCGAAGGCGCCAGGCCCGCATCGCGGCCGAAGGCCGGGGCCGCGCAGCGGGCCAGCCCGGCCGAGCCGCAGCCCGTGGTGGTGGCCAGGACGCGGCCGGCGCGCACGGGCGAAGCGTCCGCCGGGACAGTGCAAGGTCCCTATCGCCGCGCGCGGGCGCTGGCGAGACAACGGCGATCAGGGGCTTCATCTAGTCGTCGAGCACCAGGAAGTCCTGTTTCAGCGCCGAGCAGTGGGGGCAGGTCCAGTGCGGCGGCAGCGCGCTGAACGGCGTGCCGGGCGGGATCTGCCAGACCTCGTCGCCCAGTGCCGGGTCGTAGACGGTCCAGCAGATCTTGCATTCCAGCCGCGTGTGCGGCCCGATCGTGGCCTGCCGGCCGGCGGGGTCGGGTGCGGCCATGTTCAGGCCGCGGCGTCCACCGAGTCGCTCATCCACTGCACCAGGTCGGCCAGGCGCGCATGCGTTTCGATCAGGTCTTCGCGCGCGGCCAGCGCCACCTCGGGCATGGCGATGACCTCGATGGTGTTGAGGATCAGCGTCTGCATGTTGTTGAAGTACTGCACGCGCCAGACATGGCGCGCCGCGGTGCTGCTGATGCGGCAGTTGCCGAAGCCGCGCGACAGCACCACCACCGAACCGCCGTCGAGCAGCGTGTCGAGATGGCCGGCGTCCTCGGGCGACAGCGGCAGCAGCGTCAGGTTGACGACGTGCGCCGGCGTGGCCGGGCCGGCGCGGTCCATCGCCTCCTGCAGTTCGTTCACCAGCGCGGGCACGTTCATCGCCCCCGGCGGCAGCGGCAGGCTGCGCAGCTGCGGTGCCGCACGCTCGGCCGCCACGGCGCCCACCACCGGCGGTATGGGGCCGGCCAGCAGAAAGTCGTGCAGCAGCAGCGTGCCCTGGATGTGCTGCTGGCGCCAGACGCCCGAGAACACGGTTTCCTGGACGCGGATCTCGTGCCCGGCCTCGACGATGGCGCTGACCTCGCCCTCGCCCAGCGTCTCGTTCAGCACGCGCTGCACGCCGGCGGGCAGGCCGACGAGTTCGAGCGCGGGCAGGGCGCCGCCGTCGGCCAGCCAGCGCGCCATGTGGCCGAGGAAGACGTCTAGCACGTCACGTGCGCCGATGACGTCGT
>Ga0154020_10007091_pt1 | contig 13109 bp, 8 predicted proteins | sample Klosneuvirus_201_FD_109709 | JGI IMG/M metagenome (GOLD analysis project Ga0154020, IMG submission 109709) | Active sludge microbial communities from wastewater, Klosterneuburg, Austria - Klosneuvirus_20160825_MG | ecosystem: Engineered > WWTP > Aerobic digester > Activated sludge | place... | reverse complement strand
GTAAGGTCCGGGGGCCATCGTCGCGGGATCATAGTTCCCGCCGGGAGCTGCCGGACTCCATGCTCCACCAGCCGCAGGTGCTCCACCCAAACCTGTGGAAAGTGCAACGGCCGCACCGCTACTGCAGACGGTCAAAGTCCCGTTGGTGCCAGCATTCGCAACAGGATTCTCGGTGACGGTAACGGTCGCAGTTGCATTCGCGCAAGGCGCTATCCCGGTAACGGTGTAGGTATATACACCAGCGTTCATGGTGGCGGGATCATAACTACCTCCAACAATCGCTGGTACTCCACCACTCCATGTTCCACCCGCTGCTGGCGTGCCTCCCAAACTTGCGAAAAGGGCCACTGCTGCACCATTGCTGCATACGCTCAACGTCCCATTGGTTCCTGCGTTGGGACCTGCCGACTCCGTTACGGTAACAGTGGCGGTTGCAGCTGGGCACGGCGCCACCCCAGCAACCGTATACGTGTATACGCCCGGGTTCATTGTTGCCGGGTTGTAGTTGCCGCCTACTATAGCGGGTACACCACCACTCCATGTACCGCCGGCCGCCGGAGTTCCACCGAGGCTATTGATAAGGGGAACTGCCGCAGCAGTCGCGCAGATATCGAGAAGTCCGTTGGATCCGGGACTTGGGGAACCATTGGAATTAACGGTAACCGTGGCAGCATCGGTTTGGCATCCGTTACCTACCCTGTAGGTGTAAACTCCAAAAGGATCGCCCGGTGGTACAAAGCTGCCATTGTGTATCACTCCATCGGGGTCTGTCCATACCCCTCCAGGATCAGGACCTCCTCCGATCAGCGGAAAAAGGGCTACGGCCGGCCCGCTGGAACAGGATGCTACGGACGCATCGGTGCCCGCGTATGGAGCCACAACTGGCGGTTGCACAACGGTAAAGAGGATAGAGATCGATGCCACGTTGGGCACAGGGCAAGCGTTGTCGGTCGCGGTAATCAAAACATTAGCTGGCGAATTCGCCATTAAAGGGGTCCAACAGATCCGCCCTACTGCCGGATTTGTCCCGATAACGGTGAAGGTTGCACCGGGCAGAAGCGCAACCGCATTCGAGACAAGCGTGATCGTTCCCCCCGGATCCCCATCGGTGAACGGAATGTCCACGCAAAAGGGCACTCCTTCACAAACCTCCATCCCCGAGCCATCCACGATAAATCCACCTGTATTGTTCGTCAGGCCCGTGGTTACCGGAGGCTCGCCCATGCAATTGACCACCACGAACATGAAGTCACGCATGATCGTTCCGATGGCCACCCCCATCGCATCGTACGTAGTCACCTGCAAGACCACAACATAATTACCAGTGACCGTGGGGGTAAAGGAAATTTGGCCAGTTAAGGGGTCAAGTGTTACTCCGGGTATAGGTGCGGCGGCAGTATACGTTGGGGTCTGGTAGCCCACATTGGCCGGGATTCCGGTAAAATTCCGTGCACTGATGAACTGGAACGACATGGTATTCCCGTCCGGGTCGGAAATGCCGGGGTTGTATAGGACGGGGTCGTTCACACAAACAAAAGGGATCGAGTTATCAGCGATCACGGGAGAACGATCACAAGCACCGCCTGCGTTGTTCACCGTGGCCTCAGCATATAACCCAGGTGTGGCGGTCAAATTCACGGTCGTGTTCCTACAACAGATATTCCAACTGATGGTCCAATTATTACATGGCGAAAGGAAAACGGTCGATTGCAATTGGAAATGGTTGATACCTTGCAAGACCCCACCGTTGCAGGTACTATTAGGCAAAGACGAAGGACAGAGCTGCGAAACTTCTTCAGAGAGCACCAGCGGCACGTTCGGTTTGCTGAAGACCACACCGCAATCGTTGGCAAAATTCAAACTCTGTGGAGTAAGCGCGGTGCCGGAGCAATCCAAGAAAAGATCCAAGGTGATGTTGAAGAAGTTCCCTCCAATGCATTCATAGGTAATGCTGGCACCGGAATAATGGTCGCCCCGAGCGACAGGTGCCGACCATAGCAACAGCAGAGCCACTAGGATCGTGGAAAACCTATACTTCTGGGGCATTTTGTTCATGCGCTTCCAGCTGGCTGGACGAGTTGGAAGAGCCTACCTGAGGCAAGCAACAAAAGTAACACGGAACCTGCTGAAATGCAAGACTTAACAACGACCATGAAGTCATGTATACGGCAATGTTCCGGTATGAGTAACAGCTTAACCATCAAATAACCATTTGAGGAACTTGGACAACACCGCAAGCGGATTACATTTGCCCGGCAATGTCGAGTAACGTGTTGTAATTGACGGATCGGGTCCAACAATCGTTGCTTGGCAGATGCACCTTAAAAACCCAAGGACCAGAGGTCCGAAGAGCGCGGGATCCCCTGTTCCGTGCCCTTGTCGCTAAGCCTTGCGCGCATGACCAGAAGTCTTACCCTTGTTCTCGTGTTGGCTACCGCAGGGGCAATTGCCCAATCGGACACCACCATCCTCACGCTCCCGCCTGACTCCGTTCAGATCCTGAAAGCCGACATACCTGTGGTCAGTATCACTGCAGATGATCTGGACAATGAGCTGGGTTCACAGAACGTTTCCGGCATCCTACAATCTTCCCGTGACATTTTCACGGCCACAGCCGGTTTCACTTTTGGTGCTGCTCGGTTCAGGATCCGTGGATACGATTCGGAGAACACCTTGGTGACCATGAACGGAGTGCTGATGAACGACTTGGAAACAGGGTGGGCATCGTGGTCATTATGGGGCGGATTGAATGATGTGACCCGGTATGCCCAGGTCCACACGGGGATAGGTGCAACGCGGAATAATTTCGGTGGCATCGGTGGTTCATCGGATATCAATGCCCGAGCCAGCGATATGCGCAAGGGGATCCGCATTTCATATGCTTCCGCGAACAGGGCCTACCGGAACCGGTTGATGATCACCGGCAGCACGGGAATGATGAAGAATGGGTGGTCGCTCAGCTTTTCGGGATCACGGCGTTGGGCGGAGGAAGGATACGTGCCTGGCACCTCGTACAATGCCTATGCGTACTTCTTCGCAGCGGAACACAAGATCAATGCAAAGAACACGTTCAGTTTTTCGGCCTTGGGGGCACCTATAGTTCAAGGTCGGGCGGGGATCGCCATCCAAGAAGCCTATGACCTTGCCGGCACCAATTACTACAACCCGAATTGGGGTTGGCAGAATGGGAAAAAGCGAAACGCCCGCATGACCTTCGACCACAAGCCGTTGTTCATGGCCAGCCACATCTACACACCTAACGACAGCACGAAGTGGACCACCTCGCTGATCTACACCTTCGGCAGGGACGGATCCTCCGGCATGAACTGGTTCGATGCCAAAGACCCGCGCCCGGATTATTACCGCTACCTACCAAGCTACAATGCCACCTTCGATCCAGAATTGGCGGCCCAACAGACAACCGATTGGAGCACGGACCAGAATGTACAACAGATCAATTGGGAGCAACTTTATTTTGCGAACGGGAAGAACCTCTATTCCGTGGAAAATGCTGATGGGCTCATCGGAAATACAGTTACTGGCAAGCGGAGCAAGTACATCATTGAAGAGCAGCGGGCCGATCCATCACGCATTGGTGTGAACAGTGTGTACAGCAGGGAATTGAAGAACGACCAGCACCTTACGTTGGGTGGAAGTTTCAACCACCAGAAGACCCACTATTTCAAAACGATCGATGATCTGCTGGGTGGAGATTTCTGGGTCGACATCGATCAATTCGCGGATCGGGATTTCAATGACACGTTGATCTCACAGAATGACCTTGCACGGCCGAACAAGATCGTTCGCGAAGGGGACGTATTCGGCTGGGACTACGACATCAACACCCGGTTGGTCAATCTATTCGGGCAGTATGAAAAGAAGTGGAACAAGGTTGAAGTGTACACCGGCATTCAGCTCGCTCAAACGTCCTTTTGGCGTGTTGGCAAAGTGCAGAATGGTCGCTTCCCTGATAATTCTGAAGGAAAGGGTCCATCCAATGACTTCTTCAATTTTGGCGTGAAGGCCGGAGGTATCTATAAGGTCACAGGTCGCAATTTCATTGCTGTTAACGCAGCGTTGTTGACGCGCCCGCCGACCTCCAACAACGCTTTCCTAAGTGCCCGAACCCGGCCGGAGACGATCCCCGGGCTATCGAATGAGACCATCTATTCTGGCGACATCGGGTACGTGGTCCGATTCACCAAGTTGAAGGGACGTGCTACGTTCTACTACACCAAGATGAAGAACCAAGTGTGGTCCCGTTACTACTACAACGATGACGCGCTCACCATTGTGAACTACAGTATGTCCGGTGTTGACCAAGTGAACATGGGTGTGGAATTGGGATTGGAGGCAAGCCTCTCCAGTACCTGGCAATTGACAGCGGTATATGCCGGTGGCGACTATCGCTATTCTTCTCGCCCAAAGGCCACCATCACGCGGAACAACAGTTCTGAGGTATTCGCCAGTGAACGCACTGTGTACTGGGAGAACTACCGCGTAGGTGGTTCACCCCAGACCGCAGCCTCCTTGGGACTGCGCTACAACTCACCCAAGTATTGGTTCATAGGGGTCAACGGTAACTACTTCGGCAATATGTACTTGGACCCCAATCCTGACCGCCGCACCGAGGAAGCGATCGGCAACTACGTGGAGAGCGACCCCCAAGTTGGCCAGCTTCTTGCACAGGAAAAGCTGAAGGACAATTTCACGTTGGACGCATTCGCTGGAAAATCATGGCTTGTGAAAGGGTATCGGATCGCGATCAACCTATCGGTGAGCAACATTCTGAACAACCAGGATTTCCGGATCGGCGGCTTCGAGCAACTACGCTACGATCGCACCCAAGTGAACAAATTCCCACCCAAGTACAACTACCTATACGGGCGTAACTACTTTGCTATGCTCACATTCAGCTTCTGAGAAAAATGGAACGTAAAATTTCATCAATGAGGATTCGCACTATTGCATTCACATTTGCTGTTGCACTTTTGGCGGTTGCATGTAAGAAGGAATATGATGCTCCACCGGTAAGGACCATTCCTACTGGCCAGATCCTTACCGTGGCCGATCTGCGTGGTCTCTATGACGGTGCACCGGTGCATTTTGGAGGAGATAGTTCTGTCTATGCGGTGGTAACGGCAGACGAGCAAAATGGGAACCTGTATAAGAACATTTACGTGCAAGACCATACTGGTGCGATCATCCTGCGTCTATTGAACAGTGGTGGGTTGTATCAAGGGGATAGCATCCGGATCTATCTACCGGGTTGCGTTCTTAGCAATTACCGCGGAATGCTGCAATTGGACAGTGTAGATGTGGACAACAACACCGTAAAGCAAGCCACAGGGGTGGTGAAGCAGCCCCAAGTGGTCAGTATCGCACAGGTAAATCAAGTGTACACCCCGTATTGGGACCACCCACTTCAAGGCAAGTTGATCAAGTTGGAGGGTGTTCAATTCGTAGACGGTGAAGCAGGTACGGCTACTTGGGCAGATGCAGTAGGTCAAGGTACGGTCAACAGGAATCTGCAAGATTGCAACGGCAGTTCTGTGATCGTAAGGAACAGTGGGTTTTCCAATTTTGCAGCTGATACCCTTCCCCAAGGCAAAGGAAGCTTTGTTGGTGTACTGGGCAGTTTTGATGCAACCAGTCAACTTTTTGTACGCAACGTGAGCGAGGCGCAATTGACTGGACCCCGATGTGGAGAGTCGGCGTGCACTCCGGAAGCATCGATCAGCGAATCATTCGCCACGGTAATAAACAACACCGACTTGAACATTGAGTGTTGGTTGAATATTTTCACCGCAGGCTCGCGTAAGTGGAAGGGAATGGTCTCTGGTCCGGACAATTACACTGAAGCAAAACCGTCAAGTTTTGATGCAACCGCAGAGCTCTGGTTGATCACCCCGCCAGTGCAGTACACACCTGGAATGGCGCTGAATTTCAAGTCGGCACTTGGAAGCGCTTGGCAGCATGATGGCCTGTCCGTGATGGTGACCACGGACATTAATTTGAATGATGGCGGTGACGTTGCGAATGCCACCTGGACACCGGTAACTGGTGCTACGTTGGCAACGAATGGAACGACAGTCGCAACGTGGATCCCTTCCGGCCCTGTCGGCCTCAATCCCTTCCTAACAGCCGGTGATAATTTCCGCATTGGTTTCAAATACGTTGGTAGTGGATCTGGTGGCCAAGCCACCCCATACCGCATCGATGACGTCACCATACAGTGACCCCTTAAAACAGAAACGACAACAAAAACACAATGCAAATGAAAAGAACGATACTCCTCGCAACACTCGCACTTGCCTGTACGGCCCAAGGCCAAATAGTGCAAAGCGGATTCGAAACTTGGACGAACAACCTGCCCGATGGCTGGTTCGGGGCCAAGAGCAACATCGCCATGAGCGGTGTGGTGCAAACCACGAATTTCCATAGCGGTGACTATGCCGCGCAGTTGATCAACACCACTACTTCGCACAAGCGATTCACCACCCAAGCTCTTACAGTAACGGCGAATACGACGTATACCGTTAGTTTTTGGGTGCGCGGTACTGGCGAGGTGCGTGTAGGTCTTTTCGATAATCGCCCAGGCACCTCATTCGGGTACGCCCCTTACTCACCCTATTTCGATGCTACGGATACTTGGACGGAAAGGAGCGTCGATGTCTCCGCTGGCGCGGACGCAGCAGATGCCGAGTTCATCTTTTCCGTTGTCAACACGACGGCCCCGGACCACGTTATGATAGATGATGTTACGATCACCTTGGCAGGTGCCATTGAAAGCGCGAGCATTTATGACATCCAGTTCACCACCCTCCCGAACGGGGACTCTCCCTTGAACGGCCAGACGGTCAACACGGGTGGGATCGTTACGGCCGCTTATACGGGCGGCTTTTACATCCAGAATGCAAGCGGTCCTTGGCAAGGTATCCTCGTGTATGACAACTTCAGCGCTCCAGCAGTGGGCGATTCGGTCACTTTTACCGCTGCAGTAACGGAGTTCAACAACCTTACAGAACTCACCGGCACTACCAATTTTACCGTGGTCCTCAGTGGCCAACCACTTCCTGCTGCACTTGTTATCAATACGGGTGAGGTAAGTGAAGAGGCGTTGGAAGGCGTATTGGTGCAAGTCCTGAACGCTACTTGCACCGAAGTACCGGGCGGAGCGAACTTCGGCAAATGGAAGGCCGATGATGGAAGCGGTTTCGGTTGGATCGGAAAAGAGATCTACACCACCACACCTGACCCACAACTGGGACAGGTGTTCGATGTGACCGGAGTTGTGTCGTACTCGTTCGGTCTCTTCGGGATCCAACCACGTGATGCGAACGACGTGAACTTGGCCACCGGCTTGAACGAGATCAACGGTTCTGTTGTGAACGTATTCCCGAATCCTGCGACCAACACGCTTACCATGGAACTTGGCAACTTGAGCGGTCGTACCGAATACAGCTTGACCGATGCAACTGGTCGCTTGGTGCTTTCCGATGTTGCTACAAGTGATCGTAGTACGATCGACGTAAGTGGTTTGACCGACGGTATGTACGTGATCACTCTGCGGAATTCCAGCGCAGTTTGGAGCACGCAAGTGTCGGTTCAGCACTGAGGAAGAATTTATCCAAAGCTGAACGCCCTGTGCTTAACGGCACAGGGCGTTCTTGTTCTTGACCGTGGATATCAAAGGATCCTACTTGGAATATTGCGTGGCTGATCTGAGGACCATTGACCAAGGAATTGATCAAATCCATTCGGTGATCCGATATCAGCCGCACCCTTCATGATAGCATTGAAGACGTTGCAGATCACTGTGCCTTCGAAAGACATCGTAAGGCCAAATGCCTTCCGGTTGCAGTAGACCTTCCCTACTCCACCTCCTTCACCAGTATAACGAAGACGGGAAAGTGGTCACTGTAACCATCTTGATAGGTATCACCCACAAAGGTTCGGAACGGGTAACCGGAAAATGCCCCGTCGCGTTGGCGCAGGTAGGGTTCGTTGAAGATGCGCACGCCATAGTACTTGTACTTTCCACCGGTGCCATTGAGCAGGCCGGGTGAAACGATGATCTGATCGAACAAATTCCAGGAATCACGCCAAGCAAGCGTTCCAATGCCTTTCATGAACGGGTCGAACATGGCATTGTACAGCACTTTTCCAGTAGCTTTCTTCTTGTCACCTGTTGAATTGAGGAAGCGGGCAACACTTGGGTTCGAAGGGTCATCGTTCAGATCGCCCATGACCATGATGTGGGCTTGGGCATTGCGCGCGAGCAAAGAATCCACGATGTGCCGAGACACTTCCGCAGCCGCTTTTCTGTTGGGTTCGCTGCGCTTCTCCCCCCCTCTGCGCGAAGGCCAGTGGCAAACGATCACATGGGTGGTATCGCCATCGAGCAGGCCGCTCACCAACAACTGATCTCGTGTTCGGAAGGACGTATCGGCCATATGGACGCGATAGGACTTATGCGCGTACACGCTATACAAGGCAGGGTTATAGACCAGCGCCACATCGATGCCCCGCCGGTCGTTCGATTCATCATGGATGACCTTGTATCCGCGACCTTTCAAAGCATCCCTGGCGATCAGGTCGTACACTACGGCGCGGTTCTCCACCTCGCTCAAACCAAGGATCGCCAATCCTTGCGGATGCAGATCTTTCCCCATTTCGGAGATCACCTTGGCATTCTGGTCCAGCTTGCGGAAGTAACGCTCACCGTTCCAGAGTTTGCTGCCATTGGGGGTGAACTCCTCGTCGTTAACGTTTGGGGTATCAATGGTATCGAACAAGTTCTCAATGTTATAAAAGCCCACCAACGCAGGGATGTATTGTGCCTTTTTGGCTTGGGCAAAGCCGCCCGTGGCAACGGCGATCGAGGCGAACAACAGGAAGGACCGGGGACGTGCGAACATGGATGATCAATTCGTTGGGTTGCCGAAAGTAGTGGATCGAACCACGGCGGGAGCTCAAGGAAGGTGGAAGGTCACTAGGACACGAGCGGACGTTGCCAATTATTGTGCCGGAAAGGACAAGGGATGCCGGTCATTGTAGAGCCGCATGAAGCGGAACAATGCTTCGTCCCTGTTGCGACTCTTCTTAGGCAGCGCGCGGAATTCCTCCAGGAGCACGGGATCGTGCTGCAGGGCTTGGTCCAGGCCGCTGGCATTGAACGGCAGGTAATTCCCCGTTTCCATGTCGAGCAGTTGTTGCACCAGAACGGTCCTCAAGGTACTTCCATACGGTTGGCCATAGCTGCTCATGTACGGGTTCCAATCACGGTAGGTCTGTTCCACCACCATGTGCGACAGGCTGCCCATGAGCCCGATGCGGAAGAATCCGTTCCCACCTGCGATATACACAACATCATTCTGGCAAAAGCCCCAGATCCGCTGAAGGTCAACGGTGCGCTGCTCACCGGTATCCGGTTGCCAATGGAGCGTGCCTCGCGCCTGTCTTATGTCCCGGACAGCCAGCCCTTGTGCATCGTGTAGTTCTTCCAACGGTACGCTCGGTTTGTTGTACTTGAAGTCGCTGAAACGCAAGTAGATCCCGTCACGCAGATCCATTCCACCGAAATACTCCGAGGTCTGGCAGAAAGAAAGCCCGCACGTGGACCAGACCAGAACTGTCAAGAATTTGCGCAGGGTCTTGGACTTCATCTCAATGTGCGGATCATGGCCACCACTTCCTCCGGTGCTTGAGCATGTACCCAATGGCCTGCATAGGGAATGGTCTCCACGGTGCTGTTCGGGAATTGTTCTTTGATCGCCGGAAGGTCTTCACGTTGGATGTAATCGCTAGCACCGCCACGAATGAAGAGTGTTGGGACCCGCACCACTTCCGGACCGATCGCAGCCAGGATCGCGGGTAGATCTCGCTTTAGCAATGGGGCGTTCACACGCCATCCGAATTGGTCTTCGGTTTTCCAGTACAAGCTCTTCATCAAGAACTGCACAACGCCGGGTTCCTTGATCGTTCCAGCCAACTGTGTCTCTACTTCCTTACGCGTGCGCCCCGTGGAGATGTCTGCCGAGATCAACGCGTCGATGATGTGTGCGTGATTGTCCTCATGCTCACGCGGACTGATATCAATGACCACAAGGTGTTCCAAAAGCTGAGGCCATTGTTGCGCGAAGACCATGGCCACTTTACCGCCCATGCTGTGGCCTACCATGAAAATATCCTTCAACCCGAGCGTCAACACCAAGGCATGTACATCGGCTGCCATGATCGGATACGAAGTCCCATCGGTGTGTGGCGAACGTCCATGATCACGCAAGTCCACGAGGATCACATCGAAAGGTTCCGCATTGTGCACCGATGGTTCCGCAAGTTCTTTCGCTACGCTTCCCAGATTATCGGAACTACCGAAAAGTCCGTGTAGCAGGATCAGCGGTGTGGCACCTTGCGGGCCGAGGCGACGATAGTGAAGTGGAACGGTCATAGGAGAATCTGGAAATTAAGAGAATAATGAAACTAAGAGAATGAAATTCCTAGTTCCGATCTCGCGCATTGGCAATTTCCACATTCCCTTCATTCTCTTCATTTGCACATTCCTATTCTTCTCCCCGAAGACAACGCAAATAGAGTTGCACGGTATTTTCCAGACCGAACGTGAGGGCATCGCAGATCAGTGCATGTCCGATGGATACTTCGAGCAAGCCATGAACGTTCTGATTGAAGTAGCCCAGGTTCTCCCGGTCCAGATCATGTCCAGCGTTCAATCCCAAACCGAATTCCGCGGCACGGTGCGCAGCTTGCGCAAACGGAACTACGGCGGCCGCACGATCAATGGGGAACTGTTGTGCGAAGGGTTCGGTGTAGAGTTCAATGCGCTCGGTACCGGTATCTGCAGCAAATGCGATCTGCTCAGGATCTGTACCCATGAATAATGAAGTTCGTATCCCTTCACCCTGGAAACGGGCTACCACGTCCTTAAGGAACGTTTGTTGCTCGCGCGCATCCCAACCTGCGCTACTGGTTAGCACTCCGGGCGGGTCGGGCACCAAGGTCACTTGGCCGGGCCTTACCTCCAAAACCAGTGCGATGAACTCGGCGTCGGGATACCCTTCGATGTTGAACTCCGTGGTAAGCACCTTGGCCAATCCACGCACATCGGATCGGCGAATATGGCGTTCGTCGGGTCGCGGATGTACCGTGATCCCTTGTGCCCCGTACCGCTCAATATCCAAAGCCGTTCGCACCACATCTGGGTTGTTCGCACCTCGAGCATTGCGCAAGGTGGCGAGCTTGTTTATATTCACGCTGAGCCGGGTCATGCCGTGTTCACTTACTTTGTACGTTCGCAGGGTGCCCAAAAGTAAGGGTGCCGCCCCAGCGATAACCAGAAGAGCATGCATGCCATCGATCTAATAACGCAGGACATACCCCCACTACGCCCCAAGGACGATGTGGGTCGTGCGTTGGACTGGATGGAAGAGTTCAAGGTGGGCCATTTGCCGGTGGTGGACAATGGACGACTGGTGGGCATGGTGAAGGATCAGGACCTGATCGATCGCAATGACCCGCACGGCTCGGTATCCAGCGTTATGGAACAGGTGGAGATCCCTTTCATACGCAGTGGCCAACATATCTATGAGGTGATGAAACTGTTCAGCGAACGCGGCTTGACGGTATTGCCTGTGGTGGATGAGATGGGCCAATACGTAGGTGCGATCACGGAGCACGAAGCGCTGAAACGGTTGACCGAAGTCACGAACATCCATGAGCCCGGTAGCATCGTGGTGCTGGAGATGAACTTGATCGACTACAGTTTGGAACAACTTGCACGGATCGTGGAGGGGAATGGGGCCAAGGTGCTCAGTGTACATAGCCACGCCTTACCGGACACCTCGCGTGTTGAGATCACCTTGAAGATCAACAGGGAGGACATCAGTGACATTCTCCAAAGTTTCGAACGGTATGAGATCCAGGTGAACAGCACATACCAAGGCTCCCGTTTCCATGATGATATGCGCGAACGGTATGACGAACTGATGAAGTTCATCAACCTGTGAACCGTGGCCATGGTCCATGGTTGTGTTCGGTTGCTTGATCGGCCTTGGATGAATGGAGTTCAGAACAGTTCAATGCAGGTATTCGGACAGCTGATAGCTCGTTCAACATTTTGCGGTTCCTCCGTTCTGGTCTTTGGTCTTCTAATGCTTTTGGTCCTGCTTCCGGGCAGGGCACTTTCACAACTAGAGGAACCCCGCATCCGCATCAATGCGATCATGCTTAAGGGCAATAGGGTGACCAAGGAACGGATCATCTTTCGCGAATTGGTTTGTACCGAGGGGGATACGGTTTCCTCCGCAGAAATGTATGAACGCTTCGAACGAAGCCGTCAGAACTTGATGAACACCGGGCTCTTCAACACGGTGAGCGTTCTGCCGTTCTACACAGGGCGCTACGAGGTTACTGTTGAAGTGGTGGTGAACGAACGGTGGTATCTCTGGCCGTCGATCATCTTCGACCTGGCCGACCCGAACTTCAATACGTGGTGGCTAACGAAGGACTTTTCCCGTGTGAACTACGGAGCCTATCTCTACCGGTACAACATGCGTGGTCGCAATGAAACGGGGTATGTACTCGCGCAGTTCGGGTACACCAAGCAGTTCGGTGCACGGTACAAAGTTCCCAACCTGGATCAGCGCCAGCGCTGGGGATTCAATGTGGGCGTTAGCTACGATGAGCAGGCCGAGGTCACTGCGGGTACAGTGGACAACAAGCGCATCCTTCTCCGCAATGACAACGGAAGCAACCGCGACCAATGGAAGGCCGATATTGAAGTCACTCTTCGCCGCAGCCATGATGTGCGTCACTACTTCCGCGCGAAATTCACCCAAGCCGAAGTGACCGATACGATCGTTCAAGTCGCGCGCGATTACTTCAATGGAAGCAGCACCGATTCCCACTTTATTTCACTGGGCTATTCCGTCGTGCATGACAAGCGTGACTCAAGAGTTTTCACGCGCACCGGTCAATACCAAGAGCTGCGGATCGACCGGATCGGGATCGGTCTGTTGAGCAAGGCCGCACCGGACATCACCACGGTCTACGGCACCACGAAGCACTGGTGGAAGGTGCATGATAAATGG
>Ga0154020_10007090_pt1 | contig 13111 bp, 9 predicted proteins | sample Klosneuvirus_201_FD_109709 | JGI IMG/M metagenome (GOLD analysis project Ga0154020, IMG submission 109709) | Active sludge microbial communities from wastewater, Klosterneuburg, Austria - Klosneuvirus_20160825_MG | ecosystem: Engineered > WWTP > Aerobic digester > Activated sludge | place... | reverse complement strand
TCGTCCAGCACCTTCACCATCAGCTCGACGTTCGGTGCCGAGAAGAACCAGAAGTAGCCGCTGTCGGCGGTGAGCGCGATGGCCGTCCCCACGCCGGTGGAGCCGTCGTTGTAGTTCTTCCAGGTGACCGTGCTCGCGAAGCGGCCGCCGCTCAGGCAGAGGGTGCCGCCCGAGGTGGCGCACGCGCCGCCTTCCGCGGGAGTCGCGAGCCCGCCGTTCGGCCCGTTCTGCGCCTCGAGCATCGCTCCGGCGAGCTGGAGGGACGCCAGCTGACCGTACGTCGCCGGCGCGTCCGCACGCGCCGCGTCCGCAAGAGCCGACCTCACGGCCCCGGCCGCCGGCCTTCCCGCGAAGGCGTTGACATCGGTCAGGCTGGCCTGCGTTCCGGGCGGATTGACGTAAGTCTTGACCGCGCCCGTCAGGGTGTCCGTCACCGTGACGGTGTAGCCCACGTCGGAGAGCGCGCCGTACAGGACCCAGAACTTCCCGTTCACGTCCCGCCCGTCGAGGATCTTGATCACGAGCTCGATGTTGTTCGCGCTGAAGAACGTGAAGGTGCCCGAGTCCGAGGTCACGGCCGTCCCGATGCCGGAGCCCGTCTGGTGACCGTGGTACTGGTCGGTGTAGCTCACCCTCACCTGGAAGCGCCCGTTCGACTGGAGGCACAGCGTGCCGGGACCCGCCGAGGCGCAGCCGTTCGTCCCGACGACGGTCTGCGTCAGGACGGCCGAGGTCGACCCTGCGAAGCTGGCATCGCCGCCGTAGACCGCGGTGATCGAATGGAGCCCGACGACGAGGCTGGACGTCGAGAGGCTGGCGGAGCCCGACGACAGGCTTCCGGTGCCGAGCGTCGTCGCGCCGTCCATGAAAGTCACGGTGCCCGTCGGCGTGCCGCCCGCTCCCGCGACAGACGCCGTGAACGTGACGGACTGTCCGGCGGTGGCCGGGTTCAGGGAGGAGGTCACGACGGTCGTCGTCGGTTTCGTCACCACCACCTCGTCGAGCGGGGAAGAGGTGCTCCCCGCGATGGCGCCGCTACCGGCGTAGACCGCGGAGATCGGGTGGCTCCCCGCCGAGAGCGCGGACGTGGTGAACGTGGCGACCCCGCCCGAAAGCGTGCCCGAGCCGAGCGTGGCGGCCCCGTCCTTGAACGTGACCGTGCCGGTCGGCGTTCCGGCGGACGAGGCGACGGTGGCCGTGAAGGTGACGGCATCACCGAGGGCGGCCGGGTTCTTCGAGGACGTCAGCGCCGTCGTGGAGGCGGGGAGGCCGCTCACGACCTGCTTCAGGATTCCGGAAAAGCTGGGGAGGAAGTTCACGTCACCGAAGTAGAAGGCGACGATGTCGTGCGTTCCCGCCGTGAGGGCGCTCGTGGTGAACGACGTCTCGCTGAGGAAGTTCAGCGCGCCAGCCCCGAGGACCGTGTTCCCCTCACGGAACTGGACGACTCCCGTTGCGGTGGGCGTCGGAACGCCGGTGACGACGCGGGCCCGGAACGTCACCGCCCCGCCGACGACCGATGGGTTCGGGTCGGATGTGAGGACGGTGGTGTTCGAGAGGGTGCCGCCGCCGACGCCGGGCGGGCCAGGGGCGAACGTCCCCAGCGTGTAATTCGTCGTGAAGGCGCCGACCTGCGCCCCACGGCGCGGCCGGTCTCCCTGTTGCCCGTCGACCTCGTGGACCACGATCGTGAACGTGCCGCCCGAGGGGACGTTGACCGAGAACGTCTGCGGGAGGCCGATGCCCGGGCTCGAGCCCGGGTCGGCGAGGTAGTTCAGCGACGGGTCCGGCGGGAAGAAGCCGTTCGCGTCATACGAGACCACCATCGTCGTGAAGGGCTCGTCCTCGGCGTTGATCGTCGCGGTCACCTGGTAGCAGATTGGGCCGTCCGTGGTGTTCGAGACGCTGTAGGCATCGTACTGGCGGAAGCCGAAGAGATCGACGACGTTTGGATTCGCCTTCGGCGCGGCGCACGTCGCGACGATGCCGTCGCGGATCAGCCGGTCGAACTGGAAGCCCGTCGTCCCTTCCGGGCCCGGCGACCCGAGCGTCCGCGTCACGTTCAGGGTGTTCGGTCCGCAGGGACCGTTCAGGACGAACGAGTAGCTCTGACCTGTTCCCGCGCCGGTCAGCGGCTCCATGACGACCAGGGTGAAGGGGCCCGGGGCCGCGGTGAACGAGAAGTTCTGGAGGACCTGGGTGGAGCCGGAGTCCGCGAGGTAGTTGAGCGACGCGTCGGTCGGGTCGAAGCCCCCCGCGTCGTAGACCGCCGCGGCGACGACGTTCGCGTTCACGGTCGTCGCGCTGATGGTGTAGCACTGCGGCTGTGTGGTCGGGTTGACGAAGCGATAGGCGTCGTATTGCCGAGGGGCCGAGAACGAGAGCCCCGGGTTGCTCTTCGGCACCGCGCAGCTCGAGGGCGCGTCGTTCAGGAACAGGGCCGTCATCGACGAACCGGTCGACGGCGTGAACGTCAGTCCCGCGGCCGGCGGGGCGCCATCCAGCGTCTCGTTGACCGAGGCGCACTGCGCGAGCGCCCCCTGCGACACGAACAGCGGTGAAACGGCGAGCAGGGACGCCGCCAGGGACCGTACGAGAGCTCTCACGTGGAACTCCTCCTTCGAAATTTGGACAGAGTCTACGACTCCTCGGCATCCGAGAGAATCGGGCGACCCGGATGTCTCCTGGGACGAGTGCAATGCTCGTACCGCATCGATCCGGTGCGGGGATCACACGGAGAGCGCCTGCGCGGGCGCCGGCGGCGTGCTGGTGAGTGTGTGGTGCGAGGGTGTTGGGGACGCACACACACCCACTTCGTGGATGAGCTATCGCCCCGGGAGCTTCCTGCCCTCTTCGAGCCAGCCTTTGAGGTCGTGGAGCGACCGTTCCCAGCCGGGTCCGAGGCCCGTTCGATAGCCGTCCCAGCCGGGTTCGTCGCGGAGCCCTTCCTGTCGCACCGAGACGACGACGCCGCGGTCGGACGGCGAGAACTCGACGGTCAGGCGCATCGGCCCGAACTCCTCGCCCTCGGGCGTCGTGAAGACGAGGTTCGTCACCACGAACCGGATTCCGGGGTCGAACTCCTCGAACGCGCCGAGGACCTGATAGCCGGCGTCGGAGTCGGGGTCGGCGTACCAGCCGAGACCCCAGTTCCCCCCCAGACGGCGGCCGATGACCGCGCCGTCGGCGAACCAGCTGAGGACCTGCGAGACATCGACGAAGGCCTCGAAGGCCTCCTCGGCGGTGGACTCGACGACGATCCGGCGGACGATCTCGGACATCGAAAAGCATCTTAACCGCCGTGCGAGAATCCTCGGATGGTTCCAGGCCTTAGGGAGACCTTCGGCGCGGCCGTGTCCGACGCGTGCCGCCGCCTTTTCGACCTCGACCCGCCGCGCGTCCTCCTCGAGGCGCCGCCGAAGGTGGAGCTGGGCGATCTCGCCACGCCCGTGGCTTTCGATCTGGCGAAGCGCCTGAAGCGCCCGCCGCGGAAGATCGCGGAGGAGCTGGCCAAGGCGCTCGTCCTCCCGGACCTCGTCACCCGCGTGACGGTCGAGGGGGGCGGCTACATCAACCTCTTCGTCGACCGGCCGCGCGTCCTCGCCGCGATGCTCGCGCCGCTCGCCACGCCCGCGAGCGGTGCCGGAAAGCTGATCGTCGAGCACACGAACATCAACCCGAACAAGGCCGCGCACATCGGGCACCTCCGGAACGCCGTCCTCGGGGACGTGCTCGTCCGGAACTTCCGGCGCCTCGGCCGGAGGGTCGAGGTGCAGAACTACCTCGACGACACCGGCGTCCAGGTGGCCGACGTCGTGGTGGGCCTCACGCACGCGGACGAGCTGGTCGACTCTCCCGCCGGACCTGCGCTCGCGAGCGAGATCCGCCAGCACCTCGCTCACGGCGGCGACCCGCGCCGGCTGGGCGACCTCACATGGGATCTCTACGCGTTGGTCGGGAAGACCTACGCCCAGCGGAAGGACCTGGAGGAGAAGCGCCGCGACACGCTGCACATCATCGAGTCCTCTGCCCTCGAGCGCGAGATGTCCGACGCCGAGCGCGCCACCGCTAATCTGGCGTCCGCGCTCGCGGAGGCCGTCGTCCGCTCCCACCTCACCACCATGCGGCGCATCGGCGTCGCCTACGACGTCCTGCCGCGCGAGAGCGACATCCTGGCCCGCCACTTCTGGACGAAGGCGTTCGAGCTGCTGAAGGCCGCGGGCGCGACCCACCTCGAGTCGGAGGGGAAGAACGCCGGCTGCTGGGTGATGCGCCTGGAGGGGGCCGCCGACTTCGCGGGGATGGAGGACGCCGACAAGGTCCTCGTCCGCTCGAACGGCACGGTCACCTACACGGGAAAAGACGTCGCGTACCAGCTGTGGAAGCTGGGCGTCCTCGGCGTCGATTTCGAGTACGAGCCGGCGCCCTACCGGAAGGCCGACGGAAGCCCCGAGTTCCTCGCCACGGACGGCGTCTCGCCGCTCTACCGGACCCGCCGGGACGCGACCGGCGCCGACCCATCGGCGAAGGGGAAGTTCGGCGGCGCGACCGCGGTCATCAACGTGATCGACGTTCGCCAGTCGTACCCCCAGAAGGTGGTGAAGGAGGCCGTCCGCCGCGCCGGCTTCCCGGCCGAGGCTGACCGCTCGGTCCACTTCTCCTACGAGATGGTCGCGCTGACGCCTCCGTCGGCCGAGGCGCTCGGGGTGGAGCTCTCGGACGAGGACAAGGCCCGCCCCTTCATCGAGATGTCGGGGCGCAAGGGGCTCGGAGTCAAGGCCGACGACCTTCTCGACCGCCTCATCGAGAAGGCCACGCAGGCCGTGAAGTCGCGCACCGAGGGCGAGGTGGAGCGGGGGCGCGCCGAGGCGATCGCCATCGGCGCCCTCCGCGTCTACATGACCCGCTTCTCGCGCAACAAGGTGATCGCGTTCGACTTCGACGAGGCTCTCGCTTTCGAGGGCGACACCGGTCCCTACCTCCAGTACGCCGCGGTGCGGGCCGCGAACATCTTCCGGAAGCTCGAGGCGCAGGGCCTTCCCGGCCACCTGTCGGCAGACGAGATCGCCTCTCTCGCGTCGATCCCCGCCGAGCACCTCGACGACCAGCTCTGGGACGTTCTGCGGACGTGCGGCCGGACGATGGAGACGTTCGAGAAGGTGGCCGAGTCGCTGGAGGTCTCCATCCTCGTGCGGCACGCGCTGGCCACGGCCGGGGCGTTCCATCACCTCTACCACACGCACCCCATCCTCCAGGCGCCCAGCGAGGAGAGCCGCCGGGCGCGGCGCGCGGCGCTGCAGATCGTGGCGCACCATCTGCGCGAGGTCCTCGGCGTCCTGGGCGTGCCGATTCCAGAGAGGATGTGATGGCGAAGCGCGAGGTGCAGTACGTCTCGAAGACGCCGGCCATCCTCCCGGAGGCGGGCGCGCTCATCGAGAGGATCTTCCGGGAGGAGCTCGACCTCCCGATGGCCGACCGGATCGAGCGCGAGCGCGATCTCGCGGCTGCGGCCTATGACGAATCGCGCGACGTGATCGAGACCGCCGAGCTCGACGGGAAGCTCGTGGGCGCCGTGGTCGTCACCCACGACGACATCCCGGTTCCCGGCGCCCGTCTGCTGTGGCTGGGTGTGGATGCGTCCTACCGGGGCCGCGGCATTGGCCGCCACCTGGTGCTACGAGGCGTGGAGGCCTGCCGGCAGCGGCGCCTCCCGGCCCTGCGCGCCCGCACCCTGGCCGTCTCACCCGCCTTGCCCCACGTCTTCTGGATGCACGGCTTTCGCGTGATCGACTTCGGCCCCGCGATGATGGCGGGCAAGCCCCGCGAGACGATCCTCTTCGAGAAGCGGTTCGGACCGCCCTCCATCTCGATATGCTAGCCGGCGCCGTCGTCCGCCTCCGTCCCGTTCACGAGGACGACCTCGACTGGCTCACGACCGAGTGCGGCAAGCCGTCGGCCTTCGGGGAGTTCGAGCCGTACCTCCTCGGCGAAGCCGAGGCGCTCCGCGCCGACTGGCAGATTGACGGCCTCCTCTCGGACGAGAGGACGCGGCTCGTCATCGAGGACCGGACGGGGAAGAGGATCGGCATCGCCGGCATCGACGGCCTCGACGTCCTCTCCCGCGTGGCGCGCATCAGCGCCACGATCCTCGACCCGCATCAACGTGGTAAGGGCCTGGGCACCGACGCCCACCGGACCCTCGTCACCTATCTCTTCCGCCACCGCGGCCTCCAGCGCGTGGAGGCCTTCGTCCCGGTCGGCAACGTCGCGGCCCGCTCCGTGCTGAAGCGACTCGGCTTCGCCGAGGAAGGTGTCCTCCGGAGCCGCCTGTTCGCGCACGGGCACCGGCACGACGTCGTCGCCGTGGGCCTCCTCGCCGAGGACTGGGCGAAGCGGATGGGATCCGAGACCCTGGGGATCTAGGCTCAGCCGGGCGGTATCGCGTCGCCCACGCGGGCGAGCCGTACCGAGCTGTCCAGGGCGGGTGAGGTGTGGCTGCCCAGCACGTAGACCACGATGTCGCCGCGCTGGAGGAGCCCCTCGTCCACGAGCGCGGCCTCCGCCAGCCGCTGGAGGTCGAAACCGTCTTTCAGCAGGCGAGGCCTCACGCCCCAGTAGAGGGCCAGCTGCCGCAAGGTCCCCTCGCTCGGGGTGAAGGCCACGATCGGCGCGCGAGGCCTCTCGTCCGAGAGGAGACGCGCCGTCTCCCCGCTGACCGTGAAGATCACGATGGCCCGGGCGCTCGAGACCCGCGCGGCCTCGGCCGCCACGCGCGAAAGGACCGGACCGAAGCCGGTCCCCGGAAGGACGGGGCCACGCAGCGGCCGGTCGAACGGGTAGAGGTGCTCCTCGGTCGCCACCGACACCGAAGCCATCCGGCGCACGGTTTCCACCGGGTACTTCCCGACGGCCGTCTCACCCGAGAGCATCACGGCGTCGGTGCCGTCGAGGATCGCGTTGGCCACGTCCGTGACCTCGGCCCTCGTCGGAACGGCGTTTTCGGTCATCGACTCCAGCATCTGGGTCGCGGTGATCACGAGCTTGCCGACCCGGTTGGCGCGCTCGATGATCTGCTTCTGGTAGGCCGGGATCATGTCGAGCGACATCTCGATCCCGAGATCCCCGCGGGCCACCATGACGCCGTCGGCGACCTCCACGATCTCGTCGATCGCCGCCACGGCCTGCGGTTTCTCGATCTTGGCCACGATCGGGACGAGGCGCCCCTCGGATTGCATCAGGGAGCGGAGGTCCAGCACGTCCTGCGCCCGGCGCACCATGGAAAGCGCGACGAAGTCCACGCCGAGAGCCAGCCCGAACCGGACGTCCTCCCGATCCTTCGGCGTCATGGACGCCGTGGTCAGCGCGGCACCGGGAAGGTTGATCCCCTTGTGGGACGAGAGGACGCCGCCGTCCTCGACGTCGCAGAGAATCTCGCTTCCCGCCACCTCGCGTACGACCACGGTGATCCGACCCTCGTCCAGGAGGATCCGCGCTCCGGGAGCCACGTCTTCCGCCAGCTGCTCGTAGTCCGTCGACACCAGGCCCTCGGTCCCCTCGACCTTCCGGGTCGTGATCACGAGCCGGGACCCCTGCGGCACCGCGATCACCCCCTTCACGAGGCCGATCCGTACCTTCGGCCCCTGGAGGTCCTGGAGGACGGCCACCGCCCGGCCGGCGCGCGTCGCCGCCTCGCGGACGTGCCGGTAGGTCTCGGCGTGGCCCTCCTGGGTGCCATGAGAGAAGTTCAGCCGGACGGCGTCCAGCCCGGCGGCGATCATCCGGTCGAGGACCGCGGGTTCGCGGGAGGCGGGCCCCAGTGTGGCGAGGATCTTCGTGCGCCGCGAGGTCATGCGGCGATCTCAGTCCGGCAGCATGACGATCAGGTACTTGCTCCCGCGCCAGAACTGCGCGGCGTCCTTCACCTTCAGGACGGACGCGTTCGGCCCCGTCTCCGACAGCTCGTAGCTCTCCTTCGGGTGATCGGACAGCACCTTCAGCTTCTTCGCGGCGACCTCGATCGGGAACTCCGACTCCTTCGTGATGTCGATCTCGTGGAACAGCTCGGGGTCGAACTTGCCGGTGCGGAGCCAGCCCCCGCCCAGCCCCAGGACGGAGCCCTTCTTCTCGATGAGCCCCTTGTCCCTGAGGACCTGCTTCTTCGCGAACGCGACGTAGCCCTTGTTCAGCTCCTTCGTCTGCGACTCGATCGTCCCTTCCTTCTCCTTGATCTGTCCTTCCTGCTCCTGGATGGTCCCGGCCTGCTCCTCGACCGTCTTGGTGAGGTTCAGCACCTTCTCCTCGAGCGTGGCGATGAGCTTCTCCTTCTCCTGGAGCGAGTTCTGGAGCTCGTCGATGAGCATGGTGAGGACGGACGCGTGATGCATCAGGGCGCCGCTCGCCTGACCCTGCGCCTTCGCGCGCGCCTCCGCGTCGTTCTTCTCCTTCTCCAGCTTTTCCAGCTTCGCCAGGTTCTCCTTCACCGCCTTCTTGATGATCGTGAGCTCCTGCGCGAGGCGCTCCCTCTGGCTGGCCTTGCCTTTCCCTTCCTGGACGATGTCGATGGAGCTCTGGATGGCCTTCAGCTCCTTGCCGCGCAGCTCGGCCAGGCTCTTCTCGACCTCTGCCAGCGTGTCCTGCATCTCGTTCGAGGCCGAGCCGGTCTTCGCGACCGTCTCCTCGAGCTTCTTCTTGTCCTCGGTCAGCTGGACCTTCTCCTTCTTCAGCTGATCCAGCTCCTTCTTCGAGGTGCAGGACGTTGAAAACAGCGCGACGAAAGCGACGGACAGAAACACTCGCACGGGAATCGAACGCATCGGATACTCCTCTCGCAAAAGCCGCCCTAAGAGTATCAGCCCTTAGGGTTTAAACTCCGCCGAGGGCATTCGAATGAACATCTGCATGGTCGGCACGGGCTACGTCGGCCTCGTCACCGGCGCGTGCCTGGCCGACTTCGGGATGGACGTGACCTGCGTCGACAAGGACGAGACGAAGATCGAGCTCCTGAAGAGGGGCATCTCCCCCATCTACGAGCCGGGGCTCGAGGAGCTGATCCACAAGAACGAGAAGGCGGGACGGCTCCGGTTCACGACCGATCTCGCGAAGGCCGTGGAGCGCTGCCTGGTCCTCTTCATCGCGGTGGGGACGCCGCCGAAGGCGGACGGCTCGCCCGACCTGTCGTTCATCTTCCAGGTGGCCGAGTCGATCGCCGAGCACATGAACGGCTACAAGGTCGTCGTGACCAAGTCCACGGTGCCGACGGGCACCGGCGCGCAGATCGAGGAGATCCTGAGGAGCCGGAACGGGCGCTTCAAATTCTCGGTCGTGTCGAACCCCGAGTTCCTCCGCGAGGGGTCGGCCATCGAGGACTTCATGCGCCCCGACCGCGTGGTGATCGGCTCGCGCGACGAGGAGGCCATCGCCATCGTGAAGGACGTCTACTCGCCCCTCACGATCTCCGGGGTGCCGTTCGTGGTGACGGACGTGGAGTCGGCCGAGCTGATCAAGTACGCGTCGAACGGTTTCCTGGCCCTGAAGATCTCGTTCATCAACGAGATGGCGGCCATGTGCGAGAGGATGGGAGCCGACGTGAAGGACGTGGCCCGCGGCATGGGCCTCGACAAGCGGATCTCACCTCACTTCCTGCTGCCGGGCCCGGGCTATGGCGGCTCGTGCTTCCCGAAAGACTCCTCCGCCGTGGTCGACCTGGCCACGAAGCACGGCTACCGGTTCCAGATCATGGAATCGGTCCTGGCCGTGAACGAGGCGGTGAAGGCCCGGATGATCGAGAAGGTCCTGTCGGTGGCGGGAGACGTCTCCGGCAAGCGAGTGGCGGTGCTGGGCCTCGCCTTCAAGCCCGAAACGGACGACATCCGGGAGAGCGCCAGCCTGAAGCTGATCCACGACCTCCAGTCTCGGGGCGCCACCGTCTGCGCGTACGACCCCGCCGCCATGGAGAACGCGCAGAGGGAGCTGACGGGCGTGGAGTTCGCGACCGACCCTTACGCCTGCGCCGACGGCTCCGACGTCCTCGTGCTGGCCACGGACTGGAACCAGTTCCGCAAGCTCGACCTCGAGCGGCTCGCGCGGACGATGAAATCGAAGAGCTTCGTCGACCTCAGGAATCTCTACGAGCCGAAGGAGATGAAGCGGCTAGGCTGGAGCTACGTGGGGGTGGGCCGCGCGTAGCCTGACCGGGAGTGAAGAGGGAAGAGCCTACTTCTTCCGGCGGTAGATCAGGACGCGCTCGGTGACGTCGCCGGCGGCTCGGATGGTCTGGAAGCGGGTCATCACCTCGCCGTCGTCCGTCACGGTGAAGTGGGTGGTCTGGACGGTGTCCATGAGGTTCGTCTGTTTCAGCCGCACGATCTGCTCGAGAAGGCGGCCTCCGGCCTTCCATTCCATGCTGATGGTGGCCGTCTGCCCCTTGGCCACCTCGCGCTGCACGGGTTTGCCGTCGATGCTCACGACCAGGACCTCCCCCACCATCGCGCCGTCGTAGAGGCGTGAGAACCTGAACTCACGACCTCGAGGCACCTCGATCTTGAGGTCGATCATCTTCTGCGATTCCGGGACGTTCTTGCTCGACTTCTCGTCCAGCTTCCACACCCCCTCGATCGGCATGAGGGCGGCGAGCCCCGGGGCAGCCCAGATCGCGCACACGAGCGCAACCGCGAGAAACCTGACGCCTCTCTTCATTCCCTCTCCCTTCGCTCCGTTCCGTATTCTGCACCTAAAATCCCTCGATGCGAATCGTTGTCACCGGCGCCGCCGGGTTTCTGGGGAGTCATCTCACGGACCGCCTCCTGGCCGAAGGCCATGACGTCATCGGGCTGGACAACCTCATCACGGGAGACGTCCGGAACATCGGCCACCTCGCCGGAAACACCCGGTTCCGCTTCGTCCACCACGACGTCACCGAGTACATCTTCCTCGACGGGCCCGTGGACGCCATCCTCCACTTCGCCTCGCCCGCCTCGCCGATCGACTACCTGCAGATCCCGATCCAGACGCTGAAGGTGGGCGCGCTCGGGACCCACAAGGCCCTGGGCCTCGCGCGGGCGAAGAAGGCCCGGTTCCTCCTGGCCTCCACGTCCGAGGTCTACGGCGACCCGCTCGTCCACCCGCAGCCGGAGACGTACTGGGGCAACGTCAACCCCGTCGGCCCGCGCGGCTGCTACGACGAGGCGAAGCGCTTCGCCGAGGCGATGACCGTGGCGTACCGCAACTTCCACAAGGTGGACACGCGGATCGTCCGGATCTTCAACACCTACGGTCCAAGGATGCGTCCGAACGACGGCCGCATCGTCCCGTCCCTCATCGGCCAGGCCCTCCGGAACGAGCCCCTCACCGTCTTCGGCGACGGCACCCAGACCCGCTCGTTCTGCTACGTGAAGGACCTCATCGAGGGGATCTACCGGCTCCTCCTCTCCGACGTCACCGACCCGTGCAACATCGGGAATCCGCACGAGCTCACCGTGATGAAGTTCGCCGAGACCATCCGCGAGCTGACCGGGAGCACGTCGACGATCGTCCACAAGCCGCTCCCCGTGGACGACCCGAAGCAGCGCCGCCCCGACATCACGCAGGCGAAGGCGCGGCTCGGCTGGGAGCCGACCGTCGAGCTGACGGAAGGGCTGCGGAATACGATCGCCTACTTCCGGGAGCGTTGAAGGGGAAACCCGTCTGGCGGGTTTCCCACGCCCGACGCCGTCGGCTTCCCGGGGGGCGCTACTCGCTGCCCCCCGGACCCCCCAGGTTCGTCGTTCGTTTGCCCACGGGCGTCGGGCTCCCTTCCCCTCGGCCGCTGGTTCGCGGCCTTGCGGTCCTTCCCGGCAGATCCTCAGAAGCGGTAGAAGATCGAGGCGGAGAGCTGCCGGGACGCGCGCCCCAGGTCGAAGCTGAGGTCGATCGAGATCCTCCCGTCCAGCGTGGCCCCCACGCCACCGGAGAATCGGTCGTCGCTCCGGCCGCCGTCGAACACCTGCCGGACGGACGACGAGAACGGCGGGTCGACGAGGTCGTAGGTGGCCGTGTCATCGCGGGCCACGAGGTCGGCCGTCACGCCATGCGCCGGCTCGCGGTGGTAGCCGAGCCGGAAGGCGAGCCGGAGCCGGTCCGCGGCGGCCACGTATTCGACGCCGAAGCGCGGCACGATGACATCCTTCCCTCGCGAGAGGTCGGCGAAGGCGCGGACCGTCTGGTCGCTCCCCGCGACCACGGCCTCGTAGGGGACGACCGACAGCGGGGCGTCCGAGACCTGGCTGTAGCGCACCCACTGCCCTTCGACCGCCAGCGTGAGGCCGGGCAGGGGCTGGGAGGCCAGCCCGACGGCGACGTCGCCCGGCACGCCAAACGCGAACGTCCGCTCGGCGGCGAGACCCGGCGGGACGTCGCCCGAAAGGACGAGCGTTCCCTCGCGACGCCTCGAGAAGCGTGCCGAGGCGCCGGCCGTCAGGACACCTCGCGGCAGGACATCGGCATGAACGCCCATGACGACGCCGAACGAATCGCCGTCGAGGCCTCGAACCTCCATGTTCTGCGTAAAGCGGGCGATCTGGAGGGCCGACACGAACGTCCGGCTGACGATCCGGTGCGGGCCCGCCGCGTCCCCGCTCACGTCGAAGGCGATGCGGCTCATCGTGAGACCGAGCCCGAAGCGAAGGCGCTCGCTCACCCGGTACGCGAGCGACAGGCCGAGGAGGCGATTCTTCAGTGCCACGGAGCCGTACTCGCGGTACTCGTAGAGGATGTCCCTCCGCGTCGTCCCGCCTCCGGAACGGTTGTCCCGCAGCTCGATGTAGGCGTAGCCGTCCTCGCCCGGATCGGCGCGGAACCCGAGGTTCTCGGCATAGGTGACCGCGGCGACGAAGCGCGACGAGATCGGCACGACGACGCCGGCGTACTCGACGGCCGACCGGGTGTCGGAGAGCCCGGAGCTCGTGGCCCGGACGGGGGGATACGGCGCGACGAAGGACGCTCCGGTCGCGGTGGCGCGGGCCGTCGCGAGGTCGATCTGGTTGTCGAAGCGCTTCAGCGAGACGCCCGCCTCGACGGACGAGAGGAGACCCAGCCCGGCCGGGTTCGCGAACGCGGCGGTGGCGTCGTCGGCGAT
>Ga0154020_10007089_pt1 | contig 13112 bp, 9 predicted proteins | sample Klosneuvirus_201_FD_109709 | JGI IMG/M metagenome (GOLD analysis project Ga0154020, IMG submission 109709) | Active sludge microbial communities from wastewater, Klosterneuburg, Austria - Klosneuvirus_20160825_MG | ecosystem: Engineered > WWTP > Aerobic digester > Activated sludge | place... | reverse complement strand
GGCGGCGGCGGCCGCAGCGGCGGCGGTGGCTACGGTGGTGGCGGCGGACGCGAGCGCAGCAACCGCTACTAACCTTCGGGTTGATTTCAGGGTGCGGGGTTCGTGAAAGCGAATCCCGCGCTTTTTTCTTTTGAGTATCCGGGACGATTTGCCTGCTGGCGGTTCCGGATAACGGCAGACCACAGCAGGCGCGAGTCGAATGATTTTGCAGAGAGAATTGAATGAGCCAGCAGGAACAACACATTGAGTTGGAAGGCCGGATTTTGACCGTGCTCGCGGGAACCATGTTTCGCGTCGAGCTCGACAACAAGCATCAGGTGCTCGCCACCATTTCGGGCAAGATGCGCAAGCGCTTCATCCGCTTGACGGCCGGGGATCGCGTAAAGATGGAGATGTCGCCCTACGACCTGAACAAGGCGCGCATCACTTACCGTCTCGGTTAATCGAGCGCTACGCCGGCGCCTGTTGACTGCGGCGCGTCAGCCAGCCGGCCAGCCACGTTTCCATCACCAGCACGACCAGCGCCGCCACCAGCAGCCAACGCCAGAGCTTCTGACGTTGCTCAAGCTCGGTGGCCTGTAAGTTAAGTTTCTTCTCCTCGTCCGCTTTCGCGGTCTTCAGTTCAGTCGTCTGCAAGGGCAGGCGTAATCTTTCCAGCTCCTCCAGCGTCATCGGGCTGGTCCGGCTTTCGGCAGGATCCAGGTTCACCGCGAAACGTTGAGTCGAAGTTCCGGAAACGATCGTATAGATGCCGGGAAGTTCGGTTTCCGAGAAGCGTCCCGGTGCCGCGAGCTTGGCTTCGGAACCATCGGGCTTGCGGATGGAAAAGGACTGAGCGGCATTCGTCGCCGAGAGCGGAACTGAATCACCCACGGCGTATTGCGCCAGCTGCGCCTTTACTCCGCCACTGAGATCCAACAGAGAGAAGAGCAGGGGAACAAACTTGGAGGAGAGCGCGAGCTGGCTGTCAGTCGGGTTCCATCCGGAGGTCAGCACCAGGAGCGAACCTTTGCCCGCTGGAATCTGCAGCAGGGCGGGTGCGCCTTTGTCGAATCGTGCGATGATGCGCGCGTCTTTAAATTGGGATGCGTCAATCCGGCGATGTTTCCAGAAGTGGATCTTCGTGAAGTCGCTGAATCGCGGATCGGAAAACGGCGCCAGCAGCGGATGTTCGAAATCGAGCTGTCCCAGCAGGGCGTAACTTCCGCCTTCGGATTCTTCAGCCGCGATGCTGCCGAGTCCCACCAGATCACCAACCGTTCGGGACGAGGCGATCGATTTCATGACGATCAAGGCTGGCTTGCCGGCGGCGAGGAATTCGCGGACGGACGCCGTGGCTTCAGCGGAAAGAACGTCGCCGATGACCAGCAACGGAGCACCGAGAACATCTTCTGCGGGCAATGGCGCACTGGCCGGGCGCGCGATGACTTGAACGTTTTGACGGCGAGTTTCGGGAAACGCGCGTTTCAGATAGTAAAGCAGGCGCTGGGAATCCCGAGGGTCGTCGTCGCCGACGTAGACGACTTTTATCTGATCGGCCTTCGGTGGCACGTAGTGGACAGCGTTGTCGAATTCCTCTTCATCTCCAGCGAGGCGGAGGAATTCTGCTGAGGTTCCAGTGGGAGGTTTGGGTGCGGTGAATACGCGGTTCTGCCCTGGCGGCACGTAGGCGTCGACTGGCGTGCCGGCGAATCCTTTCTCGCCGGGGCGCGCCCAGCCGATTTGAAACTGCTCGCGTTTCGCATCGGAAGCATTTGTGACGCGAAGCTTGATGTCGTTGTCGCCGGAGGGCTTGCCGGAGTCGTCCTGCTCGGCCAGCACTTGCAGACCGGCATTGGTCGGGCGTTTGGTTGCGACGGTTTCAACGGTGACTTCGATGCCGCGGGGCCAGTCGAAGCCTTGCAAGCCGTCCAGCTTCGCTCCTTCCTGCAGGTCGGAGATAATGACGATCTTTCTCGGGCCGGCGGATTTCTCCGGCGCATTCCCGGAGTTGTCTTCCAATGCATCGACGGAGGCGAGCAATCCGTGACCTATGTGCGTGCCGGACCAGCCGGGTTGGGCAGCGGCGATGCGTTCCAAGGCTACGTTGACGCGATCAGAGGAGGGCGTGGCGGACCATTGTTCAAAACTTAGAAGCGGGCGCGCGGTTCGATCGAAAAGATAAACGGCAACTGAATCAGCCGGGGTGGCGCGGCGAACGGCAGCTTCCGCGCGGGCGCGGGCGTCGGCCCAGAGTCCGTCGCGACGCATGCTGGCGCTGGCGTCGAGCAGGACGACCATGCGCTGGCCTTGGCCGGCAGCATTGTCGGCGGCCACCGGTTTCTGGATAAACGGCCGCGCGAAGCCCACCGCGAGGAGGGCCAGCACCAGGCAGCGGAGCAGGAGTAGAAGGATGTTTTCCACCTTGCTCGACCGAGTGACTCGCGGCGGCGTGGGTTGAAGGAACATCAGCGAGCTGAAGGTGACTTTCTCGCGGGAGGTGCGGCGAATGAGGTGAAAAATGATCGGTGCAGCGACCGCGAGCGCGCCAACCAGGAAGAGTGGAGCGAGAAAGCTCATGCACCGCCAATTGAGAATCGAATGCGGCGAAATGCAAACGGCAAATGATTAACTGGCTTGAATTTACAGTGGGGGATCGGCGTGGCGGGGTGTGAATTCCAATTCTCAATTGCAGAAACTTCTGGATTGCTTGGGTATTTGGGTTTTGGCACTGTGTCGCCAATTCCAAGAGGAGCGAGGATTGCTCCACATTTTGTATGAAGCCAATGAGGTCAAATCCTATCTTTGTTTTGTTCCCATGCGTTGCCCTGATCATGGGATTCCTGTCGGCGACGGCGGCAATTGCTCAGCTTCCGCTGATCGTTCGCGGTCCTTATCTCCAGTCGGTGACGACGAGTAACATCATCGTCCGGTGGCGAACCGATCTGCCGACGGAGAGCCGTGTCCGCTATGGCTTGACTGCGTTTTCACCAACGTTCGAAGTTGCGCGAACTGAGTTGGTCACGGACCACAGTGTGACTTTGCCGGGGCTGACTCCTGAGACGCGGTACTTCTACTCGATCGCGGCGGGAGTCCAAGTGCTGGTCAGTGGCTCATCCTACACCTTTGTCACCCCGCCGACGGTCGCCAAAGCTACGCGGATCTGGGCGCTGGGCGATGTGGGGACAGCCAGCATCGGGAGTTCCGCGCCGCATCTGGTTCGCAACGCGTATGCGAATTATACGGGAGCGCGTGCCACCGATGTGTGGCTGATGCTGGGCGATAATGCCTATTACTCTGGAACCGATGGGGAGTATCAGGCAGCGGTGTTTGATGTGTTCCAGGAAATGCTCCGGACGACGCCGGTTTGGTCGACGATTGGGAATCACGAGACGTATTCGGCGACTCCCGGTGGCCAGATGGCGTATGACAGTATTTTCGATCACCCCGTGGATGGTCGAGCCGGTGGCGTGCCTTCTGGCACGGAACGCTATTACTCGTTCGACCATGCGAACATCCACTTTGTCTGCCTCGACTCCGAGCTTTCGAGCCGCCTGCCCGGCAGCCCGATGTTGACCTGGCTGGAGCAGGATCTCGCGTCGAATGAAAAGGACTGGACCATCGCCTACTGGCACAGCCCGCCGTACAGCAAAGGCACTCACGATTCCGACGCCGAGGGCAATCTGATCGACATGCGCGAGCGTGTGGTTCCGATTCTGGAGGCCTACGGAGTCGACTTGGTCTTGTGCGGGCACAGTCATAACTATGAGAGGTCGTTTCTAATTAACGGTCACTACGGTCCTTCCAGTTCGTTGCAATCCGGAATGGTGCTGGATTCCGGTAGTGGTCGAACGGAAGAAACGGGTGCGTATCTGAAGGCCACATCGGGCGGGGAAGCGGGGCGCGGCGCCGTGTATGTGGTCGCCGGGAGTTCTGGTCAGACGGGATTCGGTTCAATGAATCATCCGGCGATTTTCCGGGCTTTGAACAATCTGGGATCGATGGTGATCGATGTGAACGGAAGCCGACTCGAGGCGAGGTTCCTGCGCGAGAATGGTGTTGTGGATGATCACTTCACGATTCTCAAAGGCGACCAGGCTCCATTCGTGGTTACCGCTCCGCAGAACCGGACGGTGGTGGAGGGCGCATCGGTGACTTTTAGTGTCTCCGCGGGTGGCACGCGTCCACTGAGTTACCAATGGCTCTACCAAGGCGACGCCATCGCTGGCGCGACCAACAACACGCTCGTCCTCGGGAACGTGCAAGCCGGACAAGCGGGCGCCTATTCGGTCATTCTCAGCAATCGTGTCGGGACGACGACTAGTTCTTCAGCCCAATTGACGGTGAACGAAGCGCCGGTTTGCTTGGTGCCGCCGGCGGGCTTGGTCAGTTGGTGGCCAATGGATGGAACGACGAACGATTTGAGCGGCGGCAATGAAGGTTTGTTGCAGGGAGCGGGAACGTTTGAAGATGGAAAAGTCGGCGGCGGATTGAGTCTTGGTGGCGGGGCCTACCTTCGTGTGCCGTCGTCACCATCGCTCAGTTTGAGCAACTCATTGACCATGGAGCTGTGGTTCAAGAAAGAGCAATCTTACGTTCCGAATGTTCAGTATGTGTTGTTCGACAAGCGGGATCAGGTGAGCCGCTGTAACTACGGCGCGAGCGTATCCGTTAATTTTGGCCTCACCGCTTACTTCGCGGATGCCTCCACAGGTTACCAAATCCTTGCTCATCCCGTGCTTCCGACTGTTGGGGAGTTCCATCACTTTGCGGCGGTATACAGTCAAGTGACTCCATCAACTGTCGAGATTCGCCTTTATCTCGATGGCGCGATGGTCAAGAGCGGTACTTTTTCAGGCAGACTTGCCAACAGCATGACCTCGACTCCGTTGGCGATTGGCAGTGCCGCCGGGGTGTCCGATTTCTTCGTCGGTGTGATTGATGAGGTGTCGATCTATAACCGTGCTCTGGGCGACGGCGAAATTCAGGATATTTATCTGGCTGACGCTTCCGGGAAATGCCAGGCCGTCGTGCTTCCATCGATCGTGACTCAACCAGTTGGTCAGAGCGTTCTTGAAGGAACCTCTGTGACGCTGAGCGTGGGCACGGTCGGAACCAAACCGTTTCAATATCGGTGGTTGAAGGATTCCGACGTGGTGAATTCAGCTACGAATTCCTCGCTGACATTCTCCAGCATCCAGGCGAATGAAGCCGGTAACTATCGAGTCGTCGTGAGCAATGCGGCAGGTTCGGTGACGAGTTCAGTCGCTGTGGTAACGGTCACACCTGTGCCTGATTGCGCGTTGGCTTCAGCGGGCATGGTTGCGTGGTGGGGGTTTGAAGTGGCAGGGGACGATTATCTTGGGCTCAATCGAGGAACGTTGCGGGGTGGTGCGACGACGGGCCCTGGTTTTGTTAATCAAGCGATGAACCTCAATGGAACGACCGCGGACTTCCAGATCCCCGATTCACCGAGTCTCGATCAAACCAATGCGTACACCGTTGAACTTTGGTTTCGGAAGGACCAGCCATACGTTCCCAATGTTCAATTCATTCTGTTCGACAAGAGGGATTTGCTCGGGCGGTGCAACTACGGTGCAAGCTTGTCGGTGAATTTTGGGCTCACGATGTATTACATCGATCCCAGTTTGGGCGGTTTTGTCTCCCTGGCGCATAATCCCTTGCCGACCGAGGGAGAGTATCATCACTTCGCCGGAACCTACCGGCAGTTAACCGCGACGACCGTCGAACTGAATCTCTACTTGGACGGACAGAAAGTGAAGACGGGCCAGTTCCCGGGAGTTCTGGCCAACACGGTCACCGAGACACCGCTTCATATTGGTAGCGCCCGCGGTGTCAGTGATTTTTTCCGCGGCGAGATTGACGAGGTGGCTTTGTATAACCGGGCTCTTACCGCGACGGAGGTTGCTGCCATCTACGCAGCGGGATCGGGAGGCAAATGCGCTCCCCGAGTCAGTCCTGCAATCCTAGCTGACCCCATCGGGATGACCGTTACGGAAGGTGCAACTACCACGTTTACTGTAATCGCCGGGGGCACGTCGCCGTTGCGTTATCAGTGGTTTTTTAACGGCTCGTTGATTCCCGGGGCGACCGACTCCATTCTCCAGCTCGGCAATATTCAAATGTCTCAGGCGGGAGGCTATTCAGTGGTGGTCTCAAATGACGTTGGAGTTGCAGAGAGCTCCGTCGCCACGCTCGCGGTTGTTTTCCCGCCGGCCACGGTGCGCATCGTGGATGCACAGGCGCCCGGTGGGACGAGCATCGAGGTGCCGATTATCCTTAGTGCCAATGGGAATGAAAATGCGCTGGGTTTCAGTGTTCAGTTCGATCCTCAGGTTCTTCAATTCTCCCGTGTTGATCCAGGTCCCGATGCGCCTTCGAAGATGACCGTCGTTGCCAATCCGGCAAACGCGGCGGCAGGTAGGGTGGGGGTGGCCGCGGCGCTTTCTCCCGGAGTCACCTTTAATCGAGGAACGCAAAGCATCGTCAAGGTGGTGTTCGCCGTGGCGCCGGCATTGACGACGATTAGTTCGCCGCTCACGTTCGTTGACAATCCTACGGTCAAACAGATTTCCGATCGTGAGGCGACCATTCTCGCCGGGAATTTTGTCGGTGGAACTGTCACCATTTTCCCAACGGATCTCGAGGGGGACACGGCGCCGCGTCCGGATGGTGATCGCGGGGTCACAATTATTGACTGGGTTCAGATGGGACGCTTCGTGGCGGGTCTCAGTGCGGTGAGCAGCACCAACGAGTTTCAACGCGCCGACTCGGCACCGAGATCGATACGAGGCAATGGTGTGATCGGCGTCACAGATTGGGTGCAAACGGGACGTTACGCTGCCGGGCTGGATCCGGTGACTCCAGTCGGTGGCCCACTGCAGGGGTTAGCCGCTGCTTCCACGATTCAGGCATCGAGCTCAACCAGTCGTACGCTGCGTTTGCTGGATGCCGTTGCACTTCCGGGTACGACTTCAAATGTTCCCGTCAAGCTGCTCGCTCAAGGTAACGAAAATGCGCTGGGATTCAGCGTACAGTTTGATCCGGCAAAGCTTCAGATCATCGGGGTTGCCCCGGGGAGCGCGGCGGCGGGGGCGATTGTGAACTTGAACGACAGTTTTGTGAGCGAGGGTCGACTGGGTCTCGTGGTGGGGCTTCCCGCGGGCAGTGTGTTTCCGAATGGGGAACGTGAGGTTGCGGTGCTTCGGTTTGCCCCGATTGGAGATGTCACGGGTGCGACTGCGATCGAGTTCGCGGATGTTCCGGTTCGCCGCGAAATATCGGATGCCCTGGCGGAACCGCTCGCGGTGACTTACGCGAACGCTGTCGTGAACTTCCAACCGGTGGGTCCGCCGCTGAGCTTGAGCTTGACGACGGGCATCGTCATTTTGTCCTGGCCTGCGTTGGAGACGGATGAATATGAATTGGAGTCGGCAGTGCAGTTGAACCCGGCGGTCTGGACGAAAGTCACCACACGTCCGATCGTCATCGGAGGGCAGCGAATCGTGACGGTCCCGGTGACTGGCAATCAGGCGTGGTACCGGCTGAAGAAGCCCTAGTTTCGTCGAGTGACGCGGTTGTTTCCCTGAGATGGCTCGGGCGGTTAGAGACCTGTCGGGTAATCAATGAACGCCCATGGAAGGTCGAAGCGGTTTGATAACTCCTGAGCGAGTGCTTTCACGCCGAAGGTTTCGGTGGCGTAGTGGCCGCCGTAGAGAACGTTCACGCCGAGTTCTTCAGCGAGCGCGAAGCTCCAGTGAGGACCTTCCCCGGTGATGAACGTGTCGACTCCCTCCGAAGCGGCGCGTTTCAACTCGCTGCCCGCACCGCCGGTGACGATTCCGATCCTCCTGCATGTTGACGGACCTCCTGAAATCACGACTGGCCTGTTTCCCACAGCGGTTTGCAAACGTTTCGCCAATTTCTCTCGTGGCAGTTTGGCGCGAACTTGTAAGCCGATGTGTTGTTCCTTGTCGTAGAAAAATGGCTTTGGATTTTTCAATCCCAGCGCCGCGCAGAGCTGCACGTTGTTGCCGAGCGTGGGGTGCAGATCCAACGGCAGATGGGAACTGTAGATGGCGAGATTGTTCTCCAGCAATAATCTCAGCATCTCATGAGTCTTGCCGGTCCACGGCTGTCGTGGGCTCCAAAACAAACCGTGGTGAACGATGAGCAGGTCGGCCTTTGTTGCAATGGCGAGTTTGATGGTGGACAGGGACGCATCGACGGCGGCGGCGATGCGGGTGACTTGACCGCGGTTCTCCACTTGAAGTCCATTGACGGCGCCGGAGTAGTCGTTGACCGCGTTCGTGCGGAGGGTTCGGTCGCAGTAGTGAACGATTTTCTTCAAGGCGGTCTTTGGCATGGCGCAGTTTTACGGCAAGGGATTTCCCTTTCGAGTGAAAAGTCGCTGAGCTGATTCCTCTCGGATGCTGATGTGGTGTCCTGGCGTTTCCCCTTTCCCATGCCACCGAGTTCCGCTAGTTTGCCGCGCCTATGGTGCTCGTGATCGACAACTACGACTCGTTTACCTACAACCTCGTGCAGTATCTCGGCGAGTTGAAGGTGGACCTGCAGGTGCATCGGAATGACCAGATCACGCCGGAGCAAGTTCGCGCGCTGAAGCCGGATCGGATCCTGGTTTCGCCGGGGCCGTGTTCGCCCAAGGAGGCGGGGCTTTCGAACGAAATCATCCGGGAGTTCGGCCAGACCATTCCTTTGTTCGGCGTGTGCCTTGGTCACCAGTGCATTGGTCATACCTTCGGAGCGAAAGTGGTGGTGAACTATCGCATGATGCACGGCAAAACTTCCCTGATTAAGCACAATGGCGAGGATTTGTTTGAGGGCATGCCGAATCCATTTGCGGCGACTCGTTATCATTCGCTTGTGATTCAGCGGGACACGTTGCCGGCGTTCCTTGAGGTGACGGCTGAAACTGAGGAAGGCGAGATCATGGGCATCCGCCACAAGGAGCTTCCCATCTGGGGGGTTCAGTTCCATCCCGAGAGCATTCTTACCGAAAGCGGTCGGACCATCATGAAGAACTTCCTCAAGCTCAAGGCGAGGAAGTAACGCGTGAAGACCGTGACAATTCTGCCCGCGCCGGATTTGGGCTTTGTTTTCGCCGGAAGCTTTGCTTAATTGCGCCCGATGTTGAAACGACAGGCGCAACTCACGCGGAACACGAAAGAGACCCGTATTTCGCTCAAGCTGGTTATTGATGGCAGCGGCAAGTCCTCCATCAAGACTGGCATCCCCTTCTTCGACCACATGCTGACACTCTTTGCGAAGCACGCTGTGGTGGACTTGCAATTGCGCTGCAAGGGGGATTTGGAAGTGGATGCGCATCACACCGTGGAAGACTGCGGCATCGCACTGGGACAGGCGTTTCGCGAGGCGTTGGGGGACAAGAAGGGAATCCGCCGCTACGGGGCTGGCTTCGACCCCCGCAATCCCTTCACGGGCGAAGCGCATGTGCCCATGGATGAATGTTTGGCCCGCAGTGTCGTCGATTTCAGCGGCCGGCCGTATTTGGTTTGGCGTGGATTGGATAAATTGCAGTACAAAAACATCAGCGCCGCCGAGAAACGGCAGGATATGTCGAGTGCCTTCCGGTTTGGACTGGCGCGCGAGTTCTTCCAAGGCTTTGCTAACGAGGCCCGCTGCAACCTTCATTTGGAACTCCTCTACGGGGAAGAGCCGCATCACGTGGTTGAAGTTCTTTTTAAAGCGTTTGCAAAATCGGTAGACTTTGCCTGTCAACGAGATCCGAGAATCAGTGGGCAGATTCCGTCCACCAAGGGAGCGCTGTGAGTCGAGCTGAATAAGCGCAGATCGACCCCCGTCAAAACATGGCGACGCAACCGGAAAAACCCGATGTTCCCGACGAGAAGCTGGTGCGTCGTGCGCAGCGAGGCGACATGGTTGCCTTTGAAGAGCTGATTGCCCGTCATCGGGACAAAATCTATGCGCGGGCTTTCAGCATGATGCGCAATGAAGACGAAGCGACTGATCTTTCTCAGGAAGCATGGGTGAAGGGTTGGCAGCGCCTGAAGCAGTTTCAAGGCGAGTCAAGTTTCGTCACCTGGATGACGAGAATAGTGATCAATCTGTGCCTCGATCAGTTGCGAAAGCACAAGCGCCAGAGGGCGGAGTCGATCGAACACTTGGATGAAGAGTTGGGCGGCGTCGAGAGGCAGATGCCGACCGTGACGGTGAACCCGACGGAAGGCCTAGAGCGCACCGAGTTGAGAGCGAGAATCGACCGGGCCTTGAATCAGCTCAGTTACGAGCATCGGACAGTTTTAATTTTGCACGAGTTTGAGGATCTCGAGTACAAAGAGATCGCTAAGCGAATGGAATGCTCCATCGGAACCGTGATGTCGCGTCTGTTTTACGCGCGTCGGAAAATGGCGAATCTGATGGCAAGTTACAAGAGAGAGGAAATGAGTTAGATGAACTGGGAACAACAGTTGAAGTTGCAAGCGTGGATTGACGGTGAATTGTCGGAAAGCGACGCCCGTCGGGTGGCGGCCATGGTCGAATCGAATGCCACGGCGCGTGCTTTGGCGGAAGAATTGAGGATGGCCAGGGCCTTTATCTCGGCCAATGAACCGGTCGTTGCCGTGCCGGAATCCCGTGATTTTTACTGGAGCCAGATTCGCCGTCGTATTGAAAGCCCTGAGACTGTGCGCGAGCCGGTGGCTGGCCTCTCGTGGTCGTTGGTCTGGCGTCGCCTGGCGACTCCGCTTTCCGGCCTCGCGCTGGTGGCATTTCTCGCCGTGATCTCCTTCAACTCGTTCCGCAGTCCGGTCATTGATGACGGTTCGAAATTTATGGTGGAAGTTGAGAATCTATCGGAAGACGTCGGTTCCATTTCCTATCGTTCGCAGTCGGAGAACATGTTCGTCGTTTATCTTTACAAGAAAGATCAAGACGTCGACTCCGAGACCTCCGCTGGCTCATCTGACGATACGTTCTTTCAATGAGACAGCGCTTGTTTTCCCGCCCGATTGTAAGGGTCTCCGTTGCGTTGCTTCTGCTTGCGGGCAGCACCGTTCAAACCTTTGCCGCGAATCTCAAGTTGGAGGCAAAGCTGATTTGGGGCACCGATGACGCGAAGTCTCCCAATCCCGAACACAAGGAAGTGGACGCAGCGACGAAGGAAAAGCTCCGCAAGGTTTTCAAGTGGAAGAACTACTACGTCGTCAATCGCATCACCAAACCGGTGCCCTCCCGAGCTAGCAATAAATTTGAGTTGAGCAAGGAATGCACGATTGAAATCAAGGAGCTCGAAGGACCTCGCGTGGAAGTGAAGCTGATTGGCAAGGGCAAGGAAGTTCACAAAACCACGCTGAATATCGAGAAGGGTCAGTCGGTTGTTTACTCCGGTGATGACACCAATCAAAGCGCTTGGTTTGTCATCATCACCGAACTCGCAGACAAATAGTTCCATTTTTCCTCGTTCTAATTCATCGCTGAAAAGAAAACGCCCCGCTGAAAAGCGGGGCGTTTCGTTTTGCGCTGTTGAGTATCAACTATGCGCTCGCCAGTTCTTCGTTGGACGCGACGTTGTAGATCTTGAACTGCTCCGCGTGCATCGAGGGTTCCGGTCGGAACAGCAGGCGTCCGAAGTAACGCTTCTCGATCTCGTTGAGCAGTTTCTCGTCTTCGGTGCGCAGACGTTGCAGAACGGTCGGGTGAACGACGATGCGCAGTTGAAAATCCGAGTCGTCACGTGGACGCTTCTTCAGGATCTCGTTCAACTTGCGCTGAATTTCCACGCTCATCGTCTCCGCGCTCTTCACCTTGCCCTTGCCCTTGCAATACGGGCAATCGTCGTAGACCGCTGAACGCACGCTCTCGCTGTGACGCTGGCGTGTCATCTCCATGAGGCCGAGTTGTGAGATCGGCAGGATGTGAGTCTTGGCTTTGTCGCGGCGCAAGCCCTCGCGCATCTTCGAGTAAACCTGCTGCTGATCGCGGCGCGACTTCATGTCGATGAAGTCGAGCACGATGAGTCCACCCATGTTGCGCAGGCGCAATTGGCGGCAAATTTCCTCCGCGGCTTCGAGGTTCACCTTGAGGATGGTTTGTTCCTGATCTTTGCCGCTCTTGTGGCGGCCGGTGTTGACGTCGATCGCTACGAGCGCCTCGGTTTCATCCACGACGATGTAGCCACCGCTCTTGAGCAGCACTTGCCGGCTGAACGTGGACTCCAACTGGCGCGTGATTCCAAAGCGATCGAAGATCGGCTGGTGATCGGTGTAGAGCTTCACCTTGTCCGCGGCACGACGGGAGATCTTGGTGATCATCGCGCGCATGCGGTCGTGAGCCTGGGGGCTGTCCACTACGATGCGCTCGACATCTTCGGTGAGGAAGTCGCGCACTGTTCTCTCAATCAAGTCCGGCTCCTGGAAGACGCAGGTGGCGCTGGGCTGTTTCTTGATCTTGTCCTGAATCTGGTACCATTCCTCCAGCAGCAACGCGAGGTCGCGCACGAAGTAGCGCAATTGCTGGCCTTCACCGACCGTTCGCATGATAACCCCCATGCCTTCCGGAATCGTGAGCTGACGAAGGATTTTTTTCAGCCGCTGGCGTTCTTCCTGATTCTCAATCTTGCGTGAGATGCCGCTCTGATCGGAATTCGGCAGCAGCACGAGGTAACGGCCGGGCAGCACAAGGTTCGTGGTGACGCGCGGACCTTTGGTGCCGATGGGGCCCTTGGTGACCTGCACGATCAAATCGCTGCCGGGCGGGTAGAGGCGCGGGATGTCTTTCTGGGTGATCTTCGGCTTGTCGCGTTTGCGGCCGCCTTCACGTTCGACGACTTCCACGCCGCTGTCGAAGTTGCTCGGAACAATATCCCAGTAATGCAGGAACGCATTTTTCTCGAAACCGATGTCGACGAAGGCGGCTTTCAGCCCGTCTTCCATGTTGCGCACCTTGCCTTTGAAGATGCTGCCGACGAGACGTTCCTCGGATGTGCGTTCGATCGTGAACTCTTCCAAACGCCCTTCCTCGGAAACGGCGACGCGTGTCTCTAACGCCTCGGCGTTGATGATCACTTCCTTGTGCGTCTTCTTCACCGGACGGATCAGCTTCTGCACCTT
>Ga0154020_10007088_pt1 | contig 13113 bp, 11 predicted proteins | sample Klosneuvirus_201_FD_109709 | JGI IMG/M metagenome (GOLD analysis project Ga0154020, IMG submission 109709) | Active sludge microbial communities from wastewater, Klosterneuburg, Austria - Klosneuvirus_20160825_MG | ecosystem: Engineered > WWTP > Aerobic digester > Activated sludge | place... | reverse complement strand
GGCGGCGGTGGTCAACGCAGCAGCGGTGGTCAACGCACAGGTGGCGGTGGCTACGGCGGCGGTGGACAACGTGGCGGTTATGGTGGGCAACAACCACCGCAACGCAGAACGAATCCGCAGTTCGATGATGAGAGAAGCTCAAGGCCTGACCCAAGAGGGGACGGAGGACGGGACGGAGGACAGGGCCCAAGAGGGGACTCAAGACGGGACTCAAGACGGGACGGAGGACAGGGCCCAAGAGGGGACTCAAGACGGGACGGAGGACAGGGCCCAAGAGGGGACTCAAGACGGGACGGAGGACGGGACCAGAGACCGGAACAAGGACGGGACCAAGGACCATACCAAGGACGCGACCAAAGATCAGGCCCAAGTCGTGGCCAACGGCCAGGCCCAAGTCGTGACCAAAGACGGGACGGGGGACGGGACCAGAGACCAGACTCAAGAGGGCCGCGTTCATTCGATGAGAGGCAGCCGCTTACCAGCGAAAATCCGGCATATCGTCCGGCGCGTGGGCGAAGTGGACCTGGTGCCGGAGCACGAGGCGGATCGCGTGGCGCATTTGGTGGCGGAGGCTCGCGCTCAGGCGGCGGAGCTCGTCCGGGCGGAGGAACACGGGGTGGGGCTGGCGGTGGTACAGGCGGACGCGGTGGCTTTGGCGGAAGGCCAAAACGCGGTGGTCGTCCGGGTGCCGGCGGCGGCGTCTACGGCGGAGGTCCTAGTGGCAGCGCCAGACGCAACACACGCGAGGAAGGCAGAAGTAAGGTCTACACCTCGGATCGATTGGTCTTCAAAGAAAACCTCGACGAACGGAAACCAACAGAACGCAAAATGCGTAGCAGACGCAAACGTCCATCGGACGATTCAGGAAAATAGAATCCTATCACAAGTGTTGGGAGTGACAATGCGTTCAACGGTACTGGCTGTTTTTGGTCTTGTTGTGATGAGCGTAAGCACATTCGCGATGAGTTCGCGATCACACAAGGAAGATTCAACGAATAGTTTCATGATGGAAGTGGACTTCAACGAGCGCACTCCGATGGTCTCGCTGTTCTATGGATCCGCAACGCCATCTCGTGAGGGTATCTCTGGGACCATTGAACAAGACATGACCTTTGGTGGTACGCTGGGTATGGGGCGAGAGAAGGCATGGTTCCGCGACCCAAGTATCATCCAGCGGTACTCGAACAATGTGTATCTGTGGTATGGTAACGCTGCGGATGCGCAAGGGATCGTTACACCTGCAGATGGCGATAACCCGGCGATCGCCGGATCGAGCTCAACGAACCTGTTCCGTGTTGGTCTCGCCGATGAGTCGGGCTTTGGCTACAAGCTTGGCGAATCCTCTAACCTCATGTTCCTCGCTTCAAATGCTGTTCTCTCCTGGACAGCCGTTACACCGCAATCCGTAACGAGTGATCCTGTTTCGGCACAAGCCCTTCGTGATTTTGAAGGGGCTCTGCGGTTCGGTGAAGCAATGCGTCCAACGATCGAGTGGCGTGTGACAGGTCCCGTCAGTATTCGCGTTGGATACGAATGGTCGCAGATCTATCCGCGACACATGTTTTGGTATTGGGCATTGAGCCAGGGCATCGAAGGCATCGCTGATGCCGGAGCCACATGGTTCGCTCGCGAGATCGGCAAATCATCGCCGGCCGCAATGCCGATCGTCTACTTCATCCTTAAGAACGGCGTGGCCGCAGGCTTCAAGGCCTTACGTATGAACCAGATGAACTGGCCGTTCACAACGGTTGCTCCGATGAACGTTCACATGTGGAACGTTGGTATCGGTCTACACTTCTAAAGGTCGACGTCGATCTGCGTTGACAGAAGATCTTCAATGGTCTCTCTGCGACGTATCACGTGGGCCTTGCCCTTGTGAACAAGGATCTCTGCCGGACGGTAGCGACTGTTGTAGTTGCTGGACATCATGTATCCGTATGCGCCGGCATTGAGGAAGGCAAGGCAGTCTCCTTCTCTCACTTCATTGAGCTTGCGATCCCATCCAAACGTATCCGTCTCGCAGATGTATCCCACAACGGTATAGATGCGCGGCGTTCCCGTGGGATTACTTGTATTGATGATGTGGTGATAGGAGTTGTAGAGCATGGGGCGGATCAGGTGATTCAACCCTGAGTCAACGCCGGCAAACACTGTTGCCGTTGTTTGCTTGATAACGTTCACCCGTGTGAGAAACGTCCCGGATTCACTTACTAGAAACTTCCCCGGCTCAAACCACACTTCGATCGGCGTAGCACGACCCGCATTGAATTCTGCGATACGAGCAGAGAGCTTCGCACCGAGATCTTCGATATCCGTTGAGATATCATCCGGCTTGTAGGGCACCTTGAAGCCACTTCCGAAGTCGACGAACGTGAGCTCTGGAAACATCTCTGCTGTTTCAAACAGGATCTCTGCGCCTTGCAGGAACACATCGGCATCAACGATATCGCTTCCGGTATGCATGTGAAGTCCGTTCACATGGATACCGTGTGTTGCAACGATCCGCTGTACATGACGCATCTGATGGATGGAGATCCCGAATTTGGAATCGATATGTCCAGTGCTGATCCGCTCATTGCCCCCTGCCATGATATGGGGATTGACGCGGAGACAGACGGGCACACGTGAACCGAATTCGTGACCGAATTGCTCAAGAACCGAGATCGTATCGATGTTGATGTGCACGCCGAGGTTCACGGCTGTGCGCAGCTCTTCGAACGAGACCATGTTTGGTGTGTAGAGGATCTCTTCCGGAGCAAAGCCGGCATGCAGACCTAGTTCCACTTCTTGCAGGGACACCGTATCGAGGCCGGTGCCAAGCCCCCTCATCACCTTCAGGACCGAGACGTTCGTGAGTGCCTTGCATGCATACATGATGCGGAGTTTGACCGCAGGAAAGGCAGACCGAAGCCGGTCTACCTGGCGGGCCATGATGGCAGTATCATAAACGTAGACGGGGGCACCAGCAATGGTGCAGAGTTCGTCAACAGCAATGCCGCCGATATGATATCGGCCATTGAGAAGATCCATAGCTTCAAGTAGAGTGGTGGGTGCGATACCGTTCGATTTCTCGTGCGAGGCGTTTGATCACCCATCCTACAATGAGTGTATCATCCACATACCCGAGTACCGGAATATAATCCGGGGTAGCATCGGTAGGGACCAAGAAATACACAAGGGCGCCGAGAATCATTGCACGAGTTGGCCACGACATCTTGAATGTTTGGTCTCGCATCATGCGGAAGAGGACGCCGAGGTTACGCACCAAGGTTGACGCTGCATGGAGACGCGAAACGGATCGCATGCGTCGTTCGGTGCGCACGAGGATACGTTCCTCGTCTTCCGGACGTACGTCATCAGCGTATTTTTTGATCATGAGGTTTTGCCTTTTCAGGCGTCTGTCTTTGCTCTGCCAGCCCACATGATGGCAACAGGAATTGCAACGCAGTATCCGAGTACAAGAACGACCGGAGCAACATCAACGGCGAGTGGATTATCCCATTGGGAGATACCCGTGGAGAGCAACAGAAAACCAACTACGATCACGGCCACACCGGCTGCGAGGTAGATGTAATGTTGACGGGACCACGGATTGGTCCATGATGTCTTTGGTTGTTTGCCCAACGTTGGGCGCTCGATCTTCTTGGCCATAGAGACGTTTCCTTTGCGGTAGGACGGATGTCTGCTGCCATTAGCAGACTCGCAAAGGTACGAAAAAGTGCCAGCGGGATTGGATTCTCACACCCTAGAGGCAAGAAAGGTCGTCAAATTGTCGTGCGGATCCAGATTAAACTTCTTCCGCATCCGTTCGCGGTGTTTCTCAATGCTTCGAACCGAGCACGAGAACAAGCGGGCCACTTCCTTGGACGGCATGGGTAGCCGCAGGAATGCAGCAAGTCGTAGTTCCGTAGGAGTGAGAGTAGGATACTCAGAGGCCAGCCGTTGAAGGTAGCCGCCGTGCATGGTCTCAAAGATGTGTTCAAAATGAGCCATCGAGTCCGTGTCAAGTGCTTGCAGTACTTCGCGGTGAAGTCCTTGAACTTCCCGGCGTGCTTCAGCAGGGAGAACCGATTCAATTTGAGAGAGTTGATCGGCGATGTTCCTCAGGAGGCCTGTATATCGCATTTCGCGCAACATACACGCTCGTAGCATCTGACCTTGCTCAGAAGGTGAGACCGAGAGAGCTTCGGGATTGGTCATTACAGTACCCATCGTACAGCATCCTTTTCTATCCGGACCAGTCCGTGTGATCGAAGTTCGTGAACTGCCGCCATCAGCAGGCGGTGAGGCGTGCCGGTCATACGTTCGAGAAGAGACTCTTGCACTGGGATCGAAGCCGATCCATCGTCACTAACACCAAATGTTGCTGCTACAGTTTCCAATACACCAAGAATATGATCGCCGGTAGTGGGAGCTGCGCAAGTTTCTGACAGATGACGCGCTGTTTCGAGGCGGTTGGCTAGTTGATGCATGTAGGCAGCAGCCAACTCCGGGTCTGACAATGTAGACTGCAGGAATCCGGCCCTGTCCATCACCCGAACCACGCTATCCGCGAGAGCTGTGGCCCGTACGGCATGCACGGCAGCCGTGGTGGTAAGGCGCGCACCGAGAAGAGAACCCGGACCGCTCAATCCAACAGCGTGGGTGATTCCCAAGCCATCCGCACGGATCTCCACGATCCCACCTTTTTCGACCAGGAACACAGAGTCTGACGAGTCTCCTGGGGAATACAGATCCATGTCGCGCAGTACAGTTCGGCGCGACGTCTCAGGAAACAAACGATCCCAAGGTGAACGGGGCGATGTGGTAGTGTCGTTTTTCATGACCTCTACCAAGTTCGCCAGTGAGACCATCCTGTTACTATGACTTTTGTCAGGTCAGTCCGTGATATTTGCGGTTTTGATGAGCCCCCTCACATTTTTGAGGCGGATCGTACGGCCTTCTGTCTCGATAAGTTTATCGGACTTAAACTCGGAAAGGGTGCGGATAACGCTTTCCGGAGCCGTACCAACAATTGCCGCGATCTCTTCGCGAGTGAGTGGACTATTCAGTGTCTCGCCATCTTCACTCAGACCGAACGTTTCTTTGAGCACGAGGAGTGCCTCGGCTACGCGCTCCCGAACGGATTTTTGCGCGATCTCTACAATTCTGCGTTCTGCGTCTTCAACTTCATGGGAAAGGTCCTGCATCACGCGCAATGCGAGATGGGGATTCTCGCGAACGATGCGAAAAAGCGTCTCACTTGGTATAAAGCACACAGAGGAATCTTCAACTGCCGTGCAATTCATGGAGTACGGAACACCGGAGACCATGCTTGCGTAGCCAACCATGTCGCCCGCGCCAGCGAACCGAAGGATCTGTTCTCTACCGTCGGAACCAGGGCGCGTGAGCTTCACATGGCCGTGATGAATGCAGTACACACCACGGGGATATTGTCCGTAGTTGAATATCGATGCATTGCGTCCGAAATTCGCACAGGACTTCACATCCGACACCTCAGCCGTTTCGTCGATTGTGAGCGAGGCGAACGTAGACGTTACGCGGGTGCCACACGATGCACACGAAGGGGAATGAGGATGCATGAGATCTTTGGCCGTACGTAGTGAATGACGTATGCAATTTAGCTATGCCACAACACATTGACATCGGTAGTTCAGCTGTTAATGCCGTAGAAACTACGGCAATATTACGCTGTTAGCGCATCCAGACGACGCTGGCAGAACTACCGAGGGAATCCACGTTGGGGAGTGGAAGCGGAGCGCCGAGTTTCGACACGCGGAAGAGGCGCTCGGAGTAGAGAGAGGCCGATGTACGGTCGCCGTATATGAATTCATCTGAGCGAGGTGACCACATACGTTCGTGGATCACGGCGTCGTTGGTTGGGATCGTCTTAAAGGTGCCTGTTGCCACATCAACGATCAGCATTGGGTTGACGCAGACAATGGTTGTGTGGTCGGGCGATACACTGATGACCGAGCTGTTCAGTGTTGGGAGCGTGGACGTTACGTTGTCTTCACGTTCTGTACTGAGGGCGAACCGTTTCAGCACAAAGGAACTCCGCTCATTCCAGAGGTAGACGATGGCATCATCAGAGAGCCACTGAGCCGCTTTGACTTCATCGCGTGTGCGGAAGCGTTGGATCCCACGGGTTGCAACGGTAACTACAAACGGAACCGAAGCGATACGTCCGGAGAGTGTGGTGTCGGTGGCAACAAAGCAGATCTTCGATCCATCGGGTGACCATGCTGGTGGACCCTGTACGGAGATCGATGCCTTGATGAGCGCAGAATCGACGAGGGTGATTCGCTCCGTACCATCTTTACTACAAACGATGAGCTCATATCGTCCGCTATTAAGTTCGAACCATGCGATACGGTCTCCGTTCGGAGATGGCGTAGGGAAGGCCGCACTTGTTGGGCTTACTTGCGTATACGAAGTGGCCGACACATCGAACCGGAACAACGGCAGATCCGATCCGCTCTTTCCGGAGTAGAAGAGATACCGTCCACCATCAGTAACGGCGATGAGATTCTTGGTAGGAGCGGTGACCGGTCCAACCGCTGAGAGCTCTGTGCCATCGATGTTCATCCGATAGAATGTTGTAACACGCGTGATCGGATCACGGGCAACGAACATGATCACATCCTTTGGCGGATCCGGGACCACCACGTCGGAGGTGCATCCTGCAAGGATGAGAATGGACGCAAGGGCTGTGAAAAGCGGGCGCAAGGATGGCATAGGGGGGTGATATCAGCAATAGGCGTGCCAGAATCGGGGCCTGAAACGTACCAGAACCGCCAGAACCGCGCCCGGCACCTAGGGTGCCGGGTGCGGTTCTGGCGCGGTTTAAACGGGCTACCGGCAGCGGGCTACAGGAGGCTGGCGACCTTGGCGCGGCAGGCGTCCTTGAGCCTCTTGGGCGACACGATGGTCAGCACATCTGCCCAGCTAACGATCCACGACAGAAGTTCGGGGGAGAGCGGGGCGTTGAGCGTCATGTTCACGTTGCCATTGCTGAGCTCAGTGAATTCTTGGGAAGGATGCCAAATGCGCGACGTGAAGAACGGCGCCGCGCTTTTGTCGATCCGAAGTTTGATCGGCGTTACCTCTCCATCATACACGCCAAATCTTCCGGAGCGGTACTTCTTCTCATTGAACGAATGGATCGGGTCGTTCACATCACTGGCTCGCTCCACATGATCGATCCTGTCAGCAGCAAGTGTGATATAGCGATGATGGACCGGATGCCATGCTGCAACGTAGAGCCTGCCCGCATGATTGATGAGTCGACAGAAGCTCACAACAAAGGTCTTCACAGTTGAGGCATGAATGCTCCGATACGTTACCCGGTCCCAATGCGGATCCACGATGGCTGCAACGATATCAACGAGGACGGAGTCGCTCACGGCAGTAGCATAACGTCCGGGCGATACTTCGCTGACAAGATCCTCCTGCATAAAGACCGTCCCTGGCGCAAGCTTCTCCAACTTCCGCGCTAGTCGATCTACATCTTGTTCCACCTTGGTTCCCTTGAACGTTGCAAGAGCCCCCTTCAAGATGTGGAGGGAGAGCAGTTCACCGGAGTTGACGGTAAGGGGCTGAAGCAGTCGTGTACCGGATGGCATTGACCAACGATTGGAACGTCCGTCCCGCGTTTCTGTAAGCGGTACGCCGGCCTCGGTCATCGTACGAAGGTCGCGCTGGATCTGTCGTATCGTTACTACCTTATCGTCTTCAAGTTCCGAAACTCGCTTTGCGATCTCCGCTGTTGTAAATGCGTTACCGCTCGATAACATCGAGAGGATGCGTACTGTGCGGCGGATGTGGTGGGACATGGTACCCTGCTAATGTGCTAATGTGCTAATCTGCTAATCTGCTAATGTGCTAATGTGCTAATGTGCTAATGTGCTAATATTACGTGGGACACGATATACCATGAGGGAGAAATGAGCAATACGATCGTCAAGTGGTTTGTGAAGGAGTTTAAAGAGATGGTGGGTATCACCATCTATCTCTTCTTCATCTTCAGTTCATTCCTGACCTATCGATCTCTGATCATGGCGCAGCTGGGGATTGAGTATCACGAGTATGGCTTTGCCATCATCAAGGCACTGGTCTTTGCAAAAGTGATCTTGATCGTGAAGTTCGTTTCCGTGGTTAAGCGATTTGATGATAAGCCCCTTATCATTCCCACGATGTACAAAGTGGTGCTCTTTACGCTGTTCTCGGCGATGTTCGTTCTGTTGGAACACATCGTGCGCGGGCTCATCGAGGGACTCACGGTGATAGCGTCGATCGAAGAGATCACGGCCGTTGGGGCGAACGAGATGATGTCGCGAATACTTGTCTTTGTTTTTGCCTTGGTGCCGTACTTCATCATGAACGAAGTGAGCCGCGTGGTTGGCAAGGGGAAGGTGCTGGAGTGGTTCTTCCGCGGACGTCATCCGGCGTGATGCCGGGTACCTATGATGCCGGGTGTGAGCCCGAGTTCGGGCGTTATCGCACAAAAAACCACCACATCGCCACGATCGGCATGCCGATGGTGCCATTCACGGAGCGGGCAACATCAGCTACACCTCCCACGCGATTGCCCACGTGGTCCTTGATGTTGTTCCCATCGAACGAGCCTACCTTGATGCCCCGGGCATTCTTGATGATGTCGCCGTCGATGATCCCGATCTTCGCGCCGCCTTCGTTCTTAATGGCATTCACGACGAGTTCTCCGATGCGGAGTCCGGATGCAGATGTGAGGTAGCGGCCGTCGAATTTGTATTTCGCCATAGCACAAAGATACGCTCCCGGCACCCTTGGTGCCGGGCACGGGTTCGGGTGTGGGTACGCCCTCCGTGGCGTACATTGAAACCTTCCGGGCTCTCCGCCGTCAAGGGGGCCTGTCTGTTTCACCCTACTGCGGAGTGTCGATGCGTTTGGAGATCAACAACGTAACCAAGGAGTACGATAATGGTGTGCGTGCTCTTGATGATGTGACATGTTCGATCGGTACCGGGATGTTCGGCCTCCTGGGACCGAATGGCGCGGGTAAATCGACACTCATGCGCACGTTGGCAACGCTCCAAGAGGCTGACTCCGGGTCGGTAATGCTCGGTGATGTCGATGTCCTCAAGGACAAAGACCGCGTCCGACAACTTCTCGGCTACCTCCCACAGGAGTTCGGCGTCTACCCCCGAACCTCCGCAACAGACCTGCTGCATCATTTGGCGATCCTCAAGGGTCATGCCGACGCAAAACAACGCTCGGAAATGGTGGACTACCTGCTCCACAAAGTCAACCTCTTCGATCAACGGAAGAAGTCAGTGAGTAGCTATTCCGGCGGTATGAGGCAGCGCTTTGGTATCGCTCAATGTCTGATCGGAAGTCCAAAACTCGTGATCGTCGATGAGCCTACAGCCGGACTCGACCCAGGCGAACGCAATAGATTCTACAACATCCTCAGCGAGATCGGCGAACAGGTGGTGGTGATCCTCTCCACGCACATCGTACAAGATGTGAGAGAGCTTTGCACTCATATGGCTGTGATGGATAAGGGTCGAGTACTGTATACCGGCACAACCGATGATGCCCTAAATATGGTACGTGGTAAGATCTATGAACGTCGCGTTGAGCGAACAGACCTTGCCGCCTTCGAAGAACAGTATCGCGTGATCAGTCACAAGCTTGTGGGTGGAAAGCCCCTTCTCCACATCTACGCTGATGATGCACCGCCGGAGGGTTTCAGCGCCACGGATGAAACGCTAGAGGACGTGTACTTCGCAAAACTCAACTCACTCATCTAACGGACGTCACATGTTCACATTCTTGACGTTCGAGTGGAAGCAATGGCTTCGATCGCCGATGACGTGGATCTTCCTCGGCATCAATACTCTTCTTGTCCTTGGTGCAGTGAGCTCAGATTCGATTCAGTTGGGAGGGGGCGTTGGGAGCGTGCATAAAAACGCTCCGTACGTGATCGAGGGTTACTACATGTTGATGTCGTTGTTGTGCCTTCTCATGACAACGGCCTTTATGTCGGCAACCGCCAATCGCGATATCAGCACGGGCATGGATCAATTCATCTTCTCATCCCCGATATCACGCAGCGGATACTTCTTCGGCAAGTTCTTCGGCGCTGTGACTTTTGCCATCATTCCGCTTCTCGGCGTCAGTGTTGGCGCACTGCTCGGACCGTTGATGCCATGGGCAGAACCCGCACGCTACGGGCCGGTCATATGGAACGGTCACCTCTACGGACTGATCACCTTTGCCATTCCCAACACCCTCCTTACAGGTGCCATCGTTTACGGCTTGGCGATGATCTTCCGCAGCACCATCGTGTCGTTCGTTGGAAGCATGATGATCTTGGTATTCTATGTGGTGAGCCGTGGCTACACACGTGATATCGAACAAGAGTGGTTGGCCAACCTCCTCGACCCATTTGGATCGCAGCCCTTCACCATTGCAACGAAATATCTCACCACGGATGAGCGAAACGCAATGCCGGCTGCACTCGAGGGTGACCTCTTGATGAACCGGCTTGTGTGGATGGGTGTGGCGGTATTGATACTCGTTGGTATCTACGCGCTGTTCTCCACCACAAAACGCCGGACACGTGCTCGCAAGCAAAAGACAGTTCCTGATGCTACAATCGCTACGTCCGCTTACGAACCATTCCGCCCCTTTGCAGAAGCTCCCGCCTATCAATTCCAATGGAGCACACTGCTGGGTCTTGTTGGATATGAACTCAAGGCGCTTGTAAAGAACAGACCGTTCATCATCATCGTGGTGATCGGTCTTATCAACCTCATTGCAAGCCTTACAACGTTCACAGACGGATATGGCGGTGCCCAGTATCCAGTGACGTACAATGTCCTGAGCACGGTGATAGGGGGCTTCTCCCTCTTTGTTGTTGGTATCATCGCGTTCTATACAGGTGTGATCGTCTGGCGCGACAGAGATGCACGCATCTCGGAGATCGTTGATGCCACACCAATGGCAACAAGCATGACGCTTGCTTCGAAGATGATCGCCTTGTTCTGCGGTATCCTCTTAGTACTGGCCAGCGCAATGCCCGTGGCGATCGTGATCCAACTCCTCAATGGCTATGCAGAAGTGGATCTGTGGCAGTACTTCATCCGACTCATCGTTGTAGAGGGGCTGAGCTTTGGCTACCTCATCGTGATGTCCTTCTTGTTCCAGTCTCTTATCAACAACCGCTACGTTGCATACTTCGCCTTTGTAGCCGTATTGGTGGTGAACGCCTTTGTGTGGCCTGCTTTGGACATCCAGTCGAATATGCTGCGATATGGCGCAACGCCGGGCTTCACGTATTCCGACATGAATGCATGGGGTCCGTTCGTAACGCCGCAGATCTGGTTCAACGTCTATTGGTCGATGGCGGCCTTGGTGCTCAGCGGCGTTGTTTATGCGTTCTTACAGCGTGGTAAGGAAACGTCCTTTAGAGCACGCATCGCTACGGCACGCGTCCGACTCTATGAGCAACGATGGCAGCTGTCACTTGCTCTTCTTGCCTTTATCGTCTGTGGAGGATGGGTGTTCTTTAACACGAAGGTGCTGAACACCTACACCTCATCCGACGAGACTGAAGAGATGGCAAAGTCCTATGAGCTTACGTACAAGAAGTATGAACGTCTTGCACAGCCCCGTTGGATAGATCTTCAGTACGCGATCGAGGTCTATCCAGAACAACGAAACTTGTTCGTGGATGTGAAGGGGCATCTCTTGAATAAAACCAACGAAGTGATCCGCGATGTGCATTTCAACATCCCAACGTCTCTCGACTCATTGGTGATCGACATCCCTGGTGCGAAGATCACGCTGAATGATACGCGGCTGAAGTATCGCATCTATCGGTTGTCGCAGCCGATGATGCCGGGTGATACGTTGCCCATCCATACACGCGGACACTACATCGCCAAGGGCTTTGAGAACAACGTATCGAACACATCGGTCACGCAGAACGGAACGTTCTTCAATAACATGGAGATCTTGCCGAGCATTGGATACAGTACAGGAGCAGAGCTGTCGGACAAGAACAAACGTCGCGAATATGGATTGCCCCCTCGACATCGCATGCCAAGACTGGACACGATGAACATGGACGCGCGCGGCAGGATGTATCTGGATGTCGATGCTGACCTGGTGAATGTTTCAACCGTGATCGGTACGTCTGAGGATCAGATCGCCATTGCTCCAGGTTCGCTCCGCCGGGAATGGCGCAAGAATGGACGTCGGTACTTCGAGTATACACTGGACCATGCATCTGCGAACTTCTATTCGTTCATGTCGGCACGGTATGAAGTTGCCCGCGAGAAGTGGAACGGCATCGATCTCGAAGTCTACTACATTCCCAAGCACGCATACAACGTTCCGAACATGCTAAAGAGCCTGAGGAAGAGTCTTGAATATTATACCGCCAACTATGGTCCGTATTATCACAAGCAGTGCAGGATCATTGAGTTTCCACGGTATTCGAGCTTTGCCCAGGCATTCCCCGGTACCATGCCGTACAGTGAAGGAATTGGCTTTATTGCTGATCTACGTGATGTAGGAGAGGACGACATCGACTTCGTGTTCTTTGTTGTCTCCCACGAGATGGGTCACCAATATTGGGCGCATCAGCTAGTTGGCGCAGACATGCAGGGTTCCGAAATGCTCTCCGAGTCCTTTGCTGAATACTCTGCATTGATGGTGATGGAGAAGGAGTACGGCAAGGAGAAGATGCGGAAGTTCTTGGCCTATGAGATGGATAACTACCTCAGCGGCAGGGCTGGCGAATATGAAGCCGAGCGTCCCATCATGGCTACCGAGGGTCAGGGCTACATTCACTACAACAAGGGTTCTGTAGTTCTCTACTACCTCAAAGAGATGATCGGAGAGGACAAGGTGAATGCTGCGCTACGCAAGCTATTGGCAGATCATGCGTATCGAGAAGCCCCTTACCCGACATCGATCCATGCCGTTGCGGCGTTCAGAGCCGTTACCCCAGACTCATTGCAGTATCTCATAGACGACCTCTTTGAGAACATCACGTTGTTCTCCAATCGCGTTGAATCATCGAGCGCGAAGAAGGTGGGTGCTCAGTGGCAGGTTACGGTC
>Ga0154020_10007087_pt1 | contig 13113 bp, 10 predicted proteins | sample Klosneuvirus_201_FD_109709 | JGI IMG/M metagenome (GOLD analysis project Ga0154020, IMG submission 109709) | Active sludge microbial communities from wastewater, Klosterneuburg, Austria - Klosneuvirus_20160825_MG | ecosystem: Engineered > WWTP > Aerobic digester > Activated sludge | place... | reverse complement strand
CGTTCACAGATCGCTTGGATGTGCAGTCGGAGCCATTGGAACGTGCTGCTCCCGGCGGTGTAATCGGCGGGACCGTAGTGATCGATCCGGCCGACTTGCCGGAGCCGGTCGTTTTGGGCGAACTCATCGGATCTAGCTGGGTTGTAGACCCCGTAAGCCTTGCCGCCGCCCTTCTTCACCACGGAGAAACTGGGAATGTCGCTGGGACCATCTGCGATGTAGATCATGTTCTGGAACGGAATGCGGCGATCCTCGGGCGCGATGTTCGCGTTGACGTCGATCGCCGGGTTCTTGTTCGTGCCTTTGTTGATCTCGAACAGAGCGCGTGTCTTGGTCGTGTTATCGATCACCATCCCAATTTGGGCGATGACTGCATCGGCCTCCATGACGAACTCCTTCTGGCGCAGGAATCCGGGCTGGAGCGGGTTCTCGATAAACTCGCAGCCCCAGATGCCATCCACATGGCCGGCAATCGCGCTTCCGCGAATCATCTCCGCCAAACCCGTGCTCACGATGTAGTGTTCGAGATGGATCTCGTGCTTGAGGTACGACTCGCGCTCGCGCACGAAGGACTTTGTCGCATCGAAGAACCCGGGCAGCCCGGGATAGAAGGCAATGTCGCCACCTGCTTCGCGCAGAACCTTGTTGCCGAGCTTGGGCATTTTTCCCGCAAGCACGTAGGTCAGCAAGTGGTTGAGGTAGGCGATTTCCCCGGAAAGGTGATAGCTTCGTTTCCTGTAATGCTCGACCAGACTGTTCGTTTCGCCCCAAAAGGTGGCTTCGTCGATTCCGTAGCGACGGAAGAGGGGCGACTGCATGTATTCCGGGATTAACGTCTTGTCGAAATCCCAGATGCAGGCGATGGTGTTCTGAGTGAAAAGCGTCGTAGCCATCGTTAATCAACACCGGTAGGCGGATTTGCCGCTCGGCTTGGTTTGATGGCGAACAGAAGCCGGGCACGGCAGAGCACGCAATTCGCAAATCGTTTCGGGATTCTCCGTAACACCTCAGCATGGAAAAACTCCCACCGATTCTGCCTTTTCAAAGGCGCATGGATGAACTCGACGCCCAGATGGCGGCGCCGTCGTTTTATGCCAATTCCCGTCGCGCGACGGAGGTCAGCCGGGAGCATCAGAAGCTTGGCCAGTTGATCGCTGACCATCGAAAGTACGAGAAGGTTGGGCAGGACCTGGCGGATGCCGAGGCACTCTGCAAAGATCCGACGGCGGACCCCGACCTGAAGGAACTGGCGGCTGCGGAATTGCCAGACCTGCAGCGGCGCCGCGCGGCCCTGCATGAGTCGGTCCTCTCGGCGATGATCCCACCGGAGCTCACCGACTCACGGAATACCGTTCTCGAAATTCGTGCGGGCACGGGAGGCGAGGAGGCGGCGCTTTTTGCCGCCGAATTGGCCCGGGCTTACCAGAGGTACTCCGATCGCTGCGGCTGGAAGGTTGAGCCGATGAGCAGCACGGTGAGTGAACGCGGAGGATTCCGCGAGGTCAGCGTCTTGATCTCGGGAAGCGACGTCTACAAACAGCTCAAGTTCGAGAGCGGAGTCCACCGGGTCCAACGCATTCCCGCCACCGAGGCCAACGGTCGGATTCATACGTCGACCGTGACCGTCGCGGTGCTGCCGGAAGCCGAGGAGGTTGATCTGCAGATCGATCCCCAAGATTTGGAGATCACTGTTCAGCGAGCGAGCGGGCCGGGAGGGCAAGGGGTCAACACCACGGATTCGGCGGTGCGTATCATTCATAAACCCACGGGCATGATTGTGTTCTGTGCCGACGGGCGGTCGCAGCAGAAAAACAAGGCAAGCGCGATGGCGGTGCTGCGTTCGCGCTTGCTCAAGATGAAGGAGGATGAGGAAAAGGCCAAATACGCGGCCCAGCGTAAAAGCCAGATTGGCACGGGCGATCGCAGCGAGCGGATCCGAACCTACAACTTTCCACAGAATCGTCTGACCGACCACCGCATCGGTCTCACGCTTTACAATCTGCCGCAGGTGATGGAGGGCGACATCGCACAGATCATCGCTTCCCTTCAAGCCGTTGAGTTTCAGGAGAAGCTCGCTGCGCTCACCGGGCAGCCGTTTGTGCTCAAACGCGCGGGCGCCGATCGGGACGACGATTGAGGCCGACGGCGAACGGTCGTTCCTATCTGGATATGCCCACGGTCCTTGAGATCATCAAGAAGACTACCGATTTCCTCGCAGGGAGGAAGGTGGAGAGTCCCCGCCTGAGTGCGGAGTGGTTGGTTGGGCAAGCTCTTGGACTCCGCCGCATGCAGCTCTACATGCAGTTTGAACGTCTGCTGAGTGAACCGGAATTGGAAAAGATCCGGCCCTTGGTCCGTCGTCGAGCGGCGCGCGAACCCCTGCAGTACATCCTTGGGGAGACCGAATTTTGCGGCTTGAAATTGAAATGTGATCGTCGGGCTTTGATCCCGCGACCGGAGACGGAATACCTCGTGGAGCTGATCTTGGCGCGTTTCACTCCCACGGAGTCCGTGAACGTGCTCGATTTGGGCACTGGAACCGGCGCCTTGGCATTGGCGCTCGCACAAGCGCTGCCGACGGCGCGCGTCACGGCGGTGGATGCCAGTCCGGAGGCGCTTGCGCTCGCCCAGGAAAACGCCGTGAGCACGGGCCTGTCCGATCGGGTCAGTTTTCTCGTGTCCGATTGGTATACCGCGGTTCCCGCGGGGACGCGCTTCAACTTGATCGTCTCCAATCCCCCGTATTTATCGGGCGAGGAGGTGGCCGCCGCCATGCCCGAAGTCCGCGACTTTGAACCTCACGCGGCACTTATTGGCCGCGATGGCGGATTAGGCGATTTGCAGCAGATCCTGCGCAATGCGGGACAGTGGCTGGTTCCAGGTGGACTGATTGCCTTGGAAACGGGCCCCGAGCAACATGCGGCCTTAATGAAATTCGCTCAAACTATTGGCTTTGAGGGTTTTGAGTCCAAGGCTGATCTGACTGGGCGAGATCGATACATCTTCGCACGTTCAGGTGTTCCGGCGGTTTGAGATCCGTCCGCGAAAGCTCGCGGCTGCTCGTCAAGTGCCAGCTTCGATCGGAGCCGCGTGCCGGTTGCGCCAGCGATCGAGGACTCGGAGATAGATCTCGTCAGGTGAAAGCCCATGACGGGCCCGCAAGGCCTGCACGGAACTGCCGTGGTCGATAAAACGGTCGGGCCAACCGATCCGTTCGACGGTTGTCGAACAGTCGGCCTCTTGCAGGGCTTCGAGTACGGCGCTGCCAAACCCACCGGCGATGACATGGTCTTCCATCGTCACGAGCATGGGGATGCAGGCCGCGTGACTCAGCAGAAGGGCACGATCGAGCGGTTTGACGAAACGGGCGTTGACCACGCCAACGCTCAGCCCCTCTTCGCGCGAGAGTCGCTCGGCGAGTTCAAAGGCGTCGCCGACAAAGCTGCCCAGGGCCCAGATCATGATGTTCGAACCCTCCCGGAGGACCTCGGCGTGGCCGATCGGAAGGGTTGCCGGTTTGTCCTTGATGGGCACGCCGCGTCCGGCCCCGCGAGGATAGCGGATAAAGGCGGGTGCGTTCAGCCGGAGCCCCGTGTGCAGCATGTCGACAAGTTCATCCTCATCCTTGGGCTGCATGATCGTGGCGTTGGGCACGCAGCGGAGGTAGGAAAGGTCGAAGATGCCGTGATGGGTCGGCCCGTCATTCGGGGACAGCCCGGCGCGGTCGAGGCAGAAGACCACCGGAAGATTCTGCAGGGCGACATCGTGGATGATCTGATCGTATCCGCGCTGCAAGAACGTCGAATAGATCGCGACGACCGGTTTGATTCCCTTGGTCGCGAGTCCGGCAGCGAAAAGCACGGCATGCTCCTCGGCGATGCCGACGTCGAAGAATTGTCGCGGGCACTCGTTTGCCAGGTAGGTCAGCCCCGTGCCGCTGGGCATGGCGCCCGTGATCCCGACGATGGTGGGATCGGCCTTGGCGAAACGGACCAGCGCTTGGCCGAAGACATCCTGATAATGAAGCGGCGAACCGGCAGCGGGCTTCAGACTTTCGCCGGTCTGCGGATCGAAGGCACCCAAGCCATGAAATTTCTCCGGATGCCGCATGGCCGCCTCCAACCCCCGTCCCTTCTGGGTGATGACGTGCAGGAGGACAGGGCCATCCGTTTGTTTGGCAAACTCGAGATTCTTGACCAACTCGTCGAGATTGTGGCCATCGATCGGTCCGAGATAACGAAGGCCGAACTTCTCGAAGAGCGACGACTCAACGATGAAGTCCTTCGTTTCCCGTTTCCACTTCATGTACACCCGGTGCATGTCGTTCCCGCCGGGCAAGGACGTGAAAAACTTTTCCAGGTCGTGGTGAATCTTGTTGTAAGTCGGGTTGGTCGAAAGGCGATTGAGGTACTTGGAGAGGGCTCCGACATTTTTCGCAATCGACCACTCGTTGTCGTTGAGGACCACGATCAGGCGTTTGGTCGAGGCGACGACATTGTTCAGGGCCTCGAGGGTGACGCCGCAGGAGAAGGCGGCATCGCCGCAAACGGCCACGACGTGTTCTCCGGTGCCAAGCAGGTCCCGGGCGCTTGCCATGCCGAGCGCCGCGCTCAGGGCGGTGCCGGCATGGCCGGCACCAAACGCGTCATGTGCGCTCTCATTGCGCATCAAGAAACCGCTCGCTCCTCCCGACTGGCGAAGCTTGCGAAAGAACTCTCCTCCACGGCCGGTGAGCAACTTGTGCACATACCCCTGATGGGCGACGTCAAAGACGAACGGGTCGGTGGGCGAATCGAACACCCGATGGAGTGCGAGGGTCAGCTCGACCACACCCAGATTGGGGCCGACGTGGCCCCCGTTCTTCGCCGTGACGAGAATAATCTCCGTCCGAATTTCGGCTGCGAGCTGCGCGAGTTGCGACGTGGAGAGGCGCTTGACGTCCGCGGGCCCCTGGATGGCGTCGAGCAGACGCGGAGCAAGTGGTGACGGTGCCGAAGGTTCGGCGAAGGGCGGATTCATCAACGGAAAAACGATAGCCGAAGCATGGGGTTCAGGACTCACTGCGTTCGCTCTCGAAGGAAACAAGGCGTGCGCCACCGTCCTTCTGTTTTTTCAGCACTTCGATTTTGAGCTCCGCATCTTTCAGGCGTGTTTCACAGACCTTCAGCAACAGGTTCCCTTCTTCAAAGCGAGCGAGCAGATCGGCGAGGGCGACATCACCCGACTCCATGGACTCGACGATCCCTTCAAGCCGTTCGAGGGCAGCTTCAAAGGATAGGACTTGGGCAGGTTCGGACTCCACAGGGTGGGACACTACGTCGTTGCGAGCGGGTTTCAATCCCGGTTTGGGAAACAGCTGAGTTTCACCCAAAACGGAGATTGTGAGAACGTCTCAGTCAGCTTCAGAGTCGCACGGGTAATCCCCGGCCTGCCATATAGGCTTTGACCTGAGGGATGGTGAGGGTGCCGAAGTGAAACAGACTTGCGGCGAGTACGGCGCTGGCGTGACCTTGATCGATCGCCTCGGCAAAGTGTTCCAGTTGCCCCGCGCCGCCGCTGGCGATCACCGGTACGGTGACAGAATCGCTGATCGCTTGGGTCAGGGGGCAATCGTAACCCATCTGCGTGCCGTCAGCATCCATGCTCGTGAGCAGGATTTCGCCCGCTCCAAGCTCCACCGCCCGCCGGGCCCAGGTGACCGCATCGAGCCCCGCCGGATGGCGACCGCCGTGCGTGTAGACCTGCCACGAGCGTCCGTCGGGTTCACGTTTGGCGTCGATCGCGACGACGATGCACTGAGCGCCGAATCGATCCGAGGCCGCGTGAATCAGTCCCGGATCCTTGATCGCCGCGGTATTCAAAGACACCTTGTCGGCCCCGGATTTCAGCATCGCCTCAATATCCGCGACCGTGCGCAGCCCGCCTCCCACCGTCAGGGGCATAAAACACTGTTCCGCAGTGGCCGCGACCACGTCGTGCATGATTCTGCGACCGTCGCTGGTCGCTGTGATATCAAGGAAAACGAGCTCGTCGGCTCCTTGCGCATCGTAGGCCTTGGCGCACTCCACCGGGTCTCCGGCGTCGCGTAGCTCCTTAAACTTCACACCTTTGACGACGCGTCCGGCGGTGACGTCAAGGCACGGAATGATTCGGCGAAAGAGCACGGGGATTTTTGATCACGGCTTCTCAAACCTTAATCTCAGGGGGCTTCGGCGGCGCGGAGCGCCGAAATCACCGCGTCAAAAATCAAGATTCGAGCGAAGCCAACTCACAGATCCGTATGCGTGATATCGGGTTCGAACTCGACGCTCAAGCGATAGACCTGACCCGGACGCATGACCAGCGGATGGTCGCGCACGAGGTACTGGAGATAATGAATCTTGCCGAAGTTGGTCCGGTAAACCGGATCTGCCGACACGACTTCGGTTTCCCGCCATCCGGCTTGGAAGTCGTTCTTGCTGACTCCACACCGCTGACCTTGAGGGCCGAGCGCCAGAGTCCCGGTCACGTGGTACTTCGAATGCGGGGCGGCGATGGCCAGCATGTAACGGAATTTATCGAGCGTGACCTGTTGTTTGACCGTGTAGGCAAACTCGCAGCCGATCTTGTTGCCAGCGAAGTTCCACTGAACTTTCACACTGCCCAAGCCCTTGATGATCTCTTCTTTGGTATCGATCAGTTCCGGCTGCTCGTAGCGGAAATAGAAGCTGTTGCGCAGGCCCAATCCGGTGACGCAGTTCTTCCCGTAGAATGCGGGAATGGTGACGTGATCGCCGAACGTGAGTTCGGGAATCATGATCGGCGCGTACAGGTTGTTCGGCCAGTCGAAGATCCCGGGGCAATGAGGGAAGGGCAGGGCATCGGCCACCGCTTTTCCACCGCATGACACCAGAGGAATCTGAAAGTGCAGGCCGCTGGTGGCGTCGCGGTACAGAAAGACACCCTGCTCCTTGCGGTTGGACTTGTCGAAAATGACGAAACGACCGGCCGTCTTGGTCGGCTCAAGTTTCGGTGGAATCGTGGGCAGTTGGACCGTCTTGGCCAGACGCGACCATTGGCACAAGTAGCGCGCCGCATCGAAATTGGCCATCCGCGTCGTGTGATTCGAGTAGGCGGTCCGCTCTTCGTCACGCAAATCGAGGAAACCGTGTTCCTGATCGAGATACGTCTGGTAAAAGAAGAAGAACAGGCGGCGCAGGAGGTCTTGGTAGCGCGGACGCTGTTCGTCGGGAATCCAACCGTCGCGCAGGCCTTGGAGCACGAGGGTGATGCAGTGCATCTGGCCATAGGCGCCCGCCGCACGTCCGAAAGCCCAGCCCAGCCCATCGGCGCGGACGAGATCGGGCATCATCCGAATGTACTTCTCCGCGTAGGTGCGCAGGGTGGGCAATTTACGATCGCGCACGCCGCTATTGGCATGGAGCTGGAGTGCGGAGCGGATGAACACGAAGGTCATCACGCCGTAAAGATTGAAATTGCCACCCAAACCGCTCGTCGAATCGTCGAAGAATCCGGTCGAGCTGGTATGATTGATTCGCTCGACCATTCGTTCGATCAATCGTGAGGTCTCATCCTTTTTCGAAAGACCAAAACTGAAACGGGCGACTGCCTTGGCGACATTGAACGCCTGCCAATGATTATCAAAGTCGCTCCGGTGAAGCAGTTGTTTGTCAATCCGCAGCTGCGTCTCTTCGACGAGGCGTTCCCAAACCGAGTTGCGTTCCTTGGAGGGGCCGAAGCAAAGGAGACCGAGCGATGCGTAGGCCAAGCCGTTTTCGGCGGCGGGCTCGGTAAACATCTGAGCTGTCACGCAACGTGCTGCCAGATCAACGAGATCGTATCCTTTGAGCGTGGTGTCGCCCGTGGCGCGATAGTATTCCCCGAGGGCGTAAGCGGCGTGTCCGGGCTCGTCGGGGCGCGGGACTTCGCCCGGTGCCGGAAGAAGTGTGCCGTCAGGTTGAATCGCGTCGAGATTATGGCCGAGAATCGAACGGGCCATATCGAGGCATTGCTCAGAAAAACTATGCATGCGTAGGTGGTTGCTGGCGGTCAGCGCGGTCCGACGCTTGGTGCGTGCGGATGGAAACGGTGGTTCTTCAGGAAGATGGCAGTTGGCGCAAGAGGGAATTCTGCGGCCCTTAGCGGGCGATCAGTTTAAGAAACTCATCGTTGGTCTTCGTTTTCGAGAGCCGGGCGATCATGGTTTCGGTCGCCTCCTCGACTTTTTGTTGGACCAGGGCTCGCCGGAAAAAATGAATCGCGTCGAGCTTTTTGGCGTCGAGCAGCAGTTCCTCTTTGCGGGTACCCGATTGCTGGATGTTTATCGCCGGCCAGAGCCGCATTTCGGCACACTTGCGATCGAGCACGAGGTCGCTGTTGCCGGTACCTTTGAATTCCTGGAAAATGACGTCGTCCATCCGACTGCCGGTCTCCACCAAGATCGAGGCGATGATCGTCAGTGAACCGGCTTCCTCGGTCCGCCGCGCGGAGGCGAAGAGCTGTCGCGGTTTTTCAAGGGCGCGCACGTCGAGGCCTCCCGTGCCGGTGCGACCTGAATTCCGCATGGTGTTGTGGGCGCGGGCAAGACGGGTGAGCGAGTCGAGCAGCAGCACGACGTCCCGACCGGCTTCAACGAGACGGCGGGCGCGTTCGATCGCGAGATCGGCAATGCGTACGTGGCTCTCCACCTGCTCATCGTTCGAAGAGGCCCAGATCTCGGCCGGCACACTTCGCTTGAAATCAGTGACTTCCTCGGGACGTTCGTCCACCAAGAGGACCATCACATGACATTCCGGGTGATTTTCGATCACGCCAAGAGCCATGTCTCGCAGGAGCGTCGTCTTTCCAGTTCTCGGCGGGGCAACAATCAAACCCCGGGTGCCTCTGCCGATGGGGCAAAAGAGATCGACCACCCGCGTGGTCAGACGTCCATCTTTGACCTCAAGCTTGAGCTGCTGGTTGGGGGAAACCGTGGTCAGATTGATGAAATCGGCCTTCATGCGCCGCTCCTCGAGCGACATCCCGTCGACCGACTCGATGAATTTCATCTTCGGGTTGGGGAACTTTCCTTCGGCAGGGTAGGCGGTGCCGCCGATGATCTGGCCCTGTTTGAGTTTGAAGCGGCGAATCAGCTCCTTGGGGACAAAAGTATCCGAAGGACGGCGCTTGCCGAAACGGGTGAGATCGAGCAGCTGGCCGTTTCCGCTCTTGTTCAGATCGATGTCAAGAATGCCCTCGACGTGGATCAGGTTCTCGGGCGGAGGAGTCGGGGCGGCGGGGCGCTCGGCGACGTCGACTTGGGGAGCGTTGACGGCAGGCGTCGTCGCTGTGGGGTCCGCAGGTGCGGAAACGGGCTTATTTTCCATGAATAGCTAAGGGACAGAACAAATCGTTCAAGGCAGATGCTTGACGCTTAAAACCTGCCGGGAGATATGAGCTGCACGCCGACAAACGGCGGTACATTCTCAAATCCCCCAACAGCCACTACGTGATGGACCAAACGATTACCTCAGTGTCCCGAGAAAATCGGGTTTTCAGGCCTTCGGCCGAGTTTCAACGCCAAGCAAACCTTGGGAGTTATTCCGCTTATAAGAGGCTTTACGCAGAGTCTGTCAACGCTCCAGAGAAATTTTGGACCCGGCAAGGCAAGGAATTATTGGCTTGGCGGAAGCCCTTTAAACAGGCGCTTCGCTGGAAGCTTCCCCATGCTAAGTGGTTTGTTGGCGGTCAGTTGAACGTTGCAGAGAACTGCCTCGATCGGCACTTGGGCACGGCTCGCGAGAACAAGGCTGCGATCATTTTTGAAGGTGAACCCGGGGATATTCGCACGCTGACCTACAAACAGTTGCACCGAGAGGTCTGCCGTTTCGCCAATGTGTTGGTTAGTCTTGGGATCACGAAGGGAGACCGGATCGCGATCTATATGCCGATGGTGCCGGAGGCTGTCGTCGCCATGCTCGCCTGCGCCCGTCTCGGCGCGATTCATACGGTGATTTTTGGCGGTTTTTCGAGCGAGGCGATCAAGGACCGGGTGAACGATTGTCAGGCCAAACTGGTGATCACTGCCGACGGTGGCTGGCGGCGGGGAAAGATTGTCGAACTCAAGGCGAACGTCGATCGTGCCGTCACCGCCACCCCAACCGTGAAGAATGTCGTGGTGCTGCGGCGTACTGGGAATGCCGTGACGATGACCGAGGGCCGGGATCTCTGGTGGCACGAGCTCGCGGCGAAGGTGCCCGCGGAGCACAAGGCCCGCGGTTTCGACAGCGAGAATCCTCTCTTCATTCTTTATACTTCCGGCTCCACCGGCAAACCCAAGGGAGTGCTCCATACGAGTGCCGGTTACCTGCTCGGGACTGCGATCACCTCCAAGTACGTCTTCGATTTGAAGGACACCGATGTGTATTTCTGCACTGCCGACATCGGCTGGATCACCGGACACAGCTACGTCGTCTACGGGCCGCTCGCCAACGGGGCCACGGTTCTGATGTACGAGGGCGCGCCCAATCAACCGGGTCCCGACCGCTTTTGGGAAATGATCGATCGCCATGGAGTCACGATCTTTTACACCGCGCCCACGGCCATTCGTGCCTTCATGCGGTGGGGTGACGAGCATGTGACCAAACATAGCCTGCGTTCCCTTCGTCTCTTGGGCTCCGTCGGCGAACCGATCAATCCCGAGGCCTGGATGTGGTACCATACCCTCATCGGCAAGAAACGCTGCCCGATTGTCGACACCTGGTGGCAGACCGAGACGGGGGCCATCATGGTTTCCCCGCTTCCCGGCGTGACGCCGACCAAGCCGGGTTCCTGCACGTTGCCTTTCTTCGGGGTGATCCCCAAGGTGCTCGATGAAAACGGCAAGGAGGTTCCCCGCGGTTCGGGCGGCAAGCTGTTCCTCAAGTCTCCCTGGCCCTCGATGTTGCGCACCCTCTGGGGCGATGACGAGCGGTACAAACGGCAATACTGGAGCGAATTACCTGGATACTATTTCGCCGGCGACGGGGCCCGGATCGATCGCGACGGTTACCTCTGGGTGGTCGGACGCATCGATGATGTGCTCAATGTGTCCGGGCATCGGATCGGGACTGCCGAGGTCGAGAGTGCGATGGTTTCCCATCCCTCGGTTGCCGAAGCGGCCGTGGTTGGGCGTCCCGACGAGCTCAAGGGCCAGGCGCTCGTGGTTTTTGTCATTGTGAAGTCGGGGGTTGAGGCGGGACTGGCCCTTCGCGAAGAGCTTCGGGCTCATGTCGCCAAGGAAATTGGCGCGCTGGCTCGTCCGGACGATATTCGTTTTGCCGCGGGTCTACCTAAGACTCGATCCGGCAAGATCATGCGCCGGATTTTGAAAGAGATTGCCGCCGGTGGAGAGGTGAAGGGCGATACCACCACTTTGGAAGATTTCTCGGTGGTGGCGGCTTTGCAGGCACACGAGGAATGAGGCGATAGACCGCGGCTGAGTTGCAAAGTTATTTAAATATAATTAGTTAATTACTTGCTTCTTTATCGGGGTGGTGCTCCCGTGACGCGTCTCCCCGATGATTTGCATTAATTTCCCGATTTTATCACGTTCGCGGACTTCTGTTTCGCTGCGTGGATTCACCCTGATAGAAGTGATGGGGGTGGTAGGCACGATCGCCGTCCTGATTGGCTTGGCGGTCGGCGTGGGCCCGGGGGTGGCGGAACGATCGGCTCGGCTTCGGGCGGACGCTGACTTGTCCGTCCTGATGGCGGCGCTGGAGTTGTATCGCCGAAGTTTCGGCGATTATCCCCAGACGGGATCCTGCCCGCCTGCGGAGGGTTCCAGGGACAACCTCGGTGCAGCCTCAGCGGAGGCGAAACTTCTTCACGCCCTCTTGGGTCGGCTTGGTCCAACGCTGCGCGGCGCAAGGCATCGGGCTTTCGTTAACCCCGATCGTCTGATGACCGTTTCTGGCAAACCCCTGGCGCAAGTGGTCCTCGAGGGAGAGTGGGCTGACGCCTTCGCCGACCCATGGGGGCGGCCGTATGTTTACGCCTACCGGGCTTCATCCGCTGCGCGTTGGGAGGCGGATGGATACATTCTTTACTCGCGTGGACCTGATGGTGCTCACGAAGCGCCGGTGTTCGGCGTTTTCGATCCTGGCGCCCCCACAAACGAGGACAATATTCATGCCGTCCGATGAACCACGGAGAGTGACTGGGGGCCGTTCCAGAGGGGCATTCACGCTTCTGGAGGTGCTGGTGGTGATCGCCATTCTCGCGGTGCTGGGAGGCCTTCTCTTCCCGGCAGCGGGGGCTGCTCGCGTTTTCGCCCAGAAGACGCGCACGCGGTCACAATTCGGCCAGTGGGCCCTGGCCTTCGAACAGTTCCGCGCTGACTACGGATCCTATCCCGCGGTGGACTCCTCCGGCAGGATCGATCCGATCCGATTCGTCGCGGCTCTCACTGGACACGACCCAGCCGGGACCCCACTCACCGGCGCGTCGTTGCATGGTAATGCACGCCGGGCGCGCTACTACAGCCTGACGCATGCGGAATGGCTGGTGGACAACTCGGCGCCGGCAGCGGCCGGCGAGTTGATCGATGGTTTCCGCAACAGCCAGATCGTGGTGATGGTCGATCGCGATGGTGACGGAGTCATCCAGGGTCGGGAAATCATTCGATCAGCCCTTGCCGGCGGCAATTCACGCGATGGCTTCACCCCGAGCATTGAACCCCTTGATGCAGATCTCGCGGGCTCGGGAGTCATCCGTGCGGGCGTCGCTTTTTACTCCGCTGGCCGGGCAACCGCGGGCACCGATTATGTCCTCAGTTGGAAATGATCACACTTGTCCCCAACGAGGACCCGGAGTCGAACTTCGGTGGTTTAACCGCCGTTCGGGCCTGACGCTCGTCGAGCTCCTGTTGGTCCTGGGCATTGTCGCTTTGGCTGCGGGGTCGTTGGGTCGTGGCCTGCTCGCGGGTGACCCGGCGGTCTCGCTCGAGGCATCGCAAAGGCTGATCTCGTCGTTGCTGGTGGCCGCCAGGACGGAGGCGGCCGCGACCCGAACCCGTGCGCGCCTGTTGATTTACGCCGACGTGAGTGAAAACGAGGATACAGATAAGAAACTTCGTTTTGCGAGGGTGGTGCG
>Ga0154020_10007086_pt1 | contig 13114 bp, 7 predicted proteins | sample Klosneuvirus_201_FD_109709 | JGI IMG/M metagenome (GOLD analysis project Ga0154020, IMG submission 109709) | Active sludge microbial communities from wastewater, Klosterneuburg, Austria - Klosneuvirus_20160825_MG | ecosystem: Engineered > WWTP > Aerobic digester > Activated sludge | place... | reverse complement strand
TTCTCGACCGGCGCGACGGGAGCCGGCGGCGCTTCCGGTCGGCTTTCGGACGCGGTGTGCGGCGCGCGAGACCCGGCGCTGCAGCCGGCCGACCCGGCGAGGCAGCAGGCCGCGAGCAAGAGGATCGAGTGCAATCGTGGGAACGATGCCGACATCGCACGCAAAGCCTAGCAGCCCTTGCGCGGAATCCTCTCCGTAGAAACCTGCGGTAAACTACCTGCAAATCGGTTCCAGTCGGTCTTCGTTCACTCTTCCGGAGGTTCTCGTCCCATGCACGATCGCGTCCCGCGCTCCATCTCTGCGAGCTTGCTCGCAGCCGTCGCCCTGCTCGGCCTGGCGGCGCAGCCGGCTTCCGCCAAACGCCTCGGCGGCGTTTTCACCGCAGTCAAAGATGCCAACGTCGTCATCCTCGACTACGGCGAAGGGAGCTACGACGTCCGCATCTACGGCACTGAAGCGCCGGCCGACGGCCAGCCGTTCGCCGCCGAAGCCAAGGCGTTCGTGCGCGAGGCCCTCTTGGGCAAGAACGGCGCGGTGCGCTTCAAGTACCGCAACGCCAAGGACGAGATGGTCTCGCGGGTCTTCTACACCGATGCCCAGGGCGTTGCCCGGGACTTGAGCGTGGAATTGGCGGCGGCCGGCCTCGCCTGGCTCCGACCTGGAGCGCGGTACCGTCCGGCCGAAGAAGGGCAGATGGACGAGCTGACCGCGGCGCAGGCCGAGGCGCAGCGAGCCCGGCGCGGCGTCTGGAGCGTTCCCAACCCGGTCGCCCCGTGGACCTATCGCGGCGAGAAGCTCGAAGCTGAAGGCGAGACGAGCGGCACCCCGGAAACGGTCGCCGGTACCGTCGACATCAACATCAGCAAGATCGTCAATGGCGACAACGAGTGCGCCATCGCCAAGAACCCGGCGAACCCGCTGCAGCTCGTCGCCCACTGCAACAGTTCCGCGAGCCCTTGGCGCTCGATCGACGGCGGACAGACCTGGGTCGTCGGCGGCTCGCTCGGCAGCTACTGCTGCGATCCAAATCTCGCCTGGGACTCGTTCGGAAATCTGTTCGCGACCTTCATCGACTCTGCGGCCGACAACATCGTGACCAAAGTCAGCGTCAACGGCGGCGTCAGCTTCAGCCGAGTCGCGAGCTTCTTCTGCAACTTCTGCGTCGATCAGCCCTCCGTGGTGGCCCACGACGGCATGATCTGGATCGTCTGGAACAACGACTCGGTCATGGTCGCCCGCGGGGCCGCGGTGACGGGTCTAGGGGCGATCGGTGCCTTCTCTGCGATGCAGACCGCGCCCACCACCAGCAGCTGCAGCTTCGGCGATATCGCCACCTCGCCCGTCTTCCCGCATGCAGTCGTGCAGGTCTGCGGTCCGAGTGGAGGTCAAGGTCCGAACGCCAGTATCCGTATCAACATCGACTCCGACGGCCCCGGTGCCGGCGGCTTCGGCGCCTCGATCGTGGCGACGACGACCAACGTTGGCGGATTCGACTTCATTCCGGCGCAGAACCACCGCTCGATCGACCCCGAGGCCGGCCTCGCCTTCGACCGCAACCCGACGAGCCAGCACTTCGGCCGGCTTTATCTCGTCTACACCGACGAGCTCGTCAACGAGAGCCACAACACCAACATCATGCTGCGGTACTCCGACGACACCGGCGCCACCTGGAGCGCGCCCATCCAGGTGAACACCGACGCGACGACGCGCAGCCAGTTCCTGCCCAAGATCGCCTCGGATCCGGCGACCGGCGAGGTCGCGATCTGCTGGCATGACGCGCGCAACTCGGGGACCAACACGGCGATGGAAGAGTGGTGCGACTCGTTCACTCCGGTGGGCTTCCCCACCTTCCGCGGCAACGTACGAGTGAGCGACGGCGCCTCGGTCTCGACCGACATCCAGATGGACTTCGGCGACTACAGCGGGCTCACCGTGATCGACGGCGTCGCCCACCCGATCTGGGCCGATTCCTCGAACAGCACCGGCGACAACCCGGACAACACCAGTGAGTTCGACACGTACACCGACAAGTACTTTCTGAGCCTCTTTTTCGATGGCTTCGAGGCCGGAAACAGCAGCGCCTGGTCGGCCGTCGCCCCCTGACCAGATAGATCCTCACCTCACCTTGCCTCCCCCGGGCGGGCTATTGCCTGCCCGGGGGGGCTGTGACACCCATCCTGCTCTGCCATCCCTGATCCTAGTCCCCGCAGAACTTCAGGTAGTGATGCATCTTTTCTAGTGCCCGCCTAGCCAACTTCTCGACCTCGACCAAGGCAGCCTGTTCCTCAGTCGACGCCCCTTCGCGCAAGGTGTCCAAGTCCTCGAGTAGCGAAGAGATCTGAAGACGGTTAAAGACCGTATTTCCCCAAGGGTCGATTGACTGAGCAAAGACAAGCTCTCCCTTCCCCGCCCTGCCAGCAAGCATGGCGTATAGTCAACGCTGTGATGAAGGTACCCGGGGTAGCGTCTATCGCGGAAACGCGATGAGACCGGCCCTTACAGAAGAGGAAAAGGCTTTCTTCAGGACGTTCAGCGCCCGCCTGGCCACTCTTCGGCGCGAGCGCAGCCTGACCCAGGCGCAGCTTGCCGAGCGCCTCGAGGTCACGCAGCAGCAGATCGCCTCCTACGAGATCGGCCGGCGGCGGGTACCGGTTTCGTTTCTCGCTCCCCTAGCCGAGGCGTTGGCTGTCCCCGTCGAAGAGCTCCTCGGCGCCGAGCCCAAGTCCAAGAAACGCGGGCCCGCGCCGAAGCTCCAGCGACACCTCGAGCGCATCCAGCAGCTCCCCAAAGCACGACAGCGCTTCGTCCTCGAAATGCTCGACACCGCTCTACAGCACGACGGACGCTAGTCCAAGGTAGCGAGACCCAGAGAATGCCTCCGCTTGGAAAGGCAGCGCAGGCTTGCTGGTGGGTTTGTGGCGGCTTTCTGGTGTGGGCTCTCGATTTTCATATTGGGATCCGCTTCGCTGGCAGAATCTGGTCTTTCGACGTCCTAAACGACGGAGCCGGATTGTTCCTCTGCACAGTCGGACTAGTGCGACTCGCTCGGCTCAGATTGCGAGAGAGGTTTCGGACGACGATGGCCCTCCTGGCAATGTTGACAGGTTCAATAGCGATATGGTCCGTCGCGACCCTTTTCCGGGGCTCGACAGAAGCCGTTGTTGCGGCGTTGCCCATCGGGCGATGGATTGGCCTGGGTGGCGCGGCCTTGTTCTGCGTGGAGCTGAGCACGCTTTGTCGCGAAGCGGCCGGAGTGAGGTCAGCAGAGAGCTGGACGACTACCCTCATCGTTCTCTTGCTTGCGACGACGAGTCCCCAGATGATCGTGGCACTTTCGGACTTGGTGCTGGGCGAGGGCCCCAGCGCGACGCTGCGACCCGGAGTAATCGTGGTCGTCGCTGGAGCGAAGAACTCTCCAGCTTTGTTCGGTCTCCTTGCGACGTGGTGGATGGAACGAGAGAGCCGCGGCGGCGCCGCTAGAGAATTGCGCGAAGCGCAAGCGCGAGCAGCGGAAGAAGGCTGAGCAACGCTCCGAGAAGAAAGAGCCGAGAGGAAACCTCGCCGCCGCGTTCACCCTGAAAAACCTCTCGGACACGAAGCGTTCCTTGCCTAACGTAGACAGCCAGGCTCATAGCAACGCTCGCAAGAAAAGCTAGGAGGAAGGCCCAGGACGTCGCAAAGTAAAGTAGGCCAACCGCTTGATCAACTTCCCTTCTAGCGCGGCCACGGATGAGAAGGAACTCACCGTGGGTCCGAATCACAGCGTACCCGCCGAGGTAGAAGGACAAGGCGAGCGTGAAAAAGAAGAGCATGAGGGCAGAGGCGATGCAGGCCGCCCAGACCTTCTCGGTCCGCCCCCAGCTCGTCGGTTTCATCGTCGGCAATCCTCGCGAGTCACCGCCCACTTCCTCAATCAAGGCTCTTCAAAGAGTGCAGCAACTGGTTGATACCAAGTCTGCGATTGCGAAATTCCGATATCGGACGAAAAAACGACGCTAGTCGAGGTTGTGCCGTCCAATGGGCCGAAGGGATTTCCAGCGACCGAGAGCCCAACGGGTGCAAAGGACGCGGATGTAAAGTGCCCTCCGTAGGAGCCGACGCCGCTGTAGTTCTGCACCAAGCCGATCGAGATTGAACCCGAGAGCGGGAGCAGGCTAGCAGACCGAGTCGCACCGCCGAAGACGTAGATGTCGTTACCATTGACGGCCGCCACTCCTCCGGTAACGCCCCCGAGAACTTCGGCTGACCCCGAAACCTCGACGACGACATCTGTATTGGCGGCAACGTTCGCCACCTTGCCGCCGGCCTTGAACTCGGGCGACCCCGCCCCCGCCGGTGGCGCCGCCGGAACGCCAGCGGCAGCCGCCCCGGACTCCTTCTTCACTCCCGCAGCGAAACCTTGCAAGAAGTCGCCCGTGCGGACCGCCCATTCCGCCGCGAGCGCCACGAGCAGTTCTGGCACAGGAGCCTCTCCCGTGGGGTCGACGTACTTCAGCGGATTCCCAGCGACATAGGGATACCGATTCCACATTTGAGGCTTCTTCATCGATCGCTTGATCGCCAACACTGGATCGACGCTCAAGAATCTCCCCGTTAGCGGTGAGTGGTATCGCGCATGCATGTAGTCGAGGTCGTCTTGGGGGCCGCTGGTGTTCCAGACGTCGCGTTCGTGGGCGGTGAAGCGAAGGAGGGAGCCGGTCTGGGAGGAGGCGATGGCTTCTTCGCCGAACGGGAAGTACTTCCACTTCTGCGTCACGGCGGGCGTCGAGTTCAGCTCCACGCGCGGGCTCCCGAGGTGATCCAGGCCCAAGTGATACGAAGTGGAGGTGGTCGATGTCGGATAGTCGATCGTACCGAGGAGCCCTTCGTCGCGATAGATGTAAGAGCGCGTCGGCCGAGCGCCGACCAGAACCACCGTGAAGTCTCGATTCACATCGAAGTGCCGCAGGGCTCTGCCATTGAAGTCGCGCAGAACCCATCGAAACTCTGTTTTGCCGGACTTGTTCACGTAAGTCAAGATCCGCTCATCGGCGGCTGTGTAGAAGTACTCATCGATTCGCACACGACCCTGATTGCGCCGGGTCATCCGGTTCAGATGATCGAAGGTGTAGTCGTCGCCGGAATAGAGCAGCTGATTGCCGCGCGTGTCGTAGGCCGCTAGCGCAGAGTCAAGGCGGTTCGTCTGCAGATCGGTCGGGGTCGCTCGCGAGACCGGCAATCCTCCGCCGATCGTCGTGGCGGTATTCGTGATGTTGCCGTGGAGGTCGAACGTATATTGCTGCTGGTCGGTCTGAAAGGCCGAGACCGTCTCCCAGGCGCGCTGGAGCCGGCTGACTTCGTCGTACAGAAACTGATCCTTGCCACCATGGTCATTGAGGTCGGTCGGCGGATCGGTCGGCAAGACGTGCTGGAAGCCCATCTGCTTGATGTTTCCCGATGGATCGTAGAGAAAGAGCCCTGATCGCCAGAAGTCGGTCGCCCCCTGATGCACCCGGAGGGAAGTGGGCCGCGGCCGGCGGTCCGAGCCGATCGCCTGGTCCTCCACAGCTCCATTTGCGTGCGACACCGACTGCCACAGACCGTTCGGGTGATACGTGATGGTCGTCGCCCACCCGGGAATCGCGGTCAGGAAGCCCTTGGACCTCGTCGTCGTCAGCGTCAGCGGCTGCTGATGAGCCGTGTCACAGTAGGTCGGCGCTGCCGGGATCGCCTCCACACAGGTCGGAAGCGTGCTCGATGTCGTTCTTCCCAGTCCATCGAGCGTCTCCGAAAACTGGAACCTATCCTGGAGTGTGCCGAGCCAGTAGAAATCCGTCTGGCGCGAGCCCAGCCGTCCTCCGGGCTGGTTGTAGGTGAAGGCATCCTCGACTCGTGCTTCGGAACCGTTGAGCGTGTGGTTGTAGCCTTTGGCGAGCGCAACCTTGCCCTTTTGATAGTTGGTAGAGCCGACGTTGGCCGTCGCGTAAGTCCAGGACTTCATGATCTGATCGTCTGCAGCACCCGGTTCGACCCCGAGATCCCAGACGTCCACCTGGCGCCCAGCGAGGTCGAAACCGAATTTCAGAATCGCCAAATCGGGGCTACTCCCCTCCTCGCGCCTCTTGGCGCGTCCGAGGGCATCGTAGATCGGATAAGAGACATCGTGGCCACCGCCAAGCCCGACGATCTCGGGATAATCCTCCGACAGCAACAGACCCCGTTGATCGTAGTCCCAGCATCGCGTCTGATCGGAGGAGGATCCGGTTGGATCGGTCTTGGCCCGGCGGAGCCGGCCGCCGATGTCGTAGGCATACTTGGTCGGAATACTCGACGCACTCCCTTGAGACGGCTCCCATATCTCGATCATTCGCCCGCGATTGTCGTAGCGCTCGGTGATGGTCACCGCCGCCTCCAGGACCTGCGACCCGGAGAGCACGGAAGCGACACTCTGCGTTCGCTGCACCTCGCGATCTCCCTTGTAGGCGAGGGTCGCTTCGGTACTGAAAACGCCCGGCGCCGTGTACCGCCGAAGCTGCCTCGACCTTCCGAATGGGTCAAAGTCGTAGCTCTCGATGCCGTACTCCCCTGCATTCGAGTCGCGCCCGAACTCGGAAACGAACGCCTTCCAGCCGTTGCCGTTGTAGTAGGTATACCGGTTGTCGAGGACGCTGTCGTAGTTCCACCGGCTCTGGCGTCGAACGCGACCGAAGGCCTCGTAGCGCACCTCGTCGTGAGCCAAGATCGAGCCCGAGGAGCAACCCGATGCGGCCCAGGTCTTCGACTCGTGAATCACCTTGGCTTGCGTGCTGCCATTGGCGTTGAAGTACTGGTAGCACTCCGACGCCGCTCCGTTCGCCGCGACCGGTTCCGCCTCCAGCAGCCTCCCGGAGGAGTCGAACCGGTAGTCGGTCTGTAGCCCTGCAACATCGCGGCTCGAACTCGGAAGTCCAGAAGGCTGATCGACGGTCTGATCCTGCAGCCACGCCTGGACCTCTGCTGGATCGTCGTTCTCGTTGTAGTTGGTGCGACTGCGATCGGTGAATCGCGACTTGGCTCGAACCCCGTACTCGTACTTGTGGAGCATCCGGTAGTCCGGATCGAAAGTGTTCGCCGTGTTGCAGAGGTCCGTCGAGGTCCACAGTCCGCTGTCGCCGGGCTCGAGATCGCCGCCGTACCAGCTCTCGTAGTCGATGTTGCCGTCCGCCGTGCCGATGTCCTCGAAGACCCGCAGGATGTCGGTCGAGCTGGGGGTCAGCGTCGCCGAGCTGTTCTTCAGAATGCGCTGGCGCTTGAGCTGTCCGTTGGTCGGGTCGAAGCAGAATTGCTGCCAGGAGTATTGCGTCGTCGTGGTGCCGCTGCAATCTTCGATTCCCGCCTCGCTCGCGCTCTGGCTATCGAAAAGTCCTACGAGCCACTCGGTAGCCGCCGGGAAAGGCTGGTAAGTCCCTGGAAAAGTGCCTCGCCCGGGATTGAAATTCGTCGTCTCGACATGGGTGTGGCTGGACGGGAAGTTCGAATCCGTCGTGGTCGTCCGATAGTGTCCCAGGCCGTCGTAGTCCGAGGACGTCGATCGTTTCCAGTAAGGCGCGTCGTCGAGGAAGGCGACGCGCTCCGAGCGCAGTCGGCGATCCTTGTCGGTCAGTGAGCCGTTTCCCCACGAGAGCGACCCGCCATCGGTTTCCCATGCCTGATAGACCTCGCGGGCAGCGACGCAGTTGTTGCCGTTGGCGTCGCAGTCGTACACCTTCGAGGACAGGTAGCGTTGAATGCCGTCGGCGTTGACTGCATCCGCGAACTGACGGGTGAAGGGCATCGCGTAATCGCCGATCGTCGCGCCCCACATCGGAGGATCGTAGAGAAGGCCGCAGCTGGCTGCGCCGTTCTCCACGGGGTACATGCTGAAGAAATGCTCCGACTTGTCCTTGAGCGGCGTCACGAGCGTGACCTTCAGACTCTGTGTGGTGCCTTGCGGGGTCGAGGTGGTGAACTCTCTCGTATAGGTCCAGGTACCGATCGGATTCGCCGGGACGGCACTTCCCGGATCGTACTCCCGGCGCGCGGAGACTCCGTTGACGTCGGTCCAGAAATTCATGTTCGGCGGAATCTGCTGCGGGCAGGGAATCGTCGATTGCATGTCTGGAAAGATCGTGCTGGTCCAGTCCCACTCGATTCTGCCGGCCGTCGGCAGCGTAAGCGAAGCGATCTCGCCGGTGGCATTGTTCTCGTAGCCGGCAGGCGGCGTCGAGTAGCTCGTGCCGTCGGGCAGGTTGATGTCGGTCAGGACCCACGCCGTGGTTGGCACACTGTACGAAGCGTTGAAAATCGCCGGTCTCCAGACCGAAGCTGTCTGTTGAACGAAGGTCCATTGCGCGGTTGTCGATGGTCCTCCGTTGCAGAGGTTCTGGAAGCAGGGGGCATCGATGTATTGCAGGAGACGTCGCTGATTGGGGTACGACGCCCCAGGATCCCAGAATCCTACGTGAACCGCCCTCGCGCTCCCCGTCTGCGTGATCGTCCAAAGAGTATTGTTCGAGTTGTAGGCCACGGAGACAACGTTGGCGAACTGATCCTTGATCTCTGTGAGCCGATACTCCGGTGCGGTGGTCGTGCCGAAATTCTGGAACTTATGCTCATCGCCGTTGGGAAACTGCACACGACAGTCCCCGAAAGTCGCTGGCGTCGCGCACGTCACGCGCAGGAAGCTGTTGTCTCGCGTGTAATTCACACCTTCCAGAAGCGCAACGGGAGGGTTGGGGTCGCCGGGATCCGGCCCCTCAAGAGGATGCAGATTCGGGTACAGGACATGCTCGCCACCCGAAGGGTCGGAGTAGACCCACCGTGGGTTATAGAGACTGCCCACGCCGATGGGCTTCCGGAGCTCGCCGAGCGACACTCTCCAGCCCAGGCCCCCTTTCCGATCGGGCTTGGGATAGACCACACCGTCGCAAATTTCGCCTGTCGGCGGGCAGGTCGTGGGATAGGCCTCCCAGGCCTGGTTCGTGTAGTTCAATTGCAGGGACCAGTTGAGACCACCATTGACCGCATAGGGGCCGACGATCGGAATGTTGATCGAGAGTCCACCATTCATGAGTGAGACGTTGTCGACGTTCTTGAAGTCATACACGCCGTCGGCTTTGAATCCAGGCGTCGCGGCGGGAGGCAGCTGAGCTCGACTCGAAGCTGCGGCAAGAGCAACGAAAAATACGGCGCCTGCAAGTTTCACCTTCGACATTTGGGCGTCCCCTTTCGATCGCATTCCGGGCTTCCCTCCAAACACAAGATCGGGAGTCACGAGAAGCACGCTACACAATCGAGTCGACGCTGCAAGCACGGTCCAAAGTATTCCTGACTCCAGCTTCACGATAGGGGCTTCGAAGTGCCAGTTGCCTCATGCAGGGCGGGCGACGGAAGATACCCGTCCTGTGGCTTTCACACCGAAGTTCCTTTCCAACCTCACTTCGACGCCGGAGCAGCGCGCCGAGGCGTTTCTCAAGGCGGGCGACAAGGCCAAGGCGGCCGAGGCCTACGCCAAGGCGGGACTGCACCCGCAGGCGGCGAAGCTCTTCGCCGAGACCGGGAACTCGCGGCGCGCCGTCGAGACGACGCTGGTGGGCGTGCTCGGCAAGGTGCCGGACGGCTACTCCGACGCCACGCCGCTGCAAGCCGGCGAGCTTCTCGCCTCCTCCGGCCACCACAAGGAAGCGATCGTCCTCTTCGAGCTCGGCGCCGACTGGAAGCAGGCCGCCGAATCGGCCGCCAAACTGCAGCTGCATGCGAAGGCGGCGCGCTTCTACGAAAAGGCGCGGCTGTGGAAGCTCGCCGCGAACTACTACCGCCGCGGCAACCAGCCGGGCGACGCCGCACGCGCCCTCGAGCAGGAGTCGAACCGGCTGAAGACCGAGGGCCGCGCGCGCCGCGAACCCGGCATCGAGCAGGCGATCGCCGAGATCGATCAGGAGCGCGCCGAGCTCCTCGGCAAGCTCGGCAAGAGCGGCGAGGCGGCGACGCTGCTCTCCAACACGATGCCGACGCTCAAGTCGGGCAAGCTCCTCGAGGCCGCGGGTCGCTTCGAGGAGGCGATCCAGGCCTACGTCGCGGTCGGCGAAAAGGAAGATGCGTTGCGCCTGCTGCCGAAGGCGACCGGGATGCGCCCGCACGAGCGGGCGAAAACCCTCCTCGCCTGCGGCAAGCCGCAGGAGGCGGCGGCGCTCTTTGCGGCCTCGGGGGCGTTCAAGGAGTGCGCCCAGGCCTGGGAGGCCGCGGCGGTCTGGCCGCAGGCCGGCCGGGCGTGGGAAGAGGCGCGCGAGCCGCGCCTCGCCGCCGAGGCTTATCGCAAGGCCGGCCGGTGGGCCGACGCGGGCAGGAGCTTTCTCGCCGCCGGGGACGACGCCGCCGCCGGCGAGGCGTTTCTCAACGCCCGCGACTATCAGCGGGCCGGCGAGAGCCTGCTCAAGGCCGGCAAGCCCTTCGAGGCCGCAACCTGTTTCCTCGAAGTGCAATCGAAAGACGACGCCAGCCGCGCCCTGCGCCAGGTGCCTGCGGCGTCGCAGATCGGCGGCAAGGCGACGATGCTGCTGGTGCCGTTGCTCTACGAACAGGGCAAGTACACCGACGCTCTGCAACGCCTGCAGATGCTGCCGCCGGCGACCGACCCCGGCGGCACGACGATCGTCGATCAGCTTTACTGGCAGGCGCGTCTGCTCGAGCGCCTCGAGCGCACCGCCGAGGCCATCGCCGCCTACCAGAAGCTGGTGGCGATCAAGCCGGGCTACAAGGACGCCGCCGAGCGCCTCGGCGGGCTGCGCGTCGCCACCGGCAGAATGCCCGTCGCCCAGGCGCCGGCGGCCTCGCCCCTTCCAGGAGCGCGTTCGACGGAGGCGGCACCCGTTCTCTCTCGCCCTGCCGGGCAGGGAGGCTTTCCCGCCGGATACCTCCTCGCCGGCCGCTACGAAATCGTCGCCGAGATCGGCCGCGGCGGCATGGGGCGGGTCTACCGCGCCCGCGACCGCGAGCTCGCCGAAGAGGTCGCCATCAAGACGATCCTCGGCCGCAGTGACCAGGACGCCGAGATCGCCGCCGAGCAGGATCGCCTGCTGCGCGAAGTGCAGCTCCTGCGCCGCCTCACCCATCCGAACATCGTGCGGGTCTACGACCTCGGGCGCTTTCCCGACGGCATTTTCGTCACCATGGAGCTGGTCGCCGGCCAGACGCTCGACCAGGTCGTGAGGTCGAAAGTGTTGCCGCCGCTCGACCGTCTGCGCGCGATCCTGAAACAGATCGCCGCCGGCCTCGGCGAAGCGCACGCGCACTCGATCGTGCATCGCGACCTCAAGCCGAGCAACGTCATCCTGACGCCGACGCGGGTCAAGATCCTCGATTTCGGTATCGCCCGAACGCTCTCCGGCGATACCCGCCTCACCATGACCGGTCTCGCCGTCGGCACGCCGATGTACATGTCGCCCGAGCAGATTCAGGGCGCCGACCTCGACGGCCGCTGCGACCTCTATGCGTTGGGCGTCGTCGCCTTCACGCTGCTCGCCGGACGCGAACCGTTTCTCGGCAACAATCCGACGGCGATCGCGCTCGAGCACCTGCAGTCTCCCCCGCCCGACCTGCGCCGGCTGCGCCCCGGCACACCCGAGCCCTGGGTCGCCTTCGTCGAACGGTTGCTCGCCAAGGCGCCCGATGCGCGCTACGCCGATGCCGCTGCGGTGGGCGACGCGCTCGACGCACTGCCCGTCTGAGCGCGCTCGGCACCTCCTGGAACGGAGGTTGCACTGCCCACCTCCAGGGCGGCCGAACTCCCTACCGCGGCCGCCGGGAGATCGAATGATGAAAGCCAACGCCACCTTCGCCGGTCGCAATCACGCTCTGGGCCTCGTCGTCGGCCTCGTTGGGGGCCTCACGCTCGGCCTCGCAGCGACCGCCGAGGCGCGCGAGGTGTATCAGGGAAGGCTCCTGCCCGAATCCGGCGGCGCCGCCCGAAAGGTGTCCATTATCGTGGACACTTTCACTTCCTCCGCGGAGGCCGCGCGCCTCCAGGAGGTGCTGCGCACGAAGGGTCCACTCGCCCTCGAGCGCGCCATCGGCAAGCTCAACGTCGGAAGCCTGCAGATCGGAGACGTGCAGAGCTACCCGATCGCGACCGCGACCGTCTACGAGAATCACGAGCTCCATACCCGGCGGCTGGTCCTGCTGCTCTCGCGGCCGGTCTCCTATTCCGAGTTCGTCCGCGGCGGTCTCTCCCGCGACTATCCGTACACGCTGGTCGAGCTCGCCCTCGACGGTCCCGGCGTCGATGACGGCGGCAGCGGCGAGATGCTCGCCCTGGCCAAGATCGAGCTGGCCAAGGACGGTACCGTCGAGATCGAGAACCTCGAAGCGCGACCGCGCCGCATCCTGCAGGTCACCCGCATCGAGTAAGTCCGGCGGGCGCCCTCGCCGCGCTGTTGCCGTGGGGCGGGGGGGGTGAGATGCTTTCGAGGTCGTGTCACCCCTCTCGTGTGCCCTGCCGCTCCTGATCCCGCTGCTCGCCATCGCGGCATCTCCGGTCGCCGGTTCCGAGCCCGCTTCGGCGAGTGAGAAGTGGCTTGTCGAGCGGAGCGACCTCGCCGAGAAGCTCGCGACGGGTGCGCCCGTCACCGTCGATAACCGCCACGGCGATCTCCGGGTGCGGGTGGGCGAGCCGGGCGAGCTCTCGGTGCACGGGGCTCTACAGCGCCTCGGGGGGGAGCCGGCCCTGCGGATCGAGATCGTCTCAGACGGCGCCGGGTGGCGGGTGCGCGTGGTCGAGCCGGGCGCTGCCAGGCCCCGCGAAGGGCCGCCGCGTCGCGCCGACCTCGCTGTCGTGCTACCGGCGGACTCCCCTCTCACTCTGCGCGGCGGAAGCGATCTGGTCGAGGCGCGCGGCTTCGCGGCGGCGCTCGTGGCCGAGACCTCGACCGGTGAGATCCGCCTGCGCGGCAGCGGTGCCGTCAACCTCCGCTCCGAGCGTGGCGCGATCCGGGTCGCCTTCCACCCTGTGACGCCGAGCGCGCCGTCGCGGATCGAGACCCTGACCGGCGATATCGAAGTGGAGTTCCCGTCCAAAACGAGCGCCGAGGCGCGGCTCGAGACCCAGGGCAGTCTGACCACG
>Ga0154020_10007083_pt1 | contig 13116 bp, 9 predicted proteins | sample Klosneuvirus_201_FD_109709 | JGI IMG/M metagenome (GOLD analysis project Ga0154020, IMG submission 109709) | Active sludge microbial communities from wastewater, Klosterneuburg, Austria - Klosneuvirus_20160825_MG | ecosystem: Engineered > WWTP > Aerobic digester > Activated sludge | place... | reverse complement strand
TGGCTTCTACAATTTTTTCATAGGCCTCTAAACCATCAGTGGCCTCTGACAAGTTGTTAAATCCCACATCAATAAGTGCTTGCTTTATGAGAGAGCGAATCATTTCAAAATCATCAACAACCAGGATTTTCAGTTTATTAGACATTTTTATTCATATCCTTTTGAAAGAATGTCCCTTTGTTTGTTCAAACTACCATAACTTTTTTGCTTTTCGGAGGCTATATTATTGCTTTAAGCCTTTATACTAGTCCTGTTTTTGTTCTATCGACGAAGAGAAACCGACACGACCGATAAAATAAAACGTCAAAAAACACCTTAGCAGAACAATATTTCTTGATAAGGGTTCTTTGACGTTGTGATCTTATTTTTTATAAGGTTAAGACCTTTTTTATCATTAAGTGATGAAAAACGGAGTCCTGACTTTTAAATGCGCGTTTTAAGACAATGTATTACTAAATAACATTTCTCGATACTTTGGAAGCTTCCATAAATCCGCACCAACCAGTGTTTCCGCTTTATCACAAGCATCCCTCAATTTATTCACCATCGGAGTGGTACGCTCCACTAAGGTCTGCATTTGCTTTTCAATATCTTCCATTGAATCAATATCCGTGGATGCTTTTTCTACTTCAGCGAGGGAAGTAATAATAGCACCATAGACTTCTTCCATTTCACTCAAGCGGTGACTATGAGCTTTTTTAGCGATGGATGCCGTTGCTAATGCTTGCAAGGCTGTTCCCACTTGAGCCGTCTCTAGAATTTGAGCTTCCAAAGCAGGTAAAACATGGGAGCGCGTCAATTCTGTTAGAGTGTTGATCTCAATCATCAGAGTCTTTACGTGTCGCTCAACCAAAATATGATATCTTGCGTGAATCTCTTCATCCGTTAAAACCTTTGAGTCGATTAAAAACTGAACAGCCGCATGATCCTTCAATACTTTAAGGGCTGTGTAACTATTATCAAGAATGGGAAGACCACGTCGCTTGGCTTCTTCACGCCATTCTTGAGAATAATTGTTTCCTTCAAATCGAATGGCGCGAGACTCTTTGAGGAGTTGACGCGTTAACTGCATCACCGCTTCATCACGAGGAATTTTTTGTGACAAAAGTTCCTTCAATCGTTGAGTGGCCGTTTTAAATGATTCAGTCACGGCTCCATTCAAAATGGAAACAGGAACGGAAACGTTGGCGGAGCCCCCCACCGCTCTGAACTCAAATTTATTTCCTGTAAAGGCAAATGGTGATGTTCTATTGCGATCCGTGTAGTCCTTAGAAATTTTAGGAAGGTGATTCACTCCTAAATCAATAATAGAAGAATCAGTGGCCTGCGCCGCATGTCCTTGCTCAATGCTATCAAATATTTTTTCTAGAAAGGAGCCCATAAAAGCACTGATAATAGCAGGAGGAGCTTCATTCCCTCCAAGACGATGATCATTCCCAGGAGACGCAATCGCTGCCCGTAAAACTCCAGCATGTTGATGAACCGCTTTCAATACAATCGCACAAACAGCGAGAAATCGTAAATTTTGATGGGGAGTTGTTCCTGGCTCGAGAAGATTTTCGCCCTTATCATTACTTAAACTCCAGTTACAATGCTTTCCACTTCCGTTTAAGCCTTTAAAGGGTTTCTCATGAAACATACAAACCAACCCATGACGAATAGCCACTCGCTTGAGAGTTTCCATGGTTAAAGAGTTATGATCAGAAGCAATATTAGCGCTTTCGAAAATGGGAGCGATCTCATATTGACTTGGTGCTACTTCATTATGGCGTGTTTTTACAGGAACACCTAATTTAAATAATTCCATCTCGGCATCTTCCATAAAGGATTTCACGCGAGCAGGAATGGAACCAAAGTAATGATCTTCTAGTTGTTGACCCCGAGGCGCTGGCGCTCCTAATACAGTTCGACCCGTCATCATAATATCTGGACGCGCAAAAGCGTAATCTCGCTCTATAAGAAAATATTCCTGTTCCGCACCCAACGTGGTTTGAACAGATTTACAATCGATATCTCCTAATAATTTTAAAAACTCAGTGGCCTCCTTTGAAACCGATGTCATTGAACGTAAAAGAGGAGTTTTGTTATCCAAGGCGTGACCATGGTAACCAAAAAAGACAGAGGGAATACAAAGAGTATGCCCCTTTTCTCCCGTGACGATAAAAATAGGAGACGTGGGGTCCCAGGCCGTATAACCTCGCGCTTCGAAGGTGGATCTCATTCCACCACTAGGAAAAGACGAAGCATCGGGTTCGCCCTGAATCAATTGGGAACCACTAAAACGTTCAATCACTCGCAACTCAGAGTGATGAGAATGTTGAATGGTAATAAAGGCATCGTGCTTTTCTGCTGTAAGCCCTGTCATTGGTTGAAACCAGTGACAAAAGTGTGTGGCACCCTTCGCTACAGCCCAATCTTTAATGACTTGTGAAATCACTTCAGCGGTTTCTTTGGTAAGCTTATCCCCTTTTTCGAGGGTTTTCATCAGATTACTGAAGGCATCTTTGGGAAGTTTTTCGCGCATTTGGCGTAGGCCAAAAGTTAACTCGCCAAAATATTCGGATACAGGTAATACAGAATTTGTCTCTGTGGACATAAACTTTCTCCTTGATTCTTTCAGAACAGCAAGGCGCTCTGAAAAAGTTAAATTGTTTACTCCCAAGCAAAAGGGGAATCCGTCTCAAACTCTTTTGAAACGGCTTCTGGTTTTCAATTCAATACCAATGAAACCTTCCATGACATTCAGGACTCATTGATGCTTCTTGAAAATATTCTGATTGGAAGCCACAAGCATGATCTCCAAAGTTAACAAAAAAAACAAGTAAAAAAGTAACTTCTAAAAATAGTATGAAGTGGCAACAAGCATGGTAAAGACTTGTTGAGTTTTAGGAATGATATCGTAATTTTGCTCAATGCGCTGAACGGTCTTTCCCCGTCCAATATTGTAGTATCCGCCAAAGGTAAATTGAATTTTTTCCTTTGAAATCAAGGTAAAATTAGCGGCCCAACCCAACTGATCCACCCGATCACCGTATTTATCCGATATATCAAGTACTTTTTGCGAGGTGAGATTGGTATACCAACCCGTTCGAAATATCAACCAGGGCTGAAACGAATATTGAACCCCTATGGCTCCATTCGGCATAACCTCATGTTCCACCTTAGAGCGAATATTATTATCGCTGAAGTCAAAATACCTTTCAGAGGAGTAAAGGGAGCCATCCACAGAAACCAACCAATCCTCCTCTTTATAAACAAATCCTATGGTAAATTTTCCAGGAATTCTTGTACTTGCACTGATATTGGGTCTTGAAATAGAGGTAGGTGGACTCAACACTCCACCGCTTGCGCTGATCTGATTTCTAAAATAGGAGCCAGACCCTGCCACTTGATAACCCGGAGCTCGAAAGGATGCACCCATAAAAAACTTATCTGTCCAATGAATTTGATAACCTAGTATTGCGACAACAGAATTCCCAGTAATGCTTTTTTCCTCACTGAAAAGGTTGGCATCGTTCGTGGTTTCATTAATCGTTCTGTCCTGAACAGAACGGTTGTAATTACGAGCGGTATAGTACAACGTCAATCCTACGGTTTCGTTATGAGAAAGGGATCGAGCGGCAGTGCCTCCCACCCATAGGGATTCATCCAAAAAGCTCAGTGTCGATGTGTTTGTTGCGGTTGTACTGATATCTCCTTTGAAGGTATCATAATCTGGAACAACAATTGATAATCCCACATTATAATCACCCAGACGAATCACACTACCAGCCGAAGAGGGAATCGATTGAAAAAAACCACGATTGACTCGAAGAGGAGCCTTAATTAAATCTTCATCCTTCCCCATCACCGTGTCAAATTTCTTATAAATAGAAACAGAAGAAGAGAAGCTGTTACCACTCATCCAGGCCAAGCCGGCGGGGTTGTAAAAAGGAGCTCCGGCAGCATCTCCGTACATCGCCGCATAAGCGCCACCTAAACCAGCGGATTGTTCACCTATCAATATAGAATTATAATTTGAAAATGCGCCATAAGACTTTAAACAAACAATATTTATTAAAATCAGAGATAAAAGTTGCTTAATAAATAATGTTTGCTTGATGGATCTCATCAATACAAGGCCTCCTTGCGACAACGCAAAGGAATATTATCGTCCTCCTCACGAACTAAGGATTCCCCATTGAGAGTGTAAACCTGCAATGCATTGGTTTTAACTCCCTCACGAACTGGATATCCAAAAGTTAAGATGATTTTATCACCTGTTTTTGCTAAACCAAACTGAATGAGTCTTTTCTCAACATGGGAAATGACGTCTTCAATCCTCTGGTAGCTATCAATGGGCAAAGTTTGTAAACCCCAGATCAACTCCAAGCGATTCAAGACCGTGATGTCGTTAGTCACAGCGATCAATCGAGATCTAGGACGAAATCCCGAAATAATATTTGCTGTTAGCCCTGTCGTTGTTAAACACACTATCGCCTTAGCATTTAATTTTAAAGCACAAACACATGCACTAGCTGCAATAGAGGCCGCCGAGGATAAAATATCGCTCTCCAGAGATAAATGATAATAGTTTTTATCCGCCCTTTCCACTTCGCAAATAATCTCATGCATCGTTCGAATACATTTAAAAGGGTACTTTCCACTCGCTGTTTCTGCTGATAACATTAAAGCATCGGAACCATCCAAAACAGCGTTGGCAACATCTGTGATTTCAGCTCGCGTTGGGCGTGGATTCTCAATCATGCTATCGAGCATCTGTGTGGCGGTTATAACCGGCTTACCTAATTTATTGGAAATGGATATAATTTCTTTTTGTTTAGAAGGGAGAACACTTTGCCCTACTTCAATCGCAAGATCTCCTCTTGCCACCATCACCGCATCACTCAGCCTGACTATCTCTTCTAAATTCTCAAGCGCTTCAATCATTTCTATTTTTGCTACAATTTTTGCTGCCGATTTTCTTTGTTGAATAAGTTCTCTCAACTTACGAATATCCTTACCTTGTCGAACAAAGCTAAGGGCTATATAGTCCACGTCATTATCAATTCCAAACTCAAGGTCTTTTAAATCCTTTTCAGACATGCATTCAACGGTTAAAAATGCCCCTGGCACATTCATCCCTTTACGATCCTTTAAGACCCCACCATAAATCACTGTTGCATCAATGTCCGGACCATTCACTGCATCTACCCTTAACTCTAACAACCCATCATCGAGCAAAATTTTGGTTCCAGGCTTACAGCTTAAATGAAGGTTTTTAAAATCGGAAGGAATCAGTCCTTTATCACCTGTCACATCACGAGTCGTGATCAAAACCTTTTCGCCCGCTTCAATGACAATCTTGCCTTCTTTAAAACGCCCTACTCTAATTTTAGGCCCTTGCAAATCTTGAAGAATTGTCACAGGTGCTTGCAAAGCTTTTGATAATTTTCTCAATGACTTAATAACCTTGAGATGGTCTTCATGTTGTCCATGACTGAAGTTTAATCGTGCCACATTCATTCCAGCACGAATGGCTTTTTCCAAAGATTCCTCACTCGAAGTTGATGGACCTATCGTGGCAACTATTTTAACTCTGCGATCTGCGAGCATATTTTTGCGTCCTTCTCATTTTTTAATAAAGTAAGCTGTCATAACTTATATAATCACTTCAATAAAAACCTTATGCTTTCCTTTGTTTTTCTGATATTTTTTGAGATAAGTGGTTCATTTCCTCACGGTGACGTCTTTCTAAAGAATCCATATCATTGTTCGCGGTATCTTTAATTTGTTGAATCTGATTTTCGTATTTCATTTCTAAAGACTTCATCGCATCTTTATGGTTACGCTCCCTACCCTGAGCATTCAAGCGATTCTCTTCCTCCAGGCGCCTTAGTTCGTCCATAAACTTCTCTTTTTGCATTTCCAATCGATCTTCATAGCTAATGATTTTTTGCTCTAAATTAAGGGTCAGTTCTTTTTCTCTTTCTCTGACCTTTTTTTCTAATCGTGATTCTAACTCAGAACGCTCATCAATATGGCGTATTCTTTCATTATTAAGTTCTTTCATAAAATCTTTTTTGATTAGATCTAAGTTGTCTTCATAATACTTCTGTAACTTTTCACTATTTTGTCGAACCAATTCGTTGGCACGGTTAACCTTAGAATTCGCTCGTTGTGTTACATGATCTTCCACCGCTTGCATATCATTCTTCATTTGAGCCATTTGCGCCGTTGTTTGAGATCGTTTGAGCTCTCGTTCACGCAAGTGAGAGTCTGAGAGATTTTTTAGAATGGTATCTCTAGATTTTACCGCTTTATCAACTTCAGAATCAACTTGAGTTTTGGATTGCTCAATGGCCTGCGCTTTTTGCGTTCTTTCATTATCTAATTTCTTTTCATAGTCATGAATGATATTTTTTTTCTCAAGCTCACCTTGCTGTTTAATCGAGTTGCTCTCAATGACTTTTTCATTTTTTACATTTTTTAAATCGGCTTTTAAGGCAATGAGCTGTTTATTGATGCGCTCACTCGTCAACTCTCTAAACTCCCTCTGAGTGTCATCAAGATCAGTCACTTTCTTATCAATCTCATTTCTATACTTTTCTTTTAATTGCTTTTGCTGTTCTTTGTGCTCTTGATTCATAGAATCATGAACTGCGGCATTGGCTTTCTCCAAATTTTCTTTAGTTTGTCGATTGATGAGTTCTAATCGATTAATATCAAACTCATTTTGTTGCTTTAATTGACTCAAATCTTGTTTTTTAGATTTTTTCACTTCGGTGAGTTGTCGACTCATATTAGACAATTGATTTTCGTGATTTTCTCTTTCTCTCACTAATTGTTCATCGGTGCTCTTTTGAATTTTAGCCCTACGGTCTGCCCAAGTCTTATCCCCTTCTTCACGAGCAAACTGGGAGTATTTCTGAAAGGCTTCATCTTTATTTTTGAGTTCACTTGTAAATTGATTTTCAAGTCGCGCCTTCTGATTTTCGAAAACGTTTTTTTGAGTATTCATTTGAGATTCATAGGCCTTTTTTTGCTCCATACGCATCCCCTGACTCTCTTCCAACCGTTTTCGGAGTTGCTGAGAATACATGTCTCGCATTTCTTGCATTTGATTTTGCTGTTCAACCTCTTGGCGGCTCAGACGGCTTTTCATATACCCTTCAAGTTGCTTTACTTTTTCCGCATTCTCATTCTTTAAATCTTCAATTTCTTTTTGGTATTGTTCCGTCAGGTTTCGCAGCTCTGCTTTGTGCTTTCTCGTGTCTTCTGCTGCTTTAGAATAGTACTCTTCTTTCACTGTTCTAACAGCATCATCTCTTCGACTTTCATTACTTACACTTGACACTCTCTCCTCCTGAGAAAGATTTTTCAATCCAACAACAATTGTAACTGGTAGTCCTAGGAGCTCTCTCTGAGATTACAGTCTTCGGAATGGCTCAAACAAGCGGTGCTCGCCTTCGGCTGCGCTCCGAACTCGCTTTCCGAAGACTGTAATCTCAGAGAGAGCTCCTAGGACTGACCAGTTACCAACAATTTATCCTAACAGTGCTTTTTAAAATTGTCTGGTCCTAATTCTCTTGATCCGTTAATGAATTACCAAGGTCTATAGGACTAAGATGCTTATCTCTGAAAAGTTTATCCGCCGATTTCTCAATACGTATTTGATTTTGAATCTGGGATTCACGCTTCTGTTCCTCTTGCTCTTGATCATGATAAACCTTTTGGACGATTTCTTGATAAAAGTCAGAGGACTGAGCAATAGATCTTGATTTTTGCTTTTCAACTAAAGTCCAATCAGAATGTTGCTCCATTTGTGGGAAGACTTCACTGACCAAAGTATTTGTAATAGCTCGTGGAACACCGGCTATATTTTTACTTTTAAAACTCACTAATCCGTACCAATTAGCAAAACCCTTATTAAGGGTGTTTTGCTTTAAATCCGTAGACAATAAATCAATGTTAATTGTGCCCTTTAAACTCAACGCCCATAATTTTTCATTCGACCACTGAAGCCAGAAAATTCCGGCGCCCAATTTAATTAGACCTAAGGCACTTTTCAATCGCAGAGGTGTTTTTGTAGAGATCCTAACAACTCCAGAAACAAAATTCCACTCCCTCTTTGAATTTCTATAGAAAATACTTTTGTCATGCATGAGGATTTCAAATTTTGAAGTTTTAAGACTACTAGTGCCCTTGGAATATATGGAGCATACTTGCTGAGAAGAGCTTAAACATTGGTGAGGTTCTTGCTGCAGGTTTCCGGCTTTGACCCTCACCTCAACAATAAAAGAAAGTACTATGGCAAAAAAGCGAAGAACTTTCATTCTTTACTCTCAGTTTCATTGGTTAGGCTAGACAGAAGCTTCTCAGATTGGAATCTTAAGGTCTTTTCACTTTTAAAGGCCGTGTTTACTAAGGAAAAAATACTTTTTGCTTCAGCAATTCTGTTTTTTTCTTGCAAAAACATACCCACACGGAGAAGTACATAACCCGTTTTAGCATTATCAGGAAATAAGCGAACCATCTCTTCTGAAATTCCAAAGCAGGCATCGAATTCATTGAGTTGAAAATAACTCTCTGCTAACATAAAATAAACAGATACAATTGATAAACTAATGGGGTTCTGCTCAAGGAGTATTTTCCCTTTTCGTATAACACTCTGATACTTCTTCTTTTCAAATAAGCTTTTCATTTCTTCGATTTCACTATCAAACTGAGCTAAAGTTAAAAACTCATCGTTGGGTTTCTGCAAGACGCTGGCTATACTACGGCCTTCTTTTTGCCTCATGGGGTCAAGCCTATCTAGAACTTGTGGGATTTTTACTGCGACTTGCTGTTTAAATAAATCAAATTGATATTGAACCGTCTCAATTTTAACTTTCTCTTGTGTGATCTTCTCATGGAGACTGTTAATTTCGTGTTGCGCTTCACTTAGCCCACTGTAATGACCTTTAAATTCAAAGTAGGCCCACTGCCAAAAAAACATGGTCAGTAAAACTGTTATAAGAAAAATACTGTTACGACTCATAGCCTCTTATCGGCTTATCCATAATTTTTATTTAGAATCAAAACCGTGACTATACCTTGGTCGTACAGTCGATTAAATACAACACGAGGACCATCATACAATTGGCGCTCATAATAAGGAACAGCACCGACAACGAACGAGCTAGGCCTCCCGAAGATTGCAGCGGAACTTATGGATTTAGAAATTTCAAAGAAATCATGGCTGACAAAAAAACATCTAGAACACAAAGAAATGAAGGCGTGGTATGGAGTTTCCTCTGATCCAAATAAGTTTAAAGCAAAATCAGCGACCAAAAAATTAAAGAATTAATGACAAGTGGTTTTTAATACAAAACTCGAGCTGTCTAGTTTATAACAATTCTCATATTTATAATCGTACCACGAAGACTAAGTCTGGAGGATTCACCCCCATGTAGTTTATTGGCATAGTATTTTTGCGGAGATCACTCTACGCAATGAGAATTAAATAAAAGTAACCTAGGGGATGCGCCAACAGACGTATCCAACTTGACAGTTTTTTGGCAGCTTACTGACGATAATTAAATTTAACAATACGAGACAATGCTCCGCCTGCAGCTTCCTCCATTACATTTAATATTATCTCCCCCTCATTATTAAATGAAAGAATTTCAACTGAACTGATTCGACTATTTGCATTTGAGAGTACATTCGCTAAAGGTATGTCGATTTCTTTTGTACTAACATCTGAAGTGATACCTTTTATGTTAAGTATTTTTTCATTTAACTTTGCTTGCCAAATTTCATTATTAGGTGTTTCAACGTAAGTGTGTCGTCCCTCATAAATATCTTTTCCAATAATAATATTATAATTATTGGACCGCTTTTTTTGAATTCCATTTTCGACTGAAAACACTACAGGAGGCATTGAACCGTCGAGTCGCCCTATGGCAAATGTATTCATTGAAGTCCATATTAAAGTCATTCTCTCAAGTAAGACCTCTCCAGCAAATGTTTTGACATAATTTTCGAACACAACAAAATTTTCTCCATTAGTTAAGTCCTTTATAACTATCTTATATTCATGAATGGTATGTGTTGTAGTGGAACCAGAAATAGAATCTGGGTTACTTTTATCAACCATCCACTCTCTTCCAGTTAACCGAGCGCTCACTAGAAAGCGACCATCAGGGCTTAGAGGAAACAATCGCAATCTTCCTGGATATAGAACGGGCTCTTTTTTAAAACCAAAGTATTTTCCCACCATTGTATTACTAGATTTAACAGTCATAGAAGTATTCACACCATCTGAGTCTCTTAAATTAGGAAATTGAGATATGGCAAGTGCAGTTGATGTGCTCCCACCACTGGCTTTTGGAGTCAGGGGATTTTCAATAATTTGAATTTTTGGTTGATTTTCTTGGGCGGAATTCTTATTTAAAAAAAGAGAAAGTAGTCCTGGACTAGCATTTTGATCTAATGAGGTATCTGCGTCTGAAGAAATTTTGATAGACTCTCTCGTTTCAGGATTATATTGAATGACATCACGATTTTTAGTTGTATAAAAAACAATTGGCTCAGAGGGATGCCAAGTAGCAGAAATCACATCCTCAGATCGAAAAACTATATTGCCTTGAGAGTCAGAAATTAGAAAGTAATCGTAACTTTTAGTATAAACCCATTGATCGTTTAAAGACCATTTTGTTAGGTTGACATTTGTATTAATATCAAAGTTCCACTTTTTAGCCTTCTGGACGCGCTCGTATTGTAAGGATTTCTTATTTTTTTTACATAAATTTTATTTCCACTATAATCAACAAATGAAAAAGCTGTCCCTGAATTATTCCAAGATAAACTTGAAAAATTGACACCTAGATCTAGATCTATAGGAAGTCTAATTTGTTCACTTTGACCCGTTCGAATATTTGTTAATGTCATTTCAGCTGGTTGTCCCCTCGGCATTTCTTTTATCACTAGAGCCAAACTCCCAGTTGGATCAATATGGACATTTCCAGCTCCACTTATGAATTGAATCTGTTTAAGATGAAATCTCCCACTACTTGGTGTGGTCAAGCTATAGTTTTGTTGAGTCGAAATCTGAATTTTGTTAATTTTAAAAAGTAATTTACATTGATTAATTTCAGCACCAATCAATGGAACTGTCAGATGTATTGCTCCTAAAAAAACAGTAGTATAAGAAAACCAATTTTTAACTAGATAATTTTTAACCACTTGTTTCATAATTAACCATCCGATCATTAGATTAGACCTATAAATACTTTTTAAAAGAAACTTCTTTATATTTAAAGCAGACAGCAATTTGGTGTGCAATAGAAGTGCCATAAATTTTTTTAAATTTTAAGCATTACATACAGTACTCACGTAAAAATAATTTTAATTAAATTTGAATTCAATGGCCAAATAATGGCACTTGTGAATAAATAATAACTTTTACAGATGACCTGAAATAAATGATCGGTTGCGTATGCGGATTAAAGATTTAGAACAAAAAGCTGCAATGTGATCATGATTATTGATGTCAGGCGTTTAAATATTTGGGGTTAATTCGATAAAATCCGCCTTTAGCAATAATCATATCTTTGCATTGAAAGACTGATTTTACGCGATAGATAAGATTGTAAATACGAGGATCATGAACCACAGGATCATAACTATAATTCCACAAAGTCGTACATAATTCTTCTTTAGTCAGACCCATTTCCTTCTTAATCAAGTATTGGACCACTTTTATAGCTTCTGGGTCTGTCACCTTATTGAGCTTAACGCCTAAAAATTCAGAACTAGAACGATCAGAATCGACAAACATTGAATTGATTCCAAGTGTTTGTCTTAATAATTTAAGCTCGTGAGTGAGATCTTCAGGCAGTGGCAATTGTAAATCAATAGCAAGACTCAATGTTTTTTCTTTAATAAGTTTGTCTGAGATATGATTATGATAGATATTTAGAAATCTACTAAGACGGTTAAAAGCTAAAGAGACTAAAGCCAAATACATACTTTCGGAGCTGGCACTGTAATCGCGCTGTTCAACTCGACGAACACGTAGTGCGTACAAAATTAATTTACGGGCTCGTCGATACTCACGCTTTAACAATAACCTCTCTGTTTCAGCCAACAAGGAGTCCAGATGCCACACTGAACGAGAAAGAGATTTTTCTACTTCACTGATTTTTTCAAGTTGGCGGAAAGATTGTCTCTGATTCGCTATGCTTGCAGATAATTTTAGGTAGTTTTGGCTCTTTTCAAACTGATTAAGACATTTGTATATCAATGCTATATGAAAGTAACACTTTTCTAATCCACGATGATAACCACACTGCCTTGCCTCTTCAACGAGTTGCTCAAAAAGGGCTATGGATTCACGCAAGTGACTATCAAAATACAAACCCACCGCCCACTGATATTTCTTTATGAATCTCAGCCAAGGATGAGAGCTTGAATCCATAAAGTGCCATTGTTTAAGCCATTGCTCCCGCTCTACAACAAAACCTTGCACTTCTAAACACCCTGTCACCCAATGATGAATGACAGCTTTCTCCATAGAATTGGTTGATTTAAAGAACAATTCTTTCCCAAATAAAATTGCTTTATTAAATTGCCCTTGATGAATAAGCTGAACTAAAGCAGCGAACGAGTGAGCTCGAAACTCTGGGTCATTCGTATAAAGTGCTAATTTTTCAGTATGACGCTGATCAAAGGCATCTTCGACTAAAAAACAACAATCCAAAATAGTTGATGAAGCAGGAATTTGGTTTAGAGATTGACTCAAGGGCCACCACCGAATTTTGTATCCCGCCAATCACAGGTGGGATCTGGCCATAAATGATTTTGCGTTTCAATGATAGCCTCTGAAACTGATTCTAGAACGTCTATTTCAGATTCAGCGATCAGCTCAAAAGTCAAAATACGATAGGTATTTTTAATATTCTGTTCCACGCCATTTTGAATAAGATTCTGATTCATTTGGCAAGAAACCACTCCAATCGGTTTTGCGGTACTTTGAGAAAAAATAACAGAACCGGAACTTGAACCCGTTGAAAAATTATATTCACTGGGAGCTAAATAAACTTCTGATGTTTGGGGTACCACCAGACTCAATGTCCCTCGAGAGTCTTGCTC
>Ga0154020_10007082_pt1 | contig 13117 bp, 12 predicted proteins | sample Klosneuvirus_201_FD_109709 | JGI IMG/M metagenome (GOLD analysis project Ga0154020, IMG submission 109709) | Active sludge microbial communities from wastewater, Klosterneuburg, Austria - Klosneuvirus_20160825_MG | ecosystem: Engineered > WWTP > Aerobic digester > Activated sludge | place... | reverse complement strand
TTCCACCTGAAAGCGGTATCCAAATTGAGTCAAGTCCTTCGATCTGCCGTTTGACTTCATTGCTGATTGAATCTGCAACATGCCCACCGAGATTGTCGGTCGACAGATTTGCGCGCCGATGTAGAGGCAATGCCGCGCGTGTCTTGAGTAATTCTTTGCCGTGCGAAAATTCGAGTTGTTGCCCGGTCGCAAGACTGAACACATTCTTAAGCGGCGTAAACGGCTCGGGAATGTAACCCATCCGCAACAAGTACGGCACCGCGCCATCATCGAGCACGGGCTTGGGTGTTACCGCACGATGCAAACTGCGCAACGAGTTGGAAATCACCCACTCGTCTTCATTTTGAAAGTAAAACCAGCGCTGCGCGTTAAACAGGTCGGACGCAATTTTCAGCGTGTCGGAAGTCTTGTCAAACTCAAGCGCGATAAATCCGCCATCGGGTTCCAGTGCATTGGCAAACGGCGGCACCGACGGCACATCAGATGAATGATGTCCGACAACTCGACCCGCAAAGAAACGAAAACGATCCGATCCCTCCGCTTCAGAAACTTGCGGATAGAACGGGCCGTTCTCTTTATCTAACTCGACCGACAGCTCCCACTCCGTGCCGTGAATCACGCACGCACGCGAATCGGCGGCCTTAACTTTTCTGAACAGCTTAAACGTGATCCACATGGAGCAGTTTAGAGCGACTTCTCCAACGCGACCATGAAGCGAGTCATCTGCTCTTCGTCGCCGAGCGTGATGCGCAAGTAGCCTTCCATACCGGGCAGGTGACTCATAGAACGCACGAACGCGTTTTGCGCCACGAGCGAGTCCTGTACTTTTTTGGCGTCGGGGAATTTGACCAGCACAAAATTCGCCGGCGACGCACGGAACGGGAAGCCCAGACGAGTCAGACCCGATTCGAGAATCTGCTCGCCCTTGCGCACGCGGATGAGGATCTCTTTGAGGTAGTCCTGATCGTTTAGCGCCGCGATGGCCGCCACCTGACCGATCATTGAGACGTTCTTACCGTTGCGAATCAAATTTAGATAGTCGATATTACCAGGTGAGCCGATGATGTAACCGATGCGCAGTCCGGCCAAGCCGTAGGCCTTGGAAAACGTACGAAAGGCCACCAAATTGGGGACCAGCACGGCCAGCGGAATCACGGTGACATTGGAAAACTCGGCATAGGCCTCGTCCACGATGAACATCGTCTCGGGGAAACGGCGCACGACCTCTTCAATCTCTTTGGCGGGAACAAGCCAGCCCGTCGGATTGTTAGGATTGGAAAGGTACACAAGTTGCGGCTTATGCTTTTCCACAAGCGCGGAAAGCTCAGCACCGGACAGCGAGTAGATATCTTTCGGACCGTCAAGAATCACGCTGCATTGCGCTTCAAGCGCATAGATGCGGAAGTTGTCATAGGTCGGCGAAACCATCAAGACAGCACCGCCAGACTTTGTGAAGATGCGCACGGCAGCATGCAGGGCTGAATCGGAGCCGCAATAGGTTTGCACGCACTCTTCGGGAACCTTCCAATGCTCAGAAAGTTTTGCGCGCAAATCCTGCGAGTTCGCATCAGGATACCAGTTCAGCGCGTTGGGATGATCCAAGAACTTGCGCACCGCATTCATCACACTCGGCGACGGCGGCAACGGCGATTCGTTCCAATCTAATTTGAGTGGTTTCGTTTCAGGTGGCAAAAACCACGCAACTTGATTGCTGGGTTTGTAAGGCTGAATCGTGTCCAGCCTGCAGACGGAGAAAGCGTTCTTGTTCATCTGTATCGCACGAGAGAAGGTTGTTGGTTGCTTAACCAGTGATTGCGCAGTGTGCGCGCCGGTTTCAGCAGACCTGAGTTCTTTAATAAATTTCTAACGATGGTGCGGGGACCATTCTTTTTGTTCGGCTCGCGATGCGCGGTTTGCTCGGCTGCCGCAACTTCTGCCAAACCGAGCGCTTCGAGAGTTTGAAATTCAGTCGGACTAAGCCGCGCGCCAAAGACCGTACAGCCGTAGCCGATTTCATGTTTGCGATGCGCGTCACTGCCGCCTGCAAATCCTTTGGAATAGTCATCGGCGAGTTTCTGCGCCAACCGATTTTCTTCCGCCGTGCATTTGCGGTTGTAGATTTCGATGATATCCAAGTTCTGCACGGCCCATACACGATCTTCTGCTGAATGCTGCGCCGCCGCACCAAGCACACCGGAGTATTCGCGAAACGGATGCGGCAGATAGACGAGTCCGCCTTGTGCTTTGATTTCGGCAATCACGTCACGCAAAGTTTCCGCTCGCAAGGTTTCGCGCAAGAATAATCCGATGATGTGAGACTTGTCAAACAGTGTGCGCTCACAGCCGGGAATCAGCTCAATTTCATCCGACGGCCAAAACTGCTTGAGTGCAAAATAGCCGTCCATCGTATCGTGATCGGTTAGCGCGATACCGCTTAAACCACGGCGGCGCGTCATTTCAATCAGATCCTGATAACGGGTCTTGCAGTCATGAGAGGCGCACGAATGCGTGTGCAAATCGTATCGAAACACAGCTTTTCAGTGATAATCAGAAATTGCGGAAACTGCAAGTAACATACCAGTTTCCGTTAACACAATCAAGTCAACTGCGGATAACTTCCTAAATGACCTCACCATCCGGTGACGCGAAGAAACCCCGTCGCCGCACCTTGCGCAACACCGTCTTCTCTCTGCTGGGCAAAGCTCAGGCCGCGGTGTTTTCGTATATTGTCATCAAGCTCCTGCTCGATGTTCTAACGGTCGAAGAGTACGGCCTCTATTCGCTGCTATTTATCGGCGTGATGGTCAATTTCTCGATGGTGTTCCAGCTCGGCTCGCCGAATCTTATCACGCGCTATATTCCCGAATTGTTCACCGCCGGAAGCTGGCGCGGGATTCATGAGATTTTCAAGAAAGTCATGCGGGCGCAATTTCTTGTCGCTATTGCATCGAGCTTGCTTGTTTTCTTTATCGCCCCGCAACTAAGCAGCCTACTGAACTTCCCCGGTGACGCGAACATCTTGCGTGCCTTCAGTCTGGCCGCGATTCTCTATCTGCTCACAGAAGTCTATCATCTCGTCTTCAGTGGAATCTTCCGGCAGCACACGATCTTTTGGGTCACGATTGCCTACAATACACTGCGGCTGATTGTTCTTGGTGCGGTTTATCTCTACTTCCGAAACTTCATGGCCGTCGTGATTGCCGAAGGAATCGCGCTCTTCTTTTGTGTTGCGTTCTACGCCATTGCGTATAAACGCGGTGTTGACACGACAAGCGACACACCCGAACTTGATTGGCCACGCATGAAAAAATTCGCGGGCCTGAGCTATGTCAATGAAATCGGCGTCTCGGTGCTCTCTGTCGCAACCGATTTCTTTTTGGTCAGCGGCATCTTAGGCGGCGTCGCCACGGGTTTCTATGGCTTGGCCAATCGCGTCAACGACCTTGCGCAAAAAGTTCTGCCGATGAAGATGCTCGGGCCAGTGTTACAGCCGCTCTTCTTCAGCGAATACGGAGCCAACAAAGAAAAAGCTGAGTTCGGCTTCAGAATGTTGATCAAGGCCACACTCTTTCCAACAGTGGCGGTCGCCGTCTGGATGGCCGTGATGTCCAAAGAGATCATCATCTATGTCTTCGATCCGCGTTATGCCGATGCGTGGATGTTAGTTGCGGTAATGGCGCTGTTCCTGCCTGCCGTGTCCGTGCGTCAGCCACTCGGACTGATGATGCAAAACCACGAGCGCGTGGATATTCTCATCTACGCCAAGATCTCAGGTATCTTAAAGATCATCGCCGGAATTATTCTGCTGCCGAAATACGGCTACAATGTCATGCCGTGGATAACAGGCTTTGCCGTCATTGTGCAAAATAATTTCGTCTATCACTATGTTAAGAAAATCGCCAACGCGCGTATGGATGTATGGGGCAATATCCGCATCTGGTTGAATGCCGCCGCAGCAGGCGTTGCTATCTTCTTTTTGAAACCTTATCTGAACAGCTTGCTTGGCGTCATCGCCAGCGTTGCTATCTTCAGCGTGCTGTTCTTAGTCTTTTCAATGGTCAACCGCGGCTTCAGCAAAGAAGAGCGCGACTTCATCAACAGCAAACTCCCGAAACCGTACTTCAAGTTTTAGCTTCGCGGCGCGCGAGTTTACGCTGGCTTGCGCGCCGTCGCCATCAGCCGATGCTTCAACCCGCAAAACAGCGGTGTCTCACCCAAAAGCTCCATACACAAGAGCAAGAACAAAACCCACTTGGGCCGATACATCGACGGCACACCCCAACGATAGATTTGGATATCCACAAAACCTGCCTCGCGCAGGTATTTTTTTAGCCGTCTGGCGGTATTGATTTTATACGGTGCGCGAAACGTGCCTTCGCTCTGAATCTTGGCGGAGCGTTTCAACCGCTCGCGCCACTTGATTGACAGAAACTTATTCGGAAACATGAACGGATTAAACACCGAGTTCGTGTTGATCAAAATCTTTCCACCCGGCTTCAACACGCGAAACGCTTCATTGCAGCACTTCGACGGATCGTCAATGTGTTCGTACACCGAATCACTGTAGTACCCCGCGAAGTACTCGTCGCAAAACGGCAAATCTTCCAAGACTCCGAGCGTCTTGAACTTCAATCCCTCGTTCTTCAGAATATCGTCCGGCAGCGGATCGATGCCCACCAAATGGTGCATCTTCTTTTCGCGCCGCGTCAAGTCACTGCTCTCGCCGCACCCCGCCTCAAGCACCGGCTCATTTTCCAGCCTGTCCCCGAACGCCTGCATGAATTCGTGATTATAGTAGCGGTTGCGCTCGGCCAGAGTTTTCCAATAATTCTTAAACGGCCACGGTACGAGAGCAAGCTGCTCCTCGTACTTCATGCGAAATGCGCCTTTCGGCAGCGGATTTTGTAAAGTTTCTGTCATGTATGTTTATGCTGATACACTTCTTTTGTCGCCGAGCGGGGATTTAGCGCAGCGGTTCCCCGCCGGAATCTGAAAGCAAGCGTCACAATCCAAGTCGCTTTCGTGCTTCTTCCCACGGAATAACTCGCCCGGCTTCGATATCGGCGATTCCCTGTCGAACCTGTTTCAAAGCCTCTTCGTCGCTCATAAATTCTAACGTCTCAAGTAAACCACAGTAGTCATCCCAACGCATAATCGCCAACACTGGCTCACCGCGCCGAGTAATTTTCGCCACCTGATTGCGCTTTAGCTCCTTAGGTAACCCAGATAGGCGATTCCTCGCCTCAGTAATGGTCAACTTCTTCGCCATGTGGTCAGCAATATTTCGTTGTTTTGTCACTCAAAATACTAAAAAACAAATGGTTAATCAAGTTGACTTTGAACAGGTTTCTGCTTAAGATAGCAGATTATCCTCCTTGTGCAACAAAAGTACCATTGCCTTAGGCAAAAGGGAGAGCTATATTGCTATATCAACCTTGAGGTACTTACTATGTCCCGCTCTATCTTCATCCTTATCCTCCTCCTCGCCACTACTTCGTTCGCGAGCGTCACACCGCTGAAAGAACACCAGAAACCGCACTCGGTTTGGAAACATAGGCCGCTCGAACATCGCGGCTTCTCGATTCCGTTTGACGAGCATGTGAATCAGCGCGTCAACACCGACGACTCGGGCCAAATTCAAAACGAAGAACAGGTTTGCATCAATCCGCTCGACCCCGATAACATGGTGGCCGTGTGGCGCGATTTCCGTGAAGGCTATCGCAGAATCGGCGTCGGCTACACCGTGGACGGCGGCGAATCGTGGAGCGACGTGCTGTTTCCGCAAATGTACTACGAATGGCAAAGCGATCCCGTACTGGTCGTGGATCACAACGGCGTCTTTACCGCGAACGTGATTACCTTTGAAGCAGGCGGCGATGGCGACGTAGGTATGCTCTCGGTTTCATCCTACGACGGCGGACAAACATGGCAGGATTCTGTCTGGGCCGTGCACACGACGGATGAATCCGCCTTTGAAGACAAACAGATGCTCGCCATTGACAATTCGCCCGACTCGCCATATCAGGGGACGCAATACATGGCGTGGGCGCGCTTCTTCCGCGATCCCGATAATGGTCAATACGATTCCACACACATCGAGATGGTTTATAAGCGCCCCGACTCAGCCTACACCGCGCCGATTCAACTCTCCACGCGCCGTAGCGTGCAGTGGGCCAACGTCGCAACCGGACCGAATGGCGAAGTCTATGTCACATGGGCCAGCTATGCGTTGAGTTCGGCAATGTTCTCTCGTTCGCTTGACGGCGGAGTGACGTGGACGCCGGAAGCGCAATTATTTGAAACGGATTTCCAAAGCGCTGAAGTGAATCCCAGCCTGCTCGTGTTTTCCTACATGGTCATGGCCGTGGACAATTCCTCCGGCCCGCATCGTGGCCGCATCTACGCGCTGTTCACGAACATCAGTAGCGACAACAACGACACCGACGTTTACTACACCTTCAGCGACAACATGGGCACAAATTGGAGCGCACCCGTCGTCATTGATGATGAAAATCGCGCCTACGACGTGGATCAATTTCATCCGTGGATAACGGTGGATGAAGAGGGCCGCGTGTGGTGCGCGTGGTACGACCGCCGCAACGATCCCAGCAACATTTTGATGGACGTCTATTTCACCGTCAGCGAAAACGGCGGCACAACATGGCGGCCCAACGAACGCATCAGCGAAGTCTCCTGCAATCCCGGTCAAGGCACGCTCGACGCAGGGCTAATCGGTGAATACATCGGCTGGTACGCCGCGCACGACAAAGCCGTCTGCGTCTGGACCGACACCAGAATGGGTGATCAAGACATCTTCACCGCCGTTATTGATTCTCTCTTCGAACCAAATGACGCGGACCCGGTCATTCCAAATCCCACGTCCTTCACGCTCGCATCGTATCCCAACCCCTTCAACGGCACAACGACGATCTCTTATACCTTAACGACTCCAGCCGAAGTCACGCTCGAAGTCTATAACACCATCGGCCAAAGCGTCCTGCAAAAATCGTTAGGCCAAATGTCAACAGGCGAGCACACAATGTCGCTCGACCTATCCCAACCCAGCGGAGTCTATTTCGCCAAACTCACCGCAGGCAATCAGCACGCAACGGTGAAGTTGATGTTGATGAGATAGAAAAGAATTTGTAGGGGCGGATGGCAATCCGCCCGCGCCGGGCAAAACCGAGAATCGAAATGCATTGTCATCCTGAACGAAGTGAAGGATCTTGCCAGAGTGGGTTACCAATTCAAGCGTAAACTCCAAAGTGTATTCAAGAGCAGGTGGGTACAAAATGATTAAACTGTCAATGCTGTTACTGCTTTATGCAACAACGCTGTTTGCACAAAATATCGAGGACAGCCTAAGAAGTGCTTCCCACGTTGACAGCGCCGTCATTGAATTGAAAAGATTTGGGTTTTATGGGAACCGTCCCCAATACACGCTGCAAATTACTGAAAACGGCATTGCAAATTTTCATCTTTATGAAGGTTTCTCGCAGGCCTCGCTTGATTTGACACATAATATAGGTCGTGACAGTATTTTATTGCTCTTAGAAGATCTGGACAGCACTGGTTTCTTTGAAAAGGTGGTCCCGGAACGTGCGCTCTTTTTAATGGGTGCACGTAGCAGAATAGCTGTAAGCTGGTCAGGCAAAAAGAACTCGGTGCACTACTTTCACTCACAAAACCCAGAAATCGAGTCCTATGCTGAAAAGATAGACAGGTTCGCCAAAACAGACTCTGCTTGCGTTCAACTCTCGAAACTTGTAAAACTAAAAGAAGACAAACTAAAGCATCGTTGAAATGGGCAGTTATATCGCTAAATGAAGAACTTCTTAATATTCCTCCTCCTCCTCTTCTTCTCCTGCAAATCGCCAAACGATTCTGCAAAGCCCAAGGTCAAAGAGCCACAGAAGCAAGAGTTCAGGTTTCGCGCTCTAAACAAGCCGACACCCTTTGTTCGTTCCATAAACAGCTTTGGCCTCAATCTCTACAAATCGTTGGCGGCATCGGACACGGGAAATCTCGTGCTCTCCCCGCTCTCCGCTTACTCGTTGCTGGCAATCTACACTCTTGGTGCGGCGGGCCAAACGCGTGAAGAACTCGCGCACGCAATTCAATGCGGAATTAATCCCGATCTCTTGCTTGATTCCCTAAGCCGGATACTTGCGACTCACAAAAACGATTCAGTTGGCGAATACTTTTCAGATTTTGTTTCCGCTACCGCAGTCTGGAAGAACAAAGGCATATCGCTAACCAAGTCGTTTGAAAAGACTGCCAAGCAAAACGACATTGAACTGAAGAAGATTGACTTTGACGACAAAAAAGATGCAGAGCGCGCCATAGATAATTGGGCGAGTGAACACACGAAAGGTAAGATCCCCGACATCGTTGACCCAAGCGATCTTAAAGGATCGCCGATTTTATTTGCAATCACAAACGCGGTTTCTGCCGAAGCAGAGTGGGCCGTCAAGTTTGAGAAAGGGAAAACTGCTCCGCGCGATTTCATCCTTGCAAATGGCACAGTTACCCAAGCTTTGACGATGCAAAAGAGCGAGTCCGAAAGTCCGTATTGGTCATATGGCGACTTTGATAATTTTTCAGCCATCGCAATGCGCGCTACCGATTCCCGACTCACTGTTCACGTCTTCCTGCCAGACAGCGGCTTGCCGATCCAGCAATTCGAGTCGTTCCTAAATAGCAACAACTGGGAACAGTGGCAAGACAGCATTCTGCCGCGCAAACAAGAAATGAAAGTGTTTCTGCCCAAGTTCTCGTTCAAGGAGAATATTGACCTTATTCCAGCCGTAAAATCATTCGGAGTTGGACTTGCGTTTGGTGGAGGTGATTTCTCAAATATTCTATCAAGCCTGCACCCCATAGAACCCTTCATCACAATCCTAAAGCACTCAGCAGTAATAACGCTTGAGGAAGACGGCTTCGAAGCTCATGCGGTATCGCTCGGCATTGCGGCTTCAAAAATGTACCGTGGCGAGCCCATCCTCTTCAACGCCAATCATCCCTTCTTCTTTACCATAACGCATAACGAAACAGGCTTGATCCTTTTCTGCGGACGGGTCATGCAGCCTGTACTTGAAGATTAATGAAACTTCTATTCTTCCTATTCCCCCTCCTCTTCCTCTCCTGCGCCGAGCAATACCACATGCCGCCCGCGCTCGATGCAAAAATTGGAGCCGAGCTGAAGAGCTATCTTGATACTCACAAACAGACTCCGACCGACTACGTGGTCAGCAAATTCGCTGATCACGACGTGGTGATCTTGGGTGAGTACCACCGAATCAAAGAAAATGTCACACTGATTCAAGAGCTGATTCCGCCCTGTTACATCAACGGCGTGCACACGCTTGCCACTGAGTTCGCGCGCCGTGAAGATCAACATCTGATTGACAGCCTGTTAAGCGGGACTTCTTACAATGAAACCCTCGCACGACAGATCACGTTCAATCAATTCTCCTTCTGGGGCTTTCAAGAGTACGTGGACATCTTCAAAGCCGCGTGGCAATTCAATCAAACTTTGCCCGACAGCGCGCCGCGCTTCCGCATTCTCGGCATGAACGATTCACCCGAGTGGTCCTACATCCAGACCGAAGCCGACCGCGATAACGCCGAAATCAAGAAGAAAGTCTGGCAAGGCGGCGGCGAACATCTATGGGCCAAAGTCGTCACCGATGCCGTAGCAAGCGGCGAACAGGTCCTCGTCTATTGCGGAATTCATCACGGCTTTTCTGGCTACGAACAACCCATCGTAAATGACGGAAAGTTCATCCGCTTCGAAACCGAGCGCTTGGGCAACTTCGTCAAAAAGACTCTTGGCGACCGCGTGATGACCGTCTATCTGCACGCCATCTGGCCGCCGAAAGACGGCTACGGCGGAATCTACGTCTATGCCGCCGACGGTCAAATTGACGCGCTGATGAAAGAACTCGGCCCAACCTACTATCCCGTCGGTTTCGATTTGCAAGATACGCCGTTCGGATTATTGACAGGTGAGAATTCCGTTTACAGTCAAGGCTATGAGAATTTCACGATTTCAAAATTCGCCGACGGCTGGATCTTCCAATGCCCGATCTCGCAATACCACGGCGTCACGCCGATTGAAGGATTCATCAACGGCAATAACTACGAGCGCGCCAAACAGCAATCTCCCAATCCGAGTCTGCGCAAAATGACGATGGACGAATTAAACAAAGTCATCGCCAGCGACGCCAAGCAAGCTTGGTGGCTGGGCCGCTACGAGTAACATTTCCCTGTATTCTTCGTCTAACTTGTTGGTGTGGTCTCCTGAAATTTATCCGAGGTGGTCCATGAAACTCCTGACAATGTTAGGCTTGCTTGTGCTGTGGTCAGTTGCAAGCGCGCAATATTCCCCCAATCTCTACGTCGTCCCCGAGGCGGAAACCAAACTTCGCGCCGATCTCGCAAGCGCTCCCGATGACGTCAAGCGCAAAGAAGTCGCGTTTCTCGCTCTCGAAAAATATCCCGACGACGTGAGCATTGGCCGTATCGCGCAGGATGCGTTGACCCCGCTCCTCGATAACCCCGCGAAGTTCTTTTCCGACTTCGCCGAGAGCCGCAGCACCAACGCCGCGCGCTATCTCTACGCTCGCGCCGCCAACGACGGCGAAATATCCAATCGCGTCGCTGATCAGATTCTTGCCGACAATCCCAACGATTACTGGGGTCTGCGTTTGAAAGGTGTTGCCATCGGAGCAGGCGGCCCCGATTCCTTGCCGCGCGTCGTCGAATTGATGGAACGCGCAGTCAAGTCAAATCCGAATCGGCCCGACACCTATTTATATTTAGGCTTCTACTACAAACAACTCGGCCAAGATGACAAAGCCATCGCCGCCTTCGAAGCCGGAGCGGTCTGCGATCCCAATGACAAAATCATTCGCGATTTTCGCTTAACGCATTACGCCACGCACAAGCAAGCCGAAAAATATTTCGCGCTCGTGCCGCAAGCATTGCCGAAAGCTCCGCTCGACTTAGATGTAACCCTCGCCTCGGACGGCAGCAAACTCTCCAAAAATGTTTTCAAAGGCCACTACTCGATTATCGAGTGTTGGACCTACCTTTGACAAACCTGTGTGCAGCGGTCGCTGCCGCAGATGAATCAACTGAGTATCGAAAACAATCTTCCCTTCCCGCTTTACGCCTTCCACACCGGCGGAGAAATCAAAGAAGCAAAAGCGCTAATTGACAGCACCGACATCAACGGCAAGCAGTGGTCGCTCAACTTCGTTTGGAGCACAGAGCACTTCTCCGAACAATTCGGCGGCATCTCCGAACACCCGCGCTACTACTTGATAGACCCCAACGGTGAGCCCTGCGCCGTCTTCAACAACCACCCCGACAACACGATTGAAACGTTGGTGTGGCTAAAAGACCAAGTTGAAGCAAGAAGGAATTAACCCATTCGCCGTTGTGGGTCTCCAGACCCGCAATGGCAAATAGCACAATAATAAGCCGAGGCCCCCCTCGGCTTTTCCATTTTCTAAGCCATCACGCCAGCGCAATGGGTCCAGCGTCCACGCTGGTGCAACCATTCCATCGCATCCGGGTTCTTTAATATGAAGCCACCATGGAGCCTGCATGAATCAAGTCCGTTTTGAAGAGATTTACGACCAGCACTACGACGACGTCTGGCGCTATCTTCTGCACATATCTGGAGATACGGAGACCGCGCTGGAACACACCGCGCAAACGTTTTTCCGTGCCTGCCGGGCGTGGCCACAGTTCAAGCACGAGGCGCCGCCCAAAGTTTGGCTGATTCGCATCGCCGTCAACGAGTGGCGGCGCGAGCTGCGCAAACGGCAGATTCAACGCGTGCTGCCGTTCCCCAAACATTGGTGGAATGAATTCGGCGAAATCGAATACAACGCCGTCGAAGTCGAAGCGGTGAACATCGAAATCGAACGCAACGAATCCTATCAATCCTTGCAAGCGGCGCTGAAGAAATTGCCCGAGAAATATCGCACGCCGATTGTCTTGAAATATTTTGAATATCTTTCGTTAGATGAGATCGCCGCCATCCTCGGGCGGCCGGTCGGCACGGTGAAATCCCTGGTTCATCGTGGCATCGCCAAGCTTCGCGAAGATCAGGGCCTGCGCGAAGCCAATAGCGATTTCGTCATTGAGGCAACTCGAATCACAGTGGAGAACAGTCATGGATAATTTCGAACAAAAATTCAATCACGCGCAAGCTCCCGAGTCCTCGGTGAAATCACACCGCGACGCTCTGCGCAGTAAGCTCAATACACCCGCGCCGCGTTCGCGTGCTCGCAAATCACTGTTGGCAGTCACGGCGTTGTTCATCGTGAGCATCAGCGGTTTGACGATTGCCAATCCGAATTGGGTCAGCGACGTCGTGAAGATCGTCACGCACGAATCGCACTTCACCTCCGCCGACGGTAAGCAGGAGTATCACATCAAGACGATGGAGATCGAAGGCCCGGCGGATTCCGTCGCACAGCATCTTGAGCGGATGAAAGCAGAAGGCCAAGTCGGTGATTGGACATTCGATCCTGCCGATCCCGCCAATGCGGAAATGCTAAAGCAAGACGGCGCGCACAAGCTGGTCTTCGTCGAAGCACAAGTCGAAGACCACGGCGACGGCAGCGGCCCGATGGAAAAGCAGATGATAATCGAAAGCGGTGACGGCACGAACTACATGCTGGGGCAAGAGAAAGCCGGCGAGCATGAAAAGCAGATGATCATCGAGAGCCATGACGGCGGGAAGACCTTCACGCTGAATGGCAAGCCTGTGACGCCGGAAGAGCTTGCGCAGATTCAAGCACAGCACGGCATCGTCAAGGACGTCATCGAAGTGGACGGCGGCCAATTCATCACAACGCAATCCACTCCAGAAGTGGCCGCGACGTTCGAGTTGAAGCAGAACTATCCGAATCCCTTCAACCCGACGACGCAGATTCCGTTCGAGATCAAAGAAGCCGGTGACGTGACCTTGAAGGTCTATGATATGACGGGCCGCGAAGTCGCGACGCTTGTGAACGGCTACCAATCCGCCGGTTCGCACACCGTAACCTTTGATGGAGCAGGTCTCTCGTCAGGCACCTATCTCTACAAACTGTACGGT
>Ga0154020_10007081_pt1 | contig 13117 bp, 8 predicted proteins | sample Klosneuvirus_201_FD_109709 | JGI IMG/M metagenome (GOLD analysis project Ga0154020, IMG submission 109709) | Active sludge microbial communities from wastewater, Klosterneuburg, Austria - Klosneuvirus_20160825_MG | ecosystem: Engineered > WWTP > Aerobic digester > Activated sludge | place... | reverse complement strand
TCCACAACCCGAGATGCCGCTCGAAACCCGGTGCGTGCGTTCAAGATCAGTTCCTGAATGACAAAACTGATTTGTTCAAGCGAATAATGCTGACCGGGAACATGCGTACTTTCGATGACCGGTGCCGCGTTTTCCCTTCCATTTGGCCCGGCTCTCCAGAAGAGAATTCACCAGCACCCGAGGACGTGTCTCCAATAACCGATACACCTTGTCGCCCAATCCACCTTCCATCTCCGACCTCCCTGTCAGATCTCGCGCAATAAACCACTCCCAGAAATCCAATCTTCACGTGCCGCAGATTATGGTGTCAACACCAACTTTACAACTGCCCAAGGCTGTGCAACACGGGCGACACACTGACCTGGGCCGATGGCCCAGGCTATTGGAATTGATGGGCCTTTGGCCCGAAAACAAAGGATAAGCAGCCCGGCATTTTGGAAATGCCGGGCTTCTCGGGAGATCAAACAAGGACGGACAGGAATGTCCATCCTACGTTTCAAGACACTACCTTTTCGCACCTTCAACGGCGGCCTGAGCTGCCGCCAGGCGGGCGATTGGGATTCGGCGTGGGGAACAGCTGACGTAGTTCAGGCCAATTTCGTGGCAGAAGTAGACGGACTTGGGATCGCCGCCGTGTTCGCCGCAGATGCCAATCTTCAGGTCCTTGCGGACGGAACGACCGTCTTCCACTGAAGTCTTCATCAGTCGGCCAACGCCGGTCTGGTCGATCGTCTGGAACGGATCCGCCGGAACGATGTCGTGCTCGGTGTAGTAGCCGATGAAGCCCTTGTAGTCGTCGCGGCTGATGCCGAGGCAGGTCTGAGTCAGGTCGTTCGTGCCGAAGCTGAAGAACTCGGCGGTCTTCGCGATTTCCGCCGATGTCAACGCAGCGCGGGGAATCTCGATCATCGTGCCGACCATGTAGTCAACCTTAACCCCCTGTTCAGCAAAGACCTTTTCAGCAGTCTCCTTGATAATGGCTGTCTGATTATCGACTTCGGTCTTGTAGCCAGCCAGCGGAATCATGATTTCGGGATGGCAGTTGATGCCTTCCTTCTTCAGTGAACAAGCCGCTTCGATGATGGCTCGCGCCTGCATTGCGGTGATTTCCGGGTATACAATTCCAAGACGACATCCGCGGTGACCGAGCATCGGGTTGGATTCTTTCAGCTCTTCCACACGACGATGAACGGCTTCTTCTGAGACGCCGAACGTCTTTGCCAATTTCGGTCCAAGCTTTGGATCTTCGTGCATGTGGTGTTCTGAAAGGAACTCATGCAGCGGCGGATCCAGCAGACGAATGGTGACCGGTCGATCGCCCATCGTCTTGAACAGATGCGTAAAATCGTCGCGCTGGAATTTCAGGAGTTTTGAAAGGGCTTTTTCACGGTCAACCCTGGTTGACGAAAAGATCATCTCGCGCATTTCGTCGAGGTGATCGAAAAACATGTGCTCGGTTCGACACAGGCCCACACCTTGAGCGCCCAGCGCCACGGATGCCACGGCGTCAGCAGATTCTGTGTTGGCTCGAACCTGCAGCGTGCGATGCTCGTCAGCCCACTTCATCAGTTGAGCGTAACGCGCGTAGATCTCGGACTGCTCCGGCTTGAGCTTGCCCATCAGCACGTCCATAACTTCCGACGGACTGGTTTCGATTTTGCCAGCGAAGACTTCGCCAGTGAAACCATCAACGGAAATCCAGTCTCCGCCCTTCAGGACTTTGCCCGCCACAGTGACAGTGCCCGCTTCGTAGTCAATATTCAGCTTGTCACAGCCGCAGACGCAGGTCTTGCCCATCTGGCGGCTAACGAGCGCCGCGTGAGAGGAAGCACCGCCAAACGCTGTGAGAATACCCTTGGCAACCTTCATGCCCCGCAGGTCTTCCGGGCTGGTTTCCTTGCGAACCAGAATCAGCTGCACATCGTTGTCTGCATTCCACATTTCTTCGGCGTCGGAAGCATGGAAGACAATCTGGCCGGTTGCAGCGCCGGGGCCCGCGTTGATGCCTTTCGCCAGCAGTTGATCAGCTTTCTCAGCGGCCGCTTTGGCCGCTGGGTTGAAGATCGGCTGCAGAAGCTGGTTCAGGTCGTCGGCTGGAATACGTCGTTTTTCGAGAGCTGTTTTCGCATCGATCAGGCCTTCGTTCACCAGGTCAACGGCAATACGAACGGCAGCGAAACCTGTTCGCTTGGCGTTACGGGTCTGCAACATCCAGACCTTGCCGCGTTGCACGGTGAATTCGATGTCCTGAACTTCCTTGTAGTGCTTTTCCAAAGTGTGCCCGATTTCGTCGAGTTGTTTGTAAGCTTCAGGAGCGTCCTTACTTAGCGTCTCTTCGATTCGCAGTGGTGTGCGAGTTCCAGCGACGACATCTTCGCCCTGAGCGTTGATCAGGTAGTCGCCGCAGAAGCCAGGAATGCCGACGGAGCAGTTGCGGGTCAAGCCCACGCCGGTTGCGCAGTCGTCGCCGAGATTTCCGAAGACCATCGCCTGGACGTTGGTCGCTGTACCCCAGTCGTGCGGGATACCGTACTGACGGCGGTAGACCATGGCTCGGTCATTCATCCAGCTGCCGAACACAGCCCCGATGCAGCCCCAGAGTTGTTCCATCGGATCTTCAGGGAATTCAATGCCAGCATGCTTTTTGATGACGGCCTTGAATTGAGCGACGATATCTTTCAGCACATCGACGGAAAGATCTTTTTCGTGTTCAACCTTGGCGTGTTCACGAGCCTTGTCGAGAATTTCATCGAAGTGGTCCGGGTCGTTTTTCGTCTCCGGCTTCAGGCCAAGAACAACGTCGCCGTACATCTGAATCAGACGACGATAGCTGTCCCATGCAAAGTGTTCGTTGCCCGACTGTTTAATCAGAGCATGCACGACCTTTTCGTTGATGCCGATGTTCAGGACGGTATCCATCATGCCTGGCATGGATTCGCGTGAACCTGAACGGCAGCTGAGCAGCATTGGATTGGCCGGGTCGCCGAACTTCGCCCCCATGATCGTTTCGGCGTTCTTGATCGCCGCTTCAACCTGCGACTTGAGTTCCGGGGGATAGGTTTTCTTGTTGTCGTAGAAATAGGTGCAGACTTCGGTGGTGATCGTGAAACCAGCCGGGACGGGCAACCCAATGCGACTCATTTCTGCCAGATTCGCGCCCTTGCCGCCGAGAAGAGGTTTCATGGTGGCATTGCCTTCCGCTTTGCCATCGCCCCAGGTATAAACGTATTTGTTGTCTGCCATCGAATTGAACCCTGTGAAATGAAGAGGCTGAGAACCATCGCAGCCAGCATTGAATGGCGAATCGAGGCGTTTTCAGCGTTCGTTGAGCTATGCTCAGTGCCGAGTCCACGATTCAAGGGAGCGAAATCTGCCCGAGACATTCTCGCCACAGAGCCCCCAAAACACGGTCAGAATTGACCGTTCAGAGCGCGCGCCGCAACCGAAGGTCGGCCCGGACGTCAACTGAGCGGGAACGGTAGCAACGACGGGTTCAAACTGCAAGTACGTTCCGATTTACGGTGGGCGGGCATCGGATTTTGAGACGATCCCCCGAGATTTCCCCGGCTGGTCGAGTGTCGCGCTTGCGACAATCTCGCAAATCATCAGAATCTGTGTGGTCACTATCCTTAATTGATTTTCCGGGAGCATCCATTCATGTCGGTTCGAGGCGTTCGAGGAGCAACCACCGTTGATTCTGACGACCCGGAGCAGATCCGCGCCGCTGCGCGAGAACTGATGGAAGAGATCCTCCGACGGAATCAGATAACCGACTTCGATAACGTGATCTCCGCAGTCTTCACAACAACGGACGATCTCGTCTCAGCGTTTCCCGCCGAGGCCGCTCGGGCAATGGGGATGAATCACGTCGCTTTGCTCTGCGCGCAGGAGATCCCCGTGACCGGTTCGGCACCGCGCTGCATCCGCGTTTTGCTGCATATCGATTCGGATCGTGCCCCCAAAGACATTGAACACGTCTATCTGCGAGATGCAAAGAAATTGCGTCCCGACCTAAAAAGCGCACAATAATGGTATTCGTGATCGCTCTAAGCACCCATGCGTAAGTCCTGGAGCATAACTTGGCGAGCGGGGGGTGTCAGCCCACCGAGTTGCCCGCATTTGACTCGGAGGGCTTACGCCGCTCCGCTCGCCGGGTTTGCGGCGACCGGGGACGTCACGCTCCTGATTGCGAATCCTGCGATTAGGCCATTTAACTTGTGCATGGGTGCTTAGAATCTTCAATCCCCTTCGTGAACCGAATTTCTAATTGTCGCTAATAGCATAAGACTATACTTCACCCGGTCCACACTGAGGTACTTTCAAAGTCAACGTTTTCCATGTCCCTTCTCCCCCAGGCAAGGGGGAGAAGGTGGCCGACACGCCGGATGAGGGGGCTGACCTGGAGTTCATATGATGAACCAGAAAATAGTGGATTCTTCCCCCTCACCCTAGCCCTCTTCCCCGTGGAAAATGTGTACAGTTGGAAAATCAATTGCGGGGGAGAGGGGACAATCGCAGGAAAATCCACTGCATCATTTCTGACCGCGCGAAATATATTTGTCGCCGCACACTCGGGTTCAACGGTCCCGACTTCGTCAACAACTTCTCCTTTGAAGATCACTTCCCATGAAATACCAAACCACCCTGATACTTTGCACCGCGTTGATCTGCGTTGGATATGCCTCTCATGCAGCAGCCGATTCGCGGCCGAATTTCCTTTTTATAATTGCTGACGATGCATCGTTGCACTTTGGCGAGACCTATGGATGCACGTGGGCGAAGACGCCGAATATCGACCGTCTGGCTCGCGAAGGACTGGCCTTCGACAATGCGTACGTTGCCACGTCGAAGTGCGCGCCGTGCCGCGCTTCGATCTTGACCGGACGCAATCCGTGGCAGCTTGAAGAGGCGGCCAATCATCAGAATCATTTTCCTTCAAAGTTTACTTCATTCGGCGACGCGCTGGCCAAACACGGGGTCCTCGGCGGCAGTTGCGGAAAGTTGTGGGGCCCCGGAAGTGCAAAGGACGCGGACGGCAAAAACCGTGACTTCGGCTTGCCGAGTGCTGGAAGTCGAAATACTCCCGGAGCGACGTTCGCAAACTTCCTGAATGCGCGGCAGCCGGATCAATCCTTCTTCTACTGGTACGGCAGCGGCGATCCGCACCGCCCGTATGTGGCCGGAGCCGGAGCGGCGGCGGGGAAGAAGGTCGGTGACATCGATCGCGTGCCAGCGTATTGGCCGGATAACGAAACGGTCCGCAATGACATGCTGGACTACGCGATGGAAATCGAAGCGTTTGACAATCAGGTTGGTGAACTTCTGGCCGCGCTCGAAGAATCCGGGCGGGCCGATAACACGCTGGTGATTGTCACGTCCGACCACGGAATGCCGTTCCCGCGAGTTAAAGGACATACCTATGACGATGCTCACCATGTGCCGCTCGTCATGCGCTGGCCGAACGGAATCAAAGATCCCGGACGTCGCGTCCCGGATCTGGTCAGCTTCATCGATTTCGCACCGACGTTTCTGGAACTGGCGGGAGTGACTCAGCAGGACGCCGGAATGCAGCCCATCACCGGACACAGTCTGACCGATCTGCTGAACAACAAGCCGGACGTCGATCGCTCCTTTGTAATCATCGGTCGTGAACGCAATGACGTCTACGCCCGACGCGGTTCGCCCTATGGACTCGGCTACCCAGCGCGAGGAATCCGCATGGGCCAGTACCTGCTGATCAAAAACTTCGCTCCCGATCGCTGGCCATGCGGCGATCCGAACCTGGGCCTGCTGGACACAGATGGCAGTCCTACAAAGACGCTGCTCGAAGATCTCGGTCAGGACGATCCCTACTGGCAACATTCGTTCGGAAAGCGTCCGAGCGAACAACTGTTCGACGTCAGCAGCGATCCAGACTGTATCAAAAATCTGATCGACGATCCAGACCACGCCGAAGACGCAACAAGACTTCGCAAAGCCCTGATGGCTGAACTCGAACGACAAAAAGATCCACGAGTCCTCGGCACCGGCGACAGCTTCGATCAGTACACGTCCATCAAACCTGTCCCGGCCAACTGGCCGTTGCCGGAAGGTGCGACGCGGCCAACTCCTGAGCCGTCGCGGAAGAAAGGGCGAAAGAAACCGTAACGCACTTAGTTGGACAGCGCCACTTTTTCCGAAGTAGTAACCCGAAACGTAAACGAGGGAACGAGTTTGTCAGAATCCCTCGCTCACGCATCGAGTTGCAAAAACGCTCGGTGTCGGCCACAACTGGCGCTGTCCAATTAGGATCGCTCGACAAATACTTGTCGCGATTGAGTCAGCCCCAAAGCGTTACTCGCAATTGTTATACGTCACGCGGTCCAGACTGACGTACTTTCAAAAGCAGCGTTTTCCATGTCCCTTCTCCCCCTGGCAAGGGGGGAGAAGGTGGCCGACAGGCCGGATAAGGGGGTTGACTGGAGTGAATATGATGAACCAGAAAACAGTGGATCCTTCCCCCCTCACCCTAGCCCTCTCCCCCCGTGGAAAACGGGTGAAGTGGAAAATCAATTGCGGGGGGAGAGGGGACAATCGCAAGAAAATCCTCAGCCTCATTTCTGACCGCGTGAAGTATAGTCAGCTGTGGTTCGGAAATCAGCATGTCACTTCTCCCCCGAGTTCCAATGGCGTGGACTTAAGCGAAAAGCAATAGAACACACCCCATCCAGTTCGCCTGGATCGGTGGACAAGATGGTGAGCTGGAAATGCCTCAGTCCGATGCAGCATGACTCCATCCGCTTTACGCGGATGGTGAGGAAGATCGTTTGGTTTGGCCATGATTTCCATTGAAACTCATTTCTTGATCTTATCCACCGATCCGCACGAGCCGGATGGGGTCGCAGTGCAAGCTTAAGTCCACGCCATTGGAGCTCGGGGGTGAGGGGACAATCGCAAGACGTGTGACACGTCAGTTCTGCAGCACGTCAGTTCTGCACGCATGAATTATATCAAATTGGACGCTGGCGAGTTCCGGCTGATAAATTCAAAAGTCCCAGCGTTCCGTCCTGTCGCCCGCTGACAATTCAATCCAGTCGATCTGAATCGGCGTCTGCTGAACCGGAAGGTACAACCGCATGATTCCCAGCGATGTCTCGACCGGGATGTCGATTTCAACTTCACGCAAGTCACTGGCGGTGACGGAGTACTCGAAGTTGCGAACGCCGTTGAGATTGGCGGCCTGACCAGATGGCGAGTGCTGGACTTTGGCCGCCCCGTCGGTAGCACATTTCAAACGCACGACCATTTTTGCGGGACCTCTCAAACGATTGGCCGCAAAGCCGAGAAACGGTTCCTTGCCACTGGCTGTGATCGTGAGTAATCCATCTACAACAGTCGCTGTGCAGCTCCGCGGCTTCCAGTCTTTGAGCGCAGGCGAATCTTCACTCAGCCCGCCCGTTTTCTTCAGTGCAGATTTCTTCGCGGCGGCCTTTTGTTTGGGTACGGACTTTCCTTCCTCGGTGGGATCGTACTTGCCAGGTTCGAACGCGGGATTGGGGATCGGAACCACGGCGTGCGTATCGGTCAGGAATCTCTCAAGGCGGGCATCAAGCTCCTGAACAAGGTCCGGTCGCTGGGCGGCGAGGTCGTTTCGTTCGCCGATGTCGTCTTTCAGATTGAACAGTTTCCAGCGATGTTCGCCGTTCTTTCCGCTGTGAAAGATGCGGATCAGTTTCCAATCATCGCGATGCACGGTGGCGGATGATTCCAGCCAGTCGGGAACCCTGGTTGAGTGCGGGAAGTAGGTAAAGATGGCGTCTCGTTCAAAGGCTCTACCCTTTAGCGCCGGGGCGAAGCTGAGTCCATCGAAAATCTGCCCAGGCTGCGGCTTGAGCGACAGTAGGTCCAGCAGCGTTGGATAGAAATCATAGCTGCAGATCAGCGCGTCGCTGCGGCTGTTTTGTGCCACGTGATCCTTCCAGCACACGACGCACGGGACGTGAACGCCGCCTTCAAAGACGTTGCCCTTGCCGCCGCGCAGCGGAGCGTTGCTCGTGGGTGTAGTGCCGTCAATTTCGTTGTACATGTTGCCGCCATTGTCCGACGTGAACACAATGATCGTGTTGTCGGTCAGCTTGAGACGGTCCAAAGTATCCAGCAGAGTCCCCACTGCGTCGTCCATACTTTCCACCATCGCGGCATACGTCGGGCTGCGCTGCGGATTTTTGGGATCGACCTGCGGACGGTACTTGTCAATCAGATCCTGCTTCGCATCAAACGGAGCATGTACGCTGAACATCCAGTAGTTCATAAAAAATGGTTCGTCACGGTGCTGCTCCATAAACGCCACCGCTTCCTGCGCAATGCGGTCCTCAATGTGCTGGTTTGGCGTGTCCGGATCAAAGTCAGGGAACTTCCACGGAGCCACATAACTGCCCGCCGGTCCGGGACCGGGCCAGTGCGGCACATCGACATCAAATCCGTTTTGCAGAGGTGAATATGGATCGGCTCCCAGATGCCACTTTCCAAAATGTCCGGTGGCGTAGCCCGCGTCTTTGAACGCCTCCGCAAGTGTGTAGTATTCCGCGCTGAATCGAGTCACCGTCGTGGGAATGACGACCGGACTATTCGGAGCTGCCTTGCCGTCCACGGTGGATTTCAGCACAACCTGCGGCAAGTGGCAGGCTGGCGTTGTGATGCCGGTCCGCGCGGGACTCTGCCCGGAAAGGATGGCCGCCCGCGTCGGCGAACACAGCGGACTGGGCGTGTAGGCACGTGTAAAGGTCATGCCTCGTGCGGCAAGTCGCTGAATATTCGGCGTCTTGTAGAACGTTGTCCCGCCGTACAGCGTGGTGTCGTTGAGCCCCAGATCGTCGGCCAGAATGAAGACTATGTTTGGCGAACGAACGGGCTCGAACGCGGCTACTGACTTCTCGACTGTCAGCAATATTAAAACAAGCGGCAGCCAGATTTTCATGGGTTGTCATCCTTTAAGGCGAGCGGAAGAAACGGGATTCTCAGAGATATCGCGTCGCCCGGGGAATCCGACCTGAAAGAGGGTAAGGCGGAGTCTGGAGGGTTGATCCAGGCACCGCCTCCCCGTTGTCGCGATGCGTCCTGCTCCCTCGGTTTCCACTCCTCTCGCGTTGCCTCGGCTTTCGTCGTTGACTTATACGTTTGCTTACCGCAGAACGTGCCGTGATTGACGATGCGTTCGCGGGCGAGTTGGAACCTCACCGGTAAGTTCACGAACCACGGTGTCCATAAAGATGAAGACAGGCTCGAGGTGAATCCACCAACCACCATAGCGTATGCCCGACGGCTACCCGTGTTTATCATCGGACGACGATCCCGTTGAGGGTGGAATCGCCATGCTTCACCGACCTGCGGGGGCTGGCCTGTTTTCGACTCAACACCGTGCCGAGGCCGAATCGTGAATCCTCCCCGAGCACTGTTTCCTGGCTTCTTCGTTACCACTATTAACGTGACACTATCTGCTTACCTCCATAAACTATGAAGTCCGAGAAACAGTTTCCGGACAGGCACGGACCCGCCCGGGTAGGCTTCGATCGTGTACAAAATGATGTCACCGTTTATTGCGAAAGAGCTTTCACTCTCCCGCGACTAAGTTCGTGAACCTTGCGGCTCACGCACGGGTCGGACTACGTAGGCTGATCTGTCCTCAGATCTGCTTCCTTCAACATGGTCGATGGCAAATGGTTGCTCGGTGTCAGGCGCAGCATTGGTAATTCCTTTTCTGTCGCTCGCCCAACAAGCGAGTTGAATCGGGCGTTAGTTTGGTTAAATTGTAACGTCTCGGCTTCCGTCAATACGGGTTTCCTCGCAAGATCATGTTGTTTTTGCGTCTTAAGCAGTTAAGGAGTCTTCAAATGTTGATATCGGACACGATTGAGTCGGTATTCGGTCAGTCACTTAGAAAACACTGCGGCAACACGCTGCTGAGGTCTGCGGCGCTGGCAGCAGCGGTCTGGAGCCTGACACTGCTTTCGCCTGGCGTCAGTCTCGCGCAGCACTACGGCGGAGGCCATATGGCTGGAGGAATCTCTGGCGGACATCACATGGGCGGAGGCATTCCCGGTGGACACTACATGGGCAGCGGAATATCGAGTGGTATGCATCACCACAGTGGATACGGTGGATTTGGCGGTTACTACGGGGGAAGTTCATTCTATGGCAATGGGTTGTATGGTTCGCCAATCGGATACGGGGGCGTTGGAATCCGTAGTTACGGATATCCGAACTACTACTCGTCGTCCGGATATTACAATCAGCCATACTACGGAGCACAGTCTTATGACGGGTATTCGTATCCTCAAAACTACGCATCGTCGGCAGCGTATTCATATGGGCCTGTAGTACCGCGACAGAGCGAATACGCCCCCGTCTCCGAGATGCCAGTGGGCACACTCCAGGGGGATCCGGTCAACGGAGAATTGCGACCTGGAATGGTGCTTCCGGACGGATCTGTCGTAATTTCAGTAGATCCTCCGAGACCATTACAGTCTGCACCGACGCCGGAACCACCTGCTCCTGCACCGACGCCGGAACCACCTGCTCCTGCACCGATGCTGGAACCATCTGCTCCTGCCCCGACGCCGGAACCACCTGCTCCATCGCTTTAAGGCGAGCGGCAGAATCATGTGTACCACAAAGAAGTCGCCATACCGAAGGAATCCGACTTGGGACAAGTCGGACTACAACGTAGGCAGATCTGTCCCAGATCTGCATCCTTCAGCATGGTCGATGGCAAATGGTTGTCTGGCCGCAGGGACACCCAAGCTCCGTAATAACCCTGTGACCTTGGCAGACAAATGGACGAGGGTTTCCTGGGGACTGCAGCAGTCGTGGTTATGAACGTGTCCGTATTCGACTTTGTCGAGATTACTGACCGTGTTCTTCATTGTATGCCATGATCATTCGGATCAGATGAGGAAGGTCGTCCGCTCGCATTTTGTCGTTGATGCGAGCCCGGTGGGCTTCGACGGTCTTGGTGCTGACGCCGAGCTGGGATCCGATGTCACGACTGGATTGGCCGCTAGCGACAAGATCGAGCACTTCTCGTTCACGGACTGAGACCCGCTTTAGGCTTTCTTCAAGGTCGTCCAAATCTTCGCCGACGAAATCCCAGTCGATGTCGTAGTGCAGAGCATACGCTCGTGCCACCAGTGCAAGCAAACCCTCTTCCGTCACCGGCTTCATCAGGAAATCACTTGCTCCGGCATTCATCTGCTGAACCGCCAGCGGTGCATCCGCATGCCCGGCGATAAACGAGACCACCAAATCGCACTTGTCCGCAGTCAGTTTCTCGAACAGTTCCGTACCACTCATGCCGCGGAGATGAATTTCAGTAATCACGACGCCAGGTACGGGTGTGAGATAATCCCGATAAAACTCCATCGCAGTCATGTAATCCCGAACGTGGATTTGTTGTTTACTCAGGAATCCGGAGAGGGATTCCCGGAGTGTGCGATCATCGACAACCAGGAAGACCGTGAATGGTCTCCGTTTTTTTGGCTGGCTGAATTCCGACGGAGATGCGGTCTTGCTGGAAGTCTTCGTCGCCGAACGACTTGTGGCTTTGGATGCGACTGGTTTCTTTGCTTTAGCGGCCATGGTGTATCTCCTTTAATGGTTTTCGGACAAGATCATGATAACACGCCAGACTAACCGGGCCATAAACAACGTACAAGCGTGATGCGTAACAGAAAAGAAATCTGCTGCACTTCCAGGACCCAGACTGTGCCAGAGAAAGCCAGTGCATGTTTCACAATGCCAGAATGAGTACCTTCGGAAGTCAACGACGTTCATTCGACGTTTTCTATGTTCGTTCCAATCTTTATGGTCGTAGATCGAGTTCCAGCCACACAAAACCTGAAGGTGGGGTTTGCCGCCCATTCCTCCCTGTACGAAAGTCGCTCGCTCGATTCGCGTCAGGTTCCGCGAACGTTGCCAAACTGTTCGATGTGCAGTCTGGACGAGAATCGAAACCCATTTTCGGCGGCCAGTATCCGCAGCCAGCCGGATCGTTCGGCAAGTTGTTCGCGGGTGCGGGCCTGAGGCATCAGCCAGACGGTGCCGGGATCGATGGTGCTGAAGTGGGACAGCCATTGCCGTACTTCCTGGACGTCCTGTGGCTGATCGATCACGAACTTCAGGATACAGTTATGCCGCGTGAGCAGAGATCGAATGACATCCGGGCGAAACCGTGCTGCTTCATGCCGATCACGCCAAATGGGGTCGTCCGGCACAGAATTGCTGAGCTTGGGACTGATGGCCATCAGGTCGCACACGACGGGTTGGTCCACCGTGCCGGCGGTTTCGATGGTGATCCGTTTTTCGTGCTCGCGGCAGCGTGAGGAAAGTTGCTCCAGCTCGGGCAGCAACATCGGCTCACCACCCGTGAGTACGACATCAGACGCCGAACTTTCGTTGATTCGCCAAACCAGTTCATCGATCGACCAGGCGGTGCCTTCTGGTTTCCACGAAGTGTAGGGTGTGTCGCAAAACCAACAGCGCAGGTTGCAGCCGGAAGTCCGAATGAACAGAGACGGCGTCCCGGCCCACGGACCTTCGCCCTGAATGGATTCAAAAATTTCGGCTATCTGCACGGGAGTCACATTGACGAGGTCAGAAAACACGTTGCCAACTGGCTGAAGGAAAGGGTCGGGAGTCTTTTTCGGAGAGTTGCATCGTGAAAAACGCTGACGTTTCCGTCCAAAAAAGACTCCCGACCCTCTGCTCAAACCACAGGATACCGATCAAGTTCACTCGATGCCCCGCAATCGTCTATGACTTTCGCCGGAAATCAAAAACACGAATCCAGGGCTGCGATTGCTCTGTCATCGCTGCTTAGCGCGATCGGGTGGCCGCTATGACTGTTCACAGTCATAAGGCGAGCGGCAGGAATGGATATACCATCGGCGAGTCATTGGTTCGAGCGGACCCGTGCGACTGAACCACGCCAAAGGACGCAGATCTGAGGACAGATCTGCCTACGATAGGGGTAGGGAAGGCTCATTGATTTGAGTCTCCCCTCCCGCCGAACCGGACTGGCGGATCTCCCGCATCCGGCTCTCCAGTTGATTGTTACTTGTGACAAGATTGGCATTCACAGGCG
>Ga0154020_10007080_pt1 | contig 13118 bp, 20 predicted proteins | sample Klosneuvirus_201_FD_109709 | JGI IMG/M metagenome (GOLD analysis project Ga0154020, IMG submission 109709) | Active sludge microbial communities from wastewater, Klosterneuburg, Austria - Klosneuvirus_20160825_MG | ecosystem: Engineered > WWTP > Aerobic digester > Activated sludge | place... | reverse complement strand
TGCCCGCCGAGTCGAGCGCGAGCGCCGGGGTGCCGGCCAGTTCCTTCGCGACGGTGAGCGTACCCGCCGAGTCGAGCGCGAGCGCCGGGGTGCCAGCTAGATCCTGGGTTACTCCGCCGGAGGCGAGGGAGAACGGCGCCCGTCGCCGCGTCTGCGGCGCCTGGACTGGCCATGGCGCGCGCTTGAATAGACGGGCCATGCTTTAGCCGATCTCTTCGACCACCATGTAACCGTTCATCGTGAGCGAGTCCGCCGGCGCGCCGAGCAGCTCGAGCGTCGCACGCCGCCCCGCCGGCAGGATGATCTGCATCGGCTCCGGGAGGATGATGTCGAGCGGGCCGCGCACGTTCCAGGCCGTGGCGTAGTGCGTGACGATCGTGCCGGTGCCCGCCTTCGTGGTGTTGTTGATCTCGGCCGTGAACCCCGCCGCGACGGTGTTGGCGAAGTCGAGCGGAACCGGCGTGTACGAGCTGCCGCCCGAACCGCTCGTCGTTTGCCCGCTCTTGAGCAGGATCGACATCAGCTCCTCGGCCGCGTCGCCGACGTCGGTGTACTGCGAGATCCCGAAGGCGATGATCTTCGCCACGCGGGAGGCATGCCCGACGATCTCGATCAGGTCCTGCGCCCCGGTGACGGCGACGGCATTGAACTGGACGGTGTAAGTGCGCATCGTTTTCTCCTAGAAGCTCAGCAGCCGCGCGATTCGCGAGCTTTGTTTGGGGATGAGGATGGACCCACCACCACCGCTCGGCGTGTAGTCGATCCAGACGTTCAGTTGCACGCTGGCATACGTGCCGTCCGTGCCCGGCCACGACGCTGGTGGCGAAGCGAAAGAGTAAGTTCCGTTTGCCATCTGCGTTGTGAATCCCGTGGCGCCCAGGTCCTCTTGTAGTTGGGCTTGGAAGTTGTCCGCGACAATACCGACAGCGAGCAGCCCGGCAGAAAAAGACCCTGACATCGTGAAAGGGCCGACGAGCCCCCCACCACTTGGAACTGCGAGCGACGACGATACTGCGACGAGCGCCGTCGGGTCGGTGCCGTCATGCTGGTGCAGGATGACCTTCGCGTTCATCCCGGCGCTACTGCCCGGGTCGAAGTATGCGTAGGCGCTGTTGATGCTGCCCGAGTCGACCGCGGTCAATGCCGTAACGAGCGCCCGGTCCCCGTTACATGGGAAGGAGTCAACTCCCTGCGTGTTGTCCCCGAGGACCGCCACAACTACGCCATCGTCACGGTGAGCGTGTCGACAGGGAACGACACCGCGTCGTTGGTGTTGATCGTCTTCGACACCGTGAGTGCGCCGTGCACGAGCATGTTGCCCGTGGTCGAGGCGTCCCACACGGCGAAGTGCGTCACCGTGCCCCACGTGCCCGACGGAGTCGCGAAGGTGATCACGCCCTTGTTCGAGGTGAGGCCGCCCGTGCCGCTCGAGGCCGCCGCCGGCGTGCCACCCTGGGTCGCGGCCCAGTTTGTGTCGCTCGGGTTCAGCTGCGCGCGCGAGTAGTTGTTGCCCGACACCTCCGCGCCGCCGGCCGCGTCGGTCGGGTCCGCGGTGTGCAGCGAGATGTAGAGCGCCGCCGGATTCGTGAACGCCCGGTTGCGGAAGATGTGATCGATGATCTTGTTTTCGAGGTAGTCGCTGGCTTTGGACATGGTCGCTCCTTAGTTGAACTCCTCGCGCACGAGGAACTTGAGGGGTTTGAAAATCGTCTGCGTGTCGCCCGGCGCGAACTCGATTTCGATCTCGCCCTCGTACGACCCCGGCTCGACATCCAGTGCGGGCGCCGGGAAGTTGAACCGCACCAGCCCGTCCGAGCCGGTGTTCACGTTGGTGCACACGAGCGTCGACAGCACCGTCGTCTCACCCGCGCGCCGGAAGTAAACCCGCACGGTGGCACCGGACACGTTGATCGGCAGGCCGGACTCCTGGTCCGTCAGCGCGATCGTGATGTAGGGGCGCGTGTCGTTGCGGACGAGTTTGATCGTGCTGGCCATTACCAACTCCTCGGGATGAACACGCGGGACTGCGCCTCGCCGTAGGCCATGGACACCTCGATGCGCGCCTTGCTCCGCATCGACCGGTACTGCCGCGCGTAGAACATCGCCTTCTCGGGGTTGGTGTAAGCCTCCTCGGGGATCTGCAGGATGCGCTCCAGCGCGCCCGCGGCGATGCACTCGGCGTGGTGCTCGAGCAGGCGCTCGTCGACGCCGGTGGACGCACGGCTCGGCTTCACCACGATTCGGCCCGTCAGCGGCGAGGCGACCGACGCCGTCGGGATGGGGACGACACGGATCTCGTTGATCGACAGTTGTGTGAACGAAGCGGGCTTGAGCGCGGTCTGCTCCGCCCAGGCGAGCGAGTACTGCCGTCGCAACTCGAGCTCGGTCCTGACGCGCACCGGAACCCCGTCGAGCCACAGCGGGTCCATGACGCGCACCAGCTCGTAGTTGTCGTCCGCCTCGATCTCGTAGGTCGGCGTGTTCGCCGCGAGCGTGATGGGGCTCAGGTCCTGCGTCAGCCAGCCAGTCACCGTGCAGAAGTCGATGACGGCGTTGCGCACCGCGTTGACCATCACGGGCTCGGGGCAGTTCGGCGCGTAGGGCGCGATCTCCGGGAGGATGGTGTCGTATTCGGCATCGGCCATTACTTGTCGCTCCCGGGGTTCATCGGGTCACGAGGCGCCGTCGCCTGGGCGGGGTTTGCCTCCGCCTCGCCGGCTTTCTTTGCGCCGAGCAGCCCCATGAACAGGCTGTAATAGCGCGCGGCTTCCTGCGCGTTACCTGCGTACTCGGCGTCGCGGTTGTAGGCGCGGTAGAGGACGTAGTAGCCGAGCGCGGGGGCGTAGGCATCGTCCAGCGTGATGGGGTCGCCGGCCGCGGCGACGTCCGGCGGCGAAGCTGAGTAGGCCACCTCGACCTGCCCTCGGTCTGCGGCGGGCTGCGGCGGGTAGGCATACCACACCTTCGGCACGAGCGCGTTGTGGACGAAATGCTTCGTCGTTGCGCTTGCCGTCGCGGCGTGCCAGTTGGGGTTGATGTTGTCGAGGAGCTGGCGGCCGATGGCGCGGATCACGCGCCCTGGCGTCGCGCCGTCGGTGCCCATGTTGCGGGTCACGTCGATGAGCGCGATCGCGTCGTCGGGCAGCGTCTGCTTGGTCCCTGCGACCGTGACGAGAGGGCCCACGACCACGTAGGCCGAGGGCTTGACGAGCACCGCTTCGCGCTGCCCCTCGTTGAGGTAGCCGAGCATTTCGGGTGCGAGCCACCGCGCGTAGCCCGTGTCCTGCAGCAACGTCGCAGCTGAATCGAGGATCGTTTGCGCGAGGATCGTGCCCATGGGCCACCCGAAGATGGCGAGAGCTTAACACTCCCGCCGTGAAAAAGCAGCAGGGGGCCCGAAGGCCCCGCTGGTCAGACGGTGGCCGAGAACGGCGTGACTTCGACGCCCGTGGCGATCACGGTGCCCTGCACGGACCACGTGCCGGCTGCCGCGTCGATCAGGGTGAAACGCTCCCCGATGCGAACGCCGCCCGTGGTGCTGCGGTTGAGGGTGATCGTGTCCGACGCGGCAACCGAGCCGAACGCGGTGCAGCTCCCGGCAGCGTCGTCGACGGTCACCAGCGAGCCGGCGATGACGTCGGTCGAGTTGGCCACCTTGACGATGTTGCTGTTCGAGGTCGGCACCCGGGTCGTCAGGAACGTGTAGACGTCCCCCGAGCCCGTGGCCGCCGGCAGCGTGACCGTGGTTCCGGCCAGGTGGTTGAAGCAGATCACCTTGCCCGCATGCAGCGCGCGGGTGACGGCGAGGGTGGTGGCATCGAGCACGACCTTGTCGATCGGGCCCTGCACGACGGCTTCCGCGGCGGTGTTGAAGACCCCGGCGCGGACGAGTTCGGCAACGGTGGGCATGGAGATTCTCCTTGTGCGAGAGCAGGGCCCGAAGGCCCCGCGCCCTGGTGGTTGATCAGCCCGAGACGACGGCGTACGTGAGGGCTTCGGGCTTGGCGACCTTGCGGCCGTAGACCATCAGGCCGCGCACCAGCTTGCCGAAGTCGCTCGGGTTGGGGAGGTTCTCCATCTTGTTGATCTGGCCGGCGAACGTGAGGGCCGACTTGTGGCCGGCCATCATGATGTGACGCTTGACCTTGCCCGAGTCCGTGCCGCCCGTGTAGTTCTGGTCGGCGGCCGCCTTCGGCAGGAGGTTCGAGACGTAGACCGTGAACCGGTCGATCCCGCCGATGCGCCCGTTGCGGACGATCGACTGCGAGTCGCCCATGAACTGCGCCTGCGCGAGGTTCGACTGCATGAGCAGGTTGCGCTCGGCCGGCGTGATCACGAGCCAGCGATCCGTCTCGGGCACGTTCTGCTCGTCGAGGATCGTGGACATCGCGGTGATGGTCGCGAGGACGTTGTTGGCAGCGAGCGCGAGGGGCGCCGCGTCCGTGCCGAGGTTGAAGTCCGACACCAGGCCCGCGGTCGCGCCGATGTTCGAGGCGGACGCGCTGGTGAAGGTGTTCAGGAAGCACTCGGTGTCGACCTTGATCTTCATCTGGTTCGACGCGTCGTCCGTGAACATGCCCATCAGCTCGGGCTTGGCCTGGTACTCGATCACGTCGTTGACGCCGACGCCGAAGTAGAAGGCCTTGTCGATCACGAGCTCGATCACGTTGGGGGTCGGCACCTCGTAGGAGAGGTTCATGCCCACCGTGTACTCGCTGATGGTGATCGTCGGGACGTTGTTGATGATGACCTTGTCGCCCATGCCGGAGATCTCGCCCTGCCAGTTCGTGTTCGAGATGTCCCCGAACGTGGTGGCCGCGTAGAACTTCACGTTGAGCTTGCCCGACCAGATGGTCGGGATGAAGGTGCCGGACGCAGCCGGCGTGGTGTCGTGGGGACCGGAAACGGGGATGACTGCGCCGGCGGTGATCGTGGTCATGTGCTTGCTCCTTGTTCAGTGCCGGTTAGGCGGCCTGGATGATGGTGGCGTCGACTTCGCTGTGGTACACCGCGAAGGCGTTCTTCGAAGCCGTCAGGGTGACATGCACGTTGACCGTGCCGCCGTTCAACTTGCCCGCGGTGGGCGGGTAGATGCGCAGGGCAGCGGCGGAAAGGTTCACGAGCGCGATCACGCAGCCGTTGCCGGCTTTGGGGAGCAGCACGCCGTCGTTGGCGTTGCCGGTCGTGACGAGATTCTGCATGCCGGTCATCAGCGTGGCACCGGCTTGCGTCTGCGTGGTCCCCGCAGTGATGCTCGCGGTGCCGGCGACGACTTGTTGGGGAAGCGAGATTGCGGCCGTCATGTTGCTCTCCTTATCAGAGGGTTGGTTTGGTACTACTGTTGCCCCAACCCTCTGGAGAAGAGCGGGCCCTTATGGGACCACTCGTCGCTCGCGGAGGGCGAGGTCGAGCTCTGCTTCGAGCACATCGGCTTCCTGATCCTTGCGTTGCTGTCTCAGGCGCACGAGGCGCATCGTTTCGTTTTCGTAATCCTTGGCCTTGTAGACCCGCTTGCCCGGAGGCGTTGCAGGGGGGCCACCACCATCCCCGCGCGCGGGGGCCAGCTCGTTCTCCAGCGGGTTCGTCGGTGCCGGCGGAGGCGGCAGGGCTTCGGGGCCCTTGCGCAGCGTCGGAAACACCTTGAACATCGCTTCGAACACCTCGACCGTCGCTTCGACGTCCATGCTCTGCGCTGCACGCTGGATCACGTTGTTCCAGAGATCCTTCGTCCCCGGCACACGCATCCCCAGGAAGCTCTTGCCCTCGGGCGTGTGCTGGATCTCGTGCCACCCGGGGACTCGCTTGTCGAGCTGCTCCAGGAACTTCTGCCAGAGCACTTCGCGCGTGTCTTCCGTGGCGGCCACGACAGCCGTGTTCGTCTCGCCCAGCTGCGCTTCGATCTTCGCCAGCCGGACGTCCAGCGCGCTGAGCACGTGGCTCGTCGCGGCGGTGATCTGGTTGGTGATGAACGAGCACAGGTCGGCGCCAAAGGATTCGCGGTCGGACTCGGTAACGGCGGACTCGAACTTGGAAACAGGCTCCGCGGGGTTCGCGGGGGGCTGCTCGAGGGCCCGAAGGCGCTCTTCGTTCTCGGCGTTCCGTTCCTTCTCCGCTCTCCACATGCCTTGGAGCGTCTGGAACTGGTGCTGCAGCTTCTCGAAGTCCGTCGTGCTCACGCTGGGCGTGGCCGGGGGCGTCGGTGCGACAGGTGCTGCTGGGGCTACGGGTGCAGCAGGCGCCGGTTGCGCTGCGGCCGACTGGGCTTCTTTCGTTGCCGCGTCGAACGCTTCGACCGTGGCCGCTTGCTCCCGAATTGCCGGAGGCAGGTTGCTCATGGTTCTCCTTTCGGCCCGCTTGTCGCTGGGCCTGACGCCTACGTGGGCTGCTGTTGCTGGGCGTCGTTCAGCAATTTCTCGAGCTCGCGAGCCTGTAGGCCGCGGCCTTGCATCTTCTCGACCTGGTCCCTCGGCGTGTCGATGCACTTGCTCTCGATCGCGCGAAGTTCCGCGGCCATCATCCCCACGAAGGCTCGCCCGTCGGGCGTCCTCACGAGGCGTTTCACCACCTCGAATTCAGCTGGCTGCAGCGGGCGCATCACGCTAGCAGCACTTCCCCATCTTGTTCAGGCCGCCCTTGGGGGCCTTCGGCTGGGACTTCTTGCTCACCTTCCCGCCGTCCTTGTACATCGCGTACTTCCCATACTCGCGGGAAGTGAGATTCATCTTCTCGACATGGGCGTCGGAATTCAGCCCGATCTTCTTGCCGAGGGGCGTGGACCCGCCGGACGCCGTGTTGCCGATCTTGTGCAGCGCGTCGTCGAGTTTGCTCCAGGTGTTGTTGCTCATTTGCAGCACTTCCCCATCGAGCTCGACTTGTGGCTGACCATGCCACCCGAGGCGTATTTCTGCAGCTCGGCCTCGCGCGTCTTGATGGCGCCCTTGGCGCCCTCGAGGGAGGGGGCGGGCGCTCGCGTCTCGCGCCTGGGCTTGCTGATCTCGGGATCGTCGTCGATGGTGCGCGCCTGGCCTTGGCCGTCGCGGTACTTGCCCACCGGCATCGTCTTGTCGGGGTTGAGCGGATCGGCCCGGGTGCGCCTCACGATGAGGTCGGCCATGTCAGCACTTCCCTTTCGCGCGGCCGCCCTTGGCGAAGGGCATGCCCTTCGCCTCCTTGCCAGCGGGTTTCTTCGCGCCGGCCGGGGCCTTCGCGTTGCGCTTCGAATCTTTCTTCTCGAATGGCTTCATGGCATGTCCTTGTCGTGGTTGTAACGCGCGATTGCGCCGCGTGTCAAGACGGCGAGAAGTCGTCGGTCACCGGGGCCCCGTTTGACAGCTGCTCGCCGGACCCCACGGTATCCTCCGGCGCGCCGGCCTGCTCTTGCATCGCCGCCATGGCTTTGCGCATCATCTTGAGCTTGCTCGGGTTGGGCACGACCATGTCGGTGTCCATGTCGAGCGTCTTGGCCTGCTCGCGCAGCACCGCGCCGCGCCCTTCCGGCCCGAGGATCTGCAGGTCGACCGGGTTGGCGGTGGCCTGGAGGAACTCGTTGCGGCGGATCTGCAGCGACTCCTTGGCGAGGATGCTGCTCGCGCCGCGCGCCTTGACCTGCAGGTCGCCGCGCTTCATCCACGACTCGATCATCGTGGAGCGCATGTTCGTGTAGTGCAGCCGGTTCACGGCGGGCTCGACGATGTCGATGTCCATGTTCGACAGCACCTGCTTCAGGCCCTTCATGGCGTTGTTCTGCAGCATGGAGAAGCCGCTGGCCGTGCGCCCCGCGCCGCCCGCCGGCGAGTCGCCGGTCATGTACCGGGGGATGTTCGAATGTTCGTCCGCCTGCACGGAGAACTTCTCGAAGACCATCATCAGCTCCTGCACGATCGACTGCGGCTGGAAGAACGTCAACGCGTCGGCCGTGGACCCCATGGGGTCGCTCGTGAACTGGTGGATCTTCCACGGGTACATCTCGGTGAGGTTGTACCCGTTCGGCAGCCGCTCGGTGTTGACGCCCACCTGCGGCCCGGAGGCGATGGCCATGTTGTTGGCGATCGCCCGCGCCGAGCTGTTGCACATGTCCTGGTCGTCGCGGATCAGGTCGGGGATCGAGTTGCCCCAGAACGCCCCGGGGATCTTCTCCACCGAGGTCATGTAGTAGGGCTTGCGGCTGAGCCGGTCGGGGTTGAGCGCCGCCTTGATGACGAAGCGCCCGACGAGCCACACCTCGCATGCGTACTGCTTCGTCGAGTGTGGGACCTGCGCCTCGGGCACGCCCCAGTCGACCAGCATCTTGCCGCTCACGTGCCCCCAGTACTGCAGCACGTCGATGATGGGGTCGGCGGTTGAGCCTTGGATGTGGGTGGTGCTCTTGCCCTCGGCGAGCGCCTTCTCCGTGTCGACGAAGAGCCAGTTGTTGAGCCCGCCCGTCTGGTACTCCGCGAGCGCGGCGCGGATGGCCTCGTCGTCATAGCCCGGGACGCCGATGAGCTCCTCGAGCTTGTGCGGCCGCATGCGGTGGCGGTCGATGAGGTAGCCGTCATTGACGTCGCTCGCCCCGGGCGCCGGGTAGATCATGAACGGGTCGCGCCGCTCCCACTCGAGCGTGATCTGCTCCTGCACATCGGCGGTGTACTCGCCGGTCGCCGGGTCCTTGACCCACGCGAGCTTGGGCTTCTTGCGCACGATCGGCCCGCAGATGATGGCCGACGGGAAAGTGACGAGGTCGTCGATGAACTCGCTCAGCGCCTGGCGGAAACCGCCCTCCTCGAGCTGGTCCTCCATCTTCCGCTCGAGGATCTGCACGCCCGCACGCGCCTCCTCGTAGGCCTTGGTGAGCATCTCCTCGCGCAGGTTGGTCAGGTACTCACGCAGCTCTGCGCCCTCGAGCTGCTGCCCCGTGGCGCGGTAGTAGGCCGCCAGCTCCTCGATCGCGCGCTGCTTGAGCTCGAGCACCGCCTCGGGAGGCAGCGACGGCATCGGTGTCGGCGAGCAGGAGAAGGGCTTGTCCGCCCCGGCGCCCAGCATCGCGTCACGGATCCACGCCGAGCCGCCTCGGCACTTGGCCGAGGTGAGGCGCATGTAGATCTCGCTGCCGCCGCCGTGCGAGCGGATCAGGGCCAGCTTGTCGGGGTCGTACTCGGCGCGCCGCTGCCGCAGGCTCTGCAGCATGCGCGGCTCGACCGTCTGCTCCTTGGCCTGCCGCGCCTCGTCCCAGCACTTGCGCACGTGCGACGCGAGCCCCTGGATGACGGGCCGCGCCTGCATGACGTCGACGCGCTGGCGCTCACGCTCCTCGAGCACCCGGTTGCCCACGATCTGCATGATGCCGCCGACGGAGACTCCGCGTGTCGAGGGCGCTGCGGTGATGGGGATGACCGCCGCCGATGAGGGGGGCGTCATCGGGCCCGGGGAGGGGAGGGCGTAGTCGATGGCCACTCAGGTCACTCGGGGATGTGGAACGCCGTGAGGTAGAGCCCCGACGGCGCGCCGCCCGTGACGGTCGCCTTGTACTGCCCCGCGGGGATGCCGCCGGCGACGGTCTGCACACCTGCCGCGGTGAACGAGATCCCCGTGGCGAGGTCCGTCGTGCCGTCGGGACCCTTGACCACGACCGCGATGGTCGCGCCGCCCACGGTGCCCGCGAGCTGGAACTGCCACTTGCCGCTCGGGATGTTGACGTAGCTGCCCGTCGCGGCGACGTTGGTGAGCAGCGGAATCTTCGGCATCTCGGTCATGGGGCCTCCGTGGTTCAGCCCGTTCTACCACGCGTTTCACGTGGAACGCAATTACGTCGCGAACTTGACCTTCTCCGGTACACGCGCCTGCTGGTTGAGTTGCACCCCACGGATGTTGCCCTCGACTACGGTGTCGATGTATTGGTTCGCGTCGTGCGGGTGACTATACTCGTTCTTATCCGGTGTCGCTTCCACAGATCCGTTCTTGTTAATGCGGTATCGGTACCCGAACTTGAACCCCTTGACGATCATGGGGCACTCCACCGGGTCGACGAGGTACATCGCCTGCCCGCCGACCTGCTGCGAGAGCAGCCGCTCGACCGCGCCGATGCGTTTCTCCGGGTCGTTGGTGAGCAGCTTCTTGTCGACGCAGAAGAACCCCGCCGCCTTGAGCTGGTCGACGAGGGTGTGCTCGTACTGCTGCTGGCGCGCGTAGCCCGCGGGATCCGGCGCAACGTAGAACGACGCCCCTTGGAAGCGCCTCGCGATGTAGGGCTTGAGCTGGGTGCGGATGAAGACGTCCAGCCCCATGTTCTCGCTGGTGACCTCGCCCAGGGTGAGGATCCGCCCGCGCGGGTCGCGCTGCTTGAACACCGCCGCCGGCGAGCGCCCGAAGTCCATCCCGATCCCGATGGGGTAGCCGCCCGCGAGGATGGGGATCAGCCGGTCCTTGGCGATGTGGAACTCCGGCGTGAAGGACTTCTCGTAGACGGGCCGCCCGGAGAGCGATCGTCCGTACTGGCAGCGCAGGTAGACCCGCAGCCAGTCGTCGGTCTTGCCGGGCACGAGGTTAGGGTAGTAGTCCGGCGCGAGGTTGCGCAGGTTCTCCGCCTGCGGGTTGAGCACCCACGGGTTGCCGTCCTTGTCCGCGATCGGCGCCGCGGGATCGATGACGATGAGCTTGCCCACCGTCGTGGTGATGGCCGTCGGCTGGTCGCCGTGGCGCGCGGTGTACTCCTTGAGCGGCAGGATGGCCGGCGGCTGGACGAAGATCTCCCAGTTGGCCGGCGGCGCCTCCATTTTCTCCTGCCACCACGTGTCCTCGTCGGGCATGTTGGTGTCGAAGATGGCACACGCCCTGGTCGCGCCGCCCTCGCGCATCGACGGGTAGCGGTTGATCCGGCCCAGCAGCCCGTCCACGACGTCGCCGTGCAGCTCGCGCGCCTCGTTCCCCCACAGGGCCGTGGCCTCCAGCGACAGGGCTTTGCGCACGTCGTCGGGCGTGTCGAGGGCGATGAAGATCCACTCGCTCTGCAGCGCGGTGCCGTCGGCGAGCCGCGCCTCCACGACGTAGGTCTTCTCGGTCGACTTCCACACCCCCGCCTGGCCCGGCGGCAGCCAGTCGAAAACCGTCTTGCGCGTCGTCAGCGCAAGCTGGTCGGCCGTGTTCCGCGTGATGATCATCCGCGTCTTGCGCAGGCCCTTGGCGTTGGGCGCCTGCCCCGCAGCGATCTGCAGTAGATCGTGGGCCGCGGTGACGGACTTGCTCGAGCCGATGGGCCCGGCCAGCACGCGCACGTAGGCCTTCGACTGCATGAAGGCGCGGCATACCGGCTCGGGCTTGAAGGTGCTCATGCGAGGGCCCCGTCCTGAAGGCGCACCGCGCCGAGGGATAGCAGGAAGTGCGCTACCGCTCCCAGCTCTCCTGCACGCCCCATGAGACCCACCTCCACGCGGCCAGCGCCGCAGTCGATCACCCACACGAGGTTGTGCGCGTCGTCGAAGTTGCCCGCCTCGATGCTCTCGGCCAGCGCGCGCAGCGCCGCCGGAATGTCGCCGATGTTCCCCGCGTCGAGCTGCACGACTTTGAGGTGACTCACGACAGCTTCCTGCCTTCCTCGTACTCCTCGCGCCGATCCATCGAGTTGTGCACGACCACGTAAGTGTCCACGCCGCCGTCTTCCGTCCGTGGCTTGCACCAGCACGCCAAGTCGCAGAGGTGCTCCCGCAGGTCATCCACCGGCACGACGTGAATTATCCCGCTCACGCCGCGGCCTGCATCGCGAGCTCCCCCGGGGCGAACGGCATGCTCAGGATGTGGCCCGGGATTTCCGTGGCTTCTCCGTCGATCACGCGTTCGGGTATTGCCCCCTCGCCCTGTCCGTTGGAGGACAGGGTGACGCTCTTGCCGTCGCCCATGTCGATCGTGATCGAGAAGCCGGCGCCCAGCAGGGCCGAGGATTTTTCCTCCTTCGGCTCGAGGTTGCCCATCTTCGCGAACCACTTCGCCGCGTCGAGCTTCGTCGTGAGGCCTGTGTCCTTGGCCTTCGCCAGGACGTAGACGTCACCGATGAGATCCTCGGCAGCCAGCGCGCACTTGGCGCGGAAGGAATGCCCTTCGCGCTTCAACTCCGCCTTGCGATTCTCCACCTGCATCTGGAATGCGGGGTCGGCCTTGAGCCGCTCCCATTCCGGGATGGTGAGGTTGTACCGGGCCGCGACGATGTCGGGGTGCTCCACCCCCTGCGCGATTTCATGCGCGAGGCGTGGGTCGGCGAGGAATGGCTGGGGGATCATGTGCGTGTTATGCACGATACGGATGAAATCGTCAAGCGCGGCCACGCGCCGGGGCTATACGTGTTAAGGGGTTAACAGGGGTAAAAAGTGAGGTCGCTCTATGGGCAGGGGGCCCCCCACCCCCTGGGCCCCGGCACCCCCTTGGTCCCATACCCCCCTCCCCCTGCCGGACAATGCGACGCGCTGTCGCGTTGTCTGTTAACTACGATACAATGGGGTTGTGGCGCGTTGCCACGATAACCGGAGAATGCACATGGATACCCAAGGCACGAAACCCGAAGTCGCCCCCCTCACGGATACCGAACGGCTGGATTGCATCAAGCGCAGCGCCGAGAATTTCGCCGAAGGCGACACCCTGTCGCAGTTGGCGCAGTCCGAGGCGGTCAAGGCCCTGAGCGGCGCAAGCTTCACGCAGTGGGAAGGCGCTCGCGTCTCGTGGGAAACCGCCTACATGGCGGCCCGCGCGGAACGCGCCTCGCCCGTCGACCCGAAGAGCGCGAACAAGGCGTGGCAACGCATGGTGAAGGCGGCGACGCTGGAAAAGCCGGAATCGGATAAGCCGGAAGCGAAAGCGAAGTCCGCGACGCGGGAGCGCAACGAGGCAGCCGAGAAAATGCTCGGCAACCTGTCCGACGATGCCCTGAGCGAATCCGTGGAATCCCTCCGCCCGTTTGCTTCCGAGGGGATGCCGCGCGCCGTGGAGCGCATGGTCACGCTCAAGGCCGAACAGGCGCGCCGCGTCAAGGCCCGCGAGGACGCGGAATCGCAGGACACCAAAAAGGCGCGCGCCGAGTGCGCCGAATTGCTCAAGGCCGCGCCGCACGAGATGCTGATGATCGTGCGCGCCATCCTGAAGGGCGAAATGGAAGT
>Ga0154020_10007079_pt1 | contig 13119 bp, 10 predicted proteins | sample Klosneuvirus_201_FD_109709 | JGI IMG/M metagenome (GOLD analysis project Ga0154020, IMG submission 109709) | Active sludge microbial communities from wastewater, Klosterneuburg, Austria - Klosneuvirus_20160825_MG | ecosystem: Engineered > WWTP > Aerobic digester > Activated sludge | place... | reverse complement strand
ACTGCATACCGTGTTCCCCGAATACACGTAAATGAATTGGGAAAAAACAATAAATGGCGAATCTAATTACGCCCTTGCTGCTTAATTAATAGTTAACAGCCGTTCAACTTATCCTCTTGTATCGGGCTGGGATTGAACGACGTTTAGATACAATAGCTGATTCTGTCTCTTGCGCAGATGAAGTGAAATAACAGCAAGTAGGCTTTAAGTGATCTTTGTCTGTTTGGCAGCTTAAAGTCAAAAATGAAACAGACTATGTATGTAGATGTTCTTTGGATCATAATTTCGGACGCGGGTTCGACTCCCGCCACCTCCACTCTAACTTAGTTTTAAGTTTGCGAAAAAAAAGCAAACTAGTTTTGGATATATATTCTTTGTGCTTTTTCTTCCATCACTCACCGATAAAAACATACCATTCATCATCCTGCAATTGATTAGACATTTATAATTAAGTAAGTTTTATATGAGATAATAATGGAACTATGAATAATTTAATTACATCAATAAAATCAAAACAAGAGCAAACTTTTGTTTATAGATTATTCCGATCAATAAAATTAATTGGATTGGAAGGTTTTATCTGGATTGCTGCTTTAGTTTACTTGGCTTTTTTTAATAATCCATTTCAATCTCATTTTACAATTTGTCCATTATCAAATGCAGGATTTGAATATTGTCCCGGTTGCGGTTTAGGTAATTCAATATCGTTATTATTTAATGGTCATTTATTGGAATCACTTCATACACATTTACTTGGTATTCCCGCAATTATCGTAATTATTTATAGAGTTTTTTCAATCATAAAATTTAATCTTAATAAAGAAAATCTAACCACAAAATAAGGAGTAGTTATGCCAAATATTTTTCAATTGTTACCTAGTCTTGAGGGCGAAGAAATGGCTTATGTACAGAGTTTGATCAATGATATGTCTGATACACAAGCACAGCAGTTTGCAATGGCTTATAGTTCCAGAAGAAAAGATCCAACAACACTCTTAATTTTAGCTTTGGTTGGATTTGTAGGATTTGCAGGAATTCATAGGTTTATGATTAATCATATCGGGTTAGGTATTCTTTACTTTTTAACTGGTGGTCTTTGTTTCATCGGCACAATTATAGATTTAGTTAATCATAGAAAACTTGCTTTTGAATATAACTCAGTAGTAGCGCAGCAAGTTGCACTGATGGTTAAACAGATTCCTTAAAACACTATTCATTGCGATTCTAAGTTATTTAATCCTGCAGAGATTGATAAGCCTGCAGGATTTTCTTTATATCCTACAAAATTATTAATATTTAATATCTTACATTTAACAATTATTTTTATTGAAAAGCATCAAGTATTAAAGTAAATTTGCACGTAAATGGAAAAATTACTTTTTACCAAAATGCATGGGGCAGGTAACGATTTTATCTTTATTGATTTGAAAATCAATCCAAATTTTGAAATTACATCTGATAGAGTAGTTAAGCTTTGTGATAGAAGAAATGGTATTGGTGCTGATGGAGTTATTGCGATTGAAGATGACACAGATTTTGATTTTAAGATGATTTACTACAATGCTGATGGATCAACAGGAAGTTTGTGTGCAAATGGTGCAAGATGCTCAATAAAATTTGCAGAAATAACTTCTCGATTAAAAAATGGTAAAGCAAAATTTTCAGCAAATGGATTTAATTACAGTGGTAAAGTTTTAGATGAGGAATTGATAAAGTTTAATCTTAATCCACCAAAAAAGATTAAGTATAATTTTAAGATTAAAGCTTTCAATCAAATGATAAACGCAAATTATGTTGATACTGGATCACCGCACGTAGTAGTTAAGATTTCTGATATTTTAAAAAATCCTAATGATGTTAATTCTGGTTATACAAGTATTTTAGAAGTTCCTTTGTTTTTAATCGGTAAAGAAATTAGAAATAATAATGACTTTAAACCTGATGGAACTAATGTAAATTTTATTAATATTGTTGATGAAATTATTTACATCAGAACTTATGAGCGTGGTGTTGAAGACGAAACGATGGCTTGTGGTACAGGATCAGTAGCAGCAGCAGTTATTTGTTATGTTACCGATAATTTAAAACCGCCAATTAAATTAAAAACTTTTGGTGGTGATTTACTATTAGTTAATTTTGAAGTAGATAATAATAAAGTTAATAATCTTTCTTTAACCGGACCTGCAAAATTTGTTTTTGCTGGTTCTGTAGATGAGAAATTCTTTTTATAATAATCGGAGTAAAAATGTCAAAAGTCCTTTTCACAATTCAATACGAAATCTTGCCAGAAAAAAAAGACGAATATTTAAAAGTTGTTAAAGAACTAAAAAATCTGCTTAAAGCAGAAGGATTAGAATCTTACAATGTTTACGAAGTTAAAGCAAAAACACTAAGTTATCAGGAGCTTTATACTTTTTCATCTATGGAAGCTTACGAAGCGTTTGATGATCTAAATGATGAAAGAATTAATATTCTAATTGATAAAATAAATTCAATGTCTGTCGATAAATCCACAAAATACAATACTCTCGTTCAGCTTGCAGACGAATAATTTTTCAGGGTCTCAACTGAGACCCAAATTTTTACTTTTCATTTTATAAACCAAATTAAAGTATGCGATGAATAAAACGTTGCACATAATTTATGTAGCAAGTTTCTTTTTTGTTGGAACCATTGTATTGCTATTACTGGCATTTAATGGGTATCAATACTATTCACTACCAATTGAAGAGCGTTTCTTTAGCTCATCACACACAGCTTTAAAACCAAGCGGTGCATGGGGGCATGGTTTTGGAATCATTGGAACACTGATGATGATTGTTGGTGTATCAATTTATATGATTAGAAAACGATCAAGAAAATATTTTACTTTTGGATACTTAAAACACTGGTTAGAACTTCATATCTTTTTATGTACTGTTGGTCCAATTTTAGTTTTATATCATACAGCATTTAAATTTGGTGGAATTGTTTCTGTAAGTTTCTGGAGTATGGTACTGGTTGTTTTAAGCGGTGTTGTAGGTAGATTTATTTACATACAGATTCCAAGAACTATACAAGGAAAAGAAATAGATATTAAAGATCTGATTTCTATGCGTGAAGAATTAGTTTCTAAAATGAAACTGGAAATGCTTTTTGATGTTAGACTAATTACTGAACTTGATGAATTAGCATCTACAGATAGATATAAAGGATTGGGGATATTAAAAACTTTTGTTTTTTACATTAAAGATTTTTTTAAAATCCGTTCATTTCAATCTAAACTTAAAAAGAATTTATTAATAGCTAATTTTTCTAAAATAAAAAGAAAAGAAATTACTAATAAAGCTAAAGCTGAGATTATTTTATCGCGCAGATTGGGAATGTTACACACAATGCAAAGTCTTTTTAGATACTGGCATATTGCACATTTACCATTTGCCATTGCTATGTTTGTTATTATGATAGTTCATGTAGTTGTTACTTTAACTTTTGGATATAAATGGATTTTTTAGGAGAAACAAAATGAAATTCAAACCAATTTATTTATATGGTATAGTTGCTGTCATTGCAATAATTACTTTAATAATAGTATCGCAGACAACTGGCGATGAAAAAGTGGGTGGAAATATTTCAAATAAAGAAATGCCAACAGATGATGTTCATAAGAATCTTAATAAAGGGATGATGGACAATCCAACAGGGGCAAATGTTTCTGAAGAAGTAAAGCATAAACTTGATGTGATGAAAAAAGATGTTGATGCTAATCCAAACGATACTTTAAAAATTAGAGAGTATGCTGATTTTCTTGCTGCTGCACATAGACCAAATGAAGCAATAATTTATTATCAAAAGATTTTAGATGAAGATAAAAAGAGAAAAGATGTTTACTTCGCTTTAACTTTTGTTTACTACAACCAAAAAAATCTAGTTAAGGCTGAAGAAGTAACTCGCGTGATGTATAATTTGTTTCCAAACGACCCGATGGTAAATTATAATCTTGGAGCTATAGAGGCAACAAAAGGGAATAAAGATAAAGCTCGTGAGATCTGGAATAACCTGGTGAAAAATCATCCAAATGATAAAACTTCTGAATTAGCAAAAAATTCACTTAATAAGCTTTAATTGTTATTTCTCTTGGTTTTTAGGAATGATTTTTGAATTATTGCTAATCGTCAATAAATAATAATAGCTAATTTAAGAGAATTGGAACAATTTTTAGAAAATATCGTAGCTTATGTTCTTGTAATATTTCTTTTAGGAAGCATTTTTTACTTCTATTTAAGAAAAAACCGTCGAATTTCCCTTCAAACAATTTCAAAATTAGAAAAAGCTAAGGCCTACGGATTTCACGAGCCTGTGTCACTTCATCCTGTAATTAATCCTGATATTTGCATAGGGAGTGGTGCTTGTATTAAAGCTTGTCCTGAACACGATATTCTTGGAATTCAAAATGGTAAAGCACAAACTATAAATGCTTCGCGCTGTGTAGGTCATGGTGCTTGTTTTCACGCTTGTCCTGTTGAAGCAATTATGCTTTGTATCGGAACAGAAAAACGCGGTGTTGAATTACCACACATATCTCAGGAATTTGAAACCAACATTCCAGGAATTTTTATTGCTGGCGAACTTGGCGGAATGGGTTTAATTAAAAATGCTGTTGAGCAAGGTAAGCAAGCTGTAGATTATTTTCTAAAAAAATCTTCATCAAAGATTAATGCAAAATATGATTTAGTGATTGTTGGTGCTGGACCAGCAGGAATTTCAGCCTCGCTAACCGCAGCAAAAAACAATTTAAAGTTTATTACTCTGGAACAGGATTCTCTTGGTGGCACTGTTTTTAATTTTCCAAGAGCAAAAGTTGTGATGACTGCTCCAATGGATTTACCACTCTGGGGAAAAGTTAAGTTGATTGAAACAAGTAAATCTGAACTTTTGGATCTCTGGAAAAATGTTCTTGCAAAGAATAATATATCTATAAATGAACAGGAAAAAGTTACTGAGATAATTAAACAGGATAAATTATTTATCGTTAAAACTAATCACGATCATTACACAAGTAAAGGAATTATCCTTGCAATTGGAAGACGAGGTTCACCAAGAAAGCTTGATGTGCCCGGTGAAGACAGAGAGAATGTTTTTTATAGATTAATAGAACCTGAAGTAATACACGAAAAAAATATTCTTGTTGTTGGTGGCGGAGATTCTGCGGTTGAATCTGCTATGCTGCTTGCAGATGAAAGAAACAGAGTAACACTTTCTTATAGGAGTGAAAATTTTTCAAGACTTAAACCAAAAAATCTTGAAAGGATTAATGATTATATAAAACATAAGAAAATAAAAACTTTATTTAACTCAAATGTAAAAGAGATTTTATCCGATAGTGTAATTTTAACTTTTAATGAATCTTTAGATGAGTTAAAAATGAAAAATGATATGACTTACATTTTTGCCGGAGGAATTTTACCTACAAGTTTTCTTGAAGGTATAGGTATTACGATTACAAAAAAATTCGGAGATGCGATTTTAAAGCATAAATAATTCTTGAAATACATCTTAATTATATTGTTTTTTTCATTTCAGGTCTTCGCACAGATTTCGCCTGGTGATTTAACAAATGCTCATTCTAATCTTGAAGGAATAAGTAATTGTACCAAATGCCATGAAATAGGTGATAAAGTTTTAAACTCTAAATGCCTTGATTGTCATAAAGAAATTAAAACACTTATTAATGCTGGAAGAGGTTATCATTCAAGTTCTGATGTTAAGAAAAAAGCCTGTGCATCCTGCCATAATGAACATCACGGAAGAAATTTTAGAATTATAAATTTTAAAACTGATGGATTTGATCATAATAAAACCGGTTTTAAACTAACCGGTGCACACGCAAAAAAGGAATGTAAAGATTGTCATCAATCAAAATATATTTCTGATAGTAAATACAAAAAGAAAAGTAAAACACATCTTGGTCTGGATCAAAAATGCGTTTCCTGTCATGAAGATTTTCATCAAGGTACTTTAGGAAAAGAATGCAGCGGTTGTCATTCAACAGAAAAGTTTAAACCGGCAACAAGTTTTGATCATAACAAAGCAGCTTTCAAATTAACTGGCGCTCACGAAAAAGTTGAATGTGCAAAATGTCATCCAAAAGAAATTAAGAACGGAAAAGAATTTGAAAAGCTTAAGGGATTAAGTTTTGGAAATTGTTCTTCCTGTCATTCTGATGTTCACAAAGGTGCATTTGGTGCTGATTGTAAGTCGTGTCATTCAACAGGTGGATTTAATATTATTAATCAAAAAGGATTTGATCATAATAAAACTAAGTTTCCATTAATTGGCAAACATCAAAAAGTAAAATGCAACGATTGTCACAAAGGAACTTATAAAGACAAACCAAAATTTGCTCAATGTATAAATTGTCATTCTGATTATCACAAAGGAGATTTTACTTTAGATAATGTTATAAAAGATTGTAAAGAGTGTCACACAGAATCAGGTTTTTCTCCTTCTTTCTTTTCGATTGATGATCATAATAAAACAGAATTTAAAATTGATGGAAGTCATTCTGCTGTAGCATGCAAGCAATGCCATTTTAAGAATGAACAATGGAAATTTAGAAATATCGGAACTCAGTGTCAGGATTGTCATAAGAATGTTCACGAGAATGAAATCACTGAGAAATATTTGCCAGGTAATAAATGCGAGTCCTGTCATCAAACTGTAAATTGGAAAACAATTACGTTCGATCATAGTCGCACGGAATTTGTGCTATTTGGTAAACACCAGTCTGTTGATTGTAGCAAATGTCATTACCCTGAAGTAAACGGGCAAAAAGTTTTTAAATTCGTATCTTTAAATTCCGATTGCGAACAATGTCACAAGGATGCCCATTTTGGTCAATTTAGAAATGATAAAATTACTGATTGCTCAAGGTGTCACGGATTCAATAATTGGAAAGCAGAAAAATTTGATCACTCAAATGCAAAGTTTAAAAGTGATGGTGCACATAAGAAATTAGAATGTTCAAAATGCCACAAAACTGTTACTGAAAATGTAACGCCATTTATCTTGTATAAAATAAAAGATTATAAATGCTCAGATTGTCATTCCAAATAATTTTTTTACTGCTAAGTATAAATATATTTGCTCAATCACCTCACGGAGATGATTTCGATCAGGATTGTTCACTTTGCCATGTTTCTGAAAACTGGAAAGTTGATCTTACAAAAGTTACGTTTGATCACTCACAAACTAAGTTTAGCCTAGCTGGTCAACATCAAAATGTTGATTGCAAATCGTGTCATACTTCACTCGTTTTCTCTTCTGCAAAAACTGATTGCATTTCCTGCCATACTGATATTCATCAAGGAACTGTGGGATTTGAATGTGCTAACTGCCATACGCCAACAACATGGATTGTTAAGAACATAATTGGCGTTCATCAAACAAGTAGATTTCCCTTAGTTGGTGCACATAAGCAAGCTGATTGCACTCAATGTCATTCTGGTTACACAGAGTTAAGATTTGATGTTGAAAATATTGATTGTTATGCTTGTCATATTCAGGATTATAATTCAGCTCGGTCTCCAGATCATATTGCTGCCAAGTTTTCTACGGATTGCGAAGAGTGTCACAGCGTAAATTCTCTTACCTGGAACACATCAAATGTAAATCATAGTTTCTTTCCGCTTACAGGTGGACACTCCTTACCAAGTTGTTTTTCTTGTCATCAACAAGATACTTTCTCCGGACTTTCAACCGAATGTTATTCTTGTCATCAACAAAATTATCAAGCTACAACAAATCCAAATCATATTACAGCGGGAATTCCAACAACTTGCGAAGTATGTCATTCAATAAGTGGTTGGGTACCAGCACAGTTCAATCATAATTTAACTTCATTTCCATTAGTTGGTAAACACACAACTGCACAATGCACAGATTGCCATACTAGCGGTTATACAGGAACGCCTTCGGAATGTTTTTCATGTCATCAGCAGAATTATCAATCAACAACAAATCCAAGTCATATTACTGCTGGCATTCCTACTACTTGCGAGGTTTGTCATACAAGTAACGGATGGACACCTGCTCAGTTTAATCATGATATAACTGAATTTCCTTTAACAGGAAAACATATAACAGTAGATTGTTCTGATTGTCATTCAACCGGTTACACTAATACACCACAAGATTGTTATTCATGTCATCAACAAGATTATCAATCAGTTAACGATCCAAATCATGTTACATCTCAATTTCCTACAGATTGTTTGTTATGTCATACAACTTCTGGTTGGGAAGGTGCAACTTTTGATCATAACCAGAGTGGATTTCCTTTAACAGGTGCACATACAACTGTATCTTGTGCAACTTGCCACACAAGTGGATATACAGGAACTCCGGCTGAATGTAATTCATGTCATAATCAAGATTATCAGGCTACTACAAATCCTAATCATATAACTGCTGGTATTCCAAACACTTGCGAAGTTTGTCATTCTACTACTGCTTGGTCTCCTGCACAGTTTAATCATAATACAACACAGTTTCCATTAACAGGCAATCACGTTACAGTTGCTTGTACAACTTGTCATACAAATGGATATACAGGAACATCATCAGAATGTTATTCCTGTCATCAACAGGATTTTCAATCTACAACGGATCCAAATCACGTTGTTGAAAATTATCCACAAGATTGTACTGTTTGCCACAATACAACAAATTGGGAAGACGCAACCTTTGATCATAATTTATCACAGTTTCCATTAACTGGCGCTCATATTTCTGTGGCTTGTGCAACTTGTCATACAAATGGATATACTGGTACACCAACAGATTGTTTTGCGTGTCATCAAACTGATTATAACAACACAGCAAATCCCAATCATCAGGCAGCAGGATTTCCAACAACTTGTGTAGATTGTCATTCAACTACAGCCTGGGAGCCAGCAACATTTGATCATGATATTCAGTACTTTCCAATCTACTCTGGTGAACATCAGGGCAAATGGAATTTATGCGCTGATTGTCATACAGTTCCAAATAATTTTTCTGTATTCTCTTGTATCGATTGTCATGAACATAATCAAAATGATATGGATAATGAACATCAAGGTGTTCAAGGATACAACTACAATAGCGCGGATTGTTTTGCTTGCCATCCTCAAGGTAGAAAAGAAGGAGCTTTCAATCATGCTACTTCAAATTTTGTTTTAGTTGGAGAGCATCTTACTGCAGATTGTATTCAATGTCATCAAAGTGGTTATAGTAATACACCAACTATATGTTCTGATTGTCATATCACAAATTATAATTCTGCAGTAAATCCTAATCATCAGGCTCTTGGATTAAGTACTGATTGTTCAACTTGCCATACACCAAGTTCGGATTGGCAGCCAGCTACATTCCCACAGCATAATCAGGTTTATCAATTATTAGGAAGACATGCAGAAATAGCAAATAATTGTGCAAGTTGTCACAATGGTAATTATACAACAACACCTGATCAATGTGTTGGATGTCATCAAAGTGATTTTAATTCAGCAATCAATCCAAATCATACGGCAGCGGGTATTCCTACAACTTGTGAACAATGCCACACATCTACTAATTGGACACCATCTACATTCGATCATGCCACAACCGGTTTTACACTTTTAGGATCGCATCAATCGATACAATGTTCATCTTGCCATGAAGGAACAACTTCTGGATTGAATAACTTATGTATAACTTGTCATCAACCAGATTATAATGCAGCTCCAAATCATACAGCACAATCATATCCCACAAACTGTGAATTGTGCCATAACTCGGTTTTGTGGAATCAAACTAATTTTGATCATCAGAATACTAATTTTCCATTAACAGGTTCGCACACAACGGTAACTTGCCAGCAATGTCATTCAAGTGGATATACAGGAACATCAACGGAGTGTTTTTCTTGTCATCAAACGGCTTTTAATAATGCTGTAAATCCAAATCATACTGCAGCTGGAATTCCAACAACTTGCGAGAGTTGTCACAACTCAACTGCATGGATTCCTTCATCGTTTAATCATACTACAACTGGATTTGAGTTATTAGGTTCACATCAACCATTGCAGTGTTCTTCTTGCCATGTTGGAACAGTAACAGGTTTAAATAATCAATGTTTTGCATGTCATCAGCCAGATTTTAATTCTGCACCAAATCACGTTACTCAATCATATCCAACAACTTGCGAGCTTTGCCATAATTCTGTTGCATGGGATCAAACCAGCTTTGATCACCAAACAACTCAGTTTCCACTTACTGGTGCACATACAACTGCAACTTGTCAGCAATGTCATTCTGGTGGATATTCTGGTACTTCAACATTGTGTTACACTTGTCATCAAAATGATTATCAGCAATCAGCGAATCCAAATCATACAACTTTGGCTTTAGCAACAACTTGTGAAAATTGTCATACAACTAATCCTGGCTGGGCTCCTGCAACATTTCCGGTTCACAACAATTTCTATCAATTGTTAGGTGCACATTTACAAGTAAATAACTGTACTGATTGTCATCAAGGAAATTATAATACTACACCAAATACTTGTATGGGCTGTCATTCAACAGATTTTAATGGAACAACAGATCCACCGCACCAAACATTGAATTTTTCTGAAGACTGTTTAACTTGCCATACGATGAATGGCTGGACGCCAGCATCATTTAATCACAGTTTCTTTCCAATAGGAAATCACCATAATAATGTTGATTGCAACGAATGTCATTCAGAAACAAATTATCAACCTCAATGTTTAAGCTGTCATATGGAAGATTTTCTTGATGAACATGATTTAGGTGATAGAACAGATTGTTGGAATTGTCATGGTACCAATGATTGGGATAATAAGTTAATTAGTCCAAGTATTAAAGGATTGAAAGTGGACTGATGAAAAGAACTATATATTACATAAGCATTTTGATCCTATATAGTGTTTCTATATTTGCACAAACAAGCTGGAAAGAAGGCAAGGTTGGATATATTTCTTCGCAATTGGTTTATGTAAGTTTTAATAATACTGATGGCTTAAGTGAACTAGATACTTTATTTATCAAAAGTAAAAACAAAAATATTCCAGCACTAAGAATAAAATACCTTTCATCATCATCAGCAGCTTGCGAAAGAATAATTAATGAAGAGTTTAAATCTGATATGATTGTTTATGCACTGGATAAAACTGAAAATCAAGTTGTTATAACTCCTGTTGATATACCTGTTGAACAAAATGAAATAAAACCTGTTGAGAAAATAGAAGAAATTAATACTAAATCAGAAAAAAATGTTGAATCAAAAGTTTCTGGCAGATATTCAATTCAATCGTATTCAAATTTTAATAATATTTATGATCGAGGAGATTATCAGCGCTGGAGACATTCATTTAGATTTGGTGCGCAAAACATTGTTGGTTCAGCTTTATCTTTTTCTACTTATGCAATATTTGCTTACAGGGCTGACGATTGGAAAACAGTTTCGTCTAATCTTGGCAAAGCACTTAAAGTATATGATTTAAACTTAAATTACCAATTTAATGAATCCACACAGTTTTGGTTTGGAAGATACTTAAACAGAAAAATATCCAACATTAGCATTGTAGATGGATTGCAATTTGAGAAAGCATTTTCATTTCTCACGGCCGGAGTTGTTCTTGGTTCACGCCCTAACTTTATAGATTTTGGATTAAACACTAAGTTATTTGAGTATGGAATTTACTTGAATAGACTTGATACTTTGGGAAATGGAATGATGGAAAATACTTTTTCACTATTTCAGCAAACAAATAATTTTATTACGGATAGAAGATTTGCATACTTACAGCACACAAATAATATCATTTCAAATATTTATTTATTTGCTTCTACTGAAGTTGATCTTTATAAAAAAGAACTTGGCATTGCAAAAAATGATTTTAGTTTAACTTCACTTTATCTTTCCGCAAGATATGCTCCGGTTAAAGAGTTCTCATTAAACTTATCCTATGATGCAAGAAAAAATGTTTATTACTACGAAACATTTAAATCTTTATCAGATAGTGTTTTAGAAAATGAAACACGACAGGGATTTAGAGTAAGATCAGTAATAAGACCTTTCAGCAATTTAAGTATTGGATTACAATATGGTTATCGACATAGTAAATCAGATGTTAAACCAAGTGAAAATTATGGCGGAAATATTTCTTATTCTATGATTCCAATAATTCAATCATCATTTGGAGTTAATTTTAATAGACTGTTAAGTAATTATGTTGATGGTTATGTTTACTCAGTAACATTAAATAAATCACTTTCAGAAATTCGTTCAGATCTATCAATAAGTTTTAGAAAAACTGATTATACTTTTTCATCTGCTAACTCAAAGTTTGATGAAAAAGCTTTGATAATTGATTTTTCAACAAGTGCATTTAACCCGCTCTCATTTTCTGTAAGTTATGAAGGAGCTTTTGAATCAACCCGAACTTATGGCAGAATTCTTTTCGATATTACTATGAGATTTTAAAATCTCTGCATAAAAACTTCCTTTCCAAATAAACTAATTATATCTATTTTTGTCTCAAACAAGAGATAAAGAAAATGTTCGAATACGTTGGCTCAGTACATATGCACTCAACTTTTTCAGATGGAACGGGAGAAGTACCGGATATTGCAAAGTTTGCTGATGAAGTCGGTTTAGATTTTATAATGCTTACAGATCATAATACTTTACGCGCAATACATGAAGGTTTTGAAAAGTGGTTTGGCAAAACGCTCTGTCTTGTCGGCTGTGAGATAAATGATAAAGAAAATAAAAACCATTATTTGGCTTTTGGGATTGATAAAGCATTTTCAACAAGAACTCCTGCAAAAAAATATGTTTCAGAAGTAAAAGAACTTGGCGGCATCGGATTTTTAGCTCATCCACATGAAAAACGACAACACAAAGAACATCCCGCTTATCCCTGGGTTGAATGGGACACTGAAGATTTCACAGGAATTGAAATCTGGAATCATATGTCTGAATGGGTTGAGAATCTAACGGAAGACAATAAATACAGATCTTTTTTGCATCCATTAAGAACAATTATCGCTCCACCAAAGGAAACATTAAAAGTCTGGGATGAAATT
>Ga0154020_10007078_pt1 | contig 13122 bp, 19 predicted proteins | sample Klosneuvirus_201_FD_109709 | JGI IMG/M metagenome (GOLD analysis project Ga0154020, IMG submission 109709) | Active sludge microbial communities from wastewater, Klosterneuburg, Austria - Klosneuvirus_20160825_MG | ecosystem: Engineered > WWTP > Aerobic digester > Activated sludge | place... | reverse complement strand
TACGATGGATAAGTGTTGGATTTCTCTGTTATGGAATTCCAGTGCCGTTCCGCGCCCTAAGAGCGGCCGGCCTCCATGCCGGCCGCCGCACAATTTATCGGACGGCAGAGGATGAAGGTTCTTTTTTTTATTAAGCGCTTTATTCTTCAAATCTGAATGTCAAATCATAGGGTAGTCCAATCTGATTTGCGCGTTCTACCAATGCCTTCGGTGGATTCAGAATGCGCATCTTGCCCAGGCTTGCAGCAACCAGACTCAAAATTTCATCTTCACCGTTTATTTTCAGCTTCTTGCGGCGTACTTTATTATCACCGAGCCAGAGCTCTTCGACCTCGATTTCATATTCATCACCACCCACCCATATGTGTACAGAATTGCGATAGAGGTCATGCGGATCTATGCTGAGTTTCGGCGCACATGCTTCAGTTAATTTGAGATTGGCGACACCGCGCAATTCATACTGCCGGCATACAGGTTTTCCGTAGTGATTTTTGTAGAATGATTGTTTCTCATACGATTCACCGAGTGCAAGAAACGAATTGCCAGAAGCGATGATATAACGCGGCAGCAAGCGAACGCTGCGCGGCTTTTGGGGCTCCGAGGGTGCCTCCATATCGCGCAGCGTATCATACGTGCGCGGTGTATAGTTAAAGGTGATGACTTTGCTTTCCCTGATCGCACGAATTAACAGGTAGAAGAGATTCACCAGATCCGAACGGTCTGAAAAATATGCCCGGCCGCGGCGCACTTCGATATCACCGTAAAAAATCGAGGCATAGTCTTTATCAAGCAGGAGATCACGTAGGAAATTGAGCAGGCTGGAAATATTCGACCCGGCGCTCAACAAACTGTATCTGCGTCCGCTTTTCTCAAAAATGATCTTTCGCTTGCGGTATTCTTCTAGCAACCGCTGGACGGTGCGCTTGTCGGGCGGGTTGAAACCTGCACTGCCGAGTCGCGCATGCAATTCGTCGCTGGTTAAACCTGTTCGGGTGCCTTCCAGTTCGTTCAGTAAGAAAAGAGCTACACCGAAATCTTTCACCGCGCGAATATCGAGGATGGATTTCGCCCGGCAAGAAAACTTCAAAACGACACAATTTTGTCACTTTATTCGCCCAATATAGCGTAATATTCCTTTTGTACATCATTGCGAACGTATTTTTTCGGAGGAAGAAGATGCCATTAGATAGAGACAAGAAAAAACTCGGACAGTTACAAATGGCTGGAACCGCAAATTGCAGAATCGGCGCTGCTTATGGGGTATTTGCGTGAAAATCTGGGCCTTTAACACGCCCGGTGAAGATGCCGTAGACTATGTGTACCGTGAAGCACAGCAAGGTCGCTCACGCTTCGGCTGGGGCTACATAGACACCGCAGACCTTCGCTTGCTCGAAAAGAAATTTTGGGCTAATATGACCGAAGACGAGACGATTTGCTACATGAAGACAAATTTTCTCCTCAAATTAGAACCCGGTGATTGGATTGTCCACATAAATGTTCCCAAATGGGGTCACTGCACAGCCGCTCAGATTTCCGGGCCATACAAATACGATCCGGTGAACAACGAAGTTGGCGATTACCGGCACATCATTGAGATTGATACATCGACAATCGTCACATTCGATCAGAACGATATTGGCGTTCACCCTGTCATCAGCAGGCGCCTTAAGCTGCAAGAAAACCATTGGAAAATACGCTTTCCATTTGAGTTTGAATCGACACTTCAAAATCTCAAATCGGGTTCAATTGCAAATCCAAGCAATAATTCTGAAAAAAACCTTGAGTACTTCCTTGCGGAAATTTTCAAGAATATCACAGGCGTAATAAGAGACGAAGTCAAAGAAAATGGGTCAGACTGGGGCACAGACAACGGAGCAGATATCATAGTGAAATACGAGTCGGGTCTGCCCATTGATAGATTATCGATGACTTCGACATTAGTCATTCAGGTAAAATCTTACGTTCACCGAAAGTTTTCTTAGATAGATCAGGAGGAATACTCATGAATAAAGAGACATTTGAAAGATGGATCGAAGACGTATTTATCGGGTTCAAAACGCGATATGAAGAACTTTATGAATCACCTTGGAGCAAGATGCCGCACGAAAATAATCTGATGATCGATATTGTTTCTTTGTCCGCTGCTTATGGTTATCAGGTTTTTACGGAGTGCCATCATCAAGGCCAGAGACGCGATGTTCTAATATTGAGCAAGGATGAAAAATGGGTAATGCAGATCGAATTGAAACACGTTTACTACAAGAATTCGTCTGAAATAAAAGAAATCTCAGATATCGATAGAATTTTAGATGAGAATTGGTTAACCTCCTACATTTCTGATACACTGAAACCCAAGCTTGACGTTCAAAATTACAAAAAGTACGGCCTTTTTATCGGTATCGGTCATTCCTGGATGTACAAATGGTGGTTAGCAATGTCATCAGACGCGCAGAAAAAGAATCTTCTGGGCCATGGGCCTGAACTTGAAGCGTACTACAATGAGCTGCAGGTACGCTGGAGCATCAAAAATACCCCAAAAGGACTTTTGCCGCGCGGAATAGACAGCGATCAATTATGGTTACTATATTTTCTACGCGCCTTTGCGTAAAATCACCGATGCACGATCTTAAATTTCTGAATTTTTCCCTGCAGCTGGGCTTCCACCTCGCGATGATGTGTAACGGAACCATACAGAGCGACCTGCTTCAAAGGATCACAAGTTTGCGGAAAGCAATGGCCCGGGATTTGGAGATCTTTATTCCTGAATACGCATCCGAGACAATCTCGATCTCAAACCGGGCGAATATTTACTGATGGCCAATTACCGGGAAATAGCCCGCAGCGAAGTATTTCCAGATTTTCTCGCGGCATTTTCTTCTGGAAATCTGGGGGTTGAATTCTTGCCAAATCGCCCCGAAGTCACATATATTGATCCGGCGAGCAACCAGCGCGTTGTTCTGATTCGGCCCGAAATCCGCGCAATCGTTGAAAATCAAGGATATCTGGTTGTCGATGCCATCGACCTGTTCATTTCACACCTCAGTCAGAGCCTGTTGCGCTTTGCGCATGAATCGACACCCTATCGAGGCAGCAAAGCGAATGGATAAGCATAGTGATACGTTTGTAGCGATCGATTTCGAAACCGCAAACAGATACGCAAATAGTGCCTGTTCTGTGGGCATGGTACGCGTTGAGTCGGGAAAGATTGTGCGCACTCTGAACCGCCTGATACGTCCGCCATTTGATTATTTCGAATTCACAGACATCCATGGCATTACATGGGAAAAGGTAAAATCGGAGGCCGCGTTCGCCCAAGTCTGGCCCGAGATGCAAGAATTAATCGAGGGTGCGGATTATCTGGTTGCCCATAATGCACCGTTTGACCGGAAAGTTCTGTATTCATGCTGCCGCATGGCGGAAGTCGAAATTCCGCAGCAGAATTTCACCTGCACAGTGCAGGTGGCGCGCAAGACGTGGAATATCCGACCGACGAGATTAAACAATGTCTGCGATGTGCTCGGCATTGAGTTAAACCACCATGAAGCACTATCTGACGCGATGGCTGCGGCAAAGATTATGATTGCGAGCCACAAGGCCTCCACAAGCCATAAATAGGCCGCAATTTCGCCCCTCAATTTTTCTAAATACGACAAATCTTTGTCACTTTTCTAGAATCAAACCTGCTATGTTTGCGCATGATTAATGCGAATGCCTCAAATGCCGGGTTGAGATCTTACCAGAACGAAGCCAAAGCGATCACGCCATTTTCAATCAAAAAGGAAGATTTGGAGCATACCAGGACTTCTGATGCCGGGGCTTTCAAAACCACGATGCAAATATCTGCGAAGGGCGAGATTTACTCACAGCGCATGTGGTGGGCCTAGCATGATTCTGACTACTGAAATTGCTGCAATTCAGTTGGCTGGCGGCGAACGGGTTGGCGTCTTTGATTTTTATGTGAGGCCGACGTATGCTTTGCTTCTCGCGGGAAAGCCTAACTCAGAAATAAATGAAAGTATCTTAGAGCGCAGCGCAAAAGATTCGCAAGAATGGTGGCACGATCAGCACGCAGCACTGGTCCTCAGGCCGAGCGAAGAGGAAATCGAGAATCGACTCCCCGATTTTCGCATGATGGCGCTGCTAGATTGTTCTACGCCGTTGAATCCCGAATATGATGGCAGCATGCTGCGGGTTGTTTGGTTTTCAAACACGCTTCCCACTAAGCTGCCAGAATTTCTGCAAGAATGCCTGCGCAGTTTGAATTGGAAAGCGCAGGCGAGAGATTACTATTTATGAGATTGCCCGCTGCGGTTCAGGAACTCGCGCGCCTGCGGGCGATAGAGCGTGAACTTGCTCGCGAAATGAGAAAAATTCGCGCTGCGCAAAATGCACCATCGGCGACAACGCATTACGAACATGTGCGCGAAATGCGGGTTAACCTGCAGAGACAGATCGCATCCTTATCGGCAAAACAGGGCGAACAGGATTGAAAAGGGCCGCAAATCAGCCTAAAACGAGCCCATGGAGAATGACTCAATGACAATGGACACAACGCTGTTGCGAATTCTGCGTGTTACCCCGGAAAATTCCGAAGAGTTTACAAAGTTTCTGCAGTATTTCGGTTACGGCGAACTTGGGCCGATACCGTTTGAAGCGCAGTTTCTGCTCTACGGCGATGAAATCATCGACCGCTCATTAAGCTTGGGTGATTATATACCGGATCACCAAAATACTCAAGATGCCACGGACATTCTACAGCAAATATTCCGCGATTTTTCCGTCGGAGACGTGATGGATATCGCGTTCAACTTCAGACTATTCTACTATGCCGAAGATCATTCTCTGTATTCGGCGAAAAAAATAAAAAAGCTCATTGCCGAAAAAGCAATCCAAGACCCGTTATACTTGCCGTTTGTGAGCGATACCCATGGCGTCATTCTGTGGGAGCATCAGGCTGAGAATATTCTCCGCCTGTTTCTTGCCAATGACCACGTTATCAGTCACCACATTCAAGAGTTGGGGCAGAAACGCATTCCGAGCCGCGAACGGCTGAACCAGATCACGATGCCGACCGGGGAGAATCTGGGGGATTTTCTGTGCGAGCATTCGTTTCAAAACGGAATCTTCGCATTGCCGGATTTGCGGGCGGCAGTGCGATTGTGGTCCATAGTGAATGGGCTGAATTTTGTTTCGAACAGAGTATCGACTATTCAGGGCGAACCGTAATGAACAACATATTCTTCAAGCCTTGGAAAGGTAAAAATTTCGAAAGTTCCGGTTACAGAGGCAAAAAGATATTGATCTTGGGCGAAAGCCACTATTGCAAAATTGATGAAATTTGCGCCGTATGTGGCGTGACAGGCCTGCCCGGCTGCAACGATTTTACGAACAGTACGGTGAGAAAATTCCTCGCCTATAAGAATGGCGGCTGCGGTCACGAGCGCTGGATGAACACCTACACGAGATTTGGTAACATTCTTGAAAACCGGTACTTAGATGCCGACGAAACCAGCGTCTTGTGGCATTCGATTGCTTTTTACAATTATGTGCAAATTGCAGTCATCGATAAGAGAGTCTCTCCATCGACAGAAAACTTTAGCAAGTCCGGGGACGCATTTTATCAGGTGGTCAGTGAACTCTTGCCAGATCTGATTATCGTATGGGGTGACCGGCTTTGGCGCAACATGCCTGAGACTGGCCGCGACGTGCAAATCGACGGCGCGCCGTACTATGTATACACGTTGAAGAGTGGATTCCAGGTGCTTGCGATTTACGTCTATCATCCAGCGAGCAGCGCGTTTGATTATGGCGCACATGAGACGTTGGCGAAGGCGATTGATTCGTGCAAAAGGCCCGGTGCGCGGGCAACCTTTGGCTAATGAGTATGCGAGGAGAGAAAATGGGAGCAGGAAAATCTCAGTATATTGGTGCTGCTGGACAATATTTTGTGGCATACGGCCTTAGCTTACGCGGCGCGAACGCATGGTTAACTGTCGGCAATGCAGCCGGTGTGGATATTATGGTAAGTCCTGATGGCGGCCTCAGCACGCTCTCGATTCAAGTCAAAACTAGCCGCAATGCGCACCGGCGTAATCGCTACGGTTCTGAGGGTTACGAATGGGATGTAGGCGCATCCGTTATCGGCAAACAATCGCCATCTTTTTGGTTTGCGTTTGTAAATCTGCAAGAGAGCGAGACCGGCTGGGAGCCAGAAGTGTATTTCGTACCCTCAAAATGGGTTGCGGAATTTGTAAAACCAAATTGGGCACGATTTCTCTATTTCCTGCCCGGTATTGGTGCGGATCTTTGCCGCAATAAATGGGAGTTAATTCCAAAGTTTCTCTCTGGTGATACATCTGTCGCAAATATGGCAAGCTCTTGGCCCGAAGACAAACTAGTCAGGTGGGGCGTGGTGGGCAACCAGCCAATCTAATTTCGCTCGGTCTCGGACTTGTGGTCACGGAATATCTCTGAGATCTTCTATACGACACTAATTCCAAGGCGCCTAAAAATATTCCACGGTAAAATGGGCCTGAGACGATAGAGAATATGGCCCAAAAATCAACTTTACGACGAAGGCCTGATAACTCATTAGTGCCCTGTGTACTCAACGTCCAATCGGACCGCGTTACAAAACCAAAATCTAGGGCGGTTCCAAATTTTAGACAAATGGCATCGCACAAAATGCGAGAGACAATTGGCAAAGATATGCTGTGAAGCACCTGACAGATGCGAACAAAACACATACTCGAATAGACAGTATGTGCATCATGTAACGCACTGAGCCGGCTATCATTAATTGATCAACAATGAGCAATGCAGCATCAATGAATTGGAATTGGCTTCCCGAATTAGCTTATGCTCGAGAACTCTGGTTGTACGAACTAATAGAACTACTCAATACGGCTCTATCGAAATGGGATCAAAAACTGGAAATTTATGGGGGAGACCCAGCCCGAACCGATTGGTCCCTTTTTCGCTTACTCCGTCTGAACATTGAAAACGATTGGTCGGATATGCTTGCGTGGTTAATTAAGAATTCACAACATGGTCATTTTGCAGAAGCGCTGTTCAAAATTGACCGCAACGATTCAAAAGATTTTGCCTTGCCGACAAAGGTAGACCGTGAATTATCAACAAGATCCAAAGACGGCAACGCAAGACGCGCCGATTTGTTAATCACCTTTGGCACAGAACCTTCTGCAACTTTCCATATCCAAATGGAGGTTAAGATCAATGATCCGAACCTTGAGAAAACCCGCGAGACCGCCGAAATGATAGCCAGCGAGTATAAGAACCCACAGCATTGGTATGACTTCCTCCTCATTAGATATTCGAATCGGCATCTCTGGGAGAATGTGACCAAAAAAGATCCACAATCAAAAAAAATTAGGCCGATCTATTGGCGCGACGTCGCAATTGCTCTTCGAAAAGCTCTATGGATACAAAAGGAAAATCACGCCTGGAACACCTGGGCCCTTACCCTATGTGGTGCTATTGAAACAAAAATATTGAATCTGGCCTGCCTACCGGCAAAAGAAATGACATCATTGTCGTATAAAAATAAATTGGCGGCCGAAACAATCATTCAAAGAGTGTTATGGCTAATTGATGAAAGATTAAGAATCCTAAATGACGGAGCAAACAATGGAAGCTGAAATTGCATTTATGGATAAGGGTGTAAAAGAATATATTTCTGCCAGAAGCACTATAGAGAGCTTTGAAGGCAGGATGCTAGAGCAATTGAAATCTTTACTCGAAAACAGAGAAGTCTATGAGCCATTTTTTGTTGAGGGGGAGATTTATTGCCGAATCGAACATAGAGAAATCGGATTTCATCACATGGCTGTTCAACTTGCGAAAATTGGGCAGTACCAAGGTTGGCTTAGCTTTTGTATTGTCTGGCATGCCATATCAGCCAAGACTTACTGCCTAATCATGTTCTTTTCGGATGATAGTTACTCAAAAATTCGAGAAATCCTATCAGGGGCTAAGCTTGCGGCGCCCTTTGTTTTTTTTGCTGAGAATGACGCTATCGGCATCGAATACGGGGGCTATATAAACCTAAAGAATAATTTCGCAGAGTTGGCTAAGAAATTGAGCGGACTTCTATCTTGAAATTACTGGCAATCCTGAAACCCGCCAAAGTGCTTGATCCTAGCAACAATCGATACAAATTCTACCACCTTGAATGCATTCTGAAGACAGATACCTGCGCCATCCGTAGGCTGGCTTGACGAGGAACAGTGCTGCGCGCACGTACCTAATCTCTCTGATCCGCACCCATAGCAGCCTCGTATTTTCGAATCAAATTGCTCTATCTCGCCGGCAGATGCTTTCCCTTGCTAGGCCCCTTCGGATGCCGCGGGCACCAGTTATTCGTCAGCGTAAACAAGGTTGTTGCCTTGTACCCGCAAAGCTTGCAGAAATACTCAGACTTTTCTCCGCCCTCATAGAGCGAATGCTTGCCCTTACTTGGTCCATCCGGATGATTAGGGCAGCCATTTCCGACTAAAGAAGAAATCGTCGCCGCCTTCGTGCCGCAAAACTCGCAATAGTAATTTGCCATATTTGACTCCTTGGAACAAAAAGATTCCCTTCGCACTTACCATATCTGGCGTCAGAAAAGCGACAAGATTCTGTCACTTTTCTGCTTATTCACATTCCAGTATTCAAGGTCATGACGAAAACATCGATCTCCGCTCGCTTTCTTCGTTTGGCAGGACTCAAAAAGGTAATTGCGCTCTGCTCTTTTGGCATGGGCAGCATCGCCCTAAGTTCATGCCCCACTGAGATCGGTATGCAATTATTCCACACTCCTATATGAATTACCAGCCTATCAGGTCTCGTAATGTCGAGAATTTTCTGTATAAACTCTAAGACGCTTTCACTGGCCTGCTCGCCACTAAAGGATTGTTCAAAAATATGCGCCCGCTCAGTGTTAGGTGATGCAATTACGTTGTACATATTCTGATCTAAGTCGTTGTCGAACTCCACGTTGATTTCAGCAGCCTTCCAGACATGCTTCAGAGATTCTCTTAATTCAGGCTGATATTTCAGAATCACGTTGCGCAGAAAATATTTTTGGCATTCAGCCCGGCTCATCAAGAAGAAGCCTCGCAAGCCGTCGCTATCGAATTTTGTTTTCATATATCAAATTTAATTAAATACAAGATTTTAGCGCGACAAATGCTTGTCGTTTTTCTGAACATAATGTGACGTCGCGCGCAGCCACGCTGAGGCCAGAGAGATTTTTGTCTTTTCGTAGAAATTTCTCAGTAATTCTGCATATCTGTCCTCATATCGCATAATCTACTCCAAAAACATAAAAGATTTCATTGAGTCTTTATCGGACAAATCTTCACGGCTATATCTCAAAGTCCACGATTGATGCGGACAATACTGTCAATCCCCTGGATGCGGCGAACGCGCCTCCGCTCTGTTGATGATTTGAAGCACGCCTCAAAGCCCCCGAGGAGTTTTTTTTCCTGGACTCGGTTCAGGATATGCCAGAGTGAATTGCCGTTATCTTCCGCTCTAATTGGAGCAAGCAAGTCAGATACGGCAACAGTTGGCCTGTCTTGAGAAACCGGCCAGCGTATTGCAACTGCAGCGTGGGCAAATCTGTTGGCCATCGCAGGCGATAGGGCGAATTCAGACCAGAGCTTGCGGGCCACCTTAAGGTGACCCATACCCCTGAGTAGGCCCTCGACGCTCTTTTCAAGTCTCGCAGCCGAATAGTCGCGGTGAATAATCCTAACGGCTGAAAGAGTACCCTCACCCACGATTAACCCATTACTGCACACAAGACGGTACATTCCTGCGCAGAGGCGCAGCGCAGTGGTACCATCATGAGAATTAGTGACAGAAATTAGTGGGATTACCTCATTCCTTTCTAGCACGTCTGCGGCCGGGCAAAGATATATCAAGTGCTTCTGAAATCCATCGCGCCCTTTTGTTCTGACACGGGTTTGTGAATAGTGAACCATCTCAAAACCTAAAGTCTGCATTTGTCGAACTATGCTTGAGGTATCTATTAGACGGTAATTCGCTGACAGACCTTTTTTCGCCAGTGTCGACTCCATACTGATTTTCTGAAATTTCTCAGAACGGTCGTTGGCTGGCTCGGTAGCGTTGTTCATACCCAATATCCCCCATTGATATCCCGCATCCGGTCATGACCGACCGGGTTTGCGCAAAGCAAATTATACTCGCGGTCTAAGAGGCCTGCGGCCGTGACGGACTTTGATCCGCAGTGTTCACAATAGAAATTTGCCATGTTTAGCTCCTCAATTTTTCAGCTGTTAGGCATGACTTTACGCGAATCCGGGCGTGAAAAACGACAAAACTTTGTCACTTTTCGGAATTTTTTGAAGTTATACTCGCCCACGATCTCAATTCGATGGAGGAAATATGAAAACAAAATCTGTGAAATTTATCTCGGCGATTGCCCTTTCAGTTATTTTGTTCGGATGCGCAAATGCGTCTGATTCAAATTCGGCGGCGAGCACGACCGCAACGACACCGGCGCAAACCTGTCGCAAATACGCCACAAACATAACCGACACGACAAATTCAATTACCTATAGTTGCAGTTTTGACGGTTCGACAACTCTCTCTTGCACAAATGGCGGCGCGGAAAGTATTACCTATACATACGCGAATTTGCAGACGTTTGTCAATCAGGCATCGACACCAGTATCGATGTTCAACAGAGAGCGAGCCACGTCGATCGTTTTCGCCAGCGCAACCGGTACGCTCCAGCACAATCTTTCCATGACGTACAATGGTTCCGGCCAACTGACGAGCGTAACGGACAGCGGTCCGGGCTTCACCAGCTCTTATACGATGACTGCGTGGGATGCGAATAATCGGCATACGGCCGAGACGGCTGCGTTTACTTCGGGGCTTGTTTGCACCGGGCGCACTTACACCATAGCCTACGTCGATGGCACAACCCGGACACAATCTTATACGCTGACTGGTGCGGGCGTTGGCGCCAATCGTGGCGCAATTAATCTGTGCGCGAATCAGCAAGACGCGGATGGAAATCCTGTGTCCTCTGTTTTATGCCGAAATTATGCGGTGAATGCGACGTCGACGGTGTGTTACTGAAGGCAGGCCAGAAATCATCGCTCGGCGATCGAACAAATGCTTATTCCTGAGTTAAGCGCAGTTAAATTGGAGGGGATCATTGGATTCTATACTTTGGGTTGATGACATAAGAAATCCGCCCGCCGACATTACAGGTTGTGACATTGCACGCAGCTACGCTGAGGCCATAGCCTATCTTGGAAAAAACGAGTATGAAACGATCTATCTTGACCATGATCTTGCATCGTTTGAAGCAGATGGCAGAGAGAAAACTGGTTATGATCTCGTTTTGTATATCGTACAACGCAAGATGGATGGTTTGCATGTACCCAAGAATTATCACCTGTTGACGGCAAATCCCGTTGGGCATGAGAACATGCAGGCAGTTATTGACCGCTACCTCGTCTGATTTCAAAGAATGTGGGTGCCAATCATGAAACTACCGAATAACCCAAAATCGGTGGCCGAAATATGAAAAACGAAATAGAAAGTTCCATAACAAAGTTCGGCGGTGGCGGCCGTTTGATTGCGGCGCTTGATCTTGGCTCGAGCAAAACCGTCGCCATTATAGCGCGTGTCTCATCTCCAGACGAAGTAGAAATAATCGGTATCGGCGTCGCAGAGTCGCGCGGCATCAGATCCGGCTCTGTCACGAATATCCAGGAAGCAGTCAAGGGCATCGAGAACGCGATCAAAGAAGCGGAGCTCATGTCGGCGGTTGAGGTCGACGTTATACGACATTAGCCACGGATTTCCATAACCACCACTGGCACGGCACTTGTTGCTATGGAAAACCCGAGCAGCAGGCAGTTTACTCACAATATTCCGGCGGCAGCGGGTATTGTTGCTCCCACGGCCACATGCGGGCTTCGGGGCTGTGCGGGTATTTCTCCACAATCTCTTCCATCGCGGCATGGAAAGCGTCTTTGTCGCCAAAGCGCAGATAATACGCCATGCCGCGAATGAACACGAGCTGCGCTGCGCGCACGTCGCCGTTGGTTTCGGTGAGGCGTGCATCCAAAATATCGATGACCTCTGCGTAACGGCCCTTGTGCAGCAGATAGCGCGCACGGCCGATGGTGCAGACTGTGAGAAAATCCGCCTTGGTCAGCGCACCTTCAGAGAACCACAACAGCTTGCCGTCAGAGTTCAGAAAATAAAACGACGGCGTCCAGATCGCGGCGTAGCGCGAACGCACGGCGCGGTCGGTGAGGATGTTTTGACGGAGCGGCACAAAATTTTCTGCTATGTGACTCGTCACAGCCGCATCGCTGAAGACATTGTGTTCCATCTTGAGGCAGCCCGCGCAGTTGGGGCGCATGAATTCGAGTAATATGGGTTTCCGCGATTCGCCCGCTGTGGCTAAAGCGGTTTCAAAATTTTCGAGCCACTGCGCGCTCATGGCTTACGGACTACTTCAGACCCATGCCGTTGCGCATCACAAACGCAGCGAGTTTTGCGGTGATGGCATTGGGTGTAGCGCCACCGAGGGCCGTGATGGTTTTGTTGATGGCGCCGGGAACACACACGGTCTCACCGCGATCCATGGCTGCGAGTGAATCGCGCACAACATCAGAAGATTCCATCCACATAAAGCTGGGAATGCCGCCCTTTGCGATGTCGGCGCGTTCGTGAAACTCGGTGTGCGTGAAGCCGGGGCAGAGCACCTGCATATAGACACCTTTGCCGCGCACCTCTTCGGCGATCGCTTCGGTGAAGTAGCGTACGAAGGTCTTCGTTGCCGAGTACGTGGCAGAATAAGGCGCAGGCTGGTAACCGGCAACCGACGCCACGTTGATCACTGCGCCGCTGCCGCGCGCGGTCATGCCGCCGAGTGCGGCGTGCGTGAGTCTCACCAGGGTGTTGATGTTGAGCTGTACCTGGTCGGCTTCACCCTGCCGCGGCAGGTCGGCGAACGCGCCATAGGTGCCGAAGCCGGCGTTGTTGACGAGCACGGCGATGTCACTTTGCGCCGCGCGCTCTTCGACTTTCGCGACATCGCTGTCTTTCAGCAGATCAGCGGTGATG
>Ga0154020_10007075_pt1 | contig 13123 bp, 9 predicted proteins | sample Klosneuvirus_201_FD_109709 | JGI IMG/M metagenome (GOLD analysis project Ga0154020, IMG submission 109709) | Active sludge microbial communities from wastewater, Klosterneuburg, Austria - Klosneuvirus_20160825_MG | ecosystem: Engineered > WWTP > Aerobic digester > Activated sludge | place... | reverse complement strand
GCCCTGCGACGCTGAGCGAGGTGGCCGACCCCGATCGCTATGGCGATCCCCGTCATAAAGAGTCCAAACGCCAGGGAGAGTCCAATGGAGCTGGCGGGCCGGGCGAGCCGCAGACCCGATACTCCCCCCAAGAGGGCGTCGGACCACGGCCGACTGGATACGGACCAAGTCACCAACACGGCGAGTCCGAGCGAGACGAGCGAGATGATGGCGAGCTTCAAGCGCCAACCGGCCCCCCCGGTCGCGCAGCATCCACTCGTGACGGCCACCACGAGGAACGGGCATAGAAACCACAACCACATGCGACGGAAGATGAACCACGAGGGATCCGACCCCGCGCTCCGGCTGGCATTCGCTACGTCCTCGATTGCCAGGAGGGCAGTGTGTGAGTACCGCTCGCCCGACTCCGACGCGTGAATCAGATCCGGGATCGCGGGTTCCGCTGCTGCGCCAAGCTCACCAAGCGACGCCGCGGCTGAGTTGCGAACGCGATAGTCCGAGTCGTCTCGCAGGCACCATCGAAGCACCTCGACCACCTCGGCTCGCGGCGCGCACGACCCGAGCTTGGAAGCCACGAACTCCCGGAAGTCCGAATCGGTGGCGTCCTCCAGGTGTTTCCGAACAACGTTCGTTCCAGGTAGTCCTAGCTTCGCCAGGGCCCAGATACTCTGCGCTCTCGTCAGTTCGCTCTCCGTCGTAAGCGCCTTGCTCATTGCGCCGAGCGAGGCAGACGAGACTGCGCCAATGTCACCCAAGGCCTGAACGCAAGCCGCCACCACCTCATCAGGCGCGCCTTCCTGTAACGCAGCCCCAGCCAGCGCGTCTGAGACGGATGCGTCGGCCAGGACGATCCTGCCAACGGCCCTCGCCGCCTCAATCTGGAGAGAGGGCTCTCCGGTCGCGACACGCTCGATCAGGGCACGCGTGGGATCAACGTGGAGTGTACGAAGCGTGACGAGAACCGCTTCGCGAACCCGCGGCTCCGGGTCAGCGAGCCCGCTCACCAGGGCCGGCACGGCAGGCATGGCCGCGCTTCCCCGTCTGCCCAACTCCGCAGCAGCCGCGGCCCGAAGCTGTGGATCCTTGTCAGTGAAGAACATCTCAAGGAGTTCAGTATCGGCAGTGGTCACGTCCTCCTGGGGCCCTGGCGTCTGCCCGCGTGCGGCCTGCGTAACCGCGAGCAGAGCTGCCACGACCATCCAGACTCGCACGCTACCCACCGTCAGTCGTCCCAATCTCCTGCATTGTAGCCCTTCCGGTCGGGCGGAGTGTTGCCCTTCTCTGCGGCACGTTGACCGCGCCGGACCTCGTTCTCCAGCTTCGTGGCGCGTTCTTCGGTTCGGTTCTTCCAGCGCGCGGCGTCTCCGTCGGTGGGGGCACCATGCCGGACCTCTTCGGGCTCCTTGAGCACCAGATCGTCGTATGCATGTGAGAGTTCGTGAGCGAGACCGATGTGAGGATCCCGCTGATCGGTGCCGCTCTCGACCTGCCCGCCTTGCTTCAGTTCAGGGTTCCAGTAGATGGTGTCTTCGTTGAACCTGTATTTGTTCTTGGTGCCCAGATCGCCACGCTTGATCGTCACGACGACTTCCGCCGACGACTCCATATCGTCGATCACCCCGAAGGCTCGCGCCGCAGTGCGCAGTTCTTCCGCGAGGGCTTCGATCTCCGCGTTCAGTTCGCGTGCCTTGTCCTTGGCGTAGTCACTCTTTCTCTTGCTTGAGGCAGGATCGCAGACGATCGCCTCCTGCCGCCGGAACTTCTCGTCCAGTGCGTCCTTGCGCTTCTGCAGGTCGTCCATGCGGGCCCGCAGGTGCTCCTTGATCTTCTCCAGCGCGCGCACCACATCATTGGTGAAGTTCGTGGCGTCCACGCCATTCAGCCCGGTAGTGTCAACGAACACCCGGTCGCCCATCGGATCACGGCGGTTCACCGGGTTGTGCCCGCAGTACCCCTGACCGTTGCCGTTCTGGCTCGGATCGCCCCACAGGCCGAGCGGATCGCGGCTCACGAACCGGCCCACGACCGGGTCGTAGTACCGCATGCGCATTTGATAGAGGCCGCCGCCCTCCTCGAAGTCGTAGCGCGCCCCGGTGAACATGAAGGGCTGCTTCACCGCCGTGGCGGCGATCTCGACGTTCGAGGCGTTATAGATCGTGGGCTTCCCGAAAGCCGAGTAGCGATAGCTCTCTTTCACGGCGCCCGCCGCGTTTGTCACGGCGACCACGGACCCGATCGAGTTGTGGTGATAGTACAGATCGACGAAGTCGGTCGTGTCGGAGTCGGCGTCGATGTCGGCGGCGTCCTTCAGGTGGGCCTTCAGGCACTCGTCGATGCCCTCGCCCCACACGTACTGCCGCTGGAGGTTCCCCGACGAGTCGGTCTCCTCGACCGTCTGCCAGCCGTCCCAGAAGTAGACTTCTGCGACGGTCACCCATGCAGGACCCCGCGTGGTCGCGGCTAGGGCAGCCTTCAGGATTCGCGTGCCTTCGGTGTCGTAAGTCGCTCTCCACGTGGCCTGGTCTCTCGCCAACAAGGAGGGGGGCGCAAAGCGAAGCGCCTTCCGCGAACATCTCAGCCCTCCTGTCTGGATTAGATCAGCATCGTTCCACCGGCAGCAGAGGCCCGCGTAGTCCTCGTGCTTGGCGGTTCAGCAGGGGGTCGTCAAAGGTCGGACGCGGCTCCAGCCGACCGCCCATCGCCCGCAAGCTGTTCAGTCGCAGCGCCTTATCGCCCGCCAGCGCGATGGGGTCGCGATGGCGTGTCGCCCCCCATCGCTAGACTGTCCAGGCTGCACACACCTCCCGACGCGAGGTCCCAATGAACGAGGCGAAGGACGTCTTTCTCAGTCACAACCGAGCCGACAAGCCGTGGGCTCGAGAGCTCGGGCGGCGAATCGAGTTGGAGGAGTTCAGCGGTCGCCGTATGACCGTGTTCCTCGACGCATGGGACATCGACCCAGGCGAGAACTTCGTGAGTCGCATCGATGAAGGCTTAGCGCAAAGCCGGTTCGTGGCGCTTGTCCTCTCGCCAGAGATGCTCGCTTCGGACTGGTGTCGCCTTGAGACGACCGCGACACTTGCGACTGACCCCATGAACCGGAAGGGCCGCTTGATCCCTCTGCTCTTGAAGAAGACTACCCTTCCTCCAATTCTCTCGGTGTTCAACTACATCGACTTCACCGGAGACAACTACGAGGCCAGCTTCTTGCGTCTGCGAGCGAAGATCAGGGGGGAGCGCCCTCCGCGCGCCTGATCAGCCACTGGCCGGGACGAGACCATGAGCACACCAACCGCAGCAGCAACCTCACGCGCGGACCTCTTTCTCTGTCACCACGCCCATGACTCCGAGTGGGCTCGGTCAGTCGCCGCGCAGATTGAGTCAACCAAGTTTCCCGGGCGCGCACTCTGCGTCCGCCTTGATCCATGGGACATCGATCCGGGTCAGAATCGTCTGGCCCATATCGAGGAGGGGCTCCTCAACAGTCACTTCGTCATGATCGCGCTCTCGGCCGACCTACTGGCGAGCGACCTCGGCTGGCTGCAGATGACGGCAGCACTCGCGACCGACCCCGCCAATCGACAGGGGCGCCTGATCATTGGGCTCGTATGTAGCTATTCGTCCGGTCGGCGCCTCGAGATTCCGGGACTACTCGCCGGCCTTCCTCAGCTCGATTTCCGAACCGACTCGATGGCCAAACGGAGCGTGAAGCGGCTCGTCGCGACCCTGCGCCAAGGGGACGAGGAACCGGGCGCCCCTGTTCCTGCCTTTGCGAGTCGTCGTTCGCGCCCCCTTCCTCCTCCGCTCCAGAAGCGTGAGGATGCGGACCCCATCGCAGAGAGGCTCATCAGTAACCTGCTTCCGGTCCGCGAACTCCCCCTGAACGTCTGGAGCGCACCGACCGCCCTGCGACAGAAGAAGGATCTTCCTCGAGGGATCAGCTACCCACCCTTTGTCCTCCAGCCACCGAACCTCCTTTCTTTCGAGGAGCCCTGTAGCCCCGAAAGTGGCCTCCATGCGCTGCTCAGCGCGCCACGCCAGACTCGCATTCCGCTCGCACAGTGGATGAGCCGTCCTTGTGAGTGGAGATGGGCCATGCCGCTCCTGAATGAGACTCTGCGTCGGTGCATGGGAAGCCGAGGCATTCTTTGTGACAGGGACGGTAGGTTCTTCGTGACCTCGCAGACGGACTCTTCCGTGCATGTCCGGTGGAGTTCGGGGCACGAACGGCAGCTCGTCTGGCCTCGGGTGCAGAAGCTCCAAGGACTCTGGGCACACGAGGCCGCCCGCTTGCGATTCGAGACCTTGGGTACATTCGTTGCCCTTTCGGTCACGCCAGGCTGGGCCTTCACGACAAATGGCTTCACACCGGTCGAAGGGGAGCCACGCCGCGCACTTCTGCAGACCTGGGCCCCACCGGAGAGGAACAAGGCGATCCTCACCAGGACCCTGCTGTGGGCAGACCTCATCACTTGGGGTCGCCCGGAGCTCGTGATTCGGATTGGATCGCAGCGGTTGGTCTTGGCGCGAAATCCTGCTCAAGTCAGGGCCGACAAGGGTATCGGAGACGACTTCACTCAGCTCGGAGCTCTCGACGTCTTCGAACGCGTCGATCGTGGCGAGAGCATCACGAGTGAATTCGGCTTGGTCGAGCACACTGAACCCGAGCCCGAGAAGTAGAAAGCAATGGCGAAAACCCGCGCGAGAACCGACCCCAGCTCCCGCTCACCTGACGTTGAGGCCAACGTGTTCGGGGCGAACAGTTGGCACATCGCAGAGCCACAGCTCTCTTTCGGGATGAACGGCAGGTCGCCCGATCCAAAGACGGGCCTCATGACCTATGGACCGTGGCGAGCTCAGGGCGACGTCCCTCTCGCGCATATGCGCCTCGGTCTCGTTGGTACCGGAGAGTCGATCGCAGCGGCCCAGCGCTGGGTTCAGCGCTGTCGGCAGGAGGTAGTCCCCGCTATCCCTCCGTCCGTGCTCAAGCTGGATCGGCGCGAGCGGGATGGGGTTGATCCATTCCTCTTCCCCAGGTTTCCCGGTCTAGAGGGTTCACAGGGATTTCAGTGCAGTCCACATGTCCCCGACTCGCTCGTTGAGACTCTCAGCCACCGGGAACTCGACGTCTGCATCAGGTCCGAGTCCCGCGACCTCGTTGTTGAGGCAGCTACGAGGCTAATCGGGGACCGCCTTAGAGCCTTGGCCGAGCGGAGCACGCGGCCAGACCTGGTAATCGTAGCGCTGCCTACGGAACTCGAGGAGTTTGCGTCTAGCCCGCGGCATAGGCGCCGCGCGCGCGTTCCGGATCTAATCATTCCAGCGCATCCGCAGCTATTCCTCTTCGGCGACGATACCCGCCGACCATCCGACGAACCGCCCTTGGCACGCACGCTCCATCGAGCGCTCAAGGCAGAGGCAATGCGTGCAGGAGTCCAACTTCCTATCCAGATTGCATGGCCTCGTACCTTCAATGGGGGCGACGACGTTCAGGACGACGCAACGCGCGCCTGGAATTTTTGGGTCGCGTCGTACTACAAGGCCGGGGGATGCCCCTGGCAGATCTCAACACTTCGCGCAGACACGTGCTACGTCGGAATCAGCTTCTATCGCCCGATGGGCGACATTGGGAGCCTGCAGACGAGCATGGCCCAGGTCTTCTCACACCGAGGGGACGGGATGGTACTGCGGGGCCAGACATTCAACTGGAACAGCCGGCGCATGGGCGAGCCACACGTGCCGAGAGACCACGCGAGAGACCTCCTGCGGGACGTGCTCGTCCAATACCGTACTCACATGCAGATGGATCCAGTACGCCTCGTGATTCACAAGACCTCCAGCTTCTCGAAAGACGAGATCGCTGGTTTCGAGGATGCTCTCGACAACATCAGGTTCCGCGACTTCGTGTCCATCGACGGGGGGTCCCGGCTGCGGTTCCTTCGACAAGGAGAGGAGCCTCCTCTCCGCGGAACAGTGATCGAAGTTGCTCCACGTACGCATGCGCTCTTCACGTCAGGCTACGTACCATTTCTGCAGGTTTACCCGGGGTTCCGGGTTCCTGTCCCTCTGATCGTCCGTCATGACCACGGAGACGACAGCCCAACCATGGTGATGACAGAGATTTTGGGACTCACGAAGCTGAACTGGAACAGCGCGTCGTTCGCGACGCGCGAGCCGATTACGTTGGACTTCGCGCGTGACGTGGGTCGCATTCTGTCCGAGTTGCCCAACGGCATTCAGCCGGCAACATCCTATCGCTTCTACATGTAGCCTTGGCAGCAGCTCGAAGCACGACGGCTTGCCAGCTGGTTACGGGCCGAGGTCCCATCCGATCGGACTCCTACGACGCTGGCAAGACTGCGCCAAGGCCTTTCGGTCAAGACGCTTGGAGCATGTCGGACCGTGATGGAGAATGCACCCGAGGAGACCCGTCATGCCGCCCCGGAAGAAGCCAGAAGGTGAATCGCCTCCGAGCACGCCTGCGATCCCGCCCTCGCTCAGCGGCCTCTCTGCGAAGGGTCCTGAATGCCGGCGGCTAGTCGAGGAGTTCGGAACGCAGCCCCTTTTCCAGGCGGCCACGGAACCGCTGGCGCGCATGTTCTCCGACATCGGAGACTGGACGGACACCGAATTGGCGCCCGTGCTGAAGCGGGTCCTCGACCTCCTCCAATCCGGCAAGCGGATTGAGGAGACGAGTCTGCAACGCTGGCTTCGGGCTCATGTCAACGACCATGGCTCAGTGCTCGACTGCCTCAACATCTCCCCCCCGAGAGAGATCAGCATCACCAAGGTCCTCTCCCGCGCGGGGAGCCAGAAGGTGGTCTTCCTCGCAACCTGGCTGCTGACGCAGAAGGAAGTCGTTGTCAAGATCCTAAAGGGACCGCCTGATGTTCAGCGGAGCATCATTGCCCGGGAGCTCCAGCCGCATCCGCTGTCTCTATCGCACCCGAACATCATCGAAACGCACCTGTTGAAGAACGACGCGGGTGAGCCATTCCTGGTCGAATCACTGTTGCCGCGAGTCCTCAACGACGCATGGCGAGCGGAAGGCCTCCAGGAGGCCGCAAACCTCTTTCGAGACATCGCCAGTGCTCTTGACTTCCTCCGTACGAGCACCAGGAACCTCGTCCATGGCGACATCAAGCCGGACAACATTGGGCTAAAGGCAGGGCGCTACATCCTGCTGGACTTCGGAATCTGTCGCCCAGCCAACACCTTCACGGAAGACAGTACCGCTACCGGTAGCCTCCGGACTAGAGCGCCCGAGTTGCTCAGTGGTGCAAGCACCCACTCGCACTCCTCGGACGTCTGGGCACTCGCGGCAACCGTCTACAACGCGCTCTCTGGGCGGTATCCCCTGTTTGCCAAGGACGAGAAGCCACCACGCGTTTCGCATCCGAGCGAGCGAAGTGTGTTCGAGCTCCTTTTGAAGCAGCGCATTGAGACGGAGTGGGATCTGCGGGTCGACCTCAGTGTCATTCCGGACCCACTCCGAGAGCCCCTGGGAAAGGCACTTTCCAAGGATCCGTCGAAGCGGCCTTCGGCGGGCGATCTTGTCAAGATGCTCGAGAGCACCTTGGCTGCATTCCTTCGCCCAGGATCTCCTGGAGTTGAACCGTTCTCTCCCATTGATGAACTGAGCCAGCTTGCCCGTTACCTGCCGTCAGATAGATCCCTACGGCTAATGCCTCAGATGCAACGCCAGCATCTCAAGGAGCGCTTGTCAGTCCTTCGTCGTGCGAGTGGCCTGACCGAAGACCATCAGAAGAGCTTGGAATTGCTAGCAGCTCGAATCGGCTAGCCGACTCACGATGGATGGGCCATGCCGCGTACACGTGTGTCACGAGTTCAGGACTCCGTTCACGGGCTCATGGAGCTTCGTGGAATGGAGGGCATCGTCATCGACGTCCTCCGCGCTCCTGAACTCCAGCGGCTCCGGCGGATACGCCAGCTGGGACTTGCTCACTACGTGTTTCCGGGGGCCGAGCACTCTCGACTGGCCCATTCGCTAGGAGCTGCATATCTGGCGGCGCGGTTCGGACGTCGCTTGATGGAGGCAACAGAAGGTCAGCTCACCTCTGCGCTACGGCCCACTGAGTCCTCCGTTCGAGATCTTGCGATTGCAGCGTTATGCCATGACCTCGGTCATGGACCGTTCTCACATGCATGGGAACGAGAGGTCATCGGAGAGGACTTTGACCGCCGGGCATGGATCGCGAAGCTCGGACTTGGAGGGGAGGCGGGAGAGCTTGAGAAGCTCAAGTGGCATGAACTGGTCGGCCAGGCTCTGTTGGCCTGGGAAGATGGCCAACTCCACCGACTGCTAGAGCAGCATGAGCAAGGATCGAGCGCCCGGATCCGGTACATGCTCCGCGGCGAATACTATCTCGATTACATGCCTCGCCTGCTTTCCAGCGACATCGACGTAGACAGATGCGACTTCCTTCTTCGTGACGCCCATCAATGCGGTGTCCAGTATGGTCAGTACGACCTCAACTGGCTCATTTCTACCTGCGGCGTAGGAGAGACCCAGAACCGCCTCATTGTCGGTTTCGATAAGAGAAAGGCGCCCCGCGTCATCGAGCAGGTTCTGATCGCTAGGCGGGCGCTTTACGATACCGTCTATCACCACAAGACGGTTCATAGCGCCGAGGGAATGATCGGCTTGTTCCTCAAGCGGCTGAAGGCGCTCGTCGGCCGTGGCGAGTTCGGCACACTGCAGAGCTCTCCTCTGGTAGCCCCATTTGTTCGCATTCTCGCCGGGGAGGTTCTTGAGCCGAGCGCGCTTCTGTCGTTGGACGACTACTCACTCTGGGTGCTCGCCGACATGGTGAAGGCCAATCCCGACCCGACGGCTGCAGACCTTGCACGGCGCATCCTCGAACGAGACCTCTTCAAGATGGTCCAGGTTCCGTCAGAGAAGATCTGCGAGTTCTTCATGCGGCGAGACGCGCACGACCGGATGTGCACGCTGATCAAGCCATTCTGTCCGGGTCTTTCTGACTACTACTACTTCGTCGATCGCCTCGGTTTCCGCATGCTCTCCGATCGCGAAGAGAACTACGCGTACTTCGTCGACACCGACGCGCCTGGAACTGACTCGGCCCAGCCCATCCGCGAGCACTCGAGTATTCGAGGCTATTGGGACGAGGCCAGGACTTCTGTGCGCCTGTTCACCGTTCGAGAAGCGGTCGATGCGGCTCGGGAGGCAATCACGGGGTAGAGCAGCCACCTCGGCAGCGGGCTGAGGCGTTGCGTCAGCGACCGAGCCGCTCCACGACCGAGGCCAGATCGTCGCGACGCACATCAACGTAGCGCTGCGTCACCCCCAAGCTCTGGTGCCCCAACAAGATCTGGACTGCACGGATGTTTGCGCCGGCGATGACCAAGTGGGTCGCGACTCCACGTCGAAGCGCGTGCGGGTGGCACCGGACCCCGGCTCTCCTGGCCGCCTTGGCCACGACCTCCCCGACCTCGGACCCGTGGCGTAGTGGGCGTCCGGTCTTGCTGACGATCAGGTGGCCCGTGTCGACGCGACCCGCGACGAGGAGCGGGCGCGCCTCCTCGACGTAGCGCCGGAGGTGGGGGAGCGCAGCGCGCGGGAGAGGCAGCGTTCGCGCGTGGCCGCGCTTGGCGGCGCGCACGACGAGCGAGCCGTCGGCCAGGTTCAGGTCGTCGACCCGCGCAGCGCGGGCCTCGCTGTTGCGCAGCCCGAGGCCGTAGAGGAGCTCCAGGAGCGCGCGGTCGCGGAGCGCGAGAGCAGGGCTGGCCCCCGAGCACGGGCGCACGTCGGAGGCGGCCAGGAGGCGGGCCACGGCGTCGACGGTGGGAACAACGTGCGGGGCGGGCTCGCTGGCGTCGACGGTCAGCCCCTCGGTCGGGTCGGCGGCCAGGACGCCGGCCTCGACGAGGACCAAGGAGAAGGCGCGCAGGACGCCGAGGGCGCGGGCCTGGGTCGCGCCGGCCAGCTCGGCGCGCTGCATGGCGGCCAGGGCCGCGACCACGTGCTGCCGCCGGAGCCGGCGGAGCGGGACCTCGAGGCGGGTCAGGAAGCGCCGGACCGTGCGCAGGTTCACGGCCACGGTCTCGGGCGAGAAGCCGCGCCCGCGCATGGCGCGCTCGTAGAGGCGGACGGCCTCGACCTGCTTCACGCGAAGCGCTCGCGAGGGTGCTTGAGGAGGACCTCGCGGCGGATCTCGTGGGCGTCGAGACGCAGGTAGGCGGCGGTCGTGTTCAGGGAGGAGTGGCCGAGGAGGAGCTGAATGTGCCGGAGGTTCGCGCCGGCCTGGAGGAGGTGGGTCGCGAAGGTGCGCCGGAGTGTGTGGGGCGTGACCACCTTCTCGAGCGCCGCGCGCTCGCGGAGACGGCCGAGGAGGCGAAGCAGCGTCTTGGCGTCGAGCCGGGTCCCGAAGCGGGAGAGGAAGAGCGCCCGGCCCGAGTCGGGGTGCTCGCTCGCGAGGTCGGTCCGTCCGAGGTCGAGGTAGTCCTTCACGTGCCCGTAGGCCGTGCGGGTCACGGGCACCGCGCGTCCCTTGCCGCCCTTGCCGCGCTGGACGATCACCTCGCGTCCCTCGTGGTCGAGGTCGGCCAGGTCCAGGGCGCACAGCTCCGCGCGGCGCAGGCCGGTGGCGTACATCAGCTCGACCACCGCCCGGTCGCGGAGGCCGGTGGCGGTCGTGGGCTCGTTCGCGGCGCCGAGGAAGCGCTCGATCTCCTCCAGCGAGAGCACGTGCGGGACGGGGCGGCGCGAAACGCGGGGCGCAGTGACGCGCGCGGCGGGGTCGACCTCCAGGCGGCCCTCGGCGAGGAGGAAGCCGAAGAGCGCGCGCCAGGCGGCGACGTGGCGGCCCACGGCGCTGGCCGTCAGCGGTCGGCCGCTCCGCGACGCAGCACCGGTGAGGAGGCCCACCTGCACCTCGCGCAGGTCGGGCGGCTGGACCTGGTCGGGGCGCAGCGGGTCGACCCGCTCGCGGAGCTGGCGGAGCGCGCGGAGGTAGTCGACGACGGTCAGCTCGGCCGCGCGCTTTGCGCGGAGCTGGGTCTCGAAGAGGTCGAGGGCCTCGTCCCAGGCGAGGGTCGTGGGCTTCTTCGGGCGCGAGCGGGGCGTGGGCATGGGGTCTCTCCGGTCCGGCGGGGGGCCGGCCTCTCGTGGGTGGTGCGCGGTCGTGGCGCGCGGGGCGGGTCAGGTGTGAATCGGGCGCGGACCGCGGCCTCGAAGGCCGCAGTCCGTGCGGCGTTACGGCCGTCTCGGACGGCGGCGGGGGCTTGTGATGGGCTGTGAACGTGCGCCCGAACTCTTGGCCCGGGCGCGACCGGCGGGTGTGAACCGCGCGGAGGACGGTGTGAGCGCGTCGGGGGCGATCAGGGCGTCGGCTGCCACGAGGCGGGGCACGCCCAGGAGCTGGTAGCGCCGGGGGGCCTGCTTGTCGGCCAACGACGCCAGCTCTTGGGCGACGAGCTCGTCGAGGGCGCGCACCGAGGTCATGTAGTTCCAGCCGATCCGCTCGGCGATCTCGCGCCGGGTGAGCGGTCCTTCGGCCTCGGAAAGGAGGCGGTGGACGCGCGAGGCGCGCGGCGACAGACCGTCGTGGGCGTGGTCGAGCAGGGACGAGAGCAGACGGTGGACGACCTCGTAGTCCGTTGCCGATGCGACCACGCGTCCCTGCGCGTCGCGCTCGCGCTGCCGCTGGTGAAGCAGCGCATGCGCCGCGACGAGGGAGAGGAGCTTCTGCTGGTCGCGCCGGTCCTTCGTGGTCCGCGCCGGGAAGTCGAGCCGCTCGGCGAAGGGGATCACCACGGCGAGGGGTTCGAGGACCCGCTGCGCGTCCTGCCAGCGCTGGGTGTCGACGGGCTGCGCCACGACGCCAGCCCATGCGCGCCGCTGGGCGGCCTGGATCCGCTTCGTCTGCTCGGGCGAGTCGTCGAGCGGGAGCTCAAGGCAGCGCGAGAGGTTCTCGGGGTCGAGGTCGGCGCGGGTCGTGCCCGAGAGGAGCGCGATCGGTCCGCGGGCCTCGAAGCGCTCGGTCCGGCCGGCGACGGGCACCGCGAGGCGCAGGAGCCCCTTCGTCTGGAGCGTGCGGATCGCGTAGTCGGCGTCGGTCGCGCCGGCCTGCTCGTCGACGACCACGACCCTGTGCCGGAGCGCGTCGGGGCCCGCGTAGTAGAGGGCCGAGGGGGTGACGCGCGAGAGGAACTCGATCGCCTCGCCCGGCAGCAAGAGCGCGAGCTTGTCGAGGAGGTCGCTCTTCCCGGTGCCCGAGGGCGCCATGAGGATCGCGGAGAGCGGCCGCTCGAGGAGGCGCGAGGTCGCGACCAGATAGACGAGCCGCTTCGCGGCCTCCTCGCCCACGTAGCCGAGGCCGTCGAGCGCAGCGGCGGCCTGGTCGAGAAGGTCGGGTGCGAGCAGCAGGGCCTCTGCGGCGGCGCGCCGCTCGGGCGTGAGCTCGACCGCCGCGGGGCGCGAGGCGGCGGTCTGGGCCCGCTCGACCTGGTCGAGGAGGAGCGCGAGGTGGCCGAGGATCTGGCCCGGGTCCCGTCCGAAGTGAGCCGCGACCGTCGTCGCCAGGGCCTCGCGGCCCCGGAAGGCCAGGAGCGGGGCCGAGTCGGTGAACGCCGGCCCCTCGGCGCCCGGGACGCGTACCGTCACCGCGATGCGCTTGCCCGCGCTCGGCGCGCGGTCGAGGGCGTACGCTAGGCCGTCGGCCTCGAGCCTCAGCGCGTCGTGTCCCTCGGGCGTCGTCAGCGGCACCGCAACCTCCGTCGTCGCCGCCGTCGCCCCTGGTGGAGCCGACGGCGGTGACGGAGGCGGACCTTCGCTCGCGGGCGCGGACACAGCCAGGCCGTTACCGGCGACCGGTGTGGGCGCGTCGGTGGGCCTTGCGGGTGCGCGCCCGTCGAGCGTGTCGGTCACGGGTTCTGTCGCGGGGTGTAGCTCCACTCCGCCGGCTCCTGCACCGTCGGCTCGTCCGGCAGGGGTGGTGGCGGGAAGAAGGTCCGCTCGAGGTACTCCAGACGGGGAGCGCCCGCGTGGAGGGTGTCCTGCACCTCCTGGAAGGCCGCGAGCCAGGCGTCGCGCGCCTTGCACTTCTCGGAGCCGGGGATCAAGCACGCGGCGTAGGGCCGG